>Ga0302245_1000009_pt1 | contig 336085 bp, 318 predicted proteins | sample AAG_UR_Thr_MG_FD_193512 | JGI IMG/M metagenome (GOLD analysis project Ga0302245, IMG submission 193512) | Enriched activated sludge microbial communities from anaerobic digester in WTTP, New Holstein, Wisconsin, United States - AAG_UR_Thr | ecosystem: Engineered > Bioreactor > Anaerobic >... | reverse complement strand
TTATAGACCTATTTCTGTAATAGATGATGCGCCGTTTGATGAACCGGTAAGAGACAATGTTATTCCTGCCGCTCCGCCTGTTCCTACTGTTCCTGCAGTAAATCCCGTGCCTGAACCGCTGAGTGTGAATGTCGTGAAGTATTTGTTCGTGCTTGCATTAACATCCAATACCGCTGACTGTCCTGAATTAACGAAAGTCGCCCATTCCGCAAAATAAACTTTCTGTGACGTATTTATTGCGCCCAGCAACGCTTTTCCTTCCGTTGCCATCGCCTTCTTTGTGTATCCCTTGTAAACCGGAACTGCTACTACCGACAAAATACCTACGATTACGATTACGATTACCAACTCTACGAGTGTAAAACCCTTCATACTCTTCATCCAAATCTCCTTTTTTATTTATTTTTTGATTCTTGTTGTCGCTTATTCCGAAAATTTCAGAATATGGACATTTTTTATTTTAGCCGTTTATTTGTTTTTTGTCAACGATTTTTTCTTTTTTATGAGAAAAATAAATAACACGTCAAAAAAATATTTTTCAGATATTAAAACCATCTTAGTTGTTATAAGCCGACTTCCGTGATATCGGCTGCTATGGTTGATGAACCTACCAACGAAAGCATTATGCCTGCAGCGTTTCCCGTTCCTGATGTCACCGCGGTAAAACCGCCGGTTGAGCCCGTAAGCGAAAATGTCGTGAAATATTTATTGGCCGCAGGATCTATGCCGAGCAAAACGGACTGCGTTCCGGTAACAAAACGGTTAAATTCAGAAAAATAAACTTTTTGAGCCGTCAGAACGGCTCCAAGCAAAGCTTTTCCTTCAGTTGCCATTGCTTTCTTTGCATATCCTCTGTAAATCGGCAGCGCTATTACGGTCAGAATACCGATAATTACTATTACGATAACCAACTCTATAAGCGAAAAACCCTTTTTATTTACCATTTTGGTTCCTCTCTTGTACATAAAGTTAAATCAAAGGATGCCATTTTGCTTTCATTGTATTTGTTTTATTTGATTTTGTCAAAATCCAAATTTATAATCCGCGTTCCGTGATAAAAGGTCCGGCCGTTGATGTAGCTCTCAAAGTCAGCGTTATTCCGGCCGCAGACCCCGCTCCTCTTGCTACCGCGGTAAAAGCCGTTGTATTTCCTGTAAGCGAAAATGTCGTGAAATATTTATTTGTACCCGGCGTTATTCCCAATACCGACGATTGAGTAGAGTTAACAAAATTATTAAATTCCGAAAAATATACTTTTTGGGCCGTGTTGATTGACCCCAATAACGTTTTGCCTTCCGTCGCCATTGCTTTTTTTGTATATCCTTTGTAAACCGGAACGGCAACGACTGATAAAACACCGACTATTACTATTACAATAACCAGCTCAACCAGAGTAAAACCTTTAGAACGCATTAGCAGTCTCCTTTTATTTAATATTTTAATATTATAATATATTTTAACTGCAAATAAAAAAGCCCGGCGTTTGACGCCGGGCTTTTGTTAAATCATTTGTTTATTTTTTTTTGCCTTTTTTTGCAACTTTCTTCGCAGCTTTTTTTACGGTTTTCTTAGCTTTCTTCGTTCCGCCTCTGCTCATTTTCGCTCTTGAAATATCGCCTGCTTTGTCAAGGAAATACAGATATCCTTTTTCTTTCTTTACGCCGGCTTTTGCAACTTTACTCGGTTTTCCGCCTTTCTTGCCGCCTCTTGCCATCTGAGCTCTTGAAACATCGCCGTTTTTGTCGATAAAATAGAGATATCCGTCTTCTCTTTTTACGCCAACTTTGAAAACTTTTTCTGCCATAATTTTCCTCCTAAGGAAATGTTACTGCTTTTATTATAAACCAAGAAAGTCAGTAATAACAATCAAAATGTTTTCTTAGTTATTCTCTATAAAATCAACAATTTCTTAACAACTGCCGCTATAATATATTTTTTATTTTGATTTGTCAATATCTTTTATTCTCTATAAATTTTTTATTTTCTCTCGGGAACAAAACACCGCGTCTGAACGTCGTCATAAATTTTGCGATTCTATATAGTGATGCGCGCTTACGGAAGCCGTCGCTCCGTCGCTTACCGCGGTAACAACCTGCCTGAGAGATTTTTTTCTTACGTCTCCGCAGGCATAAATTCCGTCAATCGCGGTTTTCATCTGTTCGTCGGTAAGAATATATCCTTTTTCGTCCAGCGCTATTTTATTGTTCATTAAAAACTTTGTGTTCGGCGTCCATCCTATAAAAATAAAAACTCCGTTTACCGGAATTTCTTTTGCGGCGTCCGATTTAACGTTTCTTACTTTTATTTTTTCTATTGTTTCGGTACCCGTTATTTCTTCAACGACCGTATCCAAAATAATTTTTATTTTCGGTTCCGCGGCGACTCTTTCCTGTAAAATTTTTGCCGCCCTGAATTCGTTTCGTCTGTGAATCAAAGTGACTTTGCTTGCAAATTTAGTTAAAAACAGCGCCTCCTGAAGCGCGGAATTTCCGCCTCCTATAACGGCGACTTCTTTGTTTTTAAAAAACGGTCCGTCGCACGTGGCGCAAAAAGAGATCCCTCTGCCTATAAACTCCTCTTCCCCTTTAACCCCGAGTTTTTTAAAACTTGAACCGCTTGCGATGATAATAGTTTTTGTTATATATGTTTTATCGGTAAGGATAACTTTCTTCAACGTCTCGTCGGTTCCTATTTCCACAACTTCTCCGTATGCAATTTCAGCGCCCGACGTTCTGGCCTGCTGCTCCATTTTTGAAGTCAGTTCAAAACCGTTGATGCCTTTATCAAAACCGGGATAATTCTCAAGGTTATCCGTAATTGCGATCAACCCTCCGCAGCCCGCTTTTTCAATAATAAGAGTGCTCATCCTTGCTCTTGACGAATAAATCGCGGCGCCAAGACCGGCAGGACCGCCGCCTATAATAATTACGTCGTATACCATAATTTGACCCCGCAGTTATTTTTCAAGCAGAATTTTTATATCCTGATCCCATTGGGTTTCAAGACCGGGAATATATCCGACATGCTTGTTGGAAATGTTTCCTCTTGCGTCTATAACAAAAAAAGACGGAATGCTTCTTATTTTATAACTCGCCATAACATTTTTGTCGCCCAGCAAAACTTTGTACGTTATGCCGGATTCTTTTGCAAAATCTTTCACTTTTTGTTCGTCTTCGCCCACGTTTATTCCGAGAAAAACAACGTTCGGATTGTCTTTGTATTTATTGTGCAAGTCTTCAACAGCCGGGATTGATTGTCTGCACGGAGGGCACCACGTCGCGAAAAAATCAATAAAAACGACTTTGCCTCTGAAATCGGAAAGAGCGACAGTTTTACCGTCCAAATCTTTTAATTTAAAATCGTTGTTCATTAAAGAACGGACCGGAGACGGCGCGCATGAAACAAAAAACAGGCACGCGGCGGTTATCGCCGCAAATTGTTTAAATAATTTCATCCAAATCCCTCTTTATGTCGTTTTTAGGCTTAAATCCGACTATTTTTCTGACGGGTCTTCCTTCTTTAAAGATAATCAGGCACGGTATAGACGTTATCTGGAATTTTGAAGACAAACTCATATTTTCATCGGTATTAACTTTGCAGACTTTTACTTTGCCGGCATATTCGCTTGACAATTCGTCAACTATGGGCGACAACATTTTGCACGGACCGCACCACGGCGCCCAAAAATCAAGCAGCACGGGAACGTCCGATTTTGTAATTTCCCTTTCAAAATTTTCTTCATTGATGTGTAATTCCATTGTTTGCCCCCTGATTGTTTTTATGAAATTATATAAAAAGAAAAAGCATGTATCAACTGTTAAATATTATTAGAAAAATTTGATACAATATCGGGTATGAAAAACTTAACCAAATGCTTTTTTGTATTTCTTGCCGTGTTATTTTCAGCCGTTTCTTCGCACGCGTTTATATCCGAAGCGGATATCGGAACCTCAGCCGCGCAATTTTTAAAACTTCCGGTGGGAGCAAAAAATGCGGCGATGGGAAACGCTTCCGCCAGCAATCTTTGCGGAAGCGACGCGATTTACTGGAATCCGGCCAATCTCTATTATCTGGACAAAAATACGCTTTCTTTTTCCCACGCCGTATGGTTTGAAGACGTTAACTACGAATGGATTTCTTTTGCGGTGCCGTACGGCAAGAAAGGAACTTTCGGCGCCGCACTGCAGTATGTTTCTTACGGCAGTATTGACAGAATAAATTCAAGCGCCCAAAGAGACGGTTCTTTTTCTCCGGTTGATATGGCTTTATACTTAACTTACGCAAAATCTTACGGCAGTTTCCAATTCGGAGGCAATTTAAAATATATAAACTCAAAAATAGAAAACTCGGCGACGGCCTTTGCGGTTGATTTGGGAACAAACTGGAATCTTCCTGATAATAAAACATCGGTGGCCACGGTCATTTCAAATCTCGGAACAAAAATGAAGTTTAACAACGAATCGGAAAATCTTCCGTTATTGATTAAAACGGGCTGTTCAAGTTATGTTCTGGACAATCTGCTTGTGGCTTTGGACATAAATTTTCCCAACGACAACAATATTTATTTTAATCTCGGAACAGAATACGAAATCCCGGTCAAAGGAAAAACAAACGTATTCCTAAGAGCGGGTTATGACGGAAGAAACAAAGATATACCGGGATTTAACTGGCTTAATCTGGGATTCGGCGTATCACATGCGGATATTTCTTTTGATTACGCTTTTGTTCCTTACGGGGAAATAGGAATGACGCATTTGTTTTCTTTGGGAATTAAATTCGGAGAGGTTATAAAAAAATAAATTTATGATTATAGGATTGACGGGGTCTTATTGTTCGGGCAAAGATACGGTAGCCGAATACATTGTAGAGCATTACGGATTCGGACATTTTTCGCTGTCGGATGAAATCAGGCTTCTTATGAAAGAAGCCGGCATTGAACCCACCAGAGAAAATTTAATAGCATTCGGAACAAAATTAAGACGCGACGAAGGCAACGATGTTCTGGCAAAATCGGTAATTAAAAAATTTGAAAACGGCAAAAATTACTGCATTACTTCAATAAGACACGGTAAAGAAGTTGAAAAGCTTAAAACCATAAAAAATTTTGTTTTAATAAATGTTGACGCTCCGGTAAAAATCAGATTTGAAAGAATGCTTAAAAGAAAAAGACCGGGGGATCCCTTAACTCTTGAAAAATTCAGCGAACTTGAAAAAAAAGAATCGCAGGTTTCCGGATCCGGCCAGCAGCTGGCTTTATGCGCGTCAATGGCCGACATGATTTTTATTAACGACGCGGCAAATCTTTCCGAATTATATTCTAAAATAGACGCTTTAGTATCGGATTTAAAATTAAAATACCATGAATGATTTTGACGTTATAATAATCGGAGCAGGCGCTTCCGGCCTGATGGCCGCAGGCAAAGCAGGCGAAGAAGGCCGTAATGTGTGCCTGCTGGAAAAAAAATCAAGACCGGGCATAAAACTGTCAATTACGGGAAAAGGAAGATGCAACATAACAAACAGCGCCCAAATTCATGAGTTTACGTCGGAATTCGGCAATAACGGAAAATTTCTTTTCAGCGCTTTTAATAAATTCTTTAATTCGGATTTGATTTCATTTTTTGAAAAACACGGAGTTGAAACGAAACTTGAAAGAGGCGGCAGATACTTCCCGTTAAGCGATGACGCTCACAGCGTGGTAAACGCGCTGATAAAATACGCAAAAACAAACAACGCCGTAATAAAAACTTCCTGCGAAGTCGTAAAAATTACAAAAGAAAAAAAACTGATAAAAGAAATTATTTTGGCAAGCGGAGAAATTTTACGGGCAAAAAAATATATTCTTGCCACCGGCGGCCTTTCTTATCCGCAGACGGGTTCAACGGGCGACGGATATAAATTCGCACGGCAGCTGGGACATACCGTTATTCCAGCCGAACCCGCTTTGGTTCCGCTTGTTTCCGATTCGCCGCATTTAAAACAGCTGAACGGATTAAAACTGAAAAATATTGAAATAACCGTTACGGCCGACGGCAAAGAAACGGTAAAACTTTTCGGAGAAACCGAATTTACGGTTTTCGGCATGACAGGTCCTGTAATCTTAACGGTCAGTTCCGCGGTAGGACGCATGCTTAAAGAAAAAAAAGAAGTTGAAATTTCAATTAATCTAAAACCGGGCCTTGACGACGCGCAGCTTGACGGCCGGCTTGTAAGAGAACTGAATAATTTCGGCAGTCTTCCCGTAAGGAATATGCTGAAAGAACTTATTCCGCTGCAGCTTATCGGCGCTTTTATGGAGACTGCGGGCATTAAGCACACAAAAAAATGCTGCGATATAACAAAAATTGAAAGACAGAGAATTTTTGAAAGTTTAAGAAAATTAAAATTTAAAATATTATCGACAAGACCTCTAAGCGAAGCAATAATAACAAGAGGCGGAATATCTTTGGATGAAGTGGAACAAAATACAATGAAATCAAAATTAATTGATAATTTGTATTTTTGCGGTGAAATTCTTGATTTGGACGGACCGACAGGCGGTTTTAATTTACAGGTCGCTTTTTCAACCGGCTATCTTGCCGGCAGCAATACGGAAGATTAGAAGCTTGGAAGCTTAGCGGCTGAGTAACTGCAACTACTGTTTTTAAGGTCTTTGCTAAGCTTCTAAGCATCTGAGCTTCCCAGCTTCTGTTGTTAAGGGGGTATCGTGAGTATTTTTGAAATTATAATGCTTCTTTGTTTTGCAAGCGCATGGCCTTTTTCTATATACAAATCTTTTAAATCGCGGAAAAATACTGGTAAAAGCGTAATATTTCTTTATATAGTTCTGATAGGGTATATCGCCGGAATGCTGCATAAATACGCATACAGTTTTGACGGCGTCTTTTATCTTTATTTTTTTAATTTTTGTCTTGTCGCAGCCGATACGGCGATTTATTACAGAAATTACAGGCTGTCTCAAAAAGAAACAGAAAGGCCCGGTTTTTAAAAAACCGGGCCTTTCAAATGGTTGCGGGGGTAGGATTTGAACCTACGGCCTTCAGGTTATGAGCCTGACGAGCTACCGGGCTGCTCCACCCCGCGATTTATGAAACGTAAGAGAGATTTTATATTTTTATTCTTTATTTGTCAAACAAATTAACGCGCTATTGAAATAAAAAATAAAATTTGAGATAATCGTTTATTGAATATAAATTAAAAATTTACATGCGGTTGGTATTATGGGCACAAAAATATCGTTATTTATAGGTTTTTTTCTGGCTTTCGTCATAGCGCATTATATATTCTATTCGTTTTATTCGCATAAAACGAGGAATCACGTTTACAGCGGGAGTATCGGCGCTATTTTCTTAGTCGTAGGCGTTTTTGCCTCTTTTATATGGACGGCTTTAATATTCAGCAATAATTACCGCGGCCTGCTTTTTCCTATTACGGCAATTCCTTCGGCATTAATCGCTCTTGTAATGTTAATCCGCATATTTGTAGCTATGTTTGTCAAAAGTTCCCAGAAAAAAGGACATTTTGAAGACGAACAAAAAAAATATCAGGAAAGTTATCTCAGTCTTACGCGCGGCAGACATTACGATTATATAATCAACATTTACAACAGCAAAAGCAATCCTCTTGTAACGCAAAGGGATTATGAAATAGCCTGCATTTACAGCAAAAAAAGCGCGATAATTGACGTATTAAAAGCCCAAAATAAATATTATGAACTTGCAATATACTATTTTTTGCAGAATAATTTTAAAGAATCCATAAAATGGTTTGATCTTGCCGGCGAAAGCAATTCAAATTATAAATTTTTTTACAATAAAGGATTATGCCTTTTTCATCTTGAAAATTATGAAGAATCCATTGAAGCTTTTGATAAAGCGATATCTTTTTCCCCAAATACTTTCGCATATTTTAACAGAGCGCTTGTAAAAGCGAAACTGAACGATGTATCCGGAACGGTTCAGGATTTAAAATCGGTTATTGACGATAAAGATATAAGAAATTCCATAAAAATTAAAAGAAAACTTGAATTTATAGAAAAATTTATCGCTTCGGCTTATTGAGGATAAAATTATGACATATCAAAGAAAGAAAGATATAAACTGGCTTGATTATTCTTTTTTGCCGTCCATTTTGCAAACTACCCCCAATGCCATGATACGAAAACATATTCAGGAATACATCAATACTCTGCCTGACGGATTTGCCGACGTAGCCGGCGGCATTTATGATATAAGTGAAAGCGCAGTTCAAAGATTTTCAAGCACCGTAAACACCATTGAACTTCTCGGCAATATTTTTGATTATAAGTTATGCCTGCCCATAGACACTATCACCGTTTCAAACGGAAATCTTCGTTCGGTTCTGTCGTATCTTGACGAACTCAGAGAGCCTCAAAAAAACCCGAAAACCGCACAGGCCTGCGAATACCGTTCAAGCGGCATAAACAAACTTTCGGTTTCATTGTTTGACAAATCGCTGGAACTGCTTTTAAAATCTCTTGAACTTGACGATACTGATTTTTTCGTTAATCTTCAGGTTGCAAAAATATATATGTACTGCAACAACAGCGAACAAAATCTTGTTGATCTTGAAAAAGCCGGAGAATACTTCAGAAGCGCGCTCAGATACGGACAGGCCGAACTTACGTCGCCGAGACTTATAGGAAAATCAAAAGAAGCTTTTGAGATCAAGAAAATGGTTTCCGAAATTGCGCTGCATTTTGCGGTGCTTCATCTTATAAACGCAAACGAAGCGTATTTTAAAGAAAATGAAATTTTAACGGCTCCGGTTTCGGATAATTATAAAAAAATGCACGAGGCCGCCGTTTTGTCGGATACGATTTATCCGACGCTTGAAGCAAAATATTTACAGGCAAAAGCCTATATATTAACAGGCAAAGAAAAAGAAGCTCTTGATATTCTTACGAAAATAATCCGCGAAGATTTAAAATTTATATACCGTATAAGAAAAGATGCCGATTTCCAGACCCTGTCGGAAATTATTGATAATTCTCTTGAAACTATAAACTCTCAAAAACCTGAAAATAATTTTATTAAAGCCTTTGAATTTATAACAAAAGGCAAAATTGATCCGGCAAAGAAATTAATCAGAACTCTTATACTTGAAGAACAGGATTATTTTGACAGATTTGCGGCAAAATGCTTTGATCCGGTAAGAAAAGATATTGACGGGTTCAGATTTTTAAGCGTAGTCAATACTCTATCGCCTCTGCCGATGGCCGATCTTGATTTTAAATAAAAAATTTTATTTTTCCAATATTTTTATTGCGGTATACGCTATATATTCGGCCGCAACGGGAAGCGCTTTTTCGTCAATATCAAAGTTTTCGTGATGCCACGGATATGACGTTTCAGCGCATGATGAAGTGCCCGCATAAATAAAACAGCCTTTTACTTTTCTAAGATATTCGGCAAAATCTTCGCCGCCCATTGACGGTTCCGTTAACAAACACACTTTATCTTTCCCCAAGAATTCATTTGCCGATTGTTCGCATATTTTTACTATTTCATCATCGTTTATAAGAGGAGAGCCGAGCGCTTTGTAATCAATTTTATAACTAACGCCGTAAATTTTTGCCATGCCGTCAAGTCTGTTTATAATTTCCCGTTTTATTCTATCTCTTGTTTTATCGTTTAAAGTTCTTACGGTTCCGACGATCTTAATTTTACCGCATATTATATTGTATCTTTCTCCGCCGGATATTTCGCCGACGCTTACAACGGCCGGTTCAAGCGGATTTATGACTCTTGAAACTATACTTTGCAAAGATAGTATGAATTCCGACGCGGCAAGTATCGCGTCTTTTGATAAATGAGGATAAGCTCCGTGCCCCGTTAAGCCGTCTATTTCAACCGTAAATTTATCAACGCCTGCCATCATCGCTCCGTATTTTAAACCGATTTTGCCGGTTTTAATCCACGGGCTTACGTGAACGCCTAAAATAGCGTCAACTTTATTTTTTGAAAGAACTCCCTGCTCTATCATTCTGCATGCGCCGCCCGAGGCTTCTTCATTAGGCTGAAATATAAACTGCACTCTGCCTGAAAATGAAGATTTTTTCTCCGCAAGCAGCATTGCCGCGCCGAGCATTATTGTAGTATTGCCGTCATGCCCGCAGGCGTGCATTACGCATTCATTTTTTGATTTATATGAAACTTTATTTTTCTCCGATATCGGCAGCGCGTCTAAATCCGCCCTTAAGGCTATTGTTTTTTGTTTTGCGCCCGTTTTGCCCGAACCTTCTAAAATGCCTACTACTCCGGTTTTACATAATCTGTAAGTTTTAATTTTATTTTCTTTCAAAATTTTTTCAACAAGACCGGCAGTTTTAAATTCTTCGTTTCCGAGTTCCGGATTTTGATGGATGGTTCTTCTTATATTTTTAAGCCGTTCAAACATATTCATTTAATTCTCCCGATCGCTTTTGGTATATTGTCAATAATATCGGTCGCCGTAAGCGAAACTTGCGTCTTTTTTTCAGCGGCTATATCGCCAGCCAAACCGTGAATATAAACGGCAGTCGCCACTTTCAGCATTAAATCGCTGTTTTTATTGCATACAAACGCCGAAATTATGCCCGACAAAACATCGCCGCTTCCGGCGGTAGCCATTCCGGGATTGCCGGTTTTATTTACGTAAAACCTGCCGCCGTCGGTTACGACCGTTTTATATCCTTTCAATACGCAGATTGTACCATTATTTTTCGCAAAAATCCCGGCATTTTTTTTCCTTGCCGCAGGCGAAGGATCATATTTTATGCCCGATATTCTACCAAATTCTTTCGGATGCGGAGTAACGATAACATCGGCTTTTGCGTTTTTAAAATCCTTAATGATTCCTTTTTCACGGGTTTTTTCAAACACATTTAACCCGTCGGCGTCTATAACGACGGGAATTTCATATTTTTTTATTATGTCTGTTATTATTTTGCGCAAAGCGTCGTTTTTGCCCGCTCCGCAGCCGGCGGCTACGGAACTTATTTTTATCTCTTCAATAAATTTCATAATCGTTTTGCCGGCTTTTGCAGATATTTTGCCCTTGTCGTCGGCAACAGGCAAAAGCATTATTTCCGGTTTTATATTTGCGGCAACGGCCGCATAACAAGATTGGGGAAATGCGAAAGTCACAAGTCCGGCTCCGGAGATAATTGCTGAATTTGAGCAAAGAACTCCCGCTCCGGGCATATTATACGAACCTGCCACAACCAAAACGTGTCCGTAATCATTTTTATGGCTTTTTTTGTCTCTTTTAAAAATATTATGAATTTTCATTTTATTTTGACGATACTGCAACGGCGACCACAATATCTCCGGTATGCGACAATGAAACGTCTATATGCGGAGCTTTCCTGTTTTTTATAAAAACCTGCGGTTTGCCGGAATCTTCATTTTTTATAAAAATATCGGTAATGACTACGTTTTTTTTATGGTTAACGGCTTTCCAAACCGCTTCTTTGGCGGCAAAACGCACCGCAAAATGCTGGGCTGATTGTTTTTTTGATTTGCAGTAATCTATCTCTTCTTTTGAAAAAACTCTTTTAAGAAATGCTTTGTTTTTTATAAGTTTTGAAAATCTTTTAACTTCTTCAATATCTATGCCTATTTTCATATTTTCACCTATAAAAACAAATGTATCCACTTTAAAGTGGATACATTCTTATATTTTTGTTCAAATTTATTAATAATACATGTCGCTTGCAGAAATAACCGAGTCTATTTCCACTTTAATCTTCGTAAGTTTAGGTTTTGACCAAACTTTTTTCTTCTCTTTTTTCATTATCATTCTCTCCAAAACAAAGTAAATATTTTTTACTATATTATTATATATTACAAATTCTCAAAAATCAAGTGTTTTATGCCGAATGGCTTTCCGGATTGACAAATTAAAATTCTTATGCTATACTGGCACTCAAATAATATGAGTGCCAATTAAGGAGGCTTTTATGAATATAAATAAATTTACGATAAAATCACAGGAAGTTTTAGCCGATATGCAGGAACTTGCATCGCAATACGGCAATCAGGAAATTACTCCCGAACATTTGCTTTACGGATTATTAAAGCAGGAACAGGGAGTCGTAAGTTCTATAATATCAAAATTATCCGCCGCCGGCCAAAACATACAAAATTTAATTGAAAAAGAAGTTTTAAAATCAATTGAATCAAAGCCCAAGGTGTCCGGAGCAAGAAGCTATATTTCTCAGGATCTTGAGAAAATATTTTCGGTATCGGAAAAAATCGCAAAAGATTTAAAAGACGAATTCGTTTCAACAGAGCATCTTTTGATGTCAATCGTAAGTTTTACCAATCTTGAAGCGGCAAAAATTCTAAAAAAATACGGTATAACCCAGGACAACGTTTTAAAAGCTCTTGTTGAAATACGAGGCAATAACCGCGTGACTGACCAAAATCCGGAAGACAAATACCAAGCTTTGGAAAAATACGGCAAAGACTTAACGGAGCTTGCCAAAAAAGGAAAACTTGACCCCGTAATAGGAAGAGACGAAGAAATAAGAAGAAGCATTCAGGTTTTATCAAGAAGAACTAAAAATAATCCCGTTTTAATCGGAGAGCCTGGAGTAGGCAAAACCGCCATAGTTGAAGGGCTTGCCCAAAGAATAATATCAAAAGACGTTCCGGAATCGCTGAAAGATAAAAAAGTCGTAGCTTTGGATCTCGGGGCTTTGATAGCGGGAGCAAAATACAGGGGAGAGTTTGAAGAAAGACTTAAAGCCGTTTTAAAAGAAATACAGTCGGCTCAGGGAAAAATAATTTTATTTATTGACGAACTTCATACTATCGTAGGAGCAGGCGCGACCGAAGGAGCGATGGACGCCGGCAATATGTTAAAACCTCTTCTTGCCAGAGGCGAACTGAAACTGATCGGAGCGACGACTCTTGACGAATACAGAAAATATATAGAAAAAGACAAAGCCCTTGAAAGAAGATTCCAGACGGTTTATACGGGAGAGCCTTCTGTTGAGGATACAATCGCGATTTTAAGAGGACTTAAAGAAAAATACGAAGTTCACCACGGAGTAAAAATAAAAGACTCGGCTCTTGTCGCGGCCGCAGCTTTGAGTTCAAGATACATTACCGACAGGTTTCTGCCGGATAAAGCGATTGATTTGGTTGACGAAGCCGCTAGCAAATTAAGAATAGAAATTGATTCCATGCCGGCAGAACTTGATACGGTTGAGCGTAAAATAACGCAGCTGGAAATCGAAAAACAGGCGGTTAAAAAAGACGCCGAAGCAAAAGAAAGACTTGCGGCTATAGAATCCGAAATTGAAAAACTCAAAAATTCGTCAAGCGCGATGAAAGTCCACTGGCAAAAAGAAAAAGACGCGATATCAAAAATAAGAAAACTTAAAGAAGACGTTGAAAAACTTAAAATAGACGAACAAAAAGCCGAAAGAAACGGAGAACTCAACGCCGTCGCCGAAATACGTTACGGCAAAATACCGCAGATTCAGTCCGAACTTGATAAAGAAAACAAAAAACTGCATTCTCTTCAAAAAGAGAAAAAAATGCTTAAAGAAGAAGTTGATGACGACGATATAGCCGCCGTTGTAAGCAAATGGACCGGAATTCCGGTTTCAAGAATGCTTGAGGGCGAAATGAAAAAACTTCTTGAAATGGAAGACAGGCTTCATAAAAGAGTTATCGGGCAGGATGACGCCGTAACTGCGATATCAAACGCCGTAAGAAGATCGCGCTCCGGCATTTCAGACCCCAATAAACCTATGGGATCTTTCATATTCCTCGGTCCTACGGGCGTCGGCAAAACGGAACTTGCGAAAGCTCTGGCGGAACTTTTGTTTGACGACGAAAAAAACATCGTGAGAATAGACATGTCCGAATACATGGAAAAACACGCCGTTTCAAAACTTATAGGAGCTCCTCCGGGATATGTCGGATTTGAAGAAGGCGGACAGCTTACCGAAGCCGTAAGAAGAAGACCCTATTCCGTAATTCTTTTTGACGAAATAGAAAAAGCGCATCCGGAAGTTTTTAACGTAATGCTTCAGCTATTGGACGACGGAAGGCTTACCGACAGCCGCGGAAGAACGGTTGATTTTAAAAACACGGTCGTAATAATGACTTCAAACATCGGCTCTCAGTGGATACAGGAAAGTTCCGACTATAACGAAATTAAAAAGAAAACCGATGAAGCGCTGCATTTGCATTTTAAACCGGAATTTTTAAACAGGATTGACGAAATTATTATTTTCAGGCGCCTTGAAAAAGAGGATTTAAGAAAAATCATAGATATACAGCTGACGGCTCTTGCGGCAAGGCTGTCCGAAAGAAAAATAACTTTTGTTTTGACGGATAAAGCAAAAGATTTTATATCCGAACAGGGTTATGAGCCGGCTTTCGGAGCAAGGCCTTTAAAAAGAGCTTTGCAGACATATATTTTAAATCCTTTGTCCGCAAAACTTATCGCCGGCGAATTTTCGGAAGGCGATAACGTCAAAGTTGATATTTCAAAATCGTCAAAGGAACTTGCTTTTAAAAAATCGTAATTGTAAACCTGCTTAAATATAATGGTTGACAATTTTCTCTCAAATATTGTACTTTATTGACAGCGCCCCGTATAATTGTTATATTTGGGCGTGCAAAAACTAGTATTGTTACGGACTTAAATACCGCTTTCATACTAGTTTATTATTTTGTCTGCGGGGTAAAATGAAAAAATTAATATTAAGCGCGGTTTGTGTTTTGCTGTCAGCGTCAGTTGTAAAAGCCGTTGAAATGACTCCCGACTTTTACATGAGAATACGATATGTGGCCCAGGATTTTGAAAATAATTATAAAGATTTGAATTATAATACTTTCAGAATAAAAACTTCAATCGGTTTAAAAACGGATTTTAACGAGACCTTCGGAGCATACGTAAGGCTTATGAACGAAAACAGGCCTTATATATATAATATGCCCGGCAAATCAAGCGATTACAATATAAACGAGTTTATATTTGAAAGTTTATATTTTGACGCAAAAAATCTTTTCAACGATACTTTGGATATAAGAGTCGGAAGACAGAATCTTTTTTACGGCGACGGTTTTATGGTATGGGAAGGAACCCCCGGAGACGGATCAAGATCAATATATTTTAACGCCGTAAAATTTACAGTCAAAACCGAGCCCGTAACGATAGATATTATAGGCCATGCCGGAACTAAATACGAACAGTATCTGCCGGTTTTCAACCAGACAAACCCGGCGACAAAATTAAATAACAGCGCCGAACAGTCGGCAATGATATTCGTAAAAAGCAACATTTCCGATAAAGTCTACATTGAGCCTTTTTATGTATTCAAAAGCGAAAATATAACTTATTATGAAAATATACATACTCTCGGCAGTTACGTCAGATATAAAAACTCTCCGTGGACTTTAAGAGGCCAGTTTGCCGGCCAAATAAGAGATAATCTCTCTGAAAAAGGCACGGCTTTCGGCGGATACGGAATTTTAGAGCATGAAAATGTATTTTTTAACGATACCGTTTCCGTCGGAGCAATATATCTTTCGGGAGACGACGAAAATACAAGCGCTGACGAAGGATGGAACAATTTATACGGGAGAGGAATGTTCATCTGGTCGGATTTATTATGTTTCCTTTATCTGCCGGAATCCGGCGACGTGGGCTATTGGACCAATTTGCAAATGTATCAGACCCAGTATAAAATAAATTTTTCTGAAAAATTCTATGGTTCACTGCTTTACGCTTTTCTTTACGCAAATGAAAACGTAAGCGGAAGCATCTACGGAACCGGCAAGAACAGGGGAACGCTCGCTCTGGCAGAACTTGGATATAAATTTAATAAAAATGTAAAATTTCTCATATACGGGGAATATTTTAAAGCGGGCGATTTTTATAACGGCGACAAATTAAAAGACGGAACTTTTTTAAAGACGGAATTAACTCTGAATTTCTAAAAAAGGAGGCGGTTGATGAGATTTATAGACAAATATTTCTATATGATTTTGTTTTTATTTGTCATATTTTTATTATTCGCCGTGTCTTTCTGGAATATTTTTATAGTGCCGCTCCATTCGGAAGTGTCGGCAAACGTATCGGGGCTGGCGGCTCAGGAAGAAAGGATTTTATATTCTTTTTTTGCGTCCGGCATAGAACAAAATATTGAAAACGAAGAAGCCGACGTATTTAAAAAACAAAAAATGGAAGAAATGAAAAAAACATACAGGGCTCTTTTATACGAAGATAAAAATCTTTGGCTGCAATCGCAGTCTTTCTGCAAAATTGAATACGAATTCATGGAAAACACGGAAAAACAATTCCTTAAAACAATGTTTATATGGTTCGTTTTGTTTGTTTTATTTTTGACGCTGGAACTTGCAAACAAGGTTGACTTAAAAAATATTATCAACAAAGTTTTGCTAATTTTAATAACAACGGTTCTTTTAATATACGTTGACAGCGCTAATGTTGACGATAATTTTTTTCTTCTTATGAAAACCGCCGTTTTTCTTACTTCTTTTTATTTTGTTTACGGACTGGCCGGCAGATTTAAAACAAACGCGTTTTTCTGGATTTTTATTATAATAGGAATCGTATTTAATCCTTTTATTCCGGTTGTTTCAAAAATTTTATTTTTGGGCAATATAAATTTATATTCGGCTGCTGTTTTCATAATATATTTTCTGTTTTTATGCAGGCAAAATCTCTATTCCGAACATAATAAACGCATCTGAACCGGCCGTCGGCCGCATGCCTTAGAATTTTTAAATCTTGACAAAATAATTATACTTGTGTATAATTATACGCATGACCAGACCATCTCATAACATTGACGTATTATTATTTGAAAAGGGGCAGGAACTGCTCCTTGAAGTCGGCTTTGATAAATTCAGCGTAAGAAACTTATGCAAAAAGGCCGGCGTAAATTTGGGAATGTTTCATTATTATTTTAAAACAAAGGAAAATTTCATAGAACTTTTGATTGAACAAGTGTTCGCACAGTATTTAAACGAACAGAAAGAAGCCGCAAAAAAACACGCAAAAGCGATAGACAAGCTCAGAGCCGTTATATGCCAAAGAGCTGTTACCGGTCTTAAAAACAAAAGGCTTCTTTTTATGTTTTTTAAAGAGCTCATAAACAGATCTTTTGATAAAATAATAAAAAGACACAGAAAAGAAGAATTGAAATTTCTCGTGCCTATAATAGAGCAATGCAAAAAAGACAAAGACATATCGCGCAATTTTGAAATAAAATTCATACTGCCTCTTTTAATACCGACGGTTAATTTTGCGATAGCAGCGGAACTTTTTAAAGCCGAACGCATAGAAGAAGACGGCACTATCGTAAATTCGGAAAAAGCGGATTTTAAAGACTATGTAAACAATTTAATAGACATTATATTCAGGGGATTAAAATGAAGAACAACATCAAAAAAATAGGATTTTTCGTTTTCATGACAATAATCATGTTTTTTGCGTCAGCTTCTTACGCGGATTTTTTAACAGTGGATCAGTATTTAAAAAAAGTTGAGGAAAACAACAGCACTTTTAAAGAAATAAATTTCCAGATAGAAGCGGTATCAAAAAAATTCAGAGAAACGGACAGAGCGTATTCCGCTTCTCTCGATTCAAATCTCAATTACGCCAACGATAAAACAAGAACTTATTCAAGCGCTATTTCCGGTTTTGCAGACCAGAAGACGGAAGCTTTGGATTTTAACGTATCGGTAAACAAACAGTTTAAAACCGGAACTTTGTTTTCGGCGGGATACGGAACTTCTCATACCGCGGTAAATTATATATTGCCGGAGTACACGGTTTCGGATATGGCTCCTTTTTTGGCTCTTGAACAGTCTCTTCTAAAAAATCTCAACGGAGACTTGACGAAAATTTCAACGGCGAAATTAAAAGCTGCGTCAAAAGCTCTCATATATCTGCAAACTTACAAAAAACAGCAGCTTATTTTAAACGCGCAAAAAACATACTGGGCTTTTTCATACGCAAAAACTGTAAACGAATTCAGAAAAATGTCTCTTGAAAGAAGCAAAAAAATTCTTGATTGGAATACCGCCAGATACAATAAAGATCTTGCGGAAAAAAATGACGTTTTACAATCAAAAGCTCTTTATAAAGGAAGAGAACTTGCGTTAAAACAATCGGAATACGATATGTCCGAAGCATGCAGAAATTTTAACGAACTTATAAACATATCTTCCGATTGCACGGATTATCAGGTTGAATCTCTTAATAATCTTGAACAGTATTTTAAAGACATTTCTGAATTAAAAAGAAATGGAGGCAAAAGAGCCGACGTTCTCGCCGCTCTTTCAAATGCCGAAAGTTATAAATTCGCCGCTGAAGAACAGGCAAAATCCACCGGCGCAGATTTGAAACTGAACGGAAGATTCGCTTTTAACGGAGCCAACTCTTCTTTTTCGGCTGCCGCGTCCGAAATGTCAAAATTAAGATATCCTTCATGGGCTTTGGGCCTTTCTTATTCGGTACCTCTTGATTTCTCGCTTAGAAAAACCGTGAACGAAGGTTTTGAAGCCGAAATACGTTCGGCCGAGAAACAGGCGGAAGCAACCGATCTTGCGGAACTGAACGACTGGCTGCAGTTAAATACTAATTGGAAAAATTCGCTTGCAAAATACGAAATATCAAAAGAAATAAATAAAATCCAGCAGGAAAGAAATATTGAAGAGCAAAAACTGTTAAAAAGAGGCAGAAGCACGACTTCGGACATGATAAAAAGCGAAGATGACCTTGACGATGCGGTTCTTACTCAATATCAAATGTCTATGGATTTAATTTTCATATTGTCTGAAAGCCGCACGCTTTACGACACACAAACTATTACTTTGGAGTGATAAAATCATGAATTTGGCAAAAATAGCAATCAGAAGACCGACTTTTATATTCGCTTTATTGATGGCGGTTATAGTCATCGGATTAATAGCGATGAAAACTCTTTCGGTGAGAATGTTTCCGGACGTTGAATTTCCTTACGTCGTAGTAACGATACAATATCCCGGAGCAGGCCCCGAGGAAATAGAACTGTTGGTAAATAAAAAAGTTGAAGACGCGGTAAGCTCTGTCTCCGGCATCAAACACATTTATTCCGTAAGCCAGGACAGTTACGGCATGGCATGGGTTGAATTTAACCTCAGCAAAGATCCGGATATAGCTCTTCAGGAAGTAAAAGATAAAATAGCCGAAATCAGAAACGATTTCCCTACCGACATAAAAGAGCCTATTATCCAAAAACTTGATCCTAACTCGCAGCCGATACTTTTAATCAGCTTAAGAGCCAACCTTAAAGATAAAGAGATATACGATCTTGCCGACGATTATTACAAAAAGGAACTTTCAAGAATAGACGGCGTTTCAAAAGTTGACATATTCGGAGGAACAAAAAGAGAAATTCACGTTGACGTAGATAAAAACAAACTGAAACAATACGACATGACATTGACGGCCGTTGCTTCAAAAGTGGCTTTAAACAGCACCAATATCCCTATAGGGCATTTTTCAAAAGGGCCTAAAGACGTATCTTTCAGAACTATCGGAGAATTCCGTTCCATAAGCCAAATAAGCGATGTAATAGTAAACTTTGTCGGCAACGATGTCCCCGTCACTATAAAAGATATAGCGAAAGTCAAAGATTCAACCGAAGAAACTTATACTGTCGGAAGAATCAACATCAAAGAAAACGGAGAAATTAAATCTGAAAACACTTTGATTCTTGCCGTTTACAAACAGGCAAAATCAAACGACGTCAGAATATCCGATCATCTTACTACGAAAGTTGCAGAATTGAATAAAAAAGCCGATTCGATTAAAGGCCAGCCCAAATTAAAAATAGTAAAAGACGCCGCATGGCCCGTAAGAGCAAACATCAAAGACGTTACGGCCACAATATTTGAAGGAATATTTCTTGCGATCGTCGTAGTTTATTTCTTTTTGGGAAGCTGGAGATCAACTTTCATAACGGCTCTTGCTTTACCGAACAGTTTAATCGGCGCATTTATTTTTATGTCTCTGTTTGATTTCAGCGTAAACGTTATCTCGCTTATGGCTTTATCTCTTACGGTAGGGCTTCTTATAGACGACGCTATCGTTGTGCGTGAAAACATTTTCAGACATTATGAAGAAGGCGAAGATCCCGTTGAAGCGGCCGAAAAAGGAACAAATGAAGTGGCTTTGGCGGTAATAGCGACCACTCTGACTGTTATCTCGGTATTTTTGCCTATAGGATTTTTATCGGGCATAGTAGGCCAGTTTTTCAGAGAATTCGGATTGACTGTAGTTTTTGCTATGATAATATCCCTTCTTGACGCCTTGACCATAGCGCCTCTTCTTTCGGCGTATATGATAACAAAAAGAAAAATCGCAGAGAAAAAACAAAACCTTTTTGTAAGAGTTTTCAGAATGCTGACCGTGGGCTGGTTTAATAAATTTTATCACTTAACCGAGAAATTTTATGAAAAAACCGTCAGATATATTCTTGAAAATAAAAAGAAAGTTCTTTTAATTACTGTTTTAATATTTTTCTCATCGCTTTATATAGCGAAATTTCTGCCTGTTGTTTTTATGCCAAGCCATGAAAACGGAGAATTTTTAATTAATCTTGAAGCAAAACCGGGAACTTCGTTAAGCTATTTGAACGATAATTACGTAAAAGAAATCGAAGCCTCCGTAATGAATGAAAAAGAGATTGAATATGCAGTTACCATGGTTGGCAATTCGCAGAAAGAACTTAATAAAGCCATGATTTTCGTTAAAATGGTTCCGGATAAGGAAAGAAAAGTATCAACAAACCAGATGAAACAGAACTTAAGGAATCTTTTGAAAGATAAATTTGATAAAGATTTAATTCTCTCATTTGACGATATGGGATCTTTCGGAACCGAAAAACCGTTTTCGCTTATGTTATACGGAGACGATACTGCTACTCTTTCTAAAACCGCAAACTTTCTTATAAGCAAATTCAGCAATATTGACGGGCTTCTTGATATCTCAACAAATTTAAGAAGCGGAAAACCGGAAAGACAGGTTATAATGAATCCGGATAAAATGCTTGCTTTCGGAGTCCACTCGGTAACAGCCGGCAGCGAACTCAGAGCGATGGTTGAAGGAGTAACGCCGGCAAAGTACAGAGAAAACGGACTTGAATACGATATAAGAGTTAAACTGCAGGAAGACCAAAAAGATATTATGAGCGCGTTTAACGACATTTACATAGGAAACACAAACAACAAACTGCTGAGACTGCGCAACGTTTCTTCTCTTGTAGACGCTGAAGGCCCGACTAAAATATACAGACGCGACAGGTCAACGTATATATCAATTGAAGGAAATCTTGCGCCGAACGCAAACCTGCAGGGTATACAAAAACAGGTTGAAAAAATTATAAAAGAAGAAAAGGCTAAACCGGAAAATACTTCTATGAAGGATTTAACCTATGATTTTTCAGGCGATTCGGAACAGATGAAAGAATTGTTTACAAACATGATAATAGCGGCATGTCTTTCGCTTGTGTTTATATATATGGTGTTGGCAAGCTTATATGAATCCCTTATAACTCCGTTTACCATAATGGTTGCTCTTCCTCTTGCTGTGGTTGGAGGGCTTGTTGCTCTTCACATAACGCACCAGTCAATAAGCATGTTTACTATGATAGGATTTATCATGCTGCTCGGTATCGTTGCCAAAAACTCCATTCTGCTTGTTGACTATATACAGCAGATGATGAGAAAAGGACATGATATAAAAGAAGCTATCGTAATATCCGGCAAAAAAAGATTAAGACCTATTTTGATGACATCGGTCGCTTTGGCGGCAGGCATGCTTCCGACCGCTATGGGATTAAGCGAAGTCGGAAAATTCAGAATGAGCATGGGTATAGTCGTAATAGGCGGAATTGTAAGTTCAACGGTACTGACTCTGCTTATAGTGCCCGCGATATTTGAATATTTAAACTCTTTCAGAATGTGGTCCAGAAAACTTCTCGGAAGACCAGAGCTCAGAATGATAGATAAAGAACATAACAACAACCAATAAAGAAAATCATACTGTAAACCGGCCTTGAAAAACAGGCCGGTTTATTTTTTTGCCGAAAAATTGTAATCGGTTTATTTTTTTTATATAATCACCGATATAAAATGTATAATCTTCAGCAGATTTTATTATACGTCTCTTCTCTGGCCGCAGTCGCTCTTGCGGTATTCGTTTTCATAAAAAATAAAAAAAATACCGTAAGCGTTTCCTTCGCGGGGTTATGCGCCGCCTCATTTTTATGGCTTTTCTCATACGCCCGCATGCTTACGGCTTCGTTTGAAACCGTCTCGGTTTGGATAAAATCCGGTACGGCAGGCATGATTCTTGTTCCGGCATTTTCAATGTTTTTTATACTGTCTTTTATAAAAGCGCCGGTTAAAAAAATAACTTTATGGGTCACAGCCGTTATTACGGTAATTTTTACCGCTCTTGTTCTGTTCTCCGATTTGTTTATAAATCGCGTTACAATTAACGACTGGGGGCCGTATCCGCGCGCGGGCGAACTTCATTTTTTATTTATCATATATTCCGTTTTTATTATTTTATTCGCGCTGCATAAAGCGTACAAATATATTAAAAGCGACGACATTACGTCAATAAAAAAATATAAAGTAATATACATAATTCTCACTTATTGCCTGTTTACGGTTCTGTTTATATTTGACAGCCTGTTTTTTTACAATATCTTCAAATTTGAACCGATTACTCATTTGACAATGCTTTTTTGTCTGTCCACGGCCGCCTTGATTATTTCAAATTATAACCTTGCGAATTTAAAAGTTTTATCAATTAAACTGGTTATTTTTCTATTTATGCTTCTTCTGGTATTGTCAATTACAAGCCACATCGCAAAATTTTCGAACAATATCTTTCTTTCAAATTTATTTACGTTTTTGCTTACGATAAGCTGTTTTATGCTTTATAAAAGAATCATTTTAAAAGCCGAAGATCTTCTTTTGGCGAAAAGCAAACATTACCAAAATCTGCTTCTGCACGCGGCAAGCGGAATGGCTCAGGAACACAATCTTGAAAGGCTTTTGAAACTTATAGCCATTATCGTATTGAAAACGATAAAAGTAAATTTCGTCGCGATATTTCTTGAAAACAAAGAACAAAATAATTTTGAAATCAAAATTTTAAGGTCTTTTTCCAGTTCCGCAAACGAACTTTTATTTTCATACGATTACGAACATCCGTTTATCAATTACATACGCCACAAAGAAAATCCTTTTTTATTTGACGAAATACCGCAGTATATAGCCAATTCCGTAGTTCTGCCTTTTAAAGTAGCCCTTGTCATTCCTTCGTTTTACGAGGGCGTAAAAGGTTTTATGGTGATCGGCGAAAAGAACAACAAAGATATTTTCACAAGAGATGACATAAATATTTTTAAAATGCTTGCAAGGCAGACTTCTCTTGCAATGGGCAACTGCCTGTTTTTTGACGAATACAAGCAGGCTCAGGAAAAAATATTTACGGCCGAAAAGCTAGCCTCAATCGGAGGACTCGCCGAAGGCGTCGCCCACCAGATAAGAAACAGGCTACACCAGTTTTCGGTTCTGACCGGAGATTTAAAATACGAAATTATAGACTGTCTTAAACAAAATAAGGAAATAGCGGACAATAAAAATCTGACCGAAACTTTTGATTATCTTACAAAAATATCCGAATCGCTTGAAACAAACGTCAAGAAAACAAACGATGTCGTCAGCAGCATTTTAAATTACGCAAAAATAGAATCAAAGCAGCTTATGTTTGAACATTTCAAATTCGGAGAAATTGTCGATTTGTCTTTTGAATTATTAAGCGCAAAACATAAAATAACCGACATGGGCAATTTGAAAATTATAAGAAATTTCAAGGACGATTCAACCGTTTTCGCCGTACAGGCCCATATGATGGAAATAGTATACAACCTTATTGACAACGCTTATGAGGCGATTTGCGAAAAACATAATATTTTAACAGGCGAAAACTTAAAAAACTTTGTTCCCGAAATCGCTATCACGCTGTCAAAAAAAGATAAAATAACGACGATTCACATATCTGACAACGGCATAGGAGTCAAGGAAGAAAATCTTTCAAAAATATTCGTTCCGTTTTTTACGACAAAATCATCAACAAAATCAGGAACCGGAATAGGCATGTACATTGTCAAAAGAATTATCGTTGAAAACTTAAAAGGAAGGATATGGATAGAATCAACTTATATGCATGGGACCGACATATTCATTGAGTTGCCAAACATATAAACTTTTGTTATACTATGCGGCAGTTGCCGATATCCAATCTGATTTTGAGGTTATCCGTGAGAAAAAAGATACTTATCGTAGACGATGAAGAAGAAATTTTAGCTTTTATGGCAAGATTTCTCAAAAGGCTTGAAATTGACAGCATTACTGCGATTTCCGGCGAAGAGGCGATAGAACTGTATAAAAAAAACACTTTTGACTGCGTTCTTCTTGATATCCATCTGGGAGGAATGAGCGGAGTGGAAGTTTTAAAAAACCTCAAAAAGATGGACCCTAAAGTAAAAGCGATGATTATAACCGGCAACATATGTTCGGATTTAAAAACGGACGTCCATAACCTCGGCGTTCTTGACTACATACAAAAACCCATAGATTTGTCAGATTTTAAAGAAAAAATTCTTACTTATATTAACAACCAATGAAAAGAAGAAAAGATTTCAAAGAGTATCTGTCTCATGTCGCCAAACAAATGATTTTGATACACGACGCCGATCTGTTATCAAAAATGATCATCCGAACGGTTACAAGAACTCTCGGCGTTAAATATTCCGGCTTATTCCTTTATGATAAAAACTCTCAGGAATATATAATAAACGTATCAAGCGGCAAAAAAGGCCTGAAAATTCCGGTAGGCTTTGCAAAAATCAAAAATACAAGACCCATAATAAAATTTTTTTCCGACAATAATCTTCTGCCGGATGAAAAAAAAGATTATCTTCTGGATTCTGAGATAAAAACTTTCAAAAGAAAATATAAAAATGACAAAAAGATTATAGATTTCATTTATAATCTTGAAAATGACATATCTCTTTACCACGCAAAACTGATAGTGCCGGGATTTTTCAGAAACAATCTGCTGGTTGTTTTTTTTATAGGAAATAAAACCGACGGAAAGAAATTTACCAAGGGAGAAATAGACTTTCTTACGGTATTATCGTCCGACGTCGTCATGGCAATAGAAAACGCAAAGCTTTTTGAAGATACAAAACAGCAGCTTGAAGAAAATAAACGCCTGCTGCTCAATACCGTTGAAGCGCTTGCAAACGCGATAGACGTTAAAAACGAATACACGCACGGGCATGCCGAACGTGTGACAAAATATTCAATGATTATAGCCAAATATATTCCCAAACATCTGAAAGTGGCATACCAGTCTTTTGAAGATTCCCTTAAAATAGCGGCATTGCTGCACGATATCGGCAAAATAGGAATTCCGGAAAACATATTAAATAAACCTTCAAGCCTTACAAAATCCGAAATGGATATGATAAAAAAACATCCCGTAATGGGAGCAGAAATCCTTGAACCGATAAACGAATTTAAAATAATTTCTCTCGGAGTAAAATACCACCACGAAAGATACGACGGAAGAGGATATCCGTACAATCTTTTGGGAGACGAAATTCCGCTGATAGCTTCCATAATATCCGTGGCCGACGCTTATGACGCGATGTCCAGCGACAGGCCTTACAGAAAACCGATGAGAAAAAATGAAATCGTTAAGGAAATTATATCCAATAAAAACAAACAATTCAGCCCCGTCGTAGTGGATGCTTTCATGCAAACCGTAACATTTAACGAAATATAAACAGAGATTTTTCATGAAATTAAGATGCATTTGCGATAAACCGAGAAACTGCGCGACAAATATAGCTTTGGACGAAATTGTGTTCATAAACGATTTGTTTGTGCCGACGTTCAGGTTTTATACATGGACGCAGGCCGCCTATACTATAGGCTATTTCCAGAAATTTAACGATATATTAAACTCAAACGGCTATCCCGTAGTCAGAAGATTAACGGGCGGACTTACGGTGCTGCACGAGAAAGATTTGTCATTCTCGTTCATAGCTTCCGATGAAATATGGCCGCATATTTACGATCAGGAAAAAACTTACAGAATGATACATGAAACATTAAAGAAATCTCTCGCTTTTTTTAATATAATATGCGATAAGGCTCCCGGTTTGTTTTGTTCGGGCAAAAATATCTCATGCGTTGATACTTTTTATAAAGACGATTTGTTTTTGAACGGCAGAAAAATAGCCGGTTCATGCCAGAGAAGAAGAGGCAAAAGAATATTGATTGAAGGTTCTCTTCATCTGGAATTTGATCGGCAAACGATTGAAAAATTTTCAGAGGTATTTTTTAAAAACGCGGCCGAAATTTTAAATTGCGAAATAAGCGTTGAGAACCTGACTGAGCACGAACTTAATTTGGCGGCGCGGCTTGCGGATTCAAAATATAACGCCGATAAATGGAGCAGATTGTTTTAATATGATAACTGAAAATTATTACATTATCTCTTTTACCGTAGCTTTCGCCGTATCTCTGGCGGCAACTTTGTTTTTCAGGTTTATAGCGGTCAAGTTAAATATCTACGACCATCCCGTAACGGCCGTTAAAACTCATAAGATAAGCACTCCGTACCTTGGGGGGCTTGCAATATGGAGCGCATGGACCGTTTCTCTTGTAATTATACGCATGTTCACGCATTTTCCGACAGGCACTCTTACAAATATCAGAGCTCTTTTGATAGGTTCTTTTTTATTCTTATCTCTCGGTTTGTTTGACGATATAAAAAAAGGCGGTCTGGGGTTTAAAATCAAATTTTTGATACAGATAGCCGCAAGTCTTGTGGCGACAGTCGGGTTTGACATCAGAATAAGTTTCATTGACAATTATTTTATTTCGGTCGCGCTGAGCGTTTTTTGGATAATAGGGTTGTCAAACGCGTTTAATATTATAGACATTATGGACGGCCTTTCATGCGGAATTGCGGCCATTGCGGCTTTTTTCTTTTTCTTTATCGCGCTTCCCAGCGAAATGCTTTACGTAAATTTTTCCGCGATAGCGCTTGCCGGAGCATGTCTGGGTTTTCTGCCTTATAATCTGTCTAAAAAAAGAAAAATTTTCATGGGCGACACCGGCAGTTTGGCGATAGGTTTTATTCTTGCGACCATAGCGCTTGGAACCTCGTATACAAAATTAAATTTCATCGGCGTATTTGCGCCTCTTTTAATACTTGCCGTTCCCATATTTGAAACGGCTTTCGTAAGCATGGTACGAATTAAAAACGGCAAATCGCCGTTTCTGGGCAGCAAAGACCATTTTCCTTTAAGACTTGAAAAAATGGGATTTACCAGAAAACAAATACTTATAACTGTTTATGCGGCATGCGCGGTTTTAGGCGTATTTGCTTATCTTTTTGTAAATCTGGCCGGGATTTCATCCTTTTTTATTTTGCTTTTTTTGGTAATAATTTTTATATTTGCCGCTTACAAACTGGCAAAAATTAAAATGGACTGAATATGACGAATAATATTATTATCGGCGGCGGAATAAGCGGGCTTTCTTTCGCTTATTTTACGAAAAAGCCTTATATTCTGTTTGAACGTTCAAATGAACCGGGCGGACTTTGCAAATCAATAAAAGAAGACGGTTTTACTTTTGATTATTCCGGACATTTTATACACATAAAAGATCGGGCGGTAAAAAATCTTCTTGAAAAACTCATTAACCAAAAACTCCTTACCGTAAAAAGAAACGCGGCCATATACATAAAAAAATCTTTTGTGCCGTTTCCGTTTCAGGCTAATTTATATTATCTGCCGGAAAAAGAAAAACAAGACTGCATTAACGGCATAAAAAAAAGAAAAAACGTAAAAATTTATAACGATATGCCGTTTATAGACTGGGCAAACGCGATGTTCGGTTCCGGAATAACAAAACATTTCATGGCGCCTTATAACGAAAAACTCTGGAACTGCGATTTAAAAAAACTTACCGCGGCATGGACCGCCCCTTTTGTTCCCAAACCCGACGCCGACAGCATTTTGAAATACGCCTATGAAAAAAATGAAAACGATTACGGATACAACAGTTCGTTTTATTATCCCGCCGAAAACGGATGCGGGCATATAATAAACGGATTTTACAAACAATTAAAAAACAGCGTTATAAAAAACGCAAACGTAAGCGAAATAGACTATAAAAACAAAACCGTGTTCGCAAACGGAAGATATTTCCGTTATGACAAACTTGTTTCAACGCAGCCTCTTTCCGAACTTGTAAAAATGCTCAAAAACGCTCCTGACGCGGTTATAAAAACGGCAGGTAACCTCAACTGGACTTCGGTTCGCTGCATTAACATAGGAATAAAATATAAAAAAGAAATTCCGGCAAATATAAAAGACAGACATTGGATTTATATGCCCGAAAAACAGTTCCCGTTTTACAGAGTCGGAGTTTATTCAAACGCAAACCCAAAACTCGCTCCGAAAAACTGTTACGGGCTGTATGTTGAATTTTCAGGCAAAAATAACGTTTTTTTAAACTGTTCCGATACGATAAAATATTTAAAAAAGGCCGGCATGATAGGCGCCAACGACGAGATATTAACGGCAAATATCGTTGATATGCCTTACGCTTACGTAATATTTGACAAAAACCGCCAAAAAACCGTTGATACGATAACGGATTTTTTAAACTCAAACGGAATATATACGCTGGGCAGATACGCCCGATGGGAATATTCTTTTATTGAAAAAAATATAACGGACGCAAAAAAACTGGCCGAACGGCCGGAGTTTAAATGAATAAAATAAAGGTATGCATTATCGTAACAAAACTTGAACTCGGCGGCGCGCAGAAAGTCGCGATAGATTTGTGCAAAAAGACCGATAAAGATAAATTTGAATTTTTCATGATCTGCGGAATGGGCGGAATATTGGATGACGAAACGTCCGGCGTCATAAAAGTTTATTTTGTAAAAGATTTAATACGCGAAATAAATCCTTTAAAAGATTTTAAGGCGTTCATTGAAATATACAAAATTTTAAAAAAAGAAAAGCCCGATATTGTGCACACTCATTCGTCAAAAGCTGGAATTCTGGGCAGAATTACGGCTTTTGCGGCAGGAATAAAAACGATAATACATACGATACACGGCTTTCCTTTTAACGATACTCAGTCTTTTTTTAAAAAGAATTTATATATCGCCCTTGAAAAACTGTGCGCCGCCGTTTCAACGGTTTTAATCCCGGTAAGCACGGAAAATATTAAAAAAGGACTTTCTTACAAAATCGGAAAAGAAAAGCAGTATCGTTATATACGCCTTGGAATTGATATTGAAAACTTTAAAAATTTAAATCACGCGCCTTTATTAAAAAAAGAGCTCGGATTGGAAGAAACAGACAAAATTGTAACGACGATAGGTCCTTTTAAACCGCAGAAAAACCTGCCTGATTTCATTAAAACGGCAAACATCGTTTTAAAAAAAGATTCCTCTTTTAAATTTATCATTACCGGAGACGGCGACGGAAGACCGGAACTTGAACGATTGATAGCAAAATACGGTCTTGAAAACGGAGTATTTCTTCTGGGATGGCGCAGAGACATTTCAAATATTTTAAATTCCAGCGATTTTTTCGCAATGACTTCTTTATGGGAAGGCCTGCCTATTTCAACAATAGAAGCGATGGCATGCGGGCTTGTTCCGGTGGTAAACGACGTTGACGGACAGCGGGAAATCGTAAAAGACGGAGTAAACGGATTTTTGGTAAAACCTTACGACGCCGAAGATACCGCGGCAAAGATTTTTTATCTGGCAAAAAATTCCGAGATAAAAGATAAAATGAGCAGAAACGCGAAACAGACGATAGATGAAACTTTCGGAATTGATTATATGATCAAACAGCACGAGAATTTGTACCGCGAATTGACAGGTTCTTAACTAACGGACGACGACAATTTTTCCGTTATGTTTCTTTCCGCCGTCAATATAAATAATCCATATATAAACGCCGCTCGGAACAAAATTATATCCGTTATCCTTACCGTCCCAATGAATCGTATGATATCTGTCCTCGCTTGTGTTTGTGTTTGGAAGCGGAATAATTTCAGGCAGAGACCACGCTTTTCTTCTGACAAGATTTCCCAAAACGTCATATATTACAAGTTCGCCGGACACCGCCGATTCGTCATCGCCGTTAAATTCAAATTTAATCCATCCGTCCATATCAAGGCTGCCGTGTTTTTTCGTATCTCCGGTTGAGGCCAGAGACTGCCCCGATTCCGGTATCCACGGATTGGGAAAAACTTTTATTTCGGCCGTCAAAACGACAGGCGCCAAAAAAATCAAAATTAAAATTAAGTTTATTTTTTTCATTTTATAAAGATTAATATTAAACAAATTTTACGGCTTATCTGATTCTGTCAAGAGCTCTTTTTGCTTCGGCTTTGTCAGGTTTATAATACAACGCTTTTCTTAAGTATTCTCTGGCTTTTTCCATATCGTTGCTGCTGTATGCGTTCATGCCGTCTTCATAATATTTCTGGGCTACTGAATCTGCGACTCTTTCAAGTTCAAAAGTCGCCGAAGTGTTGCCGGGATTATATTCCAGCGATTTCTTATAGAACTGCGCCGCTTTTTCAAATTCGTTTTCTCTGAAAGCGTTAAATCCTTTTTTGTAATATTCTTCCGAAAGGCTGAAACTCATCTTTGATATGTAATTGTTTGCGTTTTTATAATATTCTGTAAACTCGTATTTTTCCGCGATTTCCTTTGCCTTTTTAAAATATTCAACCGCCGCTTCGTATCTGCCTTTTTCGTAATTTTTAAGACCGTCTTCAAAATAGCCTACAAGTTTGCCTCTGACTTTATCCTGTTCTTTTTCCAAAGCCGTCAGCCTTTTATATTCCGCTATTTCCTGAATATTCTGTTCGGATTTATCTATAAGCTGCCTTACGTCAAGCCTGTGTGGAGCCGCGACAATGACGGCTTCAAAATATTTTATGGCCTCTTCATAATTGCCTTTGTTATAATACTTCATAGCCTGATCGTAAATTTCGTTTGCTTTATCCGACGCTATTTTTGACAGCTGGTTGTCAACGTCAACCATTTTTTCTTTGGCAAGCGCATTCTGCGGATCTATATCCAGCAAATATTTTAAAGAATTTTTCGCTCTGACCAAATCTCCTTTTTTATAGAATTTCTGGTATCTGCCCCAAAGATAAACTATCCTGTCGCTGTTGATGTCTCTTTCCTGCAGAGCTTTTACGTCGCCGGTCGCGGTTTCGATATCTTCTATGGCTGATTTTGCGACTCTGTTCTCAGGGTCAAGAGCCAAAACTTTTCTGTAATATTTGTCGGCTTTTACGACGTTGTTTGCTTCTCTGGCTTTATTGGCCTTTTTCATATATTTGTTTACTATTGAAAAATTATAGTCGTCTATTTTTTCAAGTTCGTCTATTGTTTTCTTTAAATATTCCTGAGAAGGCCTGTGGTCGGGATAAACGGAAAGAATATCGTCAAACTGCTGTCTGGCCTTTACAAAATCTTTCGCGTAAAAATTAGCCTGCGCCTGTCTGAAATGCTCGTTCAAATAATATTCGTAAGCCGCTCTCTGGTTTGAAAAAGAACCGAAAGCAAAACTTACATTAAAAGTGTGCGTGGCGTTCAAATCAAGAGAAGGTATAAAAGCGTAATCAAAACTTATAGTCTGAAACTGCAGCCCGACGCCCATTCTGGTATTGTTGAGCAAAGAATCTCCGCCGCATTTTACGCCGGCTCTTAAAGTCATAAAATATACGGGGCTTATTGATAAACCGACCGACGTAAAATCCTCGTATTGTTTCTGGTCGGTAAAATCCAAAGCTAATTTTAAATTATAAAAATCAAGATTGCTGTATCCTATGCCCGCCGTCATCATCTGCGGGAGTTCAGAGGCGGTTTTTACAAATTTTTCAGACGTTCCGAGGTTTTTCAAAGCAAATCCGAGAGTAAAATTTCTCATTTTGGGAACGGCAAAAACGCCGCCGACGTCAACGGCAATGGTTTCAGAAATATAATCGGCCAGAGAACTTCTCATAATTTTAAAGTTTACTCCGACGCCGCCGTTATCTATAAAAACCGGGAGGTATTTTCTCATCGGAAGAGCGTACGTGATAATCGCTCCCATATCGGTAGTTTTGCCGAATCCTATTTCGCTGCCGGCATTGTCGTAGTATTTATCGGTATTGTAATCAACATACATCAACGACGCTCCGAAAATACCTATGCTTGTCGCAAATCCTATTGAGGCGAAATTATACTGTATGTCTCCGGTCATGTTGGAGCCGCCGACCGAAGCGACGGTTCTGTAAAGACCTACGGTTGAAGCCGGGTTGATTACCGTTCCCGTCATAACGTTTGAAATAAGAGCGACTCCGGCGTCAGCCATCGCGCAGGAAACCGGATCCGGATTTAACGCATAAATGATTGAACTCGCGTAAGCGCCGGTGTTAGCGAAAAGTAAACCTGCCGTTAAAATTATTGCTGCCGTTTTTTTTATTATCATATTGATAGACCCTTTTTTAGATTATATCAAACTTTTTTATTTTTTTCTTACGCCGGGAACAAATTTAAAGCCTCTGCCGAAAATAGTAATTATTTTATCTCCCCATTCTCCCAGAGCCTGTCTCAAATTTTTGATGTGCGTGTCTATCGTTCTTGTCGTAACGGCGACATTGTATTCAAACACGTTTTCCAGAATAAAATCCCTTGAAAGAACTATGTTCGGTTTTATCAAAAACATATGAAGAAGGTCAAATTCCTTCGGCCTTAATTTTATTTCTTTTGAGTTGAGCATTACCGTTCTTGCGTCCAGATTCATTGTAAGCCCGTCGGTTTTAATGGAATTTGATTCCTGTTTTCTTGAAACGCGTCTGAGCAGCGCTTTTATTCTTGCGACAAGTTCCTTATTGCTGAAAGGTTTTGTTATGTAATCGTCGGCTCCGACGCCAAGCCCTATGACTTTATCCGTTTCGGTGGATTCGACCGTAAGCATTATGACCGGAATATTTTTTGTGGCCGGATCCGAACGCAGCAGTCTGCATAATTCTATGCCGCCTATCTGCGGCATTTTTACGTCAAGAATCGCAAGATCCGGCTTCGATTTTAAAATTCTTTTATATCCTTCGTCGGTATCGGCGCATTTTATAACTTTAAAATTATCGGCTTCAAGAACGTCGGCGACAAGTTCCCTGAGTTCTTCTTCGTCGTCCACTATAACTATTTTATTATTTTCTATCATTTTGCAACCTCGCATAATAGAATTTTATCTGCCGTATTTCCTGCGTTCAAAAACATAAGAGCTTTTATTATTTTTCTTGGCGATTTTCTTAAGTTCGGAAGCTCTTTGCGCCACATCTTCAAAGTCAACGATATCGGCGATGTTTGTGGCGATAATGCTTATTGACACCGCCATTATGGGAAATTTTTGTATATTGTCGTTTCTGTCAATTGAAACTATATATCCTTTTTCTATATCTTCTCTGTTGTAAAAATCCTTAATTCCCAAATCAAATAATTCTATTACTTTTTCGGCTATCGGAATGCTCAAATCTATCGGAGATATTATCACAAAATCGTCTCCGCCGATATGTCCTATAAAGCTGTCGCTTTTTACAAATCCTTTTACGGCTTTTTCCAAAACGCCAGCAGTAAATCTTATTACGTTGTCGCCCGCGAAAAAACCGTATTTATCGTTAAAGCTTTTAAAATTTGACAGATCAAAATATAATATCGCAAAATCGCTTTTGTCGGTTATTTTTGATTCAACGTATTTTTGTATTGAAACGTTTCCGGGAAGCGACGTCAACGGATTAACGTCCAAACTCTGTTTTTTTCTTTCCAGAATATTTTTTACTTTCGTAAGAAGAACGGAAGATTTAAACGGTTTTGTTATGTAATCGTCAACTCCAAGGCTAAGTCCCTTAATCTGCTCGGTGTCTCCCGCCAAAGCCGTAAGCATTATGACCGGAAGATTAATAAATCTGGCTTCTTTCCTGATAATAGCCAATACCTCAAATCCGTCCATCACAGGCATTGAGCAGTCCAGAATTACAAAATCCGGGCTTTCGGAATATATTTTATCCAGTCCCTCTTTGCCGTTTTCGGCGGTAATAACGTCGTAGCCGGCCATGGAAAATATATCGTAAAGCATTTCTTTTAATAACGGTTCGTCGTCAACTACCAAAACTTTTGTCATAATAGTTATTTTTTAGGCAAAACAAATTTAAACGTTGTGCCGCATCCCAAATCGCTTTCGGCCCAAACGTATCCTTTATGTAATTTTATCATTTCCGCAACTATAGTAAGCCCCAGCCCCGTGCCTTTAGGCCGCTTAAACTGTCCGTCCTGAACCTGAAAAAATTTTTCAAAGACCATGTCAACCTGGTGTTTCGGAATTCCTATTCCGTCGTCTTTGACCCATATTTCAACATATCCGTCTCCGTATCCGGCGGAATTTTCCAAAACTTTCAGAATAATATTGCCGTTTTCTTTCGTAAATTTCATGGCGTTGCTGACAAGATTGGTTATAACCTGTTTGATTTTTTCGGAATCGGCGCTTATTATTATCGCCGTTTTAAAAACTATATCCAAACTTATCGTTTTTTTCTGCTGTACGGCAAGCGGCTGAAACAAAGACACTATTTCGGAAATAACGGCCACTATATCCGTATCGGATTTTCTGATTTCCAGCTTGTCGGCTTTAATTTTAGCCAAATCAAGAATGTTGTTTATAAAATTCGTAAGCCTGACCGTGGCCTGTTTTATTATATGCAGTCCTTTTAGCTGCTGTTCCGGAGGATGTCCCTGTTTTACTCCGTCTATCAGCAAATCGCAGTAACCGTCTATGGCGGATAACGGAGATCTCAGCTCGTGCGAAACGCTTGAAACAAAACTGTCCTTCATGGAGTCAAGCTCTTTTACCTGTTTTGCCATATTGTTAAACGTATTGAATAAAACTCCTATTTCGTCTTTTCTTTTTAATTTAAGTTCCACGTCAAGATTGCCTTTTGCTATCTGTTCCGACGCTTCGGTAAGCAATTTTAACGGTTTTGTAAACGTATATCCCAGAAAATTTGCCAAAAGAATTCCTATTATAATCGCCACGTATGAAACGATTTTTATCTGAGCGGTCATTTTAGAAATGCCGATTTTTATTTGTTTTTCCATCTGGTCCTGTGAAAAACCGACGACAAAAGTACCGATATTTTCACCGTCAATTTTTAACGGGACCGAAGATTCGTAAATTTTTTCGCCGCTTAAAGAATAATAATATTCGGAATATTCCGTTCTTACTTTTTTTATTCTCGGTTTAAATTCCGAATCAATGTTTTTATTATTATCCCTGGAAAGGTACATATTGACGTTATTGGCGTTAACATATCCGGCATAAACTACGGCCGGACTGTATGTTTTTATCAAAAGCTCAATCGCGTTATATACCTGCAATTCATCTTTTAATTTCAAAGCCTCGTTGCACATTGAAACGAAACTCGTAAGTGTTTTTTCTCTTGTTTGAGAAAACTGGTGTGTAAGAAATTTTTTCTGGGTTACGTATATGTTATATGAAACGCCTATGATGACCAACAATAAAAGGATTGAAACGTACAGGGTAAACTTAAATCTCAGACTCATCAAAAATACCCTTTTACAAAAAAATAACTTCGGTCTGCCGCATGAAAAATACGGCAGACCGGTTTATATTATAAATTATTCGGCTTGTTCTAATTCCAAAACTGCGCCTTTGCCGATTTTTGCGACTATAAAATTATAAATCCATGCAACCGCGATTACGCCTACAGCCATTATCAACGTATAAAGAACGATGAAGATCAACCAAGACAACAGCTTTGCTCCAAAACCGAGATTAGCCGCTAATTCCGTCGGGAATATAAAGAACGTAAAAATACCGATCAATGCTCCCAACAATGCGAATACTACCGGGAAATTCTTAAATAAAGAACTTACGACAACACCTTTTATTTCATACTTTGCCATGCTATCCTCCCTTTATATTTTAACAACGCCTTTTTTCCTGCACACGAGTAATTATACTAGACTAATCTTTTTATGTCAACAGGATTCTATTTATAAGACGCCTTCATTTCTTCAAGAGAAATACCCTTATAATCGCCGCTGTGTCCCGTTGTTCCGAAATCTCTCATCTTGCCCGCGATTACGCCTTTTAAAGCTTCTCTTGCAGGGCCTAAATAATCTCTCGGATCAAATTTCTCGGGGGTTTCGGCAAACACTTTTCTGATTGCGGCCGTAATTGCAAGCCTTCCGTCGGTGTCAACGTTTATTTTCGTTACTCCAAGCTGTATTGCTTTTTTGAGGCTTTCCATAGGAACGCCCGTCGCTCCCGGCATCTTTCCTCCGTATTTGTTTACGGCGTCAATCAATTCCTGAGGAACCGAAGAAGCTCCGTGAAGAACTATAGGAATGTTTATAAGAGACCTGACTTCTTTTAAAACGTCAAAAGCAAGTTCTTTTGAACCTTTGAATTTATACGCTCCGTGCGAAGTTCCGATGGCGATAGCCAATGCGTCAACTCCGGTTTCTTCAACGAATTTTTTCGCTTCTTTAGGATCGGTCAAATGGATTGAACCCGAACCGACTCCGTCTTCAATTCCGCCTAGTCTTCCGATTTCGGCTTCAACGGTTACTCCGAATTTATGAGCGTATTCGACAACCGATTTTGTAACGCCTACGTTATACGCGTAATCCGACGGAGTTTTTCCGTCTTCTTTGAGAGAGCCGTCAATCATAACCGATGAAAATCCTAGCGATATGGCTTCTTTTACGGTGGCAAGAGAATTGCCGTGGTCAAGATGAACCGCTATCGGAATTTCAGGATTTTCTTCAACTGCGGCAAACATTATATGTTTCAAATACGTGAAATTAGAATACTTTAATGCTCCTCTGCTTGCCTGAATGATTACAGGCGACTGCGTTTCTTTAGCGGCGGCCATAATAGCCTGAACCTGTTCCATATTGTTCACGTTGTAAGCGCCGACTCCGTAATTTTTCTTTCTTGCTTCCTCTAAAATCTGTCTCATAGGTACTAATGGCATTTTTACTTCCTCCCTGTTTTTACAGTATTTTTTTTATTTTTTACTGGCTTTTTTAATGATTTTTTTTCAAACTCTTCCTCAAAAACGCCCATAGCCCTGAATTTCTCGTATCTGTCGCGGGCAATATTTTCTTTTGACATTTTTGAATATTCCGATAAATATTTGTTGACGGCTCTTTTTATATTCATCGCCGTTTCAACCGCATCCATATGCGCGCCGCCTACCGGTTCTTTTATAATTTCGTCTATAACTTTATTTTTAAGAAGATCTTTTGCCGTAATTTTAAGAGCTTCGGCCGCTTCTTTGGCTTTTGCTGCGTCTCTGAATAAAATAGCCGCGCAGCCTTCCGGCGATATAACGGAATAATACGAATTTTCAAGCATTAAAACTTTGTTTGCGACTCCTATGCCGAGCGCTCCGCCGGATCCGCCTTCGCCTATCACTATGCTTATTACGGGCACTTTTAAAACAGACATATCTCTTAAATTTCTGGCTATGGCTTCCGCCTGGCCTCTTTCTTCGGCCGCTATTCCGGGATATGCTCCGGAAGTATCTATAAACGTAATTATCGGACGGTTGAATTTTTCGGCCGTTTTCATAAGTCTCATGGCTTTTCTGTATCCTTCAGGATGAGCCATGGCGAAATTTCTTTCCATATTCTCATGAACGGTTCTGCCTTTCTGATGGCCTATGACGGCCACCGGAGAATTGTCAACAGAGGCAAGCCCGCAGACCAAAGCCATATCGTCGCCGTAAGCTCTGTCGCCGTGAAGTTCAACGAAATTTTCACAGATTATTTTTATATAATCCATCGTATACGGTCTGCTGGGATGTCTTGCAAGCTGGACTCTCTGCCATGAAGTAAGCGAACCGTATATCTCTTTTTTCAGCTTTTCTTTTTTTTCTTCCAAATCGGCTATTTCGCCGGAAAAATCAATCTTGCTGTGTTCGGCCGATACTTTTAAACTTAAAATTTTTTTTTCAAGTTCAATAACGGGCCGTTCAAAATCCAAAACAAATTCTGTCATTAATATACCCTCTTAAACTAAAACTTACCCTGATAATTTATTCTGAAAATTCTTTCGCATCCGTATTTGGTTTCATCAGAACTTGTTAAATTTCTCATGGCAAAATCTATGTTGAATGATTCCGTTATCCATAATTTTAAACCGCTGTTTAATCTTGTCATGTCGCCTTTGCCTATATTGTCGCACTCAATCATAAACATAAGAGTATCGTCTATCACAATAACGGAGGAGTTTACAAAACCTATAAGCCTTGCCTCTTTAAAATCGTTTACGTTGACGCCGGCGTTAAAATTAAGATCCGGCAAAAAAAGCTCTTTTCCGATTACCGCATAAACGCCTTTGCCTTTCTGCATAAATTCGGCGCTTGTTTCATCGTAGAAATAACCCTGCCCGTCATAACCTATTGAGAATCCCGGCCATTTTGCGTCTCCGGCGTATATGTTGAATTTTAACTGTAAAGACGGCGGCGCGACTACGACGTTTCCTACGCCTATAAGATTGCTTATTTCCCAGCCTACTCCCAAATTAAGCGATTTGAATATTCCGAAATTTAATTTTGAAAGAACTCCGCCTCCGGCAAACATTCTGAACTGCATTTCATATCCGCCGTAATCAAGTATTGAATATGCGGGAGTATCTATAAGTTCTGTAACCGGCGCAACGGAACAATACCCGGCCCCAACTACAAAAAACAATAATGCAAAAACTAATATTTTTTTCATTTTTATATATTCTCCATACCTGATAAATTTCGTTTTATATTACCAGTTTTTAAAAAGTAAATCAAACAAACAACGGAAGCTTAGAAGCCGGGCAGCTTAGGAGCTGCGCAACGGCAGAGACACGGCAAAAAAACAATAAGCGTTCCGACTCTTAACACATCAATTCAGCAAGTCCGTAAGTTTTATATAATCCGATAATTCAAGTTTATCGGGCCTTGCCATATAATCAATGCCTGCCTTTTGCAATAAGACCTGAGCGGCAATTTTGTCCGACTTCAAATACGTCGCCAATCCGTTAAGTATCGTTTTTCTTCTCATTGAAAAACAATGTTTTATAAACGGGAATAAATTCGCGGACGGCTCTTTCGGATTTCTGTTTATAAAACTTGCCACGGCGGACATAACTTTCGGTTTAGGATTAAAACAGCCAGGCGGAACGTCAAATAAAAACTCCGCGTCGGCGTAATATTTTCTGAATATTGAAATATATCCGTAATCCTTTGACCCCGGACCGCTTACAAGTCTGGTTATTACGTCTTTTTGAAGCATAAAAACGGCTGAAATAAAATTAGGATACGGAAGCAGTTTTTGCACAATAGCCGTACCGACGTTATAAGGCAGATTTGCGACAACTTTAAACGGCGCTTGAGGCAGTTCAAATTTTAAAAAATCTTTATTTATGACCGTTACGTTATGATCGTCGCGGTATTTCAAAACGAGATTATCGGACAATTGTCTGTCAATGTCAACTATTATCAAATTGTCCGTTAAATTTTTAAGAATATCGGTTAAAACGCCTTTGCCGGGACCGATTTCAATAACAAAATCGCCTTTTGATATTGAAGCGGACTTTACGATTTTGTTTGCGATATTGGCGTCTATCAAAAAATTTTGGCCGTGCGGCTGTCTCATTTATTTAACCGTTTTATCTGATTTTTTTTATAATTTCGGGCAGAACAAGTATTATTACAGCCGTATTCGTGACTACCGCGGCGACCAGCGCGACCAATAAAATAGGATGGGCTATATATTCAATCGGATAATAAGTTACGGCCAGTTTATGCAGCGCCGTCATTAAAAAACCGAACAGCCACCATATCCCGACAAAATTAAAAACGGAGTCAAACCGTCCGTAAAAAGCCAAAGCCGCAACGGGTGATATCAATAAAATATTTACTGCCAGTTTTATCAGCTCCAGTCTTTCAAACATACGGTCCCCGTTTAATTTATTTTATTAATTATATCAAATTCCGGCGGTCATACAAATTTATTGCCGGTACAAAGTTATATTTACTATCTCGGATTTTGAAAACAATCTCAGAGGCGGCCCCCACCATCTTGTTCCGGACGTTACATAAACATATTTGCCGTTTTCATAATATAATCCGTAAAAATGCTTAAAAATTATCTTTTCAATAATATCAAAAGGCGGAATCTGTCCGGCATGAGTATGGCCTGAAAGCTGCAGCGTAAACGGATAGCGCAAAGCCTTTGCGAAAGCTTCGGGCTGATGGCTTAAAAATATAACCGGTTTTGAAAAATCAATCCCTTCAAAAGCCTTGTCAAAATCATATACATTAGAATTAAATCTTTTGGATTCTTTGAAATCCGATATTCCGGCGATATAAATCATATTATTTACGGCTACATTTTTATTATCTATTAATATGTAGCCCGCCTTTTGGGTAAAAGTTTTAAATTTATCAATTCCGCGGTAATATTCATGGTTGCCGCTGACAACAAAGATTCCGTAATTGGATTTAATGTTATGCATATCATAATCCTGATACGTGTCTGAAATATCGGAATCTACGACATCTCCGGTTATCGCGACAATGTCGGGTTTTAAAGAATTAACCGCGTCAATTATTTTTTTTATTTCTTCCGGTTTTGTAAGAATATTTATATGAATATCGGATAATTGGACTATTTTAAATTTATCAACGGGCAGGTTCGGCACTTTTATTTCAATATTTTTGATAACCGGCGAATTTACTTTGACATTTATATAGGAATATACCGCGGACAAAAAAGTCAACGTCAAAGCCGCCGCCGTAATATAGAGCCTTATTTGCGGATCTTTAAAAAATATAAATAAAATATTGCCGGCAAACAAAAATGTAAAAGCGATTGACAGTATTCCCACCCATATATACGCAAACTCAATAATAAAATTAAAGTTTGTAACAGCGCCGGCGTATTTATGCAGAAAAATTTGGTTGAAAACGCCAAAAAAAGCTAACAGACAAATTACCAGTAAAAACCAAACTGACGCATTATGGTTTAACCTTAAATCCGTTGATATTCTGTGGAATATATAGTAATGAGCGCCCAAATATACAATTAAAAAGGATATAAAAAACCATCTCATTGTTGACTCTCCAAAACTTTAACCTTAAAAAATCAGCTTACAATTTTTTTCCTTACAAAGAAAGTTGCTGCCAAAGTCAGTATGCCGCCGGCGATTGTAGTCGCCTGAGGTCCGAAAGCATACGCAAGATTGCCGCCGAACAAACTTCCTATCGGAGTAAATCCCAAAAAAGCAGTTATGAAAAACCCTATTATCGTGCCTCTGTATTTTGTCGGAGCGTGTATCTGCATATAAGTGTTCGTCAGGCTCATGCCGACGACCATACAGTAGCCCGCGCATGCCAGAAAAAAACACGACGTATAAATATTCGTAATAGATGCGAATAAAATAATAACCGAGCCCAAAACCGCCGAACTGTAATAAATCCACGAACCGATATTTTCGGTATTCTGTTTGCCTGCGACGGTAATAGTCGCAAGCAGCGCCCCGCATCCGATGGAAGACATAAACAATCCCAATCCGTTTGCCTCCATACCGTATACGTCCTTTACAAAAACAGGCATCAGCACCATAGGAAAAACCGTTACTATTCCGTTTATCGCAAGAAGTATCAGCATTGCCGAAATTTTATTGTCGTTTTTGATAAAATCCCAGCTTGCGAAAAACTTTTCCTTAAACGTTTCAACCTGTTTTTCTATAAGATGTGTAATCGGAATAATATGCGCAAGCGCTATAAATACCGCTATGTAAGAAATTGTGTTAAATAAAAAACAGTATCCTTCGCCGAATTTCGCTATAATAACGGCGGCTATCGCGGGACCTACAACTCTGCCCATATTGAAAATCAGAGAGTTTAAACCTATGGCATTCATTAAGTTTTCTTTCGGCACCAAATCAATTATAAACGACTGCCTTATAGTCATATCAAAAGCGTTGACAAGCCCGAGAAACGTTGATATTACGAGAATATGCCATAACGCTATATGATTTGTGATTGTCAGGTAAGACAACAGCCCGGCCTGAATCATCAGCGCGCTTTGAGTTATAAAAAGCAGTTTTTTTCTATTATATTTATCGGCAAACGAACCGGCAAAAGGGGATATAATTAAAATAAAAATCTGGCTTAAAAAAGCTACAAGTCCCAGCAAAACCGCCGATTTTGTAAGACTGTAAACAAGCCAAGGCAGCGCCGTCATCTGAAGCCAGGTTCCCATAACCGATATAATCTGGCCGAAAAAAAACAATCTGTAATTTTTTATGTTTAAAGATTTAAAAATAGAGTTGTTTATCATAAGTTATATCTGTTTGAGAAGGCATTGTCTTGCCTTAATCATAAAATCAACCGCCGCCGGACAAAGATAATCAGGATAAGTCCAGGGCAATTTAACAAATCCTTCTTTTTTATATATGGTCGTAACTTCCGCGTATATTCCTTTTGACAGATAAATTCTGTGGCTGAAATCTTTTGTTGAAGCAAGAATAATATTTGCCGGCGTTATATAACCCGGATCAATATTTATTATCCTTTTATTATCTTTTGCAACCGAACTTTCCATTTCGTTTGTCATTACTTTTATATCGGCAAGCCTGCCCGGACTTAAAGGAGTTTTAAAAGAGACCCATTGTCTTTTTAAACCCGGCCCCATTTCCGGAGCATAATACGAAGTAAAATCAAAATCTATTATGCCGCTTTTTATATCTATTTCGTCTTTAAAATCGGATTCAAGCAGTTTATAAACGGCTCCGGCATCATAGCCTGACGGAAAAAGAAGACCGCAGAAAAATTTTGACAAATGCACTTCGTTGATTTGTCCCATATTACGCTCCGACCGAATATATTTTAAATTTATGATAGAAAATTAACAGGCCCTAAATCAAACGCCGAGTTTTTTACAAGCCGCTTCAAAAACATCCTCAACCGATATAAGTTTCATGCATTCCACTTTGACGCATTTTCTGTTTCTGCACGGCTGGCATTTGACTTTTTTCTGTATTATCAAAGTATTGCCTTTAAAAGGCCCCGTTCTTCTTGCGTTTGTCGGGCCTAAAATCGCGATTGCATTGGTGTTTAGAGCCGTTGCTATATGCATAGGACCGGCTTCGTTGGCTATAAACAAACTGCATATTTTAAAAAACGCCATAAGTTCTTTGATATTAAGCTTGCCCGTCAAATCAATAATATCTTTTGTCGCGGACTGCAAAATTATTTCTTCATTGAGCCCTTTTTCGCTTGCTCCGCCTTCTTTGCCTCCGACCAAAACAATATTTGCGCCGTATTTTTCTTTTATTAAATCAATAAGACGGGCGAATTTTTCCGTCTGCCATCTGCGCGAAATCCATCCGCCGCCGGGATGCACCGCCACAATTTTTTTGTTTAAATCAACTTTTTCTTTTTCCAAAAGTTTTTTAAGCGCTTCAATATCAGACTGTGGAACGTCTATGCCGTATTCCTGTTCGGACGTATCGCATCCGAGATATTGCGAAACGGCAAGATGCCTTTCTATGCAGTGGGTATCTTCGGATTTTGGCTTTATCTCTTTTGAAAAAAGCCATGACAGTTCACGCATGCCGTTTGTGGACGAAGAAGCCAGTTTAAATTTTGCTCCCGCCAGTTTGACTATAAATGCGGATTTGAATAACCCGTGAAAATCTATGCTGAGATCGTATTCGTTTTTTCGCAAAAGTTTATAAAATTTTACTATATAAGCCGGTGAAATTTTTTTTCTGTCAAAAATAATTAAATCGTCTATTATTTTGCTGCCTTTCAATATTTCCGCGCATCTTTCGTCGACAAACCAGCTTATATGAGCGTGCGGATACTGTTTTTTTATCGCGTTTACGGCCGGAAGCGCGAATATAACGTCGCCCATTCTGCTTGGCTGAATTATTAAAATTTTCGGTTTCGGATGATTTGTCAGATATTGTTTAACATCGCGGCTCCATGCGTAATTGGCTGCGAAATCAGTCGTTTTATGCAAAGCTTTTTCAAGTTCCGAAGTTTTTTCTTCAATATTGTCTTGCGGCAAAACAGAAACGGGCATTCCGTATACGATTGCAATTTTTGAAAACGGCAGAGGTATTTTAAATTTATCCCATGACTTGCCGACAATTATATTTTTGTCGGCTATTGCACTTATGGGAATTATCGGGATCTGAAGATTTTGAGCCAAAAATAAAATTCCCGGTTTTATTTTATGCCGCGGCCCTTTCGGTCCGTCAACGGCAAAAGCGGTTATATACCCTTCTTTCGCATATTTAACCAGTTCGGTCAATGCTTTTCCGCCGCCTCTTGAAGAAGAACCTCTGACGGCTATATATCCGAATCTGTCGGCGATACGGGCCGGAATTTCGCCGTCTTTTGACATACTTATCATAACCGCCGCGTTTAAGTTTCTGTTGATATAAAAACTGGCAAGCAGGTCTCCGTGCCAAAACGCGCATACGCACGGTATTTTTGTAATATCAACGGCTTTTATTTTTCTTATTCTGAACGTTAAGCCGATAATTTTTAAAACTGCTCCGGCAACGAAAGATAATATGCTTAATTTATTCATTTATATATCTGTTTATAATCTCTATGTTTTTATTAATCGCGCCTTTCTGGCCTTCAACGACCTGCAAAGCTTTCTGCCCCATATCGTATCTTAATTTTCCATCGGCAAGCAAAAGATCTGTTTTTTCAAGCAGTTCGTTTTCTCCCGACACTTCAAAAGAGCCGCCGGCATCTTTTAAAAGTTTTGACTCGCTGTCAAAATTATACATATATCTGCCGAAAACCGCAGGTTTGGCATAGGCCGACGCTTCTATAGGATTCTGCCCGCCTTTTTTTATCATTGAACCGCCTATGAATACTATATCCGAAACGGAATAAAGCATCTGCAATTTGCCGAAAACGTCCAATATCATAATATCTTTGGCTGTTTTATCGCCTTGCGAAAACAAAGAATATTCCGCTCCCGTTTCATTTATCATACGGGCTATTTCACCGGCTCTTGATATATGTCTTGGAGCTATTATCAATTTGAGACTGCCGTATTTCTTTTTTAGTTCCGCAAAAATATTCAGCAGCATTTTTTCTTCGCCGTTTCTTGTGCTGCCGGCTGTTAAAATCAAATCGCCGGCTCCGTATCCGAGACTTTCTCTGTCCGTTTTTTCGGCGGTCCAGTCTCTGTCGTATTTAATATTGCCTGTTATTTCGACTTTTTCGGACGAACCGGTTATTTTGACGAATCTTTCATAGTCCTGCCCGTTTCTCGCCAATATGCCGGAAATTAAATTTAAAAACTGTTTCCAGAAAAATGCCGTTAATTTATAATACGGAAACGCCGTTTTGGAAAGTCTGCCGTTTACGGTAACGATTTTTACGCCCGCTTTGTTCGCGCAATAAATAAGATTAGGCCAGAATTCCGTTTCAACTATAAGCAAAATATCGGGACGTATTTTTGAAATCGCTTTTAAAACAAAAGGATAGATATCAACAGGCGCCAAAGCGCAAAAATCAACCCGGTTCAGTTTAGACACATACTCTCTTGCGGATTTTGTAATTACGGTAACGGCGATATTGTAGTCTTTTAATTTTTCAATCATAGGCTCCACGGCTCTTGCTTCGCCGAGCGAAGCGCAGTGTATCCATACGGTTTTTTTGTTTCGGTCAAATTCCGCAATATCGTACAGCGCAAGCCTTTCTTTTATTTTGTAAAAAAAATCTTTCCTGTTTCTTTTGCCGGATAAAGCTATTCCCAAAAGTATCGGAACAAGAAAAATTAAAAGAAAAAAGTTATAAAATATTAAAAAAAATTTAATCATTTTGTTTTTAACTTACAATAAAAAAATATATTCGGCCGCAGTCATAAAATTTAAACAGCCCAAAACGCCGCCGTCGGTTATATAATTATTTTTTACTTCTTCTCTTTAAAGGAATCCAGTAAAAAACTCCGGCTATCGTATATTCTGGAGTAAATTGTCCGTTTTCCGATACCGAAACATTAATTTTTTCTGCCGGAAGAATTTTAGAAATATCGTTATATTTATCCTGCGGAAGTTCTATGCCTCTTGAAACTTCGCATTGTTCGTCGGCAGCTTCCGATACTATAAGTTTTTGAACGAAACTCTTTGACTGTTCAAGCGTGTCTGCCGATATTGCGGAGACTATCTGAGTCGTATACTGCCCGAAAATATCGGGTTTTTTTTCAAACTCTTCTTTTAAAGAATTTCCTATCGTAAGAATATAATAACTTGCCGCAACCCATCTGCCCGGTATATCGGGATTATCAAAAGCGAATGTTTGGGCGTCTTTTGCAAAAGTTTCGTAAACAACCGCCGGATTTATCGTTTTGCCGTAAAAATAACACGCCCTTTGAACGGATTCTTCAATTTCAATGCCCAGTTCCGGCATATTTAAGAGCTTGCGGACTATTCTTGAAATTTCTCTCGGTCTGATATTTATTTTAAAATTTTTAATTTTTTTCATATTCCCGTACCGGCCAGCCTGCTATTTCTGCGTAACGGCATTATTTTACAAAAATATGCCTTAATACGCCAAATCAAATTTTTTACATTTCTTTTCTTCCGGCAATCGCCCTTGCGATGGTGACTTCATCGGCGTATTCTATATCGCCTCCGACAGGAATGCCGTATCCCAATCTTGAAACTTTTATGCCCAGCGGTTTTATAAGCTGGGCAAGATATACTGCGGTCGTTTCGCCTTTTGAATCCATATCCGTGGCAAGTATGACTTCCGTTATTTCATCTTTTTTCAGCCTGTTTAAAAGTTTGTCTATTCTTATATCGGCAGGGCCCACCGCGTCCAAAGGGGAAAGCGCGCCGCCTAAAACAAAATATAATCCGTTGTAATCTTTTACTTTGCTTACGGCTATCAAATCCTGCGGAGTTTCAACGACGCATAAAATATTTTTTTCTTTCATATTGTCGGAACATATCGGGCAGGGATCCGTTTCGCTCATATTAAAACATACGGAACATATTTTGATTTTCTGTTTTGCTTTCTGTATGACTTCTATAAGTCTGTCAATTTCGTAAGACGGGCTTTTAAGTATATGATAGCATAATCTCTCGGCCATTTTCGGTCCTACGCCCGGCAGTTTTTTTATAACTTCTATCATTCGTTCTATTGATTGCGGTCTGTTCATAATTTCCCGAATATATTAAAGATTCTTTTAACATACTTGTTTAAAAACAATTTGTTATTCTTCGCTTTGTTCCCGGTTAAAATCCGATTTTTTTATTTCTTCGGTTTCATTTTGTTTCTGAGTGTTTTTTCTGATCGCTTTGCCGGCGAATTTTTTTGCGATATTTTCAATTTTTGACGGAACGGCGGTCTTTGCCGTTTCTTTTAAATCTTCAACTACCGTAAATGTTTCTTTCGGCTGTTCCGGTTCCTGTTTTGCGACAATATCATCCTCCGGAACCGTAATGCTTTCATCAACGGACATATTGACGTTTATTTCTCTTGCCAATTTTCTTGATATCAGTTTTTTAATCAGTTCGTCATACGACTTTACCATGCTTAAATCATATTTGTCTTTGAATAATAACTGTACCGCGTTATTGTTCAATATTTTTATTATCGCGGATTTGAACATGGGAGCTCTTATCGGATGCTTTTGGGAAAGCTCGCAAATGATGTCTTTTGCTATGGCAAGCATATCGTAATCCGTCGTTTCCGACATTGTTGAGGCGTCATCGTCATTATTTTTCTGTTCCGTTATATCTTCCTGGGATTCTTTGACGCCGCAAGGTTCTTTTGCGCCGCTTATTAAATTAACGTTCCCGGCTTTATTTCCTATTTCGTTTATCTTTGAGATTAATTCGCCTACGCTGTAATAAGGCTCCGCCATTTTTAACAGATAAATTTCTAAAAGTATTCTCGGCTGGTCGTTCTCTTTCATTTCTTCAAGCGCTTTTGAAATAAGATTGCCGAGTCTTACAAAACCGGGTATAGTAAAAAATGTTTTCTGTTTGTTGTAAAGATTTTTATCCGAAGAAGGAATATCGGCGATTTCCGGATTAACGGAATATATCATAAGCTGTCTGATATGGTCTCTTAAATCTTTGGCAAACTGCAGTATATTGTATCCGTCTTCATATACTTTTTTACATGTTCTCAACAACGATTCGGTATTGTTGTTTGCTATATCTTCCGTTGTTTGGGCGACAATTTCTTTAGGCAAAAGACCTAAAAGATTTCTCATATATTCAAAAGTAATCTTGCCGTTTGACGAAGAAATTGCCTGGTCAAGCAGGCTCAAAGCGTCTCTCATTGAGCCGCCGGCCGAATTCACTATTATGTCCAGCGCGCCGTCGTCTATTTCAAAATTGTCTTTTTTCGCAATATTTTGTATCGCCTCGGTTATTTCTTTTGCAGACAAAAGTCTGAATCTGTACTTCTGGCATCTTGAAAGAATCGTAGAAGGCGCTTTCTGCAATTCGGTGGTGGCAAGTATAAAAATAACATGGGGAGGCGGCTCTTCAAGTGTTTTAAGCAGAGCGTCAAAAGCCTGCGGCGTTATTCTGTGAAATTCGTCTATTATGTAAATTTTGTATCTTGAAGACATCGCTCCGAATTTGACGTTGTCCCTTATTTCCCTTATTTCGTCTATTCTGTTATTTGAGGCGCCGTCTATTTCCAAAACGTCCAAACTTTGGTTTGCGCTTATTTCCAGACAATTTTTACATTTGCCGCACGGTTCGGACGATGAGCCTTCCAGACAGTTTAACGCTTTGGCAAAAATTCTCGCCATGGTCGTTTTGCCAGTGCCTCTGGGCCCGCTGAAAATATAAGCGTGCGCGACTTTGTTTTCGGCAATCGCGTTTTTAAGAGTCTGTGAAATGTGGTTTTGTCCGACCACTTCGGCGAATGTCGCCGGTCTGAATTTTCTTGCCAACACCAAATATGACATATATACCCTCTTTGACTTATCTTTTATATTATTATGAAAAACAGTATCGGTTTTACTCGCATTTTAACATTTGCAGCTGTAAAGGCTGAGTATTTTTGATCTGTCCTTTTTCTTTTTCCGCAGCCAGAAAATCTATTACTTTATTATCTTTCAAAGCAACGGCCTGGTAACCCCAGTTATAAGGATTGCCTCGTAAAACATCCGAAGGAATGCTTACTGTATTGCCGTTTTTAACGATATTTTTTACAACCGTAAGATCGTCAACATAAAATCTGTAAACGACGGCTTTCTCTTTTGTCAGTCTTACCGCATATTCCCAGTAATTATTCTGCGCAAAAAAACCGTCAACCCCTTTTAACATAACGCCGCAGCCGGCGTCGGGCAGACCGTTCATGTCTATGTAAATATCAACCGTATAAGCATCGGCGTCATCGGCAATAACGGTAAAATCCACCGATTTATCCGTTTTTTTAACGGCAAACGAAATAACCGCTCCTGTGCTGTTTTGCAAAATATATCCGTCTTCGTTCTTTTCAAATCCGAATTTATTTTGGATATCGCAGTTACTTTGACCGGCGTTTTCATTTTCCGCGGTTATATACGGCATATCCGAAGCGGGGATTTCTTTATCGGATAATTTAAAAATATTAGAATAAGAAATATTAAACAACATTAAAGATTTATCGTCGTTTTTAATTATTCCTTTAATTATATCCGTGCTGCACATATTGAGAAATTCATCGTAAATATTTTCATACAGCGCGGAATTTTCCTGTTCGTCGGCTTCACGACCGGCAATCGCGATTTTAACAAGTATTTCCTGCGGAAGCTGCGTTTGCTCGGGCAAAACAAAATCTTCAATATCTTCTTTTTTATCCTGTTTAAGAAGTTCAATTACATCTGAAGGCGTTAACACATCGGTGTATTTGCTGTTTTTAAAAATATCGGCGAGATATTCGGTAAACTGCTCGTTTTTGATCTGCGCCGCGGTAAGATAAACCGGAATAATTTTTTCTTTTCTCTGCAAAAGCCATTTTTCTATTTTTTTGTGATCTGACGGGAAGTCGGTATAAGGGGCAAATACGACAACTCCGTCTTGCATATATATGCCTCTTTTTATATCCGCCGGATATTTAAACGCGCACCATGCTATATTATATTTGTTAAAATATTTAAAAGTATCGCCGGTTGCGTAAAAATCATCAAGAAACAACCCGTATTTCTCTTTTTCAAAAAGACCGTCTATTTTTTCATTGTATGAAGACAGCATTTTTTTTAAATCTTTTGTCCTGTCAACAGACATTGAATCGTTTATTTTAATTTCCGAAGATAAAACCGGCAGATACGGTTCAGGTTCCAAAATCAGAGTCGGTTCAAGTTTATCGGCCGCGATGAGTTCGTGCACGTATTCCGGCAGTTCTTTTGAAACGTCAAGTCCGGCAGTGAACGAAAAGTTTTTTGAGCCTATTATCTTTTTGACAGTTTTCTGCGAAAGGCCGTCTGTTGTCTCAAAGAAAAAAACAATAGCTCTGTCTTTTGCAAAGAGATTTACGGCAAATGAAAAAACGAGCAATATAAACAAAAGAATTTTTTTCATACGATTATTATACCATTTTACGCTTAATTTTTATTGTCCTTTCTATTTATGTGATTCATAAGTATTTGCGCCAATTCCTCGTTTGACTTTGCGCTCGGATGCCCGTCATTTTTTATTTTATATTCCGCAGTATTGAAATATTCGGGCAAGAAAATCATATCCAATTTTATTTTTTTTAGCTTATCGATGAATAAAGGGATTTTTTTAAAATCCTGCCAAACTATAACTATAAATTTCGCCTTATATTTGTTATTTGCCAGTTCTCTCATCTGTTCTAAACTTTTTATCATGTAATTTTCGCTATAATTTCTGCCGTAAATATAAAGGACGCCGTGATATATACTAATAAAAAATCTGCTCTTTTCAATTATGCAGTTGAATATCCCGAACGGTAAATTTACTCTTTCCCATTTATTATTTTTATATCTCCAATTATCACTGGGCCCGCCGAAAAACCTGAAATTTCTATATATATGGTCCGGTATCATATAATAAACAATATATTTTGTATGGCTGTTTTTAGCGACAAACTGGTCAATCACATCCGATTCCAAAATACTTACGGCCGAATTGATTGAAGCTCCTCTTATTCCGCAATTTAAAACATTTTTTTCAAAATTCATTATTTTAGAAAAATAATAAGGCAGCGTTTGATTATCATTTAAGCCGGCGCCAAACACCATGGAACAACCTAAAAATACATAATTTTCATTTGATGTTAAATTACCTTTCGTATATCTGAATTCATTGGGATATGTCCCGTAAATATTATCGTAAATAACGGTTTCGCCGGCAGCGGGAGCCCTGTTTCTGCATACTTTCTGTTTGCCTTCGTTATCGGCAACATTAATTTCTCTGTAATGATTGACAACTTTTTCCCTGACAAATAACAAATCAACGGGAGGATAATTTAAAGAATCTTCCGGAACATTCGGATTTTTTAATATTAAAATCGATTCCGACAGCCCCATTGCAATAAATACCGCAAAAAGCGTCATAAATAACAATTTTAAATTTTTATTTTTGATAAAAATTACACAAATTATAAAAATTAAACTTATAAAAAAATAAATATAAGCAAATTGATAAATTAAAAAATGTTCCGTTATTGTTTTCATTTTAAAAATCAATCAAGGATAAATTCTTTTGGCCGGTTAAAATTCGTTTTTTCTTTATATTCCGGCTGTTTGCCTTTTTCAAAAAAATAATTGCCTATGACAAGACAATCCATTTCGGTTTTCATAAAACATTTGTAGGCGTCTTCGGGGGAACAAACTATAGGTTCGCCTCTTACGTTAAAGCTCGTGTTTATCAAAAGCGGACATTTTGTTATATCTTTAAATTTTGAAATCAATTTATGATATCTCGGATTTGTTTTTTCGTTGACAGTTTGAAGCCTTGCCGAATAATCTATGTGGGTAACCGCGGGTATTTGCGATCTTTTATAATATAATTTTTCTTTAACTGAAAATTCATCATAGTTTTCAGGCGCATCAAAACAAATATCCCGTTTGACCTGCGCCGTAAACAGCATATAGGGGGATTCCGTTTCAGAGTCAAAATAATTTTTCATATCCTCAACAATAACCGACGGAGCAAAAGGCCTGAAACTTTCTCTGTATTTTATTTTTAAATTCATTTTCATCTGCATCTCTTCGTTTCGGGGATCGGCTATTATTGAACGGTTGCCTAATGCTCTGGGCCCCCATTCCATTCTGCCCTGAAACCATCCGATAACCTTACCAGCCGCCATGGCGTTTGCCGTCTTTGCAAGCAATTCGTTTTCGTCTTTTATATATTCTGCGTTCGCTTTATATTTTTTAATAACTTCTTCCGTTTGGCAAGCGCAGAATTCAGGTCCGAGATATGCGCCCTGCATAATGTCGTTTTTTTCATCCGTTTGTCTTTGTGAACCAAAGTAAATATATTCCGCTGCAAGCGCAGCTCCCAACGCTCCGCCGGCGTCTCCCGATGCGGGCTGCACCCATATATTTCTAAATAATCCGGATAATAAAATTTTGGAATTGGCCACGCAGTTTAAAGCGACTCCTCCGGCTAAACATAAATTGCCGCTGTTTGTTAATTTTTTTGCCGTCTCGGCCATTTTTAAAACCGACTCTTCGGTAATCTGCTGGCATGCAAGCGCAAAATCGCAATGCTGTTGAGTCAATTCATGCTCGGGTTCTCTTTTTTTGATGCCGAACAAATCAAACCATTTGTCGTTTTTTGTCATCCGCATACCTGTGGAATAATCAAAATATTGTTGATTCAGCCGGCAGGAACCGTCTTCTTTGATATCTATAACGTTTTCTTTTAATTTCTTTTTATATTCTTCCGTGCGTTCTGATTTTTTGCTGCCGTACGGGGCAAGCCCCATTAATTTATATTCGCCCGAATTTACTTTAAATCCCAAATAATATGTAATCGCTGAATAAAATAAACCCAGCGAATGTGGGAAATTTAATTCTTTTAAAAGAGTGATATCGTTATTTTCGCCGTAAGATATTGAAGCCGTTTCCCATTCTCCGACGCCGTCTATGGTCAATACGGCCGATTTATTGTAAGGGCTTGCAAAAAAAGCGCTGGCCGCGTGCGATAAATGATGAGAAGGAAACAATATTTTTAATTTGGCTTTATCATATTTTTCAGCCGCAGACAGTTCATCTTCTATAATTTTATACAAAAACATTTTTTCTTTTGTCCAGACGGGTACCGCCTGGCTGAAAGATTTAAACCCTTTAGGCGCGTTCATATAATAAGTCATCATTAATCTTTCAAATTTAAGCCAGGGTTTGTCATAAAAGGCGACGGCGTCAAGTTCGTCTATTTTTAATCCGGATTGCCGCAGACAAAACTTTACCGCGTTTAGCGGAAATGAAGGGTCATGTTTTTTTCTCGTAAAACGTTCTTCCTGCGCGGCGGCGGCTATTTTGCCGTCAACCGTCAGCGCGGCTGCAGAATCATGATAAAAGGCTGATATCCCTAAAATTTTCATATTAAGTACCGGCTATGCATCGTTTGTTTTTATTTATTATTTTATCAAATTTAAAATCTCTTATTATCGCGGACTTCAGCATATTTAACGACCGGAAATTTTTTATATTTATTTTGCTGACACGGCCGGCAAACCCCATACACGGAACAACGCTGCCGCCCGGCAGAATATCAACAGGAAAATTTTTTGCGCAATTATTAAAATTAAAATTGCTTATGCTCTTTTTTAAATATTCTTCCTGTTTCTTATCAAACATGCCGGGCGTAAAATGTCCGCAGTACGACGATACGACTTGGAATTTATTTTTTATTAATTTTTTGCACAATAAAAAAATTTCACCGCCGCGGCTTACGCATTTTTCATAATCGGTTGAATCCAGGGCTATTCTTATATTCGTTATTTTATGTTTTTTTAGTATTTTTATTATCGCGTCAAAATCGCCGATTTTAAAATCAGAACATAATGTAACCGAAGCGATTATTTTATTTTTACCCTGTTTTTTTAATATGTTCAAATTTTCTAAAATCAGTTTTTTATCTTTAGCGCCCGCCGTTATATATGCAAAAACATTCCATACAAGTATAAGATTTTTCGCATTAAATAAATATTTCAAATTATTCGGATCGGTTATAAGATTTGAATACAGCCTGACGATACCGCCGTATGATCTGGAATATCCCGCTATCATCGGAAAATCTTTCGCAAGAGTCGGTTCCCCGCCAAGCATGCCGATTGACGGTTTGCTTTTACGGCAAATTTTATTTATATGGTCCATATATCCTTTAAATTCGGTAAACGGCATTTCTTTTTGTTTTATACGCAGCCCGCGAGGGACAAAACAAAAACTGCAATTTGATTTACATTTGGATGTCAGAATAAAATTCATTGTTTTGTATTCCGTAAAATAAATATTTCTTTTTCGGTAAAAATTTTGTCGTTTTGCTTTAATCCGAGTTTTTTGCGCATACCGTTAAACATACTTACAAACTCCGGCAAAGACAGCCCTTCGGGCAAAAATATAAAATTATCGGGATTATATTTTTTATACTTGTCTATAAACCGGCTGTACAAAAACATCTGGGCGTTATGAAATATATCCTTCTGCAGATTATATTTTGTTCTGTCGGTTTCAACAAGCTGTTTATTATATTCTTTTAAAATTTTTAAGCCGTAATAAGGCGTAAGCAGCCACAGTTGTATTGACGCTCCCGTCTTTTGAAGTTTTTTTGCAAAATTAAAAGTCTGCACAATGTCTTTTTTTGTTTCAAACGGAATTCCCGACATAAAAGAACACGTAACTTTAAATCCGCATTCAAGTTCTTTTTTTACGGCGCCGAATATTTTTTTGTTGTCATTATCCTTAATGTTTTTATCAAGATTTTTTCTTACTGCGGCGCTGCCCGATTCTATACCGTGATAAATGCTGACGCAGCCGGCTTTTTTCAGACAGACGAGAATTTCTTCGTCAATACTGTCTATCCTTGCAAGACAGCCCCATTTTAATTTCAAAGGAATCATTTTATTGCACAATTCTTTTATCCATTCTTTATTCAAAGTCAGGCAGTCGTCGCCGAAAATAAAATTTTTAACGCCGTATTTTTTTTTCAGCGCAAGCAATTGTTTTATGATTGAATCAATATTTTTTCTTCTCTGGTATTTCCATATTGTATTTCCGGAACAAAATCCGCATTTATACGCGCATCCTCTGCTGGCCGTCAGCCATACGTTTTTATTGTTTGTTAAATTTTCGGAAATTAAATCAAACCGCGGTTCGGGCAGACAGGTTAAATCCAACAATTCTCTTTCGGGGTTATTCTTCGGTTTACCGTTTTTGTCAATATATGATAATCCTTTGATGCGTTTTAAATTTTTTTTGTTTTTAATGCCGGTTAAAAGTTCGGTTAAAGTTAATTCTCCTTCGCCGCGAACGGCAAAGTCGGCCTGCGTTAATTTTAAAACGGATTCCGCCCCGAGACTCGGCATTACTCCGCCTATAATTACAGGTATTTTTGTTACGGATTTAAGTTCGCGGGAAAGTTCGCAGACAAACGGGAACTGCACAGCGTTGCAGGTTATGCAGACAACGTCAGGTTTTTGTTTTAATATTTTTTTTCGGCTTTCTTTTATCAGATTATCGACTTTAAATTTGTTTTTTATTTCAAAATTTAAATCTAAAATCTTCGTATTTTTAAATCCGTTGCCAATTAAGTACGACGCCAGCTCTACAAGATTAAGAGGGGGATAATTTTGGAAACTCCAAACGGGATTAACTATCAATACTTTCAAGCGGCCTCTTTTGCTAAACCAATTTATATTTCGGATCCGTCAGATAATTAATCCGTTCTCTGTTTTTTAATAATTGGCCGATTTTATCGTCCACCAAAACATCGGATTTTCTGACGGGTCTTATCAAACTTATGCCGTTTATAGTTTTACATCTGCTTAAAGCGACGTAAAGCTGGCCGGGAGCAAACGCTCCGCAGCCTAAATCAATCATAACGTTATCAAAAGTTTTACCCTGGCTTTTATGTATAGTCACAGCCCACGCAAGTTTAAGAGGATACTGTGAAAATGAACCTGCTTTTTCAGTATCTATCTGTTTTAATTCTTCATTCCATTTATATTTAAATAATTCCCATTTATAAGGTTCAACTTCTTCCGTTTTGCCGGTTTCCATCTGAACATAAATTATATCGGTATCAGATTTTAAAGATTTGACTATCGATTTAATAATTCCCAGAGTTCCGTTGACCCATCTGCCGCCGGAATCGTTATTTAACATCATCACCTGAGCTCCGACTTTTAATTTAAGCTGGTAATTTACCGGAAAATTTACCGTGTTTTCTATGTCTTCGGTTTCTGCCGTAAAAATATTAGTTTCCCCCGGGAGTTTTTGCAGATATTTTTCATTATACGCTTCGGCGGAACGGTTTGTCGTCGTAAGATATACCGACAACTTTTTATTGACAAAATTTTTGCCTACTCTTTTATTTAAAACTTCCATTGTTCTGTCGTTTACGGAATTATTTCTTACAGCATTTAAAACATCAATAAATTCGTTATCTACCTGTCTGTATATTTTTTTAAATTCTATTATGTGGCAAAAAGTATCCTGCAGGCTTTTAGCGCTGAAAAAATAAGGGCTGTCGTAATATCCTTTAAAAAGATATTGTTCGTCGGCGGTAACAACCGGCGGAAGCTGGTGTAAATCTCCTATAAAAACCATCTGCGCGCCGCCGAACGGCAATTTTGATATTCTTCCGTTAAGCCTCAAAAATTTATCAATGCAGTCCAACAGATCTGCTCTTAACATTGACGCTTCGTCTATAACTATTGTATCTATGTTTTTATACATTTCCTGCTTTTTCTTTTTTGAGATTTTTGCAAGAGTTATATCTGTTTTAAATTTAAAGAAAGAATGTATCGTTTCTCCGCCCGAATTTAATGCGGCTACTCCTGTCGGAGCAAGTATAACTGTTTTTTTACCGCATTTTTTTATGCATTCTTTAAGAAAAGTGGTCTTTCCTGTCCCGGCTTTACCGGTAATGAAAATATTATCATTTGTTTCGGTTATTAATTGTTGGGCTTTTATAAAATCTTCATTAAATTCTATAGTCATGGCAGATGTGGATTATCCTTATTTGTCAATATTTTTTTTATGTTTTTTTGTTTTTATACACAACTTGTCAACAAGCGTCTTTATTTTACCGTTTTTTGTGTCCTTTTGAAAAACTAATTGATTTTTCAATTAGTTTATTATATTGTTTTTACGGCAAACTTAACATATTGTTGCGATTTAACGGCACTTATGCACATCCGTGCGTCACTTTTTCAACATATTTGATATTCTTTCCAATTCCTGTAAGTTTGTATATTCAAAAATCACTTTGCCTTTTTTACCGTTTCCCGTTATTTGAACCTTCGTTCCGTACAATCTTTGAAGGTCTTCCGTAAGATTTATGACTTCTATATCCTGCCCTGCAAATCTTTCTTTCGGCAGTTTAGCTTTCTTTGTCAAATTAACCGCAGATTCTATTTCACGCACGCTTAAACCGTTTTCTAAAATTTGCTTTACCAATTCCTGAATTTTTTGTTCGTCATCTATGCTTGCCAGCATTCTGCCGTGGCCTGCCGATATTTTGCCTTTTGATATTAAATCCCGAACATCATCGGGGAGATTCAATAATCTCATTGTATTTGTAATTACGGAACGCGATTTTTTCACCGCTTGCGCAATCTGCTCCTGAGTATATTGATATTCTTCCTGGTATTTTTTATAAGCAAGAGCCTCTTCTATCGGATTTAAATCTTCTCTCTGTAAATTTTCAATTAAAGCCAAATCCAATCTTTCTTTGTCGGAAGCCGGATTTGTTATTATCGCCTTGATTTCTTTTAATCCCGCTAATTTGACGGCTCTCAGCCTTCTTTCGCCGGCTATTAATTCATATTCGCCCGGAACTATTGATTTTGTTACGATTATCGGTTCTATCAGGCCGTTTTCTCTTATTGAATCAGCTAATTCTTCCAATTTTGACTCGTCAAAATGTCTTCTCGGCTGCTGGCTGTTCGGTTTAATTTTATTTATACCTATATTTATGAAATTGCCGGCGCTTTCGCTTTGTTTATTAGCCGTCAGCGGAGACAATATCGCATCCAGACCTCTTCCTAATTTTTGTTTTGACATTATTTTTTCTCCTCGGGTAAATTTTGTTTTGATAAAAATTCCCATGCCAGATCCAAATACGCTTCGGTGCCTTTGCACGACTTATCGTAAATCATAATAGGCTTGCCGAAACTCGGAGCCTCGGCCAGTTTGACCGTTCTCGGAATTTTTGTTTTATAAACTTTATCTCCGAAATGTTTTGTAACTTCTTCTGCGACCTGATGCGAGAGATTTGTCTGGTTGTTAAACATTGTAAATAAAACGCCTTCCAGTTCCAAATTATAATGCTGCATTAAAGCAAATATTGTTTTTGACAGCTGCCCCAAACCCTGTAAAGCGAAAAATTCGCATTGCATAGGGATTATAACCGTATCGGCCGCGACCAAAGCATTTATAGTCAAAAGTCCCAGCGACGGCGGACAATCTATAATAATGTATTTGTAAACTTTCTGAAATTTTTCAAGCGCCAGTTTTAATTTTTCTTCTCTTTTATCCATATTGACAAGCTCTATTTCCGCGCCGCTTAAATCTACCGTCGCCGGCGCAATATCAAGCCAGTCCACTTCGGTAGTAACTAATACGTCTTCCAGCGCGACTTCATCTATAAGCACGTTGTAAATTGATTTTTTTATTGCTGTAAAATCTATACCCAGCCCGCTGGTTGTGTTTGACTGAGGATCCATATCAATTAACAAACACTCCTGTCCTAAGTGAGCCAGACTTGCCGCCAGATTAATTGCCGTAGTGGTTTTTCCTACGCCGCCCTTTTGATTTGCTATTGCGATAACCTTGCTCATAGATATCCCCTTAATAAGATTAATAATTTCTTATCAAAACTTTTGTAAATCTGTCCAATGCCCTGTACATTTTCGTAATAACATGCATATCGGCGCATTTTTCGCATTCTTTTGACAAATTTATTTTTTTTGCTGACATATTTTTTCTTACTTGCATTGATTTTTTTGAGTTCCAAATCTTATTAAAACTATTTTTAAATATATTGCCGGTTTTTACGCCGCAAAAAATAGAATTTTTTACGTCGCCGTTTACTTCTATGCACGACGATATCCACGGCACCAGACAATAAAATTCATCTTTTGATATTTTAAGTTTTTTTACAGGTTCCGGTTTAATAAATTTATCGTCTATAAAAACATTTATTTTATTTTTTAAGGCTTTTTCTTTTATTCTTTTTAAAGTATCCGGCAATATTTTTTTTATTTTACCGTCGTTAAGAATGCTGTCGGCTCCGTTTGTAATATCTGATTCAAAAAATATATTTTTTACGCCGTATCTTGTTAAAAATTTTATCATTTCGCCCAGATATTGATAATTTTGTTTTAAAACGACATAATTTACCGTCAATAATTCAGGCTCTTTTTTTTGTTTTAAATCGGTGAGGGTTTTTATATTTTTTAACAGTTTTTCAAAATCTGCCCCTTGTTGTATTTTTTCATAAACTTGTTTGCGGGGCGCATGGATTGATATTGTCAGATCAACATTGTATTCAATAAGTTTTTTTATTAATCTTTTATTTAAAAGTAATCCGTTTGTGACTAAAATTTGTTTTATTCTGAGATTATAAGCTAAATCCAGCAACTTTTCAAAATCAGGATGCATTAACGGCTCGCCGCCGATCCATTCAACCGCCGTTAACTGTTGATTATCTTTTAGTATTTCGGCAATTACTTCGTAGGCAAGATACTTGTCCCTGTTTTCAAAACCGTTGCAGCACATTATACATTTTAAGTTACAATTTGTAGTAATGAAAATTTGTAAAAATTGCGGCTTGGATTTCAATTTGCAGCTTTTATTTGACAGTTCAAGAAGATTTGTTATGTAATTAGTTGTTTTCATGGCAAATTTTTAATTTGTTTATATATACATGCCGCCGTTTACGTGAATAATTTGTCCGTTTATATAATTTGCTTTATCCGAACATAAAAAAGAAACAATATTGGCTATATCTTCAGGTTCTCCTATTTTATTTCCGCCTACAGCTAACGAAGCTTCCTCTCTTGTTTTATTGCCGAAGTAATCGGTATATATAGGACCCGGAGCTATCGCATTGACGAGAATATTTCTTTTTTTTACTTCATTGGCCAATGCTCTTGTGGCGCCTACAAGTCCTGCCTTTGCTGCGGCATATCCTACGTTAACGTCTGCGCTGAATGCGCCTATTGAAGTTATATTGATTATTCTGCCGCCTTTATTTGCTGTCATATTCGGCAAAACATGTTTCGTTAAATTATAAAAACCGCCCAATACAACATTTACTATTCCGTTCCAATCTTCTTCCGTAGTTTTCAAAAATGATTTTTTAACTCTGTGAGACGCATTATTAACCAATATTTTTATTTTTTTATTTTTTATATGCGGTTTTAATTTTAACATCGTCGATTTTGAATCAGAAACATCAAATTTCAGCAATTCGCATTTTCTGCCGAGTTTTTGTATTTCAAAACAGACTTTTTTAGCTTTCAAATCATTTGATTTATAATTAAGCAAAATATTATATCCGTCTTTTGCAAGCTGTTTTGCGATACTTGCCCCTATCCCTCTGCTGGCTCCGGTAATCAAGGCATACTCATTGTGATTCATAAATACTCCGTTTCTTTATGTTTCATGTGAAACATTATAACTTATTATTTAAATTTTTTGCAAGTTGTTTTAATTCCAGCAATTCATCATAATTTTTTTGCCGTGATAAAAAATAAGTTTTATTTTGGAAAAGAGGTTCTTCCTTAAACAATTCATCAATATATGCCCAAGTTGCCGTATACGGTATAGGACTATATTCAGAAAATGATATTTTTGCTCCTAAATCATGCGCAAATTTTATTGAGTCCTTAATACTATTTATACTTTGGTTAGGCATCCCCATTAACAAATATACCGTGTATTCGCCTTTATTATAACCCGATTTCTTTAAAATTTTAATTGACGATTTAAACTCCTGATTTGTTATTTTATGGTCGCTATACTTTTGTTCATGCTCATCTGCCGTTTCCAAACTAAACCGCGGATTTATAAGTTTCACATGAAACATTAAATCTGCCAATTCTTCATCAATAAATTTTGCATGCAATCCGTTGGGGGTATGTACATTAAAATTTTTGTTGTCATCTAATATCTGTTGAAACAATATTTTTATATGTCTGTTTGCGTTATAAAAAAGAGCGTCGTCATAAAAAACAATATTTTGAATATTTCTTTTGCCGGTTAATTCATATATTTCATTTTTTATCACATCAACTGATTTGATAGAATATGTTCTGTTGCTTAAAATTTTTTGAGCGCAATAAGAACAATTAAACGGACAACCCATACTTGTTCTTCCGGCTATATATTCCAATTTTGGATATAAAGAATAATCCGGCATAGGGAAAGATGAAAAATCATTAACAATATCAACATTTATATTATATTTACTTAATACAGCCATTAAGCCATGAAAACCGCCTGAAACTATATCGTCAATATTTTTTATTGTTTTAGCATGTTCAAAACACAACGTCGCATAAACTCCGCCAAGGATAATCGGCGTATCCGGAAATATTTTTTTTAAACTTTTAACCGCTTCTTTAACTCCGATATACCAATACGTCATAACAGAGCCTATTATTATAATATCAGGCGGATTTAAATCTTTAAAATAATTTTCAGCCGTATCTTTGGGAATACCAAAACGAAAATAATTTCTTTTTATGTCATTTATAACTTTGGGTTTTTCAACCTGTTCTTTTATATAATGTCCGCACCCGTATTCATTGGATTCCGTATTTTCAATTAAAGATGACAATCTGTCCATATAATCAAAAAACTCTATTTCTATATTCTGTTTTTTTAATATTGATGACAAGTAAAGCAAAGCTAACGGCTTTGCCCATAAGTCGTACGCCGCAAAATCATAAACCGGAGGATTTACCAGTAAAATTTTTTTCATTTTTGCCTTCTTTAATGTTTCATGTGAAACTTTATAATTTCTTTTATATTTATAGGAATCTTGTACAGTCCGTATTTAGAGCTTACAAATAAGTTTTCCTTTGTTGCGTCAAATCTGGCTTCTCTTAACATAGGTCCGACAAAACCCCGCCATATTAAATCATCCGAGCCGTCCATTAAAAAAATATCAATATCACCTTTTACATAAGACGGCGCTATCAATACATTTAAATCATCATCATATGTAATATTTTTAACGCCGTAATTTGTTTTTATTTTCTTTTTAAGCTGATATGTTTTTGCATCATAAACATATATTTGCCCTTTTTGGTGATATGCTATATAAATTTCTTCATTTTTATAAGATATCTGTATATAGCCTTGCATAAGAGGGACTTGTATTTTTTCTATTTTATTATTATCTATTGAATACTCTATTAAAAAATTTTCTTTCAGCCAAAAAGATATAAGACATGATTTTCTGAACTTATTAATTACGGCATAATCGGATCTGTCCGGAATATTTGACGAATAAATAATTTCAAAATCATTAATATCCAATTTATATAATTTACCTTTTTCCAAAATTAAAATAATAATTCCGCTGTCATTGTCAAATACAATTCTGTGACCGGATTGGGTATCTTGCGTAGGAACAGATATTTGCTTTATATTTTTTAATTTAAAATCATCGTTTAAAACAAATAAAGACCCTGAAAACTCATCATAAAAATAATATTCTTTTTTGCTCTGATTATAAACGGCTCCGTCAAACATTCCTTTGCAAGATACAGGATATCTTAATTTTTTTTGCGAATTCAAATCAATTTCAACTATTTCTTTTTTACTTTTGTCATTGCTTATTATTCTATTTTTAAGGCTGTCGGCGTTAACTATATAAAAATCTCCCGAAGCAACAAGTTCGTTTGCATTTTGCATTGATTTTTCAATATTTATTTTAGATATTGGTATAAAAAGAAATACTATGTTTAATAATGTGAAGAATATTATTTTTTTTGCTAAATCAAATTTATATGTAATCCTATTTAAAATATGATAACCGAAAAATACTTCGCTTAATATCGGAAGCAGAAGAAAACTTTTTATAATTTTATTATAAGCTTTGATGTATATATTTATATATATAATTGCCAAATATACCAAAAAAATCATTAAAACGTATACATAAGAACAAACTATAATTTTATTTATAATAAGAAATCCGTATGCTGCGGCTATAAAAATAGCGTTAGTTATTACAATAATTCTGTCTTTCTTGGAAATCAGGCCGGTCAAAAACGTACTTATCCCCGTTAATGCGGCATAAGAGAAAATATATATGCCGTAAACAATATACGCCGATAAATACTGCAACAGCCATATATATAAAGAGGTTACGTTAAAAAACATTCCTGTATTCACATTTTGCGGGATTAACATCATATATAAAGAGGGGAAAAAATTTTCGGAAAACATAAATTCGGCGTTTATAAAACACCAGCCCAAAAAAACGCAGAAAATCAATGTTATTAATCTTGCGGCACAGAATATTAATTTATAAAACATAATTTGCGCCCTTATTTTTTCACTATATATTTACCGATTATAACAAAATCTAACGGCGTTGAATAAAATATATCAAGCGCATCCGACGGAGCGCATGCAATAGGCTGGCCTTTTTTATTTAAACTTGTATTTAGCAAAACGCCTGTCGAAGTTTTCCGTCTGAAACTGCTTAAAATTTTATAAAAAACCGGATTTATATTTTTCTTAACATTTTGAATTCTTGCGGTATTGTTTACATGCACTGCCGAAATTATATCTTTTTGTTTTTCTTTTTTCACTTTCACATTGACTATCATATGTTCCAGATTTACTTTTGTTTTAGGCAAATCAAAATAAATATGCATATCTTCATCAAGTACCGACGGGGCAAAAGGCTGGAATAATTCCCTGTTTTTAAAATCTTTATTTAATATATCTTTTACTTTCGGATTTTTTGGATTTGCCAATATTGACCTGTTTCCCAGCGCGCGCGGACCGCATTCCATTCTGCCGTTAAAAATCGCCCCTATTTTCCCGTCAGCAAGTAGACTTCCCGCAATTTCTTCTATTCCCGACGGATAATATTTATATTTTATTTTATTTTTCAGAAGAATCCGCTTGATCTGCTTGTCTGAAAAAGCAGGCCCTAAATATAAAGTGTCCATTTTTTTTATATTTAAACTTTTAATTTTGTTTGCGATATATAATGCTCCGCCCAACGAAAGCCCCGCGTCATTTGCAACAGGCTGAACAAACATATTTGAAAACAAATCAGAATAGGCTATCCGCGAATTCAATTCGGCGTTAAGAGCCACTCCTCCGGCTAAACATAAATTATTTGACGTATACTTGGACTTTTTTAATTTTTTTATAAGTTCAAAATACGCTTTTTCCAAAGAAGTTTGAGCGGATTTTGCGACTGACAAATAAAAATCGTTTATTTTTTCATCCTGTTTTCTAAAAGAGCGCCCGAACGATTTTATTAAATATTCGGCAAATAACGGTTCCTGTCTTGATGGATTGGTTTTGCCGGGCATTATTCTTGAATCTAAATATTTTGTGTTAATATTATATCCGCCGTTATTGGTTTTTAAAAAATCATTGAAAAGAGAATCAATTTTTGAATCATAGCCGGCCAACGCCATAGTTTTGCATTCATCATTATCATATTTAAATCCTAAATATTGCGTAACCGACGCATAAAATAGCCCCAGAGAATTCGGTTTTACATAACTTTCTATTTCTTTTATGCCTTTTTTATCCGCATACCACAAAACCGTGCTTCTGTTATCGCCGGAAAAATCCGCCGTAATAATAAAACTGTTTTCAAATCCGCTTGCATAATAAGACGACGACGCATGCGCCAAATGATGGTCTATCAAAAAAATATCCGGACAGTACCCGAATTTAAAATTAAAAAAATTAGTAAGTATTTGTTTCATTGAATCATACGTCGCGCCGGCAAAAACAACGCAGTCAACGTCTTTAATATCCAATCCGGCCTGTTTCAGACAGTATCTTATCGCATTTTCAGGCAAAACGCCGGGAGCATGTTTGATTCTTATAAATCTTTCTTCTTCGGCGCAGGCCGTTATTGCGCCGTTTGAGATAATCGTTGCGGCCGAATCCTGGTTGCCGGGTCTTGTGCCGCCGCTGATACCCAAAATATTTTTCATTTCCGCCTCGTATTTAAATCTAATCTGAAACAAATCATATCATATAATGACCATATTATGTCTTTTATTTTCCCGAAATGAGATTTGCCTTTGTGTCTGGGATTATACTCTGCCTGTGCAATTTTTACGTTCATTTTTTTATATTTTGCTCTTAAAAGCATCTCCGGCATAAAAAATCCCGGACTTTTTGATTGGGGCATTACCGATTCAAGAATTCGTTTTTTGATTATCACGGTAAAATTCATATCACGAAAATCTTTCGTATTTAAAGGGAACAATATATGCAGTAAAATTTTATTTAATAAAGAAACGGTTTGTCTCCATGCGGACGCGCCCGAATACTTTCTTCTTTCTATATTTAATAAATCAAAAGGCTTGTTGTTTTCCAAAAGAGTTTTTATATTTTCAGGTGATAAAGGCAGATCCGCAGAATTAAAAATTAAATAATCGCCGGCCGCTTTTAAAAAACCGTCGTATAACGAACTGCCCAAATTTTGATTATTTGCATGTTTTAAAACGATGATATTTTTGTTTTTATCCGCATAACGGGATATAATTTCAAATGTATTGTCGGTGCTGCCGTCGTCAATTATTATCAATTCGTATTTATCAAAATCTTTTTCAAGAACTTCCAAAGTTTCTAAAATTGCGTCGTTAATCAGGTTCTTTTCGTTGTAAACAGGTATGATTACGCTTACAAATTCTCCGCTTTTATTCATATAAATACCGTTTTAATTTACCGGCCGATACGGCTGCGCTTAAAAACTTCTTTAATATCTGTGCAGATTTTATCAGCCTGTTTTAAATATTGTTCCGGCAGACTTGTAGTTACGGCGACGCAGTACATTTTTGCTGATTTTGCCGATTTAACGCCGTACGGAGCATTTTCCACTACCATACATTGCGACGGACTGACATTTAAAAGGGCTGAGGCCGTCAGATACGGTTCCGGATGCGGTTTGCCTTTTTTAACAATATCGCTTGAAATTATCGCGTCAAATAAATTGTAGATTTTTGCAGGCAGGATTTTTACCGCGTCGGCTTTTGCGGAACCCGTTACAACGGCGGTTTTGTATCCCTGTTTTTTTAAACCGCGGATAATTTCTTCAACTCCGGCAAATATATACGGTTTAAAATATTCGTTAAATTTTTCCGCTCTTTCCCGCGTTATTTTTTTTATTTTTTCTTTCGTTATTTTCCGCTTTGCTTTTTTAAAAAAATACTCAACGCAAAGTTCGCTTTTTTCGCCTTCTTTGCCGTATATTTCAAAAGGCGTTACTCTTATGTTATACTTTCTCATGGTCTCAAACCATGAAATAAAATGATACGGCATGGAATCAACCAAAATTCCGTCCATATCAAATAATACCGCTTTAAACTTCTTCATTTTTGCCCAGTCTTCTTAACAAAAAATATTCATTATACGGTTTATCATCCGTAATGACCGCGTCATTATTATAAAATTTCAGTATTTTATCTATTGATAATTCACTCAATAATCCTATAAACTGCGCGGCGTTTTGCAAATTTTTTTCGCAGTCAAGCCATTCCATCAAATCTTTAACAGCTTTTTCCGGCATTTTAGACACAAGCTGAGCCGGTAAAAAATCTTCTATCTGCGAATTTGACGCTATAAAAAAAATGCCGTTGCCGCTGGGTATTATAAAAATTTTCACATATTTAAATTCGGCGGTCAAAGCTCTTATTACTGGAACAGCCGTATCGTGAGAAAGTTTTGTCGGAAGCCACTGCTGTAATATTCCGTCTTTTTTAAGTCTGAGTTTTACAGCCTGATAAAATTCCGTTGAATAAAGAAGACCCGAACTTGAAGCCTCTATCGGAGGCGGCGGATCCAGCGTTATGACGTCAAATTTTTTATTTGTTCTCATTAAATATCTGCGCCCGTCGTCTATAATAATTTCGCCTTTCGGATTTTTAAGCACTTCCTCGGCATCGTCGTGATACAATCCGAACATTTCAACGACGCTCGGCGTAAGTTCAACAGCCGTTACGTTTATATCCCATGTCAGCAGCGAACGGTATGTAGTTCCCATACCGAAACAAATTACAAGCGCGTCTTCCGGTTTGTTTTTGCAGAAAGCAAGCGGCAGATGCGCCATGAATTTTGTGACGTTTGATACGACTGTTATTCCTTTTCCGTTGACCATAAGTTCGGATTTAAATTTATCTTCATTATTTTTAAATCCGATAACCGTCGCGGTAGAATCTCTTTTTACTTTTTTTGTCCACTGAGGCCCGTTTCCTATCGGAGGGACTTCATAAGTAGTGCTGTAGGCAACCGCAATAAAAATGACGGATAAAGATACGGCGGCTGCGGCAATTCCGCTTATCAATTTAAATTTTCTCATAAAAACAAAAAATAGCAATGTATACGGAACGGACAAAATAATTAACGTTGTTTTTGCCCCCAGAGCCGGCAGCAAAAAATAAGAAACGGCAATGGGTCCTAAAATACATCCTATAACGTTTATAGCATAACTTTTGCCGACAAGTTTTTCGTTGCCGGAGGAATATTCGTCAATAATTGAAGGGGTAAGATATCCTAAAGCCGCGCATAACGGAAATATTGAAAGAACTATTTGCACTAAATAATGGTATACCCTGTAAGCTTCTCCTATTGATTTAGGGTTATATTTAAAAATCTGGGGATCGTTTACCAATATGGGTAAAAAGGCAAAAACCGCAAGCAGAAACATTAATGTTCCGGTAGATTTTACTCTGTTGTTTGCGGCATCGCGCCTGTACAAAAACGCTCCGAACCATGTTGCGGCCATATATCCGGCCAATAAAAAAGAATACGCGTATATCATTGTTCCCAGAACGGGAGAAAACGTTCTGGTCCATGCCACTTCCATTCCCAAACATGAAAAACCCGTTATAAAAAGTATAAGAAGATTTATTTTTGATTTAGGCGAACCGGAAGCGTTGACAGATTGAAAATTAAATAGTTCTTCTCCGGATGTTTCATTGCCGCCGAAAGTCTTATATGCGGTAAATCCGATAACGCCGGCCAGAATATTTGACAAACCGGCTATAAGAAGCGTTAGCGTGAAACCGAAGGTTTCAACCCATATAACAGTTGTAAATAAAATTCCGCACAATGCTCCTATAACGTTTGCCGTATATAAAAAACTGAAACTTTTTCCTTTCATTATTGATAATTTTTTCAGATAAGCAACCGCAAAGGGAAACGTAACGCCCATCGCAACGCACCATAAAAGCATAGAAAGCGTAAGGGCCGCCGCGGATAAAAATAAATATACGGTAGAATCCGACTGTCCCGCAGAAAGTAAAATATTTTGAGAAACGCCGAAAAGTTTTGGAACGGCCAATGCTCCGGTCGCGATAAAGCATTCCGCGCACGCATAAAAAATAAGAGGAGAAGTTTTAAATTTCTCCGAAAGTTTTTCTATATATTTTCCGCCCAGCCACGAACCTAAAGCAAGCCCGAGCATAAAAACCGATATCGCTACAGACATCACAGGCAAAATAACGCCGAAATGGGCAAAAGCAAGTCTTATCCATACGGTCTGGTAAACCAACGCGCTCATGCCGGATAAAAAAAACATCAAAAAAAATAAAGCCTTCGGTTGTTTATTCATTTTTTACCTTTTTTAGTTAAATATTATTTTTACAAACCGAGGGCGGTTTTTTTATCAACAATATTTATACCGTTTGTTTTAAGAATCTCTATCGCCTTATCAATATTTTCAAATTTAAAAACCATAAGGGCTTTATCGGTGGCTTTTTCTACAAAACCGTACATATATTCAACGTTTATGTCATTATCCGCCAATATCTTCAACGCTTTTGCAAGTCCGCCTGGTTCATCGGAAACTTCAACGGCTACTATTTCGGCCGTCGTCGCTATAAAACCGTTCTTTTTTAATATTTGTTTCGCTTCTTCGGGTTTATCCAAAACTACTCTCAAAATTCCGAACTCAGGACTTTCGGCGATAGTTAAAGCTCTGATATTAATTCCGTTATCTCCGAGTATTGAACAAACGTCGGCAAGTCTTCCTTTGGTATTTTCAATAAAAATTGAGATTTGGTTTATTTTCATTGTTTTTCTCCTTATAAACTTCTTCTGTCTATGACTCTTTTTGCTTTGCCTTCGCTTCGTTCTATCGTTTTTCTTTCTACAAGTTTTATGTTTGCGCCTATTCCGAGAGTATTTTCTATGCTCTTTGTTATTTTTTGTTTTAAATCGGCCATAACTTTCATTTCGTCGCTGAACGCTTTTTCGTCAACTTCAACCCACACTTCAAGACAATCCATCTGTTCTTTTCTGTCAACTACTATAAGGTAATTCGGCAGTATGTCTTCAACCTGCAGAAGCGCATATTCCACCTGCGTCGGAAATACGTTGATTCCTCTTACTACTATCATATCGTCGGTTCTTCCGGTTATTTTTGAGGTTCTCGGCGCGGTTCTTCCGCATTTGCATTTTTCATGCGTTATCGTAACTATATCTCTTGTTCTGTATCTTAATAAAGGAATCGCCTGTTTTGTCAGCGTCGTAATAACAAGCTCGCCCGGTTCTCCGTCTTTAACGGGTTTATCCGTTTTTGGATCTATAATTTCGGGATAAAATACGTCCGACCATATATGAAGTCCTTCTTTATACGTGCACTCCTGCGAAACGCCGGGCCCCGATATTTCTGATAATCCGTATATGTCGGTTGCTATAAGACCGAGAGAATCTTCTATTGATTTTCTCATTCCCTCGCTCCACGGCTCTGCTCCGAAAATACCTATTTCCCAGCTGCTCTTTCTGGGGTCCAATCCCATTTCTTTCATTTCTTCGGCTATATACATCGCATAGCTGGGGGTACACGCCAAAATTCTCGGTTTAAAATCCTGCATAAGTTTTATCTGTCTTCTTGTCTGTCCGGATGACATCGGCATAATCGTAAGCCCCAGTTTTAACGCTCCGTAATGAAGTCCGAGTCCTCCGGTAAAAAGTCCGTATCCGTATGCAACCTGTATCATGTCGCCTTTGTTTCCGCCGGCGCACGCTATTGACCTTGCAACGCCTTCCGACCATAAATCCAAATCATCTTTCGTATACCCTACAACTGTAGGATTACCCGTCGTTCCGCTTGAAACGTGAATTTCGGCCACATCTTTTATATCTTTTGAAAAAAGTCCGAACGGATAGGCGTCTCTCAAATCATCTTTAGGCGTAAACGGCAGTTTTTGAATGTCGTCTATACTTTTAATATCGGACGGTTTGACTTTGAGTTTGTCCATTTTTGATTTGTAAACGGCGGAATTTTTATAAACATATTCAACAAGTTTTACAAGTCGTTCCGATTGTATTTTTTTCAGTTCCTCTTTGCCTGCACATTCCATTTTTTCATTAAAAATCATTTTGCCCTCTTTTAATGCTTATTTGCTCTGGCCTTTTTGAAAACATCAAAATTCTTGTCCGTATTTTTGCCTTTAAAAACTTCCGTCATCGCTTTCAGCCAGCTTTCTTCCGACAGCGTAAGATAACGCGATAAAACTCCGAGCATATAAGTATTCAAATATTTTTTATCCGTAATAAGTTTATCGGCTTCCAAAAACTCCGTTAACAAATCTTTGCCGTCTTTTTTCAGAAGAGTTATCATTCTGTCATGCTCTCCCTTATGAAACGGCACTAAAAAATCAGCCGCTCCCTTTTCAATAATCGGGGAAAAAACTTCTTTGCCCAAGCGAAGATGAGATTCAACCGAACCGCCTCTCTGCGCCATTCCGTGCACTTCTGATTTTTTTGCGTGGTATCCGTCAAACATTGCGGCTCTTCCCACAATTTCCGAAGCCGTCAGTATTCCCTGTCCGCCGGTACCGCAAAATAATATATTTATTGTTTCCATATTTTTTCCCTCTGTTTTATCAACGGTTTGTATCTTTTTTTGCCGACGTCAGCGCGCCGAATTTGCACATAGCGACGCAGACATCGCATCCCGCGCATAATTCCGCATTTAATTGAATATCGCCCGATTCGTTCTTAAAAATAGCGGGGCAGTCAACGCTTACGCACATATAGCACTTTTTACATTTACCGGCGTCAAATTTCGGAGCCGGCAGTTTCGTTCTGTCTATTAACTTGCATAATGAATATCTTACGATTAAAACGGACAACTGGTCTTTCGGCAGCAATTCTTTAAGTTTTATATCAATACTTTCGCTTGATAAATCTACGACTTCAACATGGTCCGCGCCGCAGGCTTTGCATATCGCTTCCAAATCCAATTTTTTTGTTTTTTCGCCTTTTGCCGTCACTCCCGTCGCCGGATTCGGCTGAGCTCCGGTCATGCCGGTAGTTCCGTTATCTAAAATTAACAGAACTCCTTTACCTTTATTGTAGGCGGCGTTTATGAGGCCGGTTATTCCCGAATGAACAAATGTTGAATCTCCAAGCACTCCGACTGTCTTTTCATGCCCGATATATCTTGAAAAACTTTCAAATATCGTTACGCTTGCGCCCATACAAATAGTTGAATGCAGCGCCGCAAGAGGAGGCAATGACCCCAAAGTATAGCATCCTATATCTCCGCTTACCGTAACTTTTGATTTTCTCAAAGCCACAAAAACGGCTCTGTGCGGACAGCCGGGGCACAAAACAGGTTTTCTTGACGGACCCGGATAATCTGTTTTCGGATTTCCTTCAATTACGTCCTTTATATTCTCGGGTTTCAGTTCGCCGACTCTGTATGTGTAATGTTTGCCCGAGCATTTTATGCCAATCTGAAGCAGATGCTCTTCTATAAACGGTTCGCTTTCTTCAACTACGGCGATTTTTTTGACTTTTGAAGCAAACTCTTTTATTTTTTTATCCGGGAACGGATATACCATGCCAAGTTTTAAAACGGAAGCGTTCGGATATTTTTCTTTAACATAAAGATAAGTTACTCCGTCGCAGACTATTCCCAATTCAGTATCTTTTAATTCAATAACGTTTAAACCGCTGTTATCGGAATATTCCTGAAGTTTGATTAATTTTTCTTCCAAAGCGATATGTTTTTTATATGCGTTGGCCGGCACCATTACGTATTTGGGGGGATTAATTTCAAACTTTTTTTGCTCTTTTTCGGTTCTTTCTTCAAGTTCAACGTTTTCTTTGGTATGAGATACTCTGGTGGTCATTCTGAATATGACCGGAGTATCAAACTGTTCGCTTATTTCAAAAGCGGTTTTTATAAATTTTTTAGTTTCCGAAGGAGAACACGGTTCCAGTAACGGAGCTTTTGCAAATTTTGCGATAAGTCTTGAATCCTGTTCGTTTTGGGAAGAATGCATTCCCGGCTCATCGGCGGTAACGACAACAAAACCGGCATTTATTCCGGAATACACCGATGTCATTAAAGGGTCCATCGCAACATTGAGTCCTACATGTTTTGACGAGTAAATTGACCTTACTCCCGCAAAAGACGCTCCGAGCGCGACTTCAAACGCAACTTTTTCGTTAACCGACCACTGCGCGTCAATCTCTTTGTACTGCGTAAAAGATTCCAAAATTTCCGTGGCGGGCGTTCCCGGATAAGAAGCGGCGAATTTTACTCCGGCTTCCCACGCGCCCTGCGCAAGAGCTTCATTTCCTGATAAAAACTTAATATTTTTTGTATTCATAACTTTATGATTTTATATAATTTCAACTCCTTGTGCAATTCGTATTGCAATATAGTTTAATTTTGCAATTGAACATATGTTATTTTATAATATTTTTTTCTTAAAAATTCTTATTCTGTTATCAACATCCTGTTTGCTTTTTAAATAAAATATTGTGCTTGCCAACCCGAATTTTTCATTTATTTGCGACATTTGGAGAGGTCTTTCCGTCTCCGGCATCAATTCTCCCACAATAACTACGGCATCGTCATCTTTTTCAAGGACAAATATTTCCGTGTCTCTCGGAGCCACTTTCATATTTTTCAACAACATCCCTGTTCTTAAAACCTTAGCCTGGAGTTTTGATTTTTCGTTTACATACAAACAAATTTTTGAATTCGGGCACTGTTCATTTATATAATCAATCGTTTTAATTATTTTATACACTTGTTGTTTTACGTCAAAATTCATTTTTACATAGTTTGTATTGTAATAATTGAATTTTTTGCCCGATACTTTTATATTTATCGTAGTAAGCCATTTTTGAGGATAAAAAGAAAAATTGATATATTGGAAAGCGCCCGTTATTATTAAAAAAAACAATATTGTTTTTTTTAATATCAACGGTTTAATTTGCGCCAAAAAAACCGCAGCCGCCAATATCATCGCCGGAATCATTCCCGCAAAATAATCCGGATCTTTTTTTTGCGGCATAAATGTTATAAGGCACCATGATACCGTAATCCATAACAAAATTATAGTTTTATTTTTATTTTTGTACCGGCTTATAAAATACCAAAGCCCTGCCAAAAAAACAATAAAAACCGGAAAAGACAGCAAAGAATCGGAAAGACCTATCGTTACATTTTTTATAGTATCAAAAGACGCAAGAGATACGGGATCTCTGGTGGGTTCCATGTAAATTTTTTTAATAATATCGTATCTGAAATAATGAATGCCGGCAAGCGCAGCAGCAATGCCGGATGACAACAATATATTCATCAATACGTATTTATCTTTCTTTTTTAAGCCTGCAAAAACAGCATAACAAAAAGGACCGGAAATATAAATCAAAAAAGCGTCTTTTATTAAAAATCCTATTCCTACACAGGCTCCTAACGCCAACGACCATTTCCTGTTTTGAAAATTATCGCTTTTGATGAGGCAATATATGCTTACCGCCGTTACGCTCATTACATGATAATCCTGACGGCCGTAATGTCTGCTTAACCAATAGACTGCCGGAACCATTGCAAACAATATCATCGCTATCTGCCCTGTTTCCCGTGATTCTATTTCTTCGCCTATCTTATAAATAAAATATAATGCCGTTAAAAAACATACGTAATTAAAACTTATAATTATTATATCGGCGTATTTCCTGTCAAATATAAGAAAAAGAAATTTGAATATCCACGTTATGACGGGAGCGTTATAAAATAAAAATCCTGTTTTAAAAATATCCAAAAAATGAGCGGCTGATGCGTCGTACCACGGAACGACCGGAGTGTTTATTGACCACCATATAAAATTGGTTATCAGATACCACGCGGCAATAGCGGTGAAAACTAAAACCGGACCGTTAAATTTGATGTTTTTATTTAAAGCCACAAGAATTTACTCTCCGTTATATTTTCCTTTTAAAAATTCTGATTTTATTGCTCTCATCTTTTCTATTATTATAAAAAAAAGTCGTCGCCGCCATATAAAATCTTTGATTTATAATTTTTTTTTGTTTTTTCATTGAAACAGGAATTTCGCCTACCAACACAATAGCATTTTGATCTTCTTTAAGAATAAACTTTTCAACATCTTTAGGCAAACATCTCATATCCTGCAACAGCATCGCTGATCTTAAAGCTTTGCTGTTAATCACCGCATTGTCGTTTACATATACCGCCAGTTTAGAACCCGGACACACTTTATTTATAAAATCCACAAGCTGCACTATTTTCTGTGAACTTGTTTTGGCTTTGCAATTCATTATGTTTTTAGAATCAATATTATAATACGGGAAAAATGTTTTATTTACAGTCACTCCCATCTTTGACAAAATACTTTTTTGAAAGAAAGAAAAATCAATGTACTGGATTATGCCGACAATTATTAAAACGGCCAATATTATTTCTTTGACCGTATTTTTTTTTATATGCGTTATAAAAATTGCTCCTATAAGTACCATGGCCGGAATAAAACCGGCGCAATATTCGGAAACTTTATAATGCGGCATCAGAAATATTATCGTCCACGGAACGAATATCCATAATAAAATAATTATTTTATAATTACTGCGGTATCTGCTTATAAAATACCATAATCCCGCCAAACATACCAGAAATACCGGAAGCGATAAAAGTTCCTCATAAAGTCCGAATATCATTATTTTTACGGTTTCAAAAGAAAAAACAGGTCTTGTCTGCACGACCGGATCGTTTAAAACTTTATGTATCGCGTAAAAATCAAAATAATAAATTCCTGATATCAAAATGCCGGTTAGTGACGCCGATATTACATTTATCTTTTGAAAACTGCGCGGTTTGTCTTTAAATGTCTTAAATAATATCCAAAAAAACATCGGTATAAAATACGCCAAAAAATATTCCTTTACCAACAATCCCAGTCCTGCGGATATTCCGTAAAGTATTGACCATTTTCTGTCTTTAAAATGATCCGTCTTTATTAAGCAGTATATGTTAAAAGTTATTGCCGCTATTAAATGATAGTCTTTATGTCCGAATTGTCTGCTGAGTCCGTATACGGCCGGAACCATTGCAAACAATATCATCGCTATCTGCCCGGTTTCTTTTGAATCCGTTTCCTCGCCTATCTTGTAAATAAAATAAAGCGGTATTAAAAAAAATACATAATTTACTGCGATTATTATTAAATCGGATTGTTCTTTGCCAAACACGGAAAACATAAATCTCATTATCCACGGTATTAGCGGAGGAGAGAGAGTTTCATTTTTAAAAACATCTAAAAAATGAACCGCTGTGGTATCGTACCATGGAATTACCGGAGTGTTTATATGCCACCATATAAAATTTGTTACGGCGTACCATAACGCTATAATCGTAAAAATTAAAGCCGGACTGCCGTATTTAGCTGCTTTATCGGGAAACATCCCATAAACCTGCCTGTTTTATACAAATCAGATTTCCTGCCGCATAATTATAAATACGGCAGGAAATTTTATATTTTACTGTTTTTATTCTTCGTCTTTTTCAGGCTTTGCGGTTTCAAGAGCTTCCTGAACTTCAGTATCTTCTGCTTCCTCTTCTTTAATAACCGTCGCTATTGCAGCCACCTTATCGCCTTCTTCAAGTCTTACAAGCCTTACCCCTTGAGTATTTCTTCCTATAACCGATATTGACTGAACTTTCAGTCTTATGGTTATTCCGTGCTCGGTTATTATCATTACCTGCCCGTCGTTCGCCTTCATTATATTTACGACATTTCCGTTTCTTTCGGAAGCGTTCATATTGATAACGCCTTTGCCGGCTCTTCTCTGCAGACGGTATTTGCCTACTTCGGTTCTTTTTCCGTATCCGTTTTCGGATACCGACAGAAACACGTCTTCGGGCGCCAATACTTCCATTCCTATTACTTCGTCGTCATCTTCCAAATCTATGCCGTTAACGCCCATTCCGGTTCTTCCTATGGCTCTTACGTCTCCTTCTTTAAATCTTATGGCTATTCCTTTTTTTGTCGCTATTATGACTTCCGGATTTTTTTCTATTCGTTTAACGTCTATTAAAACGTCTCCGTCTTCAAGTTTTATCGCTATAATGCCGGTTTTTCTCGGATTGTCAAATTCCGTAAGGGCGATTTTCTTTATGACGCCTTTTCTGGTGCACATCAATAAATATTCGTCTTTTATTTCTTTTGCGTCAAACGATCTTATCGGAATTGCGGCCGTGACTTTTTCTTCCGTGCCCGTCAGCTGCAGAAGATTGACGATCGCTTTTCCTTTAGACGTTCTGTTTCCTTCCGGTATTTCGTATACTCTTGTCCAGTATAATCTTCCTCTGTTTGTAAAGAAAAGCATGTAGGAATGAGAAGACGTTACTATAAGTTTTTCTACAAAATCCTCTTCTTTCGTGCTCATTCCGGTAACGCCTCTTCCTCCGCGTCCCTGCGTTCTGTATGTGTCTACCGGAATTCTTTTTACGTAACCGGTATGAGACATAGTAACGGCTACTTCTTCTTCCTGAATAAGATCTTCAATGTTGAAGTCGGCTTCCGCAACCGTTATTTTTGTTCTTCTTGGATCGCCGTACTGTTCTTTGATCTCAACAAGCTCTTCCTTTATTATGTTTAAAACTTTTCTTGCGTCTGCAAGAATCGATTTAAGCTTTTCAATCGTTTTAATAATTTCAATATATTCGTCGTCTATCTTTTTTCTTTCAAGCCCGGTCAGCTGCTGCAGTTTCATATCAAGTATCGCCTGAGCCTGCAGTTTTGACAGTCTGAACTTTTCAATCAAATTAATTCTTGCCGTATCGGTATCCGGAGACTGCCTTATCGTTTTTACTATCGCGTCAAGATTGTCTATCGCTATTTTCAAGCCTTCCAAAATATGCGCTCTTGCTTCGGCCTTTGCCAGTTCAAACTTTGTTCTTCTTGTTATAATTTCTTTTCTGTGTTCGACAAAATGAAACAGGAGTTCTTTTATGTTCATAACTTTCGGCTTGTTGTTTACAAGGGCAAGCATTATTACGCCGAAAGAAGACTGCATCTGGGTATGTTTGTATAGCTGGTTTAAAACAACCTGCGCGTTTGCGTCTCTTTTAAGTTCTATTACTATTCTTATTCCGTCTCTGTCGGATTCGTCTCTCAAATCCGAAATGCCGTCTATTTTTTTGTCTTTTACAAGGTCGGCTATTGACAATATGAGATTCGTCTTATTGACCTGATAAGGAATTTCGTTGACGATAATCGCTTCTCTCGAGCCCTTCATTTCCTCTATTTCGGTTTTGGCTCTCATTTTAACCGAGCCTCTTCCGGTTTCAAGATACTCTTTTATGCCGCCTTTGCCGAGAATAAGTCCGCCCGTCGGGAAATCCGGTCCTTTTATTATTTTAAGAAGCTCTGAAAATTCAATTTCCGGATCATCTATGTAAGCTATGGTTCCGTCTACGATTTCGGAAAGATTATGAGTGGGGATATTCGTAGCCATACCTACCGCTATGCCCGACGAACCGTTTACCAAAAGGCCCGGAAGTTTTGAAGGAAGTATTAACGGCTCTTCAAGAGAACCGTCGTAGTTCGGTATAAAATCAACCGTATTTTTATCAAGGTCCGCCAGCATTTCGTCGGCAATTTTATCCATTCTTACTTCGGTGTATCTCATTGCCGCCGCAGAATCTCCGTCAATGCTTCCGAAGTTTCCCTGCCCGTCTACAAGCGGATATCTGAGAGAAAAATCCTGCACCATTCTCACCATCGCGTCATAAACCGCCGTATCTCCGTGCGGATGGTATTTACCGAGCACGTCACCGACGACTCTTGCCGATTTTTTATACGCGGTGTTATGTTTTAATCCCATCTCTTTCATCGCGTACAAAATTCTTCTGTGGACGGGTTTTAAACCGTCTCTCGCGTCCGGAAGAGCTCTTCCGACGATAACGCTCATCGCGTAATCTATGTAAGAAGTTTTCATTTCATCTTCAATATTTCTGGACATTATGTTCGCATTTACCATTTCTGCCGGTGTCTCAACGGGTTTGTTTTTATCTTCTGCCATGTCATTATCCTCTTATATGTTAATAATTTTTATCAAAATCAAAAGTTAAATATCCAGATTCGTAACGTCCAGAGAATGCGTCTGTATAAAAGCTCTTCTGGGTTCAACTTTATCGCCCATAAGAGTGGTAAATATTCTGTCGGTTTCAACGGCGTCTTCCAGTTTTACCTGCAGCAAAACTCTCTTGTCCGGATCCATCGTAGTTTCCCAAAGCTGTTCCGGATTCATTTCGCCGAGACCTTTATACCTTTGTATCGTGGCGCCTTTTTTGCCTAATTCTCTGACTTTTTCTATAAGTTCTTTCGTTGACCGCAAATCTTCTATATCGTTGTTTCCTTTAAGCCTGTAAACGGGTTTTACATGCTGAGTCCCGTAATGTTCAAGGTGAAGTCCTTCGTTTTCCAGTTTTTTGGCAAGCAGGTCAATTCTGGGCATTTCCCATAATTCTTTATATTCCGGAAGTATTTCTTCGGTCAGCCCGTCAACCGGCAAATCTCCCTGCTGCTGCTGAAGCTGTCTTCTTCTTTCGGCAAGTTCGGCTTTAAATTCTTTCCATTCTTTATCCGAGTAAATATATCTTACCTTGTCCTGATCAATCACTCTGAAAAGCGGCATCTTCCCTTCTTTTTTAAGTCTGAGGTATTCCGTCCAGTTTACGCCTTTTTTGGTTATTTTTCTGACAAGTCCGTCAAGTTCTGCTATATTTTCAACTATCTGCGTAAGTTTTTTTTCTTCTATCGTGTCTCCGAACGGCTGTCCGTCTTTCAAAAATACCATCGTAAGCCCTTCAAGCCCCTGCTTAAACAAAAATTTGTCAAGCTCTTCGTCGGTATGAAGATACATTTCTTTTTTATTCTTTTTAACTTTGTACAGCGGAGGCTGCGCTATGTAAACATATCCTTTGTCTATAAGCTGCGGCATCTGCCTGTAAAAAAACGTAAGAAGAAGCGTTCTTATGTGGGCGCCGTCAACGTCGGCATCGGTCATAATTACTATTTTGTGATATCTTGCTTTTTCAATGTTAAAATCCTGTTCTTCTTTGCCGATTCCGGCTCCTATGGCGGTAATCATCGTTCTTATTTCTTCGTTCGTCAAAATTTTCGTAAGTCTTGATTTTTCAACGTTTAAAATTTTTCCTCTTAACGGAAGTATCGCCTGAAAAGCTCTGTTTCTTCCCTGTTTTGCGGAACCGCCGGCAGAATCTCCCTCAACGATAAACATTTCCGTTTTCTGGGGATCTCTTTCGGAACAGTCGGCAAGTTTGCCCGGAAGCGAAGCCGAATCCAGCGCTCCTTTTCTTCTTGTAAGCTCTCTTGCTTTTCTTGCCGCTTCTCTTGCCTCTGCGGCGTTTATCGCTTTATCAAGTATCTGGCTTGCTATGCCGGGATTTTCTTCAAGAAAAGTCGTAAGCGCGTCGCCTACAAGCGATTTTACTATGCCTTCAACTTCGGAGTTGCCGAGTTTTGTTTTCGTCTGTCCTTCAAACTGGGGATTGGGCACTTTTACCGAAATAACAGCGGTAAGTCCTTCTCTTACGTCGTCTCCTGAAAGAGCAAGGTCTTTATTTTTTGACAGTTCGTTCTTTTTTATGTAATCGTTTACGACTCTTGTCAAAGCGGAACGGAATCCCGTAAGATGAGTTCCTCCCTCTATTGTATTAATATTGTTTACAAAGGTAAAAAGCTGCTCGTTGTAGGAATCGTTGTACTGCATCGCCACTTCAACCATTACGCTGTCTTTTTCTTTTGAGAAAAATATAGGCTCTTTGTTTATAACCTGTTTATTTGTGTTAAGATAACTTACGAAAGTTTTTATTCCGCCCTCGTAATTAAACGTATGTTCTTTATCCTGTCTTTCGTCTATGATGGTAATGTGGATGCCGGCATTTAAAAACGCCAGTTCTCTAAGCCTGTTTGCAAGAGTATCAAACGAAAACGTCGTAACCGAAAATATTTCGGGATCCGGCAAAAACGTTATTTTTGTTCCTCTTTCTTCCGTTTTTCCGACTACTTCCAGTTTTGTAAGCGGTTTCCCCTTTGAGTATTCCTGCTTATAAATTTTGCCGTCTTTGTATACTTCCGCCGTAAAATTTACCGATAACGCGTTTACGCACGACGCTCCGACTCCGTGCAAGCCGCCCGAAACTTTATATGAATTTTTATCAAATTTTCCGCCCGCGTGAAGTATGGTCAAAACTACTTCCAGCGCCGATTTATCTTTATATTTCGGATGCGGATCAACCGGAATTCCTCTTCCGTCGTCCACAACGGTTACGGAATTATCAGGATGTATGGTAACGTCTATGTTTTTGCAGTATCCCGCCAAAACTTCGTCTATTGAATTGTCAACTATTTCATAAACAAGATGATGAAGGCCGGCGCCGGACGTTGAGCCTATGTACATGGCCGGTCTTTTTCTTACCGCTTCAAGCCCTTCAAGCACCTGAATCTTGGAGGCATCGTATTCCGAGCCCGCCTGTTGTTTAATTTCTTCGTTTGCCATTTCTTTCTCCCTCGGCTGTATATATTTTTATTTTATTTCACACTTAATGTTCTTTATTAAATTTTTGCCCAGATACTGGTTAATTTTTTTTATTATTTGTTTTTTTCTTAAATTCAAATCGTTGATGTAAGCCGTTGACGGCGCGCGGGCGAAAAGAGTGCCGCTTTTGTATCCGCAAAGTTCAACCTTATTATTTCCTATTTCCTGCTGCCATACGGCTATTATGACGGAATATTCCTCTCCTATGCCTAAATGTTCCTTCAGTATTTTCATTATTGCCGACGTTTCTATTTCTTTAACGGCGTTCATTTTTATCTCATAGGCATAACGACGCAAATGTAATTCTCGTTGCTTTCGGGCGTTAAAACCACGGGGTTCTGAGACGTTGTATATGAAAATACGACGTTTGGTTCTTCTATATTCTGCAAAATATCTTTTATGTAATTCGGATTAAAATTTATGTCTATCTGGTCTCCGCCGTATTCTATTTCTATTTCGGTTTCGCCCGAGCCTAGGCCGGCGGTATTTGCGGAAATCGCAAGCCTGTTTTTTTCAAAAGAAAGTTTTATGGCCGAGGTTTTATCGGACGCAATTTTGCCGCTTGTAAGCGGAGCCATCTGTTTTACCGCCGCCATCATATCTTCCGTTTTTATTTTAATTTTTGAATTTGATTTTTTCGGAATAACCTGTTCGTAATTAGGGAACACGCCTTCTATGAGATTGGCCTGAAACGTTATGTCTCCTATTTCCACGGCGATCTGGTTGTCCGAAAAACCCAAAGTAAGTTCTTCAACAGATTCGTTTAAAGAAATCAGTCTTAAAATATCTGCGACGGCTTTGGTCGGTATTATTGACTTGCCCGATATTTTTGCGTCAAGGCCTTTTTCGCATATATAAGCGAGTCTTCTTCCGTCGGTAGAAACCGCTTTGATTTCTCCTTTGTCTATTATGATAAACACTCCGTTTAAAACGTATCTCTGCTCGTCTTTTGAAACGGCAAAAAGCGTTTTTTTAAGAAGAGAATTCAAAACCGCCGCCGGAATTTTTATCACATTTTCTTTCGGAAATTCAGGCAGCGTCGGATATTCTTTTTTATCTATACCCATAAGCGTGAATTTTGATTTTGCCGATTTAATGTTTATTTGTTTCGTTTCGTCGGCTTTTATTTCTATGTCTCCGTTAGGGAGTTCTCTTATAATATCGGCAAATCTTTTCGCCGGTATCGTAACTCCTCCTTCTTTCTGCACGTCGGCTTTTATATAACAGTTTACTCCTATTTCTAAATCCGTAGCGGACAATTTTACTTTTTGTCCGTCTGTTTCAAATAAAAAATTTGAAAGCACCGGGAGAGTTGCTTTTGACGTTATTACCGGTTGAACTAATTGCATCCCTTTTAACAATTCATCTTTTGAACAAATTACTTTCATTACCGTGTCCTCCCTTTTTATATAAAGAATAAAACTTTAATAATAAGCTTCTGTATACTGTGTATAATTTTATAAAATCAAAAAAACGCTTTATTTTTAAATATATTTTTAAATTCAAAAAATCAGGATAACCTGTGTAAAAAATAAAAAAGTTATCAGACTTGTCAACATCAAAAAAGTTTTACAGTCAAAACCGGAGAAATCGGAAAACTTATACACATTTATTCTTCGGTCTTAATTATCTTAATAAGCTTATTTACATGAGCCGCAAAATAAGCGTCAACTTCAACTTTTTCTTTAATCTTATTGCATGCGTGCATAACGGTCGTATGATCTTTGCCGCCGAAAGCGTCGCCTATTTCAGTAGTGGACGCGTCCGTCATTGTTCTTGCCAGATACATCGCTATCTGCCTTGGCATAACGATCTGGGAGCATCTTTTTTTGCCCTTTAAATCTTTGACGGCGACGGTGTATTCGTCGGCGACAATCTGCTGTATTTTATCTATCGTTATTTTAATGTCTTCTTCCGTTTTGATTACGTCTTTTAAAAGAGTTTTTACCGTATCAAGCGTAAAAGGAGTGTTTGTAAACTTTATAAAAGAAGTAACTCTTAAAAGAGCCCCTTCAAGTTCCCTTATGTTTGATTTTATCTGTTTTGCTACAAATAAAATTATATCGTCGGGAACCGCAAAATTTTCTTCTTCCGCTTTTTTTCTTAAAATTGCTATTCTTGTTTCAAGATCCGGCGTTTTTATATCAACGGTGTTGCCCCATTTAAATCTTGAAATAAGCCTTTCTTCAATTTTATTTAATTCGTTCTGAGGCCTGTCGGACGCTATTACGATTTGTTTGCCGCTGTCTTTGAGTTCGTTGAATATGTTAAAAAATTCTTCCTGAGAACTGTCTTTATCCATAAGAAACTGAATGTCGTCTATAAAAAGGCAGTCAAGGTTTCTGTATTTGTTTTTAAACGAAGCGATCTGTTCCGAATCGCCCGAACGGATTTTCGCGATAAACTCGTTTACGAATTTTTCGCACGACGTGTACAGAAGCCTGAAATTCGGATTCTGCTGTTTCATGGCGTTTCCGATAGCGTGCAGCAAATGCGTTTTCCCCAGGCCCACTCCGCTGTAAATAAACAAAGGGTTAAACTGTTTGCCGGGATTTTTTGCCACCGCTTCCGCCGAGGCTTGAGCGAATCTGTTTGAATTTCCGACTACAAATCTGTCAAACGTATATTTTGAATTTATCTGGTCTTTTATCGTTGACGATAAAGGAACGTCGGGATGAATGGGAGTTTTCTCAATATTTTCTATTATCGGAATAACGTCTTTCTGCACCTGAAAAGCGATTTTAACCGGCGTAACGTAAAATTCGCTGAGAGTTTTTTCAATTATATTCTGGTAATTTTCCTCTATTCTTTTTGAGAAAAAAATATTCGGCACGGATAACGTAAAAAGACCGTCCACCAAAGATACCGGATAAGTCGGTTTAATCCATAAATTTATCGTTTCCTGCCCAACCGTGCCTGATAAGTTATCCACAACTTTTTTCCAGGCGTCCTGTATAGAAATATTCACATTATCCCCAAGTTTTCCACATATGTCCGAAAGCAAAAATGTTAAAATTTTTATGATTTGCAACAGGGATTTTTTGCGCCGCAAAAAATATCCCGTCACCGATAATAAAAACTATATAAAATTAGCATAAAATAGTCAAGCAAAAACAATATATTTTTTTACGGAAATTTTACGGCCGTTTTTCAAAAAATAAATATTAAGCGAAATTTATTTTTCAGCCTGCGGGTAATAATAAAAATTTAAAAAATTATAATCTTTTGGCCGCGAAAATAACGGCTTCTTTCATTGAAGAAATATCGGCTTTATTTTTTCCGGCGATATCAAAAGCCGTTCCGTGTCCGGGCGAGGTTCTTACAAACGGAAGCCCCGCGGTTACATTTATTATTTTTTTGGCGTTGATTGTTTTAAGAGGAATCATTATCTGGTCGTGGTACATCCCGACTATCAAATCGTAATTTTTTTCGTTAACCGCAGCCCATACGGCGTCAGGCGCGACGGGTCCGCAAATATTATATTTTTCTTTTTTAAGCTGTTTTACCGCCGGTATTATAATTTCTTTTTCTTCCGTTCCCAAAATTCCGTTATCGCCCGCATGCGGATTTAAAGAACAAACTTTTATATCGGGATTTTTTTTATAACGGCTTAAAAAAGCAGCGGCCGTTTTTATTGTTGAAATGATATTTTTTTTTGTCAGATTATCCGAAATTTTATTTAAAGGCAGATGCCTTGTAACCATTACGCAGCTGATTTTTCCGCAAATCATCATCATACAGTAATTTTTTGTATTTGTAAGTTCCGCCAAAAATTCCGTATGGCCCGGCGCTTTCAGTCCGGCAAGTTTGAACGATTCTTTTGATACCGGGGCTGTTACGAGCGACTGCGTCAATCCTTTCATACACCATTGAGAGGCTTCTTTAATCGCGCTGCAGGCGGCTAATCCCGATATTTTTGACGGTTTGCCGATGGCAATATTTTGGTTAAAATTTGAGGAATATACGAATTGCGCCGCGATTTTATTATTTTTTGTATATTTTTCTATAATTTTTTTATCGCCGAAAACAACAGGGCTGCAAACCCGTTGAACTTCCAAGGAGTTTACAGCCCTGAAAACTATTTCCGGCCCGATTCCGGCCGGATCTCCGATCGTTATCGCTACTTTCGGTTTAAACATTAAAAATTACCAGATCTGGTTAATTTTTATGCTTGCTTTTGCTCTTAATTCCGCTATCCATACGTCATAAGCTTTTTTCATATTCTGCTGGTACAAAACTTCTCCCAAATCTTTCTTTACGTCGTCAAACGTAAATACGGAAGCCGCTTTCTTTTCTTCAACTCTTAAGAAATGATATCCGAAATCCGTTTTTACCGCGTCTTTCGTCCATTCTCCGACGTTTAAATTAAAAACAACGCCGTCTATTTCTTTTGCGAGGTCTCCCTTAACGACAAGGCCCATATCGCCTTTTCTCTGTTTTAAAATATTGTCTTCTGAATATTTTTCAGATAAATCCGCAAAACTTATCTGTCCTTTAAGAAGTTCTTTTTTTATGTTTGCTACTCTGTTCTGCGCGGCTTTCAGTTCTTCCGGAGTCGAGTTTTTAGGGCATTTTACGAATATCTGTCTAAGTCTTACCTGTTCGGCCGACATTCTTTTTAAAAGGTTCGCCACATAAGCTACAACTTCTTCGTCCTGAGGGGCAAGGCCTAATTTTTCGCCGGCCATTTTCTTTCTTACGTTATCGTAAAATTTCTTTACATCGTCTTCGGAAGGCTGTTTTACTTTTGATTTCATTACGCCTTCAATAAATCTCATGCTCATCAATTGTTCTTCAAGTTTCTTTTCAAACTGTATCTGAGTTAAGCCTTCTTTTTTTAACTCTTCGGTAAAAGCCGCTTCGGTCGGGAATCTTTTTTTGACCTGAAGCAAAGCTTCGTCAATTTCTCTTTTTACGATTTTAATTTTTGACTTTTTCGCTTCCTGAATCAAAAGCATCTGATTGACTTTTTCTTCAAGAATTTTATTTTTTAATTCATTCAGTTTAGCTTCTGTCTGTTCGCTCGCCGGCATCGCCATTCTCTGCTGTTCAATTATGGGGGCGGCTATCTTATTATATTCCGAACTCATTAAAGGCTCGCCGTTTACTACGGCCAGCGTTTTATCCACGGCTTCCTGAGCCAAAACTGCGCCTGACGTTATTGCCAATACCAATAAACCAAACAACGCTTTCTTCATTTTTATCTCCTTTTTAGTTGGTGAATTTGCCTAAAATTTCATCTTTATTTTCATCGTTAGCCGGCGCTTCTTCGCGGTTTTTTATGCCGTTGAGTTTGGCGTAATCAACCGTAACGTTTAGCGTTTTCTTTTTGTCGTCAAACCAGCCTTCAAATTTTGTTTTGGCGAGGAATTTCTTAATTTCCGCTTTTGCCTGTTCTTCCGGCACCGCAGGCAGTTTTTCTTCGGATACTTTTGTTATTATATGGAATCCGAAAGGAGTTTCTATTACTTCGGAAATCTCTCCGGTTTTAAGATTAAACACGGCCTTTTCAAATTCGGGAACAAGCTCTCCTTTTCTGAAAGGTCCGATAAGTCCGCCCTTTTCCGCGGAAATTCTGTCGGTGGACACTTCTTTTGCCACTTTGTCAAAAGATTCTCCGCCTTTTATTCTTGCAAGAGCGGCGTCGGCGTCTTCTTTGGACTGAACGAGAATATGTTTTGCAACGACGGCGACGGGATTTGTAAAGTCGCTTTTGTTGTCTTCATAATATTTATTTATTTCGTCTTCGGTCGGGTTGATTGAAGTCGTCTGCAGATCTTTCAAAAACATTTCCATCAAAAGCCCGTCTTCGTAATCTTTAAACTGTTTTTTCTGTTCCGCGGCGAAATCTTTTATCGCATTTTTATATTCTTCTTTTTTATTTACTCCCGATTTTTTTGCGTATTCCAAAAGCAGTTTCTCTCTTACCATAAGGTCTATAAACTGTTTTTTGCCGGGCTCTGTATTTATATAAGACTGATAAGCCGGAGGAGTAGCTTCCATTCTTTCAATAAAATTATTAACCGTTATGTTTTCATTTCCGACCTTGGCTATAACGTCTTCCTTTTGTTTGCAACCCGCAACCATTAAACAACTTAACAACATCAATACCGCAAAACCGCTGGCTTTCATCTAATTCTCCCGGGAAATCTCTATTTTTTTAATTCTATGCACTTGTTTTTTATTAAATCGGATATTATCGCCTTAACGTCTTTTTCTATAATTTTTCCGTCGCCTTCGTAATCATCCGTAATTTTCTCTATTATTTTTGACTCGTCAAGCCCGCCGTCTATCAGTTTCCAGACAACGCTGCCGGATTCGTTTAAGTACATCGGGTCTTCTTTCGGAACTACTATTACAATCTCTCCGTCAACCTCCTGCCACAAAACTCCTTTTTTTATAGCATATTTCATATAAAATCTCAACCTCCCGTATGCAAATTAATCGGCTTTATTTATTCCGTCGGCTGATGCGTCAATTTTTAAAACCGTAATATCGGCTCTTCTGTTTAAAATTCTTGTTCTTATATCCTGGTTCGGCGCAGCCGGTTTTGCTTTTCCGTAGCCTGCCGCCTGAAGTCTTTCGGGAACAATTCCGTTTTTAATAAAAAAATCGTAAACGGCCTGCGCTCTTTTATTTGAAAGCTCCAAATCATTTTTTGTTTTTTTGCATTCAAAAGAATCGGTATGCCCTTCAATTAAAACGTTATTGGCGGGATATTCTTTTAAAAGCGCGGTCATGGTTTCAAGCGCTTTCAACCCCGAATCCGTTAAAACGCTGCTTGCCGATTTAAAAAAAACGGTGTCTTTCACCGAAGCCGCCAAAGCTTTCGGTTTTTCTTTAACCACGATGTCTTCAACGTTGCCCTGCGCGTCGCATTTTATTACCGAAATGCTTTTTGAAAAAACGCTTACGTTGCCGGCGGTATCGCTTGCGCGAAGCACCGGTTTATATTCTCCGGCGGGAACAAGCCTGTCGTAAATGTCGTCTTTACCGTCCCATGTTATGTTTTGCTGTGCGGCGTTTTGGAGAGTCCAAGATTTAATCGCCGTATTGTTTTTGGCGTTTAAAATTTGAAGGGTTGTTTTGTTTAAATCAACTCCCGTTTCGTCGCTGATGCTTAAAGAAAACACGATGTTTTCCAACAGCCTGTCGTCGGATATAACGGCTACGTCCGTAGACGATTTTAACAGCGCAAGAGGAGGAGTAACGTCAACTGTTATATTGCCGTCTTCAACGGTAACTTTGTCTTTTTTCCATATTTCAACGGTAAATATATACTTATATTTGCCTTCCGCTATATCTCCGTCTTTTACTCCGTTCCACGTTATAACCGGCGGAATGGTTTCTCCGTAAGCGGTGAAAGCGTTTTCTTTTCTTGAATTTATAATGTCAAGCCGCCATTTTTTTACTTTTACGTTTTCATCCAAAACCTGTATTTCAAATATAAGTTCTGCCGGCATATTTACGGTATTGCCCGGCGCAAAAAGTTTGTTTTTAAGAGTTATTTTAATAAAATCGGCGCCTTTATAAACGCCTGTTTTTGTTGAAACGGCGGAATTGTTATTGGCTGTCGTCTGAGGAGGAATCTCCGCAACGGCCGGTATTACCGTTTGCTCGCCGGCATAAGCCGAGCCTGCAAATAAACATAATGCGGCGAAAATACAACTTTTAATTTTGTTCATAAAAATGTTTTCGGGCCGGAAACGGCTGTTAAAGCCGGTTTCCGACCCGATATAAAAAACTGCTTTTATTTTTTCTTTGCTTTAGCCTGTTTTACCGCTGCCTGAGCTGCCGCAAGTCTTGCTATAGGAACTCTGAAAGGAGAGCAGGAAACATAAGTCAGTCCCGCATTGTGGCAGAATTCAACCGATTTCGGTTCTCCGCCGTGTTCTCCGCAAATACCTATCTTCATGTCTTTTCTCTGTTTTCTGCCCAAAGTAAGACCGGTCTTAATCAACTGTCCTACGCCGTTCTGGTCTATGGTCTGGAAAGGATCGTTTGCGAGAATCTTGTTTCCGAGATAGTCGCCGATAAATCCGCCCATATCGTCTCTTGAAAAACCGAATGTCATCTGCGTAAGGTCGTTTGTACCGAACGAGAAGAATTCCGCCGTTTCGGCAAGTTTGTCAGCCAATAATGCGGCTCTCGGTATTTCAATCATCGTACCGAACATATAAGGAATCTTTTTTACTTTTTTTGCTTCGCATACTTCTTTGTATACTTTTTCAACAATGGCTTTCTGGTGTTTAAGTTCGTTTTCGGAACATACTACCGGAACCATTATTTCAGGATATACTTTTTTGCCTTTTGCCAAAAGTTCGGCGGATACTTCAAATATCGCTCTTACCTGAGCTTCCGTTATTTCAGGATAAGTTACGCCGAGTCTTACGCCTCTGTGTCCCATCATAGGGTTGCTTTCATGGAGAGCGTCCGCTCTTTTCTGGAATTCGTCAAGGTTTATGTTTAAGCTCTTTGCGATTATTTCCTGCTGCGCTTTTTCTCTCGGTATAAATTCGTGTAAAGGCGGATCCAAAAGTCTTACTGTTACGGCAAATCCGTCCATGGCTTCCAAAGTTCCCTTAATGCTGTCCTTAATGAAAGGGAAAAGTTCGGCCAAAGCTTTCTTTCTTTCTTCCGTCGTTTTTGAAACGATCATTTTTCTCAAAGCGAACAACGGCTTATCCGAATTTTCTCCGTAGAACATATGTTCCGTTCTGAAAAGACCGATGCCTTCTGCTCCGAAAAGTCTTGCTTTCTGAGCGTCTGAAGGAGTGTCCGCGTTTGTTCTTACTTTAAGTTTTTTAACTGAATCGCAGAGTTTCAAGAAATCAAACAGCTGCGTGTTGTTGGTCGCGTCAACCATCGTCAGCGAGCCTTCGTAAACGTTTCCTTTTGTTCCGTTAAGAGTTATAAAATCGCCTTCTTTATATTCTTTTCCGCCGAGAATCATAACTTTTTTTGCAAGTTCAACTTCAATGTCGCTGCAGCCTACTATACAGCATTTGCCCCATCCTCTTGCAACAAGAGCCGCGTGTGAAGTCATACCGCCTCTTGCAGTAAGAATAGCCTGAGCCGCTCTCATACCTTCAACGTCTTCAGGGTTTGTTTCTTCTCTTACGAGAATAACTTTCTTGCCTGCTTCGGCCGCTTTAACGGCGTCTTCTGCGGTAAATACTATTGAACCGCTTGCTCCGCCGGGACCTGCAGGAAGACCTTTTGCTATGATTTTTGCATTTGCTTCATTCTTAGGCTCTATGATAGGATGCAGAAGTTCGTCCAACTGCGCCGGAGAAACTCTCATAACGGCTTCATCTTTGGTTATAAGCTTTTCTTTGTACATATCAAGCGCCATTTTTACCGCAGCCGGACCGTTTCTCTTTCCGATTCTGCACTGAAGCATCCAGAGTACTCCTTCCTGGACGGTAAATTCTATGTCCTGCATGTCTTTATAATGTTTTTCAAGTTTCTTCTGTATTGCAAAAAGCTCTTTATATGCTTTAGGCATAACTTCTTCAAGAGTTTTTTCTGTCTGGTTCTGTATGCTCTTTGAAGCTTCGTTGATAGGAGCCGGAGTTCTGATACCTGCAACAACGTCTTCACCCTGCGCGTTTACGAGATATTCTCCGTAGAATCTTGAATCGCCGTTTCCGGGATTTCTTGTGAAAGCAACGCCGGTCGCAGACGATGTTCCCATATTTCCGAATACCATGGACTGAACGTTAACCGCCGTGCCCCATTCGTCCGGAATTCCTTCAATTTTTCTGTAAGCGATGGCTCTTTTTCCGTTCCATGAAGAAAATACAGCCGAAACGCCGCCCCAGAGCTGTTCCATCGGATCGTCAGGGAAAGGTTTTCCCAAAACTTCTTTTACTTTATCTTTAAATTTTTCGCAAAGAGTCTTTAAATCTTCGGCGTTCAAATCCGTATCCTGTTTTGCGCCTTTTGCTTTTTTTGCCGCGTCCATTATTCTTTCAAGCTGTTTTCTGATGCCCATATCGTCGGCAGGTTCAATTCCGCCTGCTTTTTCCATAACGACGTCGGAATACATCATTATAAGTCTTCTGTATGCGTCGTATACGAATCTTTCGTTCTGTGTTTTTTCAATTAAACCGGGGATTGTTTTTGTGGTAAGACCTACGTTTAAAACCGTTTCCATCATTCCGGGCATGGATGATCTTGCTCCTGATCTTACCGATACCAGCAAAGGATCTTTTACGTCGCCGAATTTCTTGCCCATAACTTTTTCAACGTTTTTGAGCGCCGTTTCAACCTGTTTTGCAAGTTCCTTCGGATATTTCTTTTTGTTATCGTAATAATAAGTACAAACTTCCGTCGTGATAGTAAATCCCGGAGGTACCGGAAGTTTAAGAGCTTTATGCCCCGCCATTTCGGCAAGATTGGCGCCCTTTCCGCCCAAGAGATTTTTCATGCTGCCGTTGCCGTCAGCTTTTCCGCCACCGAAAAAATAAACAAACTTAGCCATTGACTAACTCCTTTATATATTTTTTTGACAAGAAGACAAGAATTATTTTAATTTTTAATATAATTTAGCGTTCATTCTACCAATTAAGAATTTTCGTGTCAACTCTCAAACAGTGTCTTAAAAACGCCGTAAATGTTTGACTGTTCAACGTTTTTTTTATATACTTCTTGTCCGTTCATTCAAATTGGATTTGGTGTGGTGCCCGAATGGCTAAGGGGACAGTCTGCAAAACTGCCTTGTGTCGGTTCAATTCCGACCCACACCTTATATATATGTATAAAATGCCCAGTTAGCTCAGCTGGTTAGAGTACTTCCTTGACATGGAAGGGGTCAGAGGTTCGAATCCTCTATTGGGCATATTTTTACTTTGTCTTTTAAGCGCTTTTTGATTTTTTTTTGAACTTCGGATACCGTGCTCGCTGCCGCTCGGCTGTGCTAGGTATACCTCGTCCAAAACAAAATCAAAAATCATCTTAAAATACTGCGTAAAAATCCAACAGCCACTTCTTTTAAATGCGCCATTAGCTCAATTGGTAGAGCAAACGGCTCTTAACCGTTAGGTTATAGGTTCGATTCCTATATGGCGCACATTTTTTACTCGTCTTTTAAGCCCTTTTCAATTTTTTTTGAACTTCGGATACCGTTCTCGCTACCGCTCGGCTTTGCTAGGTATACCCTTGTTCCAAAAAAATTAAAAATCATCTTAAAATCCTTCGTAAAAACTTTTCGCTTCTTTTTTATTCCGATTGTGGTTCGGTTCGCTATAAACTGATAAATCTTTAAAAACAAACCACAAAACAATTTTAAATTTTTGTGATTTTTTATTTATTAATTAAACCATATAACGTAATTTTTTATATTAAATTTGGAGTTGGTATAATTGATTTTTCTTTTATATTAGGCAGTATTTTTTCGGTAAAAAATTTAAGTGTTTTTGGACATCCATTTCCTACACCAGAGAATTTTCCGTTCAAAGTGGCTGGGATGTTAGATACATAAATCAGAATACTTGAATCTTTTGTTGGCATTTGCCCTAAGTTATAATTTTTACAAGTTATGTCAGCATATTTAAAGTTCTTTATTGCATAAAAATCAATACGTAATTCTGGTTCAAACGATTTTAATTCAAATGCATATGTTTCATTTGCAAACCAAGTTGAAACATATTTTATGATATTGTTTTCACCATGTACGGTACAAACGCAAACGTCTTGGACATTTTCTTTAAAATATTCGTTAATATATTTGTACCCAGCTTCTATTTGTGAATAATACAAATCACAGTTTAACCCCGATTGGGTAATAGCATTCTCTAATATTGATTTAAAATCATTCATTTTATTCTCCTTTTTGTCTTAAATTTGTAATAATTCCCTCAAGAAAATGAAGAGTATGTCCTAAATAATGTACAGAGAATTTGTTAGATCCAAATTCCCATTTCCAATCACAAGAGTTTGGTTTTTCTAGTTCCCTTTCTTGTTCATAATATTTATGCAACAAATTCTTTAAAATTTCTTGAAACTGAGTTGTAATTTGAACTTCTAACCATACAATATCCCCTGAAATTTGAATTTGGTGTTGTATATAACAATGAGCAGCATAATATCCTTCATCTCTATTTTCATAATTATATTCAAATAGCAAGTTGTTTTCTTTACAAATATCTTTAAATTTATTAATAAGAAAATCAATACTATCTATATACTTTACCACAACAGTTGTGCGTAAAATATCTTTAATATTAACAAATATATTATCTTTTTTTATCCATTTGCGTTCTGTCGGTTCTTGTGGACAATTTTTATTACACAATACGTTTTTGCGATATATTTTACTGATTAAAGATTCGTAAGATTTAAGATGTATTTTATTGTCTACCATTGATTTGGTAAAAAGCTCACCACTTTTTTTTAATTGAAATTCTTGTTCAAACACACTATATTGGTTTAAAAATTTTTGCCAGAATACACCATTGGATACAATATGAGAAAATTCTGTTGTTTTAGAGTTATAATCTTGCTCTGATAATAATTCGTTGAATTGTTTATAATGCCATCTTGGATAGTCTTTAGGATTAGCAGGAATAGGATTATTTATTTGCATTTATCAACCTATTATACTTTTCGTCAATATATCATATTTTCAGTTTGCTTATCAAATTTTGCAATGAATTTTTTACTAAATTGTAGTTTTGGACTTAACAAATTGTTAAGGGTTTGATTATTAAAACTTAATAGTTGTTTATTACAATGTGCCTGTAGGTGAGTATATTTTACAGGAGTTGTAATGAGTAATTTTGTGATTTATTTGGTTATTGATGCTGCCGGAGTGTTGTTTTGCGTTATGTTTGTTCTACTTTTTCGCGCGCTTATAATGTGTGAAAAAGAAAACTCTTCTTCGTCTGCTTTTCAGATGAAAAGTTATTCCAAAGCCGGCTTTTTAAACATTCTGGCAAGAATGTAATTAAGCCGCCGGTTTTCAGCTTAACAATTTTTTTTAAATTTTCTTATAAAAACTTAATATTTGCTTATTACAATATAGATGTAAAAAATTCCCTTAGGGGAGGTTGTAATGAGTGATATTATTTTTTATTCTGTTATCGGAGCGGTAAGTTTTTCGTTTTTTCTTACGCTTGTGTTTCTTTTCTGCCTTATAATCTTTCGTGAAAATAAAAAATACCGGACGGAATCTCTTTCTGTCAAAAATTATCCCAAAATCAGTTTATTAAAACCGTTCAAAGGCGTTGACGACTGCATTGAACAAAATCTTGAAAGCTATTATAAACTTGATTATCCCGATTATGAAATAATTATAGGCGTTGAAACGTTAAGGGATCCCTGCGTTTATTTTATTGAAAAAGTTAAACGCCGTTATCCTCATATTAAAACAATAATAATCGCCACGGGTTTGCAGAAAATTTTAAACCCGAAAGTTGACAGCCTTGCAAAACTTGCGCAAAAAGCCACGGGCGAAATTTACTGGCTTAATGACGCCAATACCAGAGTAAAACCGGATATGTTAAAAAGGCTTGTAAACGAATACGAACGCAATAACTCAAAAATAGTGTTTTCTCCCATTAAAGGAACCGGCGGCGATTCAATAGGAAGCATTATGGAAAACGCTTATATAAATCTTTTTTTATCGGGCGGAGTAATATCGGCATGGAAACTTTTCCGCAAAACGGTTATCGTCGGCAAATCAATGTTTATGGAAAAAGCAGCGCTTGATAAACTCGGCGGATACAAAATATTCGGCAACTATCTCGCCGAAGATTACGTTATGGGCGAAATTTACAGAAAAAATAAAATCCCCGTTTCAACAAACTGCGTGTGGGTAACAAATTACAACAGATCAACATCGGTAAAAGATTTTACGGGCCGCGTAAGGCGCTGGTGTGCGATGAGGTTCAGGCTTGAGCCGTTTTTTTATATCGGAGAAATTTTAACCAATCCCGTCGGAATAGTTTTAATTGCTTTTCCTTTTTTGGGAGCAAATGGATTTGCTTTGCTGGGCGTGACCGTAATTTTAAAAATCATTATAGAATATGTATGTCTTTTCGCGATTAACAGAGAAGACAGCCGCAATAAAAAAATACTTCTTCTTTATCCGCTGTTAATGATTTATAAAGATATTCTTCTTCTTATGATATATCCTATTCCGTTTTTAAAAAGGACGGTAATGTGGAAAGGCAGAAAGATTTTTATAGGAAAGGGAAGCATTATAAGCGCGATAGATTTTGACAAAAACTACGCCTGATATTATTTGTACAGAAACTCTTCAAAGGTTTTGCCGTTCAGTTTATTTTTAATGAACGCATAGGAGCGGTGTAAATCGGCTAGAGAGTTGTTTGTTATAGTCAAGTCAATATCCGGTCCCGACAAATTAAGATTGTCGTTTAATACCATTTCAATGATTTTTTTATCTATGTTGCTTTTTTTGCTGACCATATCAATCGTTTTTTCTTTATTATTTTTTGCCCATAAAACAACCTGCTTAAAAATACTGTTAATTTTGTTATAAGTATCGCGGTCTTTAATTTTTGCTATAGTGAAAGAATAAAATTGTTCGCTGAAAAGAATGTTATATTTTTTAGATAATATTTTCGTTTCAGCCCACGGGCTCCAGTCAAGAAAAGACGTTTTGCCTTTGAGATTTTTTTCAAGTTCAATAGGAGTGAAATTAATATTGTATACCGGCGCCATTTTTTCAATAATCATCGGAGTTGAAGCGCCCGTTCTGAAATAAACGGTTTTAACTTCATTAATTGACTTTTTCGTTGATATCAAATAAACCCTGCCCAATGAACCCAGAGAATTTATAATTTTATACCGGGGAAGCTGCCGCAAATGCAAAAACGGCTGGTAGGAACAGCTGAAAGTAACTGTTACGTCTTCATTCTTGCAGATTTCGTTCTGTTGTTTACCGCTGTCAAAGTAAATTACTTTCCCTTTTACGCCGTTTTGGCTGAAAATATCGGTATTTTCAAGAATAAGCCCGACCATACAATGCAAAGGAGTGTTTTTGGAACAACCGACGGAAATATTTGTTTCGGCGTAAATATTAGTTATATAAAAAAAACATAAAAATAAAGCCGGCAATAGTTTATTCATTTTTTAGTATTTCTTTTACTTCGTGGTATAGAGCTTCAGCCATTTTCAAATGACCGTATTTGCTGGGATGAAAATGGGCAAATTTGTCAAATAACGCTTCGTCTTTGTTTTCTCCTCCCCATAAAATATCAAAATCTATATAATTTAATTTGTCTTTTTTGCATAAATCAATTAATGATGAAGGATATCTCTGATCTATATAAAGATCGTTTAGCTCCGGAGAATTCCGTAAAATTTTATAATTGTACGGCATTCTTAAAAAAACCGGCGTAAAGTTATATTGTTTGCCGAGATTAATAATTTCCTTTATGTTATTTTTATAATCTTCCAAAGAAACTCTGGGTATTAAAACAGGTTTATATTCTGCGGGGAACAATTTCATTTGCCAGTCCGATATTACTTTTTGCGCCAGCAGAAAATAATCGCTTTTATAAAGCAGTTTAAATAACAGATATTCAAATTTATTATGTATAAAAGCCCGGTCTTTTTCCTGTTTAAATTCTTTTGCCGGGTCATTGTTGTAGCTGACGATTATAATATCGGGCTTAAATTTTAAAATACTTTCTTTTATAATCAATAATCCCTGATATGTAGTATGTCCCGGACAGGCGGCGAGAATTACTTTCGCATTAATATTATCATTAAGCAATTTTTGTTCCAATACTGATGAAAAAGTATCTTCATATTTTAAATAATGCCCGAATGAGGAAGAATCGCCTATAATAAATATTCTTTTTTCCGCCGGATGCTTATCAATTGTTAATTCGCCGTAATATCTAAATCCGTTTTTGTCGGTCGGCACAAGTTCTTTTTCAGGAATTTCTTTTAATTTTAAATTACTTCGTGTAGTATAAAATCTTGTAGGATGAGGGATAAACTCCGTTAAAAAATTTGAATTATAAATATATGTTTTTAAAGCGGTTTCCGTAATCAAGAAAGCAATTATACAGGCAAGTACGGCAAAAAAAATATTTTTTTTATTTTTTAAGAAAAGAAAGGTTAACAGATAAATATTAAACCAGACAATGGTTGTTAAATAAAAAGCTTTATGGGCGTGTTGTGAGGAATAAACAGAATTATCATGAATTAAAGGGCACTTTCTCCAATTTTGATACTGAAGCGAAAAATCGCCGGCAAAAATATATAAGAATATCAATATGGCGTTAACAATTAAAAACAATATTAAAATATTCAGCAGATTTTTTTGTTTATTAATTATCATAAACGCCGAGCCTCAAGTATTGGTCAGATATGCCGCCGCAATATTCGGCAAAATACGTCAATGTTTTCAGTTTCTGAAAATCGGGGTGACTGGATTTGAACCAGCGACCTCTCCCACCCGAAGGGAGCGCACTAGCCATCTGTGCAACACCCCGATTGTATTGCAAGGGATTTAAAGCGTACTCTATTCTATCAAAAAAATTAAAAAATAAAAAACCTTGAGTTTTGAATTTCAATAATATTATTATAAAATTATTAAGTGTATATGCAATATGTTTCATGGCGGATTTAAATGAAAAAAATATTAGATATAAACAATTTATCTCTTTTAACGGTCGGCGTCGTTCTGACTTTGATTGCCGTTTTCAATTCCTTTATGTATGTAGGGCTTGTAGAAGACGGCGCATATCGTTTTTTTGAAGGATTAACCAAAAAAGACTTTCTTTTAGGAGTAGGCGGTTTCCCCGTATTTCCTTTCAATTTAAGATATTTTTCAAGCATATGGTCTCATTCTTCGGTAGGTTTTTTTGCCAACCTGTTAGAAATGCATAACATAAAATATTTGTTATACATATTTACATTTGTTTCTTATTTTAAATTTCTTATTATTTTGGCTGTTATTTATTTAAATCTGCCCAGAAATAAAAAACAGTTTTTTGAAATGATTTTATTATCGTTTTTATTAACATTTGCTTTTACAAGTTATCAAGTTTGGGCTGAAAATATCATGACAGGTTTGTTCATCTGGGTACTGTTTGTAATATTTTATTACGTTGATTTTGACAAACTGACGGTATTCAATAAATTTTGCATTGTTATTTTTTCATTTATGTTGATAAGCAGCCATCAGATGGTGTTAATTTTCATTCCTTTTCTTTTAATAATAGCCTTAAAAAAAGATATATCGGCGCAGAATTTAAAAATATCGTCAGTATTAGCGCTTAGGATGAGCTATTTGTTTTTGTTTGCGGCAATAATATTTAATCTTTTCAGCTTATTTGATCTTTATTTTGGCGCGCCTCCTATTTCAGTAGGCCAAAAACAAAAGTATATTGATATAAGCCCGTTATTGGGAAATACTGCTTTTGTTCTGACGTGCGTATTTATCATGATAATATTGCTGTTATCATTTTTTAAAAATAATTATAAATACGATAATCTCAAATATTTAATAACGGGAATTTTATTATATTGTATTTTGAAATTATTGTTATTTGAAATACCTACGGACAATAAATTCGCTAATATAACCCTCGGTTTTCATATTCCGCTATTTTTTTTAGTTTTAATAATTTGTCTCGGATTTTTAAACATAAAACCGGAATATAAATATATAAAATTTATCAATCTGACGTTTTGTTTATTGATATGGGTAAACAGTTTGCATTATGGATTGCTTTGGAAACTTTACTTAACGGAGATCAATCAATACATTGCCGATAATAAAACAATAACTCTTTTTTATTCCGAAAAAAAAATTAAGGTTTATCCTATATTGGCGCGATACGGTCAAGATGAATTAGAAACCGTATACCCCGGAACATATTTTACAACACATTCCAAATATATGCTTTATATATTAATTTTTATGAAAAAGTTATTTGATGAACATAAACTTAAAGATTATGTCGTTATTAAGAAATCTGCGGATTATATTTGTAACGATACAAAACATTCTACGACTTACTTAGTCATAAAAAGAAAAGAAATGCTAAAAAAATTCGGAATAGATATTGATTCGTTTATAACGGTCAATAACAATTCAAGACTTGATGCCAAATCATAAAAAAACTCTGTGTCTTATCAAACACAGAGTTTTTGTTTTAAAAAGTATAACGTTAAAATTTAACTTTTGTTCCGATTGTAAACGTTGCGCAGGGCATTTCCATAATTCTGCCGCCGTCTCTGTCCAAAAACATATAATATTTTTGGTTTGTTATGTTCTGTCCTTCAACAAAAAGCCTTACGGTTTCGGTTACGTCGTAATTTAATCTTGCGTTTACCACCGCAAAATCGTCAAGTCTGTTTTGTTTGTAGTTTGCCGCGTAATATTCGCCTAGAAACATTGCGTTTGCGTCAAGTGAAAATTTATTCATTTTAACCGTTAAACCGGCGTCTATTTTATTTACCGGCCGGCCTTGCGTATTTTTGCCCGAGTCAAAATAAGTATATCCCAGTTCTCCGTTTAAATATTTACTGAATGCATAATTTGCGTCAATCTCGCAGCCTTTAAATTCATATTCGCCTGTATTCTGGAATTTACCGCCGCTGTTTTCTATGATATTTGAACCTTTCATTATAAAGCCGGTAATGTTGAATTTAAAATCATAAGATTCCGCCGCAAGACCGATTTCATAATTATTTACTTCTTCCGCTTTTAAATTCTCATTTCTTGCCGGAACAAGATAAAGTTCGTTTAAGTAAGGAGCTCTGAACCCTTTGCTGTACAACGCTTTTACTGAATAGATTTCGGATAATGAATATTCAACGCCGGCTCTGGGGGCAAAAAAACTTCCGGAAATTTCATCGTTATTAAACCTTGCTCCGGCAACGCCGCTGAGTTTTTCCGTAAAATTGTGTTTATCCAAAGCAAACGCCGACCAGTCATACGTTTTCCAGCTGTTATGAACCATATATACGGGACCCGACAAGAGCTTCCCTTCCTGCTGCCTGAATTCGGCTCCGGTTTTTAATAAATTGTTATCTGACAATTCAATATTGTAATTTGTCATTATGCCGGAAAGCGAGTCCTGCGAATGCCAGCCGTCCGAAAACTGATGGTCGCCGTAGTTGGTATATACTTTAACGGCAATATCCGATTTTGAAAAATTTTTGTCGTAATTTAACTGTATGCTTCCTCTGTCATAATCTTCCCAGTAGCCTGAGGCATAAGGAGCGGGTTCATGTTTTAATCCGAAATATTGTTTTGCTTCAACCGACACGGCCGAGCCGTCTTTAAAACAATAGCCCAGTTTTTCGTAATAGTCGCTTGCGTTATAATTTGCGTTATCCAAATGTCCGTCTGAAATATATTTATTTGCAGAAACGGCGTAAATAACGTTATTTTGAACGCCGCCGAGATAAATACCGGAATTCTGCGTATTGAAAGAGCCGGCGGAAACATCAATTATTCCCTCAAACGGTTTTGTCGGCTGTTTTGTTATTATATTAATAGCGCCGCCTAACGCGCCCGAACCGTACAATACCGAATCGGGGCCTTTTATCACTTCAATTCTTTCAACGTTTGCGGCAAGCATTGAATGCGAAACGCCGCATCCGAACAAAGACATTTTTTCGGGCTTTCCGTCAATAAAAAGAGCTATTTTTCTGCAGCTGTCGCCGATTCCCCTTATTACAGGATCGGCTCTTCCGGCGTCTCCGGTCGTCTGAACCAGCACTCCGGACATTTGAGATAATAAACTAAAAGCCTGCGCTGAACTTTTATTTTCCGCTTCTTCAGCGGTTATTTCGTCCTTTGTGACAAGCGTATCCTGTTTTTGCCCGTATTTTTCAAGGCTCAGTGTCACGTCAGCTCCGTAAACGGAAACGGCAAAGCAAAATAAGACAGGCATAATTAAAATTTTTTTCATAACGCACCTCTTTTTTTTATTCGTAATACATTTTTATAAATTTGTGTTACTATATAAAATTGATTAAATGATGTCAAATGCCGCGGATTATTTTGCGGGAAAGAGTCTTGTTTTGCCGTGCTTTACGCCTTTTGTCGTTTTGAGAAGATGCCCCAGCTGTTCTATTTTTGATTTTTCGCCTTTAACCGCTATTATTTCAAGGCATGTATTGTGGTCAATATGAACATGCTGTGATGATAAAATAATATCGTGGAAATCATGCTGGATATCTGTAATTTTATTTAAAAGCTGTCTTTTGTGATGATCGTATATCATATCAATATATCCTACGGACATAGTGTTATCCGTAGACACAGGCGAATTATCGACGGCTTCGATGATTAAATCTTCTATAGCTTTGGAGCGTGTCTGATATTTCTGCCTGCGGATCAGCGAATCGAATTTTTTTAAAAGTTCTCCGTCGATTGAAACGCCGAATCTTGTTAATTTTGACATTAGCTTCCTCTTTTTATTATTTGGAGCATATCCTAATATATAATATTTTGAAAAATTTTTTAAGACATTTTAATTTTTGTATAATGAATCATTATGAAAATAATGCTTATAAGGGTACATGTTCATACATTACAGCTTATACCGCCTCTGGGACTGGGTTATATTTCATCGTCTCTGGACAAGCACGGAATAGACAATCAAATAATAGACGGACTAAGAGACAATTTAACAAACGAAGATATCCTTGACGTTATTAAAAAAGAAAAACCCGAAGCCGTAGGAATCAGCTGTATGACGGCAGAATATAACGAAGCTACGGCCCTTTCAACCCTTATCAAAAAAAGCGGATTAAAAGTAAAAATTATTCTCGGAGGGGTTCATACCACCATTTTCCCTTACCGGACTCTTGTTGATTCAAAAGCCGATTTTGTTATTTGCGGAGAAGGCGAAAAAGCTTTTGTTCAGCTTGCTATGAATAATTTTGACAATGAAGGAATAAAAGGAGTATATTCTCCCGCAGATTTAAAAGAAAACTCCGAAAATATTCAATTTGCCGAATATGAGGAAAATCTTGATAATCTTCCTTTTCCCGCGTGGGAAAAAATCAGACCTGAAACGTACAGGCAAAGGCCTGCCGGATTAATATATAAAAAAATGCCGATAGGTTATGTGATGACAAGCCGCGGATGCGTCTGCGCCTGCACTTTCTGCGCAAATCCGTTTTTATCAAACAGAAGAGTAAGGTTCAGAAGCATAGAAAACGTAATTGCCGAAATAAAACTGCTTATTGAAAAATACGGCGTAAAAGAAATAAAATTTATAGACGATAATCTTGCTTTTAAAAAAGAACATATAATGAGTCTTTGCAGAGCGATTACAGACAATAATCTAAAAATAGCATGGGGTTGCACTTCCGGGCTCAGAGCGGCAAATCTTGACGAAGAAATTGTTGCGGCTATGAAGAAAGCCGGATGTTATAATTTCAATATAGGAATAGAAAGCGCCGACAGACAGATTCTTGCAAACGTAAAAAAACAGGAGACGCCGGAACAGTATACCAAAGCAATAAATCTTGCGCATAAATACGGAATAATCTGCGGGGGATTTTTTATTTTCGGGCTGCCGGGAGAAACAAAAGAAACAATGCAAAAAAGCATAGATTTTGCCGTAAAATCAGAACTTTCCCTTGCCACTTTTAATATTCTTGATATTCTGCCGGGCTCGCAGATGTGGAAAGATTTAAATTATAAATTTAACAGAAACGATATAGAAAATTCCTATTCTCAGCCGAGAGAAATTTATGAAAATATCACAGGTAAAGATATTATAGAAATGCAGAGAAAAGCGTTAAGAATGTTTTATTTCCGGCCAAAAATATTTTTCAGGCTTTTAAAATTTATTAAAAAAGAGCCTGTAATGTATTTTTTTGAAAGATTATTTAAAAAAGTAAAAAAATAACGGAGACCGATATGATAGAATACGTAAAGAATAAAGAAAAGCTTCTCGCCGTAATAGTAAGGGCAAATTACAAACAAAAGGAAGGAATAGAATTTTTTACTCCGGCAGATTCCACCCAGCAGATAGGCTGCGTCTGCCATAAAAAAGGAACGGCTGTCGCCGCCCATATGCACAATAAAGTTAAAAGAGAGGTTTTTTATACGCATGAAACTTTGATAATTAAATCGGGAAAAATAAGAGCGGATTTTTATGACGACTGTAAAAATTATGTTTCAAGTACGGAACTTGATAAAGGAGACGTAATTCTTTTTACGGAAGGCGGGCACGGTTTTAAATATCTTGAAGATACGCAGCTTATAGAAATAAAGCAGGGTCCTTATCTTGAAAAAGACGATAAAGTAAGATTCAAAGGTATAGAAGACGAATATATAAAAACAAAATAGTTTCGGAGAATTTTATGAAAAATAAATTTATTCCGGTTTGTACCGCGTATCTGGCCGGCAATGAAAAAAAATATATTAACGATTGTATTGATACCGGCTGGATATCATCAGCCGGAAAATATATTGTTGAATTTGAAAAAGCATTTGCAAAATACTGCGGCTGCAAATATGCCGTTGCCGTCACAAGCGGCACAACGGCGCTTCATCTTGCGTTAGCGTCTTTGGGCATTAAAAAGGGCGATGAAGTCATAATTCCTTCTTTTACGATGATTGCCTGCGCGTTTGCGGTTTGTTATACGGGAGCAAAACCGGTTTTTGTGGATATTGACGAGAAAACGTGGAATATAGACGTTTCAAAAATTGAAAAAAAAATAACAAAAAAAACAAAAGCGATAATGCCCGTTCATATTTTCGGCAATCCCTGCAATATGAAAGAAATTATAAGGATTGCAAAAAAATATAAACTGCACATTGTTGAAGACTGCGCCGAAGCTCACGGAGCCGAGTACAACGGGAAAAAAGTCGGCAGTTTTTCATCCGTAGCGGCGTTTAGTTTTTTCGCCAATAAAAATCTGACTGCAGGCGAAGGCGGAATGGTCGTTACAAACAATAAAAAATATTACGATAAATGCAGATATCTGCGAAATATGAGTTATTCTCTTACAAAATCAAGAACGTATGAACATGACGAAATAGGGTTCAATTACAGAATGACTAATTTACAGGCTGCAATCGGGCTTGCCCAGACCGAACTTGCCGACAAATACAGGGCAATGAGAATAGAAAACAACAGACTTTATAAAAAATTTCTTTCCGGCGTTAAAGGAATAATGTTTCAGCAAGACGAAAATAATTCAATTAATGTGCATTGGATGAACGCAATACTTATTGATGCAAAAAAATACGGAAAAACAAAAGACAGTCTGATGAAGTTTTTAAAAGAAAATAATGTTGATACAAGATTATTATTTACCGGCATGCACAAACAAAAGAGTCTTAAACAATACGGATGTAAAATGACGGGGAATTATAAAAATACCGAGAAACTTACAAAATCCGGATTATATCTGCCTTCTTCTTCAAATTTGAAATCGGGACAAATAGAATATATTTGTAAACTGATGTCATCTTTTGGCGGTAAACTTACTTTTAATTAAAGTGAAAAATCCGCGGATTTTTATTTTAAGTTCATCCGTTGTTCTTAAATTAAGTATGGATTTAAAGATATAGCCGGGTCTTAAAAAAAACCGTTCAAACGCTTTTTGCTGCATATCAAGCAGTTCTTTTCTGGTAAAAAATTCTTCCCAGTAATCAAGATAAAAATCTTTTGTAGGATTTTTACAAAAATCCAGCCATCTTTGAGGGTTGATTAAATTTTTCTTAACAGCTTCGTTATAAACCGGAGTCTGCGGATATAATATTAAAACGCTGAATATAACATAATCGGGATTTAACGAATAACAAAATTCAATGTTTTTTTTGATGTCCGCCGCCGTTTTTTCAAAAGGGAACCCCAGCATAAAATCCGCAATAATCTTTATTTTAAGTTCTTTGCATATTTTAAAAGCATTTTTAATTTGTTCTACGGTTGTTGATTTGTTGATATATTTAAGACCTTCGTCGGTGCCTGTCTCAACTCCGAATGAAATCATTCTCAGTCCGGCCTTTTTCGCGATTAAAAGAGACTCTTTTGTAATAATATTGACTCTGCCTCTGAAATCCCATATAAATTTTAATTTTCTGGCCAAAACCTCATTGGCAAATTCAATAATTCTTTCGGCGGTTATATTAAACATATCATCATAAAAATGAAATTCCTCAAACCCCTGCGCCATACAGTCTTCAATTTCATCAACTATGTTTTTTATGCTTCTGGCTCTGTATTTTTTATAAGGGACATCGCACATGATGCAATGATAGGGGCATCCTCTGCTGCTTATGATTGTCGTAAATTTTTTTGATATGCCGACAATGCTGAAAAATTGAATGTGTGAAAGATATTTTCTTGCGGGAAACGGCAAAGAATCCAGATTTTCAATATATGCCGGTTTTAAAGATAAATTATATAGAAATCGCGGATCGGGATCGCCGGTTTCTTTAATATTTTTTATTGATTGTTTGGTATAAACGCCCGTAATATCATCAATTGGTTTATTTTCGCAAAGAGCTTTTGTCAGCTGATAAAATGCATGTTCTCCGTCTCCTATTATTATTGAATCTATGCTTTCAAGACCGATAGCTTCTTTTGGAAACGCCATCGGATGGTGTCCGCCCATAGATATGTGCGTGTCGGGATTTATTTCTTTAATCAGTTTTGCGGTTTTAACGACATCTATTAATGTAATTGAAAAACTTGTAATTCCGGCGACATCCGGCTTTATGCTCTTTATTTTTTCTTTAAGAGCGTCATAACTTATTTTTTCGGAAACGCAGTCTATTACAAATATTTTATGTTCGGGAGAATATTTTTCCAAATAAGAGGCTATGTAAAGAATCCCGAGAGGCGGGAAATTGCCGAAATCATGCGAATCTAAATTTTGTTTCCCGTCAGAATAAGCATATGATTGAATCATATTTTCTACGGGAGGATTTATTAACAAAATTTTCATTTAAAGCGATACCCCTTCGGATTTCAAATCGGCTTCAAGCATAAGTCTTACGATTTCTTTAAATGATGTTTTAGGTTTCCAGTTAAGAACTTTGCGCGCTTTGGAAGCGTCTCCGACGAAAAGAGATACATCCCCTTTAGGTCTTAACAGGCGCTGGTCAAGTTTAACGTATTTTTGCCAGTCAAGATTTACCAGAGAAAACGCTTCGGCAAGAAAATCTTTTACGGAATAAGTCTGGCCAGAAGCGATAATATAATCGTCCGGCTTATCCTGCTGAAGCATCAGCCACATAGCTTCAACGTAATCTTTTGCAAAGCCCCAATCCCTTTTGGATTCAATGTTGCCAAGATATAAAAAATCCTGTTTTTTCGTTAAAATTTTTGCGATGCTTTTGGTGATTTTTCTTGTGACAAAATTTTCCGCCCTTCTGGGACTTTCATGGCTGTATAAAATCCCCGAACAATTAAACATGCCGTATGTTGAACGGTAAACGGAAGTCATAAGATAAGCGTATAATTTTGATACGCCGTAAGGGTTAACCGGATTTAAACGCGTATTTTCGTTTTGCGGAGTCTCTGCCGGATTTCCGAATATTTCACTGGAACACGCCTGAAAATATTTTGTTTTAATTTGCGATATATTTATTGCTTCAAGAAGTCTTGTAACTCCCAATCCGGAAACGTCTCCCGTATATTCCGGTATGTCAAAACTTACGTAAACCTGGCTTTGCGCGGCAAGATTATAAATTTCATCTGGACGTACTTCTTCAATAACTTTTATAAGGCTCAAAGAATCGGATAAATCGCCGAAATGAATAAAAAAACGGTCGTTAAATTTGCAATTATCCACAATGTGCCGGACTCTGGCAAGAGTTGAGCAGCTGCTTCTTCGGATAATACCGTGAACTTCATAATCTTTTTCCAACAGCAGGTCTGACAGATATGAACCGTCCTGCCCGTTTGCGCCTATTATTAAAGCTTTTTTCATCAAAAATCTCCGTTAATCAAAACAAATTATATAAATTTTTTAAATAATTGTTAAGTTTGCGAATTTTGCAATCAGTTTTTTCCATTGTCCGTTTGAAAACAGCACGACAAGTTTAAGATCGTCTCCCGCTCCCGATTTTTCTATAATTTTCCCGTTCCCGAAAGCCGGATGGGACACAGTTGTTCCGATGGAATAAGGGCTGTCGTCCTTGATTCTTTTAGGTTCGTCAATATCAATAAAAGTATTTTTTTGTATTTCATTTCCACGCGAAAAGTTTGAGGCATAATTAAAATTTGCGGCAATATTGCGCGCCGAAGTATCCGAAAGCTGTTCTTTAAATCCGGCTTCAAGCAGAAATCTTGAAGGAACGTTCCATTTTGTTTTGCCGAAAACCGTTCTTTCGGCCGCCCAGCTCATATATAAATTTTCTTTTGCTCTTGTCATGCCTACGTACATAAGCCTTCTTTCTTCCTGAAGTTCAACCTGGTCGTAGGCCGATTCCCCTATAGGGAATAATCCTTCTTCAAGCCCGACTATGAATACGTTTTTAAATTCCAGTCCTTTTGCCAGATGAAGAGTCATAAGAGTAACTTTATCAGAAGTATTTTCCCATGAATCAATATCGCTTACAAGCGCTATCTGTGATAAATACCCCGACAGCGAATTATCGGGAGATCTTCTCTGGAAATCTTCAATTGCGGAAACCAATTCCTGAATGTTTTCAGCCTTGCTTTTTGCTTCGGGATTATCCGAAAGCTCCAATTCTTTTAAATATCCCGTTTCGGTTATAACCTGTTCAACTATTTCTCTGACTGTTTTAACGGATTTTAAATTTATAAAATTTTTTATTAAAATTCTGAAATTATTTAATCCGGTTAAAGAGCTTTTCGTAACGGTATTGGTATCAATAAATTTTATTGCTTCAAAAAGAGATATTTTTTTTGAGTTGGCAAACTCCTCAAGTTTATCGATGGAAGTTTTTCCTATTCCTCTTTTGGGAATATTTATTATTCTTTTAAAACTTACGTTATCGTTCGGATTATGAATAAGTTTTAAATAGGCCATTATGTCTTTTATTTCGGCTCTTTCATAAAATTTCAAAGAACCCACTATTGTATAAGGTATTCCGTTTCTTCTTAAACCGTCTTCAAGGGCTCTGGACTGGGCGTTTGTCCTGTAAAATACCGCAAAATCCGACAAATTATGATTAAAATTTTCTTTATTGTCCAAAATCATTCCGGCTATTCTTGCGGCTTCGTCATTTTCGTTTAAACTGCGGAATACCGAAACTTCCCCTTTTTCTCCGTTTTGAGTCCAAATTCTTTTGTCTACTCTGTCGTTATTGTTTTTTATGACGGACCATGCCATTGAAAGAATTTTCGGAGTCGAACGGTAATTCTCTTCAAGTTTTACGGTTTTGCAGTCCGGATAGTCTTTTTCAAACTCCAGAATATTGTTGATGTCGGCTCCGCGCCAGGAATAGATGCTTTGGTCGTCGTCGCCCACTACGCATATGTTTTTATGTTTTTCGGCAAGCATCTGCGTAAGAGTATATTGGGCGTGGTTTGTGTCCTGATATTCGTCGACCAAAATATATTTAAATTTTTCGCGGTATTTTGCAAGAATATCGGCGTGTTCCTGAAGTTTCAAAACGGTCTGCATTATTAGATCGCCGAAATCCAGCGCTCCGTATCTTTCCAGTTTTTCCTGGTATAAACGGTAAATTTTGGCTATTATCTGCTGGTAAAAATCTCCGTCAGCCAGCGCTTTTGCCTCAACGTCCAAAGGCAGATTCAGTTCGTCTTTCGCGCGGCTTATTCTGTTTACGACCCAGCTTGGTTTGTATTTTTTTTCGTCAAGTCCCAGTTCGGTCAGGCATTCTTTTACTACTTTGGCCTGTTCTGCCATATCGTAAATTAAAAAATCGGGATTTATTCCGAAAGCGGACGCTTCGGCCGAAAGTATATAAGTGCAGAAAGAATGAAAAGTTGATATTCTTACGTCGCCGCCTTTGTCGGGCACGATTTCTTCTATTCGTTTTTTCATTTCGCCGGCGGCTTTATTTGTAAAAGTAACCGCCAGAATATTATACGGATTAACGCCTTTTGACACCAAATACGCCACACGGTGCGTAATTACTCTGGTTTTACCCGTACCCGCGCCTGCAAAAATAATAAGAGGCCCTTCGGTATGCAAGACGGCTTCTTTTTGTGATGGATTTAAATTTTTCAGTAACATTGGCTTCAATTTCAGTAAAAGATTTTAGAAAATTCTACTAGTTTTAAGTTTCTTTTACAAGGAAAATTTCGGAGTTAAAAATATTTTTTGCTATAAAATTATAATTTTGTACAATTAACGTACAAACCATCACGCTTTTGGAGAATTAAAATGAAAATTCTTGTTACCGGCGGCGCCGGTTTTATAGGCTCAAGCATTGCTGACGCTTTAATATTAAAAAATCATAAAGTTGCTATTGTTGACGATTTATCAACCGGAAATTTGAAAAACATAAATAAAAAAGCGAAATTTTATAAATTTTCAATAACCGACGGGCAAAAAATCAACGAGATGTTTAAAAAAGAAAAATTTGACGTTGTAATACACCACGCCGCTCAGCTTGACGTGCGCAAATCCGTTGAAGACCCTTTGTTTGACGCGGACGTCAATATTAAAGGTTCGCTTAATATTCTTGAGGCCTGCAAAAATACAAAAGTAAAGAAAATAATATTTGCTTCTTCCGGAGGAACAATGTACGGAGAATGTTCAGGAAAAGCTCCGGATGAAAAAACGCCCGCCAATCCGCTGTCTCCTTACGGGGTTGCAAAAAATTCGGTTGAAAATTATATTAAAAGTTACGGCTCCATATACGGGCTTAAATATACGGTTTTAAGATACGCAAATGTTTACGGGCCTCGGCAGGATCCGCACGGAGAAGCCGGAGTAGTGGCGATATTTATAGGCAAAATGCTTAAAAACGAACCCGTAAAAATTTTCGGCGACGGCAGACAGATGCGCGATTACGTTTTTGTGTCAGACGTAGTTGAAGCCAATCTTCGCGCTCTTACAAAAGGCGAAAATGAAATAATAAATATAGGAACGCAGACCGTATTTTCGGTGAACGCTCTTGCAAAAGAGATTGCGGCTATAACAAAATACGGTCAAAAACCGGAATATATGCCCAAACGTTCAGGCGAATTATTCAGAAATTTTTTAAATATTTCAAAAGCCGCAAAAGTATTGGGCTGGAAACCGCGCGTTGATATCAAAACCGGGCTTAAAAAAACGGTTGAATATTTTATAAAAAAATAAACGGGAGAAATTATGAAAATTTTTATTAAATCTGTTTTTTTGTTCGCTTTATTTTTGTTTTGCTCGGCGTATCTTAACGCGGAAACATTTCAGAATATCTGCAAAGACGGAACATTGCAGGTGGTAATGAAAGCCGTAAAAGAAGGCGGAGACGTCAACGGGCTGACCAAAGATTTACAGACTCCGTTAATGCAGGCAAGCAAGTATAATAATCCCGAAGTGGTTCAGTTTTTAATAGAAGCCGGAGCCAGAGTCAACGCAAAAGACGAAAAAGGCAGAACTGCCCTGATGTACGCCTGCGAAGAAAACAGAAATGTTGAAGTCGTTAATGTGTTGATAAGAAAAAATGCCGATGTAAACGCCGCCGATAACGAAGGCAAAACGGCTTTGATGTACGCGTGCGGAAGCAATCCGAATATTAAAATAACGGCAGCTTTGGTTGAAGCCGGAGCCGATGTGAAGGCAAAAACAAAAACAGGCTTAAAACCTCTTGATTATGCCGAAAAAAATGAAAATAAAAAATCGGCGGCATTGATAAAAACGATATTATTGCAGGCAGGAGCCGCTTCTCAGGATTTATCCGATTTGGAAAAAATATGACACCCGAACAGTCGGCAATAGTACAGTTGAATATGGTCTCGGAAATAAGCCCCAAAAAACTTATTTCTTTAATAAGTTGTTTCGGCGGCGCTGTTAACGTATTGAACGCCGGCGTTGACGAACTTAAAAAAACAGGCAATTTAACCGAAAAGGCCGCGGCCGCAATAAAAAAAATTTCGGATTCCGGCGCAATTGACGAAGAAATCGGCCTTGCCGAAAAAAATAACGTAAAAATTACAACCTATATAGATCCGGAATATCCGGCTCAGCTTAAAGATATATGCGATTTCCCGCCTGTTCTGTATATTAAAGGAACATTAAAAAAAAACGATAATATTTCGGTTGCCGTCGTCGGTTCAAGAAGACCCACAAATTACGGAATATCGGTTACAAATCATTTTTGCCGGTATTTCGCGCAAAACAATATCTGCGTGATATCAGGACTTGCAAGAGGAATTGATACGGAAGCGCACCGTTCGGCATTAAAAAACAACGGAAGAACAATCGCGGTGCTGGGCAACGGACTTCTTCATTATTATCCCCCCGAAAACAGAAAACTTCAGGATCAAATAGGCGCGGATAATGTTTTAATAAGCGAATTTCCAATGAGACAGAAACCGGATAAAGCGTCTTTCCCGAGAAGAAACAGAATTATAGCAGGTCTTTCAATGGCGGCGGTCGTAACCGAAGCCGCTCTTGAAAGCGGAGCCGTGATTACGGCAAAATTGAGCTTGGATTACGGAAGAGACGTTTTTGCGGTGCCGGGTTCGGTTTTTTCAAATTATTCAAAAGGGCCGAACAGTCTTATAAAAGACGGATGTCTGATAGCTTTAAACCCCGAGGACGTCGTTGAGTCCATGCATTCTTTATCCTTATGGGTGCGCAGGCAAAAGAAAGAAAAAAAATTGACAACGAAAAATATAAATGATATTACTAACACTCGCAATTTGGCAGTTTTGAAACTTATAGAATCGGCAATTGACGGAATGTCGGTTGACGCTTTAAGCGAAAGCATGAAAATAGACATACCGGAACTGGCTGTTATTTTGACCGAGTTGGAACTCGACGGATTTATAAGAGCGGTGCCGGGCCAGTTATATATAAGAAACAGATAGAACCCGTAAATTTTTTGCTGTTTCTTTATTGGAGTTAAAATGAAATACTTGGTAATAGTAGAGTCTCCCGCTAAAGAAAAAACAATATCAAAAATCCTTGGAAAGGACTATACGGTTAAAAGTTCTTTCGGCCATATCAGAGATCTTCCGAAAAGCAAAATCGGAATAGACACGGAAGATAATTTTAAACCCACGTATATAGCGGTTCCGAAATCAAAACAAGTCATAGCAAATTTAAAAAAAGCCGTTGAAGCCGTTGACCATGTATATCTTGCAACCGATTTTGACAGGGAAGGGGAAGCTATCGCATGGCATCTGCAGGAACTGTTAAAATTAAAAGACGGGCAGACAAGCAGAATAACATTTCACGAAATTACGTCGGAAGCGATAAAAGACGCGGTCAAAAATCCGAGAAAACTGGATATGGCTCTCGTTGACAGCCAGCAGGCCAGAAGAATTTTGGACAGACTGGTAGGTTATAAACTGTCGCCTTTATTATGGAAAAAGATAAAAAGAGGATTGTCCGCCGGAAGAGTTCAGTCGGTCGCCGTTATGATGATCTGCGACAGGGAAGAAGAAATCAATAAATTTATTCCGGTTGAATATTGGTCAATCACGGCCGAACTTCAAAAAACCGATATAGCTTTTAAAGCCAACCTTATATCAAAAAACGGCGTAAAATTTGAAAAGCTTTCAATAAAAAACAAACAGGAAGCCGATACTATATTAAATGATCTGCAAAATGCGAAATACAGCGTAAGCAAAGTTGAAAAGAAAGAAAGAAGAAGATCGCCTTACGGTCCTTATACCACTTCAACCATGCAGCAGGATATTTCAAGAAGAATAGGTTTTTCCCCTTCAAAAACAATGATGATAGCGCAGCATTTGTACGAAGGAGTAAATACGGGCTCGGAAGGAGTAGTCGGTCTTATAACATATATGAGAACCGATTCGCTAAACGTCGCAAAATCGGCTCAGGATGAAACTTTAAAATTTATAGAAGCGCAATACGGCAAAGGGTTTCTGCCGAAAACACCGAGATTTTACAAAACAAAATCAAAAGGAGCTCAGGAAGCCCACGAAGCGATAAGACCCACTTCCGTGCGCAGAACTCCGGAATTGATGAAAGAATATTTATCGTCCGACGAATATAAACTTTACGACGCAATCTGGAAGAGATTCGTCGCAAGCCAGATGGCTGACGCCGTTTACGATACTACAAGCGTAGACATATCGGCAAACGACTGTATTTTCAGAGCGTCGGGAAGCGCGCTTAAATTTGAAGGTTTTACTAAAGTATATTACGTTCGTGACGAAGACGAAAAAGACGATTTGAAACTTCCCGTTCTTGAAGAAAAAGATATTTTGAATTTATTAAATCTTCTTTCCGAACAGCATTTTACCGAACCGCCGGCAAGATATAACGAAGCAAGTTTGATTAAGGCTCTTGAAGAACACGGAATAGGCCGTCCGTCAACTTATGCTCCGACCATTAAAACGATTCTTGACAGATTATACGTCAGGCTTGAAGCGAAAAAATTTATTCCGACCGATCTGGGAATAGTTGTAAACAATTTTTTAAAAACGCATTTTAACGACGTCATAAATTATGATTTTACCGCCGATATTGAAGAAAAATTTGACGATATAGCCGAAAGCAAAGTGAAATGGCAGGAAGTAATTAAAAAATTTTACGCTCCTTTTGAAACGGATATAACGACCGCCGAAAAAACGGCGCAGAGGCAGAAAGTAGAACCGAAAATGACGGACGAAAAATGCCCCGCGTGCGGAAAGCCGATGGTTATAAGAGACAGCAGAAGAGGCCCGTTTATGGCCTGCTCCGGCTATCCGGACTGCAAAACGACGTTCTCCGTTGACAAAGACGGAAAAAAAGTAAGCAACGAACCCGAAGTCACCGACGAAAAATGCCCGAAATGCGGAGGAATGCTTCTTAAAAAAAGAGGTTTCAGAGGCCCGTATCTCGCCTGCGAACATTATCCGGAATGCAAAACGACTTTCTCAATAGATAAAAACGGCAACAAAGTCATAAGACCGGAGCCGGAAAAAACCGATATCAAATGCGAAAAATGCGGAAGCCCAATGCTTAAAAGAATCGGGAAAAGAGGACCGTTTTTAACTTGTTCCGCTTTTCCGAAATGCAGGAATTTGCAATGGATAAAACAGGACAAACCGGTCAAGCCGGAAAAACAGAAGAAAGCCAAATCCAAGAAATAGAACGCTTTGTGCGGTATATAAGCGCCGAAAGAAATTATTCCGGACATACGGCAAGAGCGTATGCGGCAGACATGCGCGGTTTTGCCGTTTTTTTAAAAAACAAACATAATTCCGTCTCTTTTGAAAACTGCACGAAACAGACCGTCAGGGATTATCTGGCTTTTCTTTATAATAATAATCTTAAAAAAAGTTCAATAGGAAGAAAGCTTGCCGTTTTAAAATCTTTTTATAAATTTTTGGCGATAAATTCGCGGATAACTACAAATCCGGTGTCGGCAATGGCGACTCCTAAAAAAGAAAAAAAGATTCCGGTTTTCTTAACCGAACAGGAAATCCGCGATTTGTTTGATATTGCGCAGCTGCCGTTAAGGGATAAAGCGATGCTTGAGCTTTTGTATTCGTCAGGCATAAGAATTGAAGAAATGGTAAATTTAAATCTTAAAGATCTGGATATAATATCAGAAACTCTAAAAGTGTTCGGAAAAGGCGCAAAGGAAAGAACAGTTCCCGTCGGCGTAAAATGTTTAAACGCGATTAAAGAATATCTTGACTTTCGGCGCGGCGCGGGCCAAAGCTGCAAAACGGATTCTCCCATGTTTTTAAATAAAGACGGCGCGCGGATATCTTCAAGAGGAGCCCGCAAGGCGCTTCACGGCTGGTTTATTAAAGCCGGTTATTTAAAAAAAGTTTCGCCTCACACGATAAGGCACAGTTTTGCGACGCATATGCTTGACAGAGGCTGCGGAATAAGGACTGTGCAGCAGATACTGGGACATAAAAATCTGGCGACGACGCAGATATATACCCATGTCACTCTTGAAAGTTTAAGAAAAATTTACGACCAGGCACATCCGAGAAAATAAAAATGACAGAAAATATTAAAGCTCTAATGGAAGATTTCGGCTGTAACGAGGATGAAGCAAGACAGGCGCTTGAGCTTGCCGGCGGAAATCTTGAACAGGCCATAATAAATATAGGAATAATGTTAAAGTACATTACCGCCTACAAAGCCAAAATAAATTTTAAACAGAAAAGTATTTTCGGACTTATTCATATAATCGCAAACAGCAAAAACGCGGAACTGATGAGATTCAGTTCGGTTATGTCTTACAATCCGATCGTTTACGAATATCCCGTTTCCGTCGACTGGTTTTCGTTTGAAAAATCAATTTATTCGTACAGACTGACGCCGGGAGTAATTGAAAATTACACAAAAACAATAGATACGGAATTTAAGGATTTTATAGCCGAAAGGCTTAACAGACAGAAAATATTAATGTCGGACGACATGAAAAATCTTTTTGAAGAGTTTTTTGTGCTTGACGATATAGAAATAGACATAGTGGCCGAAGAACTTACGCTCAGGGAATTCAGAAAACTGCCGAATTACGAAAATGTAACGAGTCCCGGCACGGCCAATTTTGCAGAAGTTGAGGATATCAAACTTGAAACTATAATTCTGGAAGACACCGCCGGAAAAAACGTTGAAAATATTATTCCGGGAGACGTTGTGCTTGCCATAATAACCGATACCAGAGACATCGCTTATTACATCGGGCATTTGTTGGGAGCAAGAAAGGAAAATGAGATGATCCCGATGCCGGCCGCCGTCAAGAAAATAGAAGAAAACAAGGATTATTTTGAAGTCAGTTTAAAATACGCCGATCTGATAACGGGAGTTTCGCAGATAAAAAAAGGAAGAGTTCTTAAAGTTCTCGGAGCCAAAAGACAGCCGTGGTGGAAAAGTTTTTCAACTATTTTTACGTTCAGCGAAGAATCGCAAAAAAAATAACATAAACATAAATTTCAGTCGGTTTTTTTAAAAAAAATTTCGGGAAACACTTGATTTTTTTTTCAAATTGATTTATTATATGGACGTAGTATTTGTAAAAGTTCTTTTTTTTGGATGTTCAAAAAGTCTCTTTTTGAGACGAGAAAAAGGAGATTAAACATGCCTTGTTGCAAAAAAGCCGCAAAGAAGAAAGTTGCAAAAAAAGTTGTTAAAAAAGCTGCGAAGAAAAAAGTAGCGAAAAAGAAAAAATAAAACATCCAGATTACCGATAGAAAAAATCCTCCGCCTTACGGGCGGGGGATTTTTTACGGCTTTAAATTTTATATAATATCGGCATGGGTCAGTTTCAGGAAACATCTGCCGGAGCAATAATTTACACGGTAAAAAACGGCGGCATTTTATTTTTGCTTGTTTATTCGGCGAAAAATTTGCAGTGGGGTTTCCCGAAAGGGCATATTGAAAAAGGCGAAACGGAAATACAGACGGCCGCAAGAGAAATATTTGAAGAAACCGGAATAAGCGAATTGGAATTTGCCGGTAATTTTAAATGTACGGATTCGTACAGAACAAAAGGAGTGCTTCCGCATACGCTCGGTAGTATTATTACAAAAAATGTTATATACTATCTCTGTCGCACGCAGAGCGATTTCGTTGACAGAAACAACGGCGAAATTGAAAAATGCGGATGGTTTGATTTTGAATCTGCTCAGAAAGTTTTAAAATATAACGCGCAAAAACTAATGTTGAAAAAAGCAAAAGATTTTTTGCAAGGGGGAAAAAATGAATCCTGTATTAAGCAATAAAACATTCAGCAATCTCGGTTACGGGCAGGAAACTATGACCGTAAAAGGAACTATAAATAAAAGTTTCCTGTTGTGGGCTATTTTGGCGGCGGGCGCCTATCTCGGATGGACTTCTCCGAATGTCGTTATGCCGTTGGTCTGGCCGCTTGTGATAGTGTCGTTTGTGCTTGCAATCGTTACTGTTTTTAAGAAAAATATATCTCCGTGGACTTCGCCGGTTTACGCGTTTTTAGAAGGGTTGTTTTTGGGGGTCATTACTTTAATTTTTGAAAAATCTTATCCGGGCATCGCGGTTAACGCTATTTTCCTTACAATCAGCGTTTTATTCTGTATGCTTTTTGCGTTCAAAGCCGGATATATAAGAGCGACGAATAAATTTTATGCGGTTGTAGGCGTTTCAACGTTTGCGATCATGCTTCTTTATATTGTTAATTTGGTAATAAGCTTATTCGGCGGCGCCGGCATTCCTTTTCTTTATTCTTCTTCAACATTCGGAATTTTGTTCAGCATTTTTGTGGTTATAATCGCTTCGTTAAATTTAATAATAGATTTTGACATCATTCAAAAAGGCGCAATGTCGGGAGCTCCTAAATATATGGAATGGTACGGCGGGTTTGCTTTAATGATAACTCTGGTATGGCTGTATCTTGAAATATTGAGATTGTTGACCAAACTAAGAAATTAAAATGACGGTAAAACTTACGGATACGTCTTTTTTCATATCTTCGACAGAACCTCAGAATCTGCCCCAAAGCATTTCCGAGGTTGCTTTTGTCGGAAGATCAAACGTCGGAAAAAGTTCGGTTATAAACGCAATCTGCAATAAAAAAAATCTGGCCAGAACTTCAAAAACGCCCGGCAGAACGAGGGCTATAAATATTTTTACGCCGTCAAACGGCAGATGGATTGTCGATCTTCCCGGTTACGGTTTTGCAAAAGTATCCGAAGAGGAGAAAACTTCTTGGAAGCAGATGATAGAAGGATACATAACCGGAAGAAAAAATCTTAAAGCCGTATATATACTTGTTGACGGGCTTGTCGGTCCGACGGAACTTGACCGCGTGATGATAGAATGGGTCAGGGCGGTTAATGTTAAGTTTAAAATTATCGTAAATAAAACCGACAGAATATCAAATTTGAATTTGGAAAAACTTAAAAGCGATACGGCTGAAAATTTAGGAATTGATAAAAATTTAATTTTTTGCGTCAGCGCTAAAACAAAAGCCGGAATCGGAAATATAACGGGCGATGTCGGGAATTTATTATTGTAAAGGGAGACGAGAAATGAAAAAGTTTTTTGTGTTGGCGTTGTTTTTGGCGGGCGGAATTCTATTTTCGGGTTGTGCGAGCGTTAAAGCGCCGGTATTGGGATTAATTTATACCGATGTAAAAGCTCCGGAAGCCGTAACTTCAAATACCGGAAAATCCAAAAAAGGAACGGCTGTAGCGACGTCTATTATGGGGCTTATAGCGCAAGGCGATGCAAGTATTGAAACTGCGGCAAAAAGCGCCGGAATTACAAAAATACATCATGTTGACTATCACTCAACGTCGGTTCTGGGGATTTATTCAACATTTACCGTAACGGTTTACGGAGAATAATTTTTACAAGCGGTAAAAAATAAAAAGCAGGTATATTAACGGGAGGAGTACAATGAAAAAAGTTTTGTTGGTATTGTTGGCGGTTGTTCTTTTAGGCGGCGCGGCACAGGCTCAGGTCATTAAATTGTCATTGTGGGGAGACATTTGCGTTCCCAATGAAGATTACACCGGAGGTCTTGAACTTGCAATCGGTACGGAAACACCGGCTGTTGACGGAGTCCAGCTTGCGTTTATTTATGCTCAGGCGGATAAAATGAGAGGATTGCAGTCTGCTCTTGTATCAAGCACGAAAGACGGACAAGGCGTTCAGTGGAGCGTTGTAAATTTGGCCGATAAATTTCAGGGAGCCCAGCTGGGTTGGGTTAACTGGACAAAAGATATGAAGGGTTTGCAGTTAGGATTGGTTAACTATACCGAAGAAATGAAAGGTATACAGCTTGGATTTATAAATATTATAAAAAATAATCCAAGTTTCTTGCCGGTATTTGTATTTTTCAACTTCTGTTTCTAATTGAAGAGAGTTTTTTTTACTATTATCGTCGGATTCGTGGCCGGACTGATTTTATCGGGAGTAATAGGCGACGTTTTTTCGTATGCGGCAAGGTCGTATAACAGAATTTATATCGCCAGAACGATATCAAAAGCCGAGAAGATGGTTTCTCAGGACAGATACGACAAGGCCATAGAGCTTTACGAAAAGGCATACGCCAAAATCAGTTCGTCCATGAATGACGATAAAACCGAAATTCTTGCCGCAAAAATAAAAAACAATCAGGGGCTTTGCCTGTCAAAAAGATTTGAAAAGACAAAAAATGTTCTTGATTTTAAACAAGCGCTGTCGCTGTTTGAAGAAGCGTATGCGACTTACAAAAAAATAAAAAACGGCGAACTTGCAGACCAGACCGAACAAAACATAAAAATACTGGAAAATATGGCTGAAGTTTAATTAATCAAAATGTTAAACTATTATGGCACGGTTATAAGGCCTCCGAGCGAGGCTGACAGTTTAATATTGCAGGTCACTTTAGGATGTTCCGACAATTCGTGTATTTTCTGCCCGGCTTATAAAGATAAAAAATTCAAAATTAAAAACATAAAAGAAATAGAAAAAGACATAGCAACCGCCGCCGCGTATTATCCCGAAACGCGCAGGGTTTTTCTTGCCGACGGAGACGCCTTAATAATTGAGCAGAAAAATTTACTGGCGATTTTTGATAAAATCATCGCGGCGTTTCCGCTTGTTTCAAGAATATCAATGTACGCTTCCGTAAAATCCGTTGAATTAAAAACGGTTGACGAATTAAAACAATTGCAATCAAAAAAAATGTCTTTGGTTTATATGGGTTTTGAAACCGGCGACGAAGATGTTTATAAGTTTACCCGCAAATACGGTTCTGCGCAAAAAAATATTGAAACCGTTTTAAAATTAAAACAGGCCGGAATTAAATCCAACGTTACGGTTATTCTGGGACTGGGCGGAGAAAAATTTTCTTTAAAACACGCCGAAAATACGGCGGCTGTTTTAAACAAAGCCCGTCCCGAACAAATAGCGGCGCTGACGCTGATGATCGTAAAAAATACTCCGCTGTATGAAATATGCCGTTTAAAACAATTTCGTATGCCCGGTGAATTTGCAATATTAAAAGAATTAAAAGTCTTGTTGGAAAATATGATGGATTTTAAATGTCTTTTCTTCTCAAACCATGCGTCAAATTACGTTCCGGTATCGGCGAGATTTCCGAAAGACAGAAAAAAAGTGATAAATATTTTGGATAAAATTATAACTCAATCCGACAAACGCTTGTTACGAAACGAAAATTTAAGAAATCTTTAATTAATCACGCCTGAAAAATTTTTGCTTATAATTTAAATATATTGTTGAAAAATGATATTAAAATATATAAAATATACCAGATATGAAAAAAATTTTACCGGTGCTTGCATTTGTACTGGTGCTTATATTTTTATATGCTCCCTTCTGTTTATCGGGAGAAGAGAAAGTATCAATCAGCGGAAAATTTGTCAGAAACTCTGCTTCAGGACTTCCGCTAAATGATATTCAGATAAAAGTTACCGGCACTAAAGAATTGGTTATAAGAACCGACAGAAGCGGCAATTATATAGCTTATAATTTGCCGGCCGGCGGCAATTATACTGTTACGCCTTTTAAAGCCGGTTTTTTATTTTCCCCCGAATCCAAAACATATACAAATCTTACGGCAAGCAAAATCAATGAAAATTTCGGAGTAACCGAAAGAACATATTCAATAAGCGGAAAAGTTATAGTCGGCGGCAAGCCTTCAAAAGGCGAAGTCATAATGATTAATACCAGAGCCGTTAAATATTTTACAAATGAAGACGGAGAATATTTTATAGACAACCTTCCTTACGAAGGACCTTATATCGTTACGGTTGAATCAAATAAAGTTGTTTTTGAACCTTTTAAAATTGACCAGCTGGACAAAGATATCGTTTACAATTTTGAAAAATCAATCAAAGCGATGGGATACGTAACTTCTTCCGGAAAAGGAATTGCCGGAGTTGAAATAGCCGTTAACAATAAAAGATATAAAACAGATGAAAACGGATATTATGAAATCAACGGGCTGGCGGCTAACGGAAGCTACATACTTGCGGTTATAAATTCAGAAATGAATCCGGTTCCTAAATTTGTTGAGCTTAAAAAAGTTACGCAGGATATTGATAATGTAAATTTTTCTTTAAGCGGTTCAATCGCCGGTTCCGTGCAGATGAACAATAAACCTTTCGCAGGAGCTTTAATCAAGGCTGCGTCATCATCAGGACAAACCGAAGAAACAAAAACCGATAAAAACGGCGCTTATAAAATAAATCAACTCGGTATTTACGGAGATTACACCATATCGGTTTCAAGTCCGGGATATATGTTCAGCCCGAAAGACAGAACCGTAAAAAAACTGGCAAACCAAACGGAAGGGCAGAATTTTACGGCCTCAATTCAAAAATACAGAATATACGGCGTTGTTATGAAAGGTAAAACTTTCGTCAAAGACGCCGAAATTTCAATAGACGGAATTTCAAAAGTTATAAAAACAGATGCTCAGGGAGCTTATTCTTTTGACGGTCTGACGGCAGGAAAAGATTATTCCGTTTCGGTAAAATCAAAACAAATAAAATTTTTGGAATCAAAAAAAACGGTAAACGGCATAAGCGGCGATACCGAAATTAATTTCAACGGACTGCTTTCAATTTCCGGCAAAGTTACAATTGACGAAATGCCTTTGGAAAACGCAAAAGTGCTTTACGATTTTAATTCTTTTGTGTTAACGGATAAAAACGGTAATTATACAATTGACGGTTTAATGCCCAATCAGGTTTATACTCTTGAAGTTTCAAGCAATAATTATAAATTTACGCCGAGCATTTTTACGTCTGAACGTTTGCAGGAATGTCTGACTGATGAAAACTTTAAAGTCGTCATTGATTACAAAATGAAAGAAAAAGAAGAAAAACTTGCCCGTGAAGAAGCGGCAAAGAAAGCCAAAGAGGAAGAAAGATTAAGGAAAGAAGAGTTAAAAAGAATAGAAGCCGAAGAAAGAAAGGCGAGAGAAGAAGCCAAGAAGAAAGCGTTGGAAGAGGAAAAAGCAAGAAAAGAAGAACTTGCAAAAGCGGCTTTGCGGGAAAAAGCAGCCCGCGACGAAGCGGCAAAACAATCTCAGGAAGAAAAAAAGAAACAGACGGTTCCCGTTAAAGAAGAAGTGAAATCAACCGTTATAAATGAAGATGAAATTCAGATAGCGTTATTGCAGGAAAAATTAGCCCGTGAAGAAGCGGCAAAGAAAGCCAAAGAAGAAGAAAAATTAAGGAAAGAAGAGTTAAAAAGAATAGAAGCCGAAGAAAGAAAGGCAAGAGAAGAAGCCAAGAAGAAAGCGTTGGAAGAGGAAAAAGCGAAAAAAGAAGAACTTGCAAAAGCGGCTTTGCAGGAAAAATTAGCCCGTGAAGAAGCGGTAAAGAAAGCCAAAGAAGAAGAAAAATTAAGGAAAGAAGAGTTAAAAAGAATAGAAGCCGAAGAAAGAAAGGCGAGAGAAGAAGCCAAGAAGAAAGCGTTGGAAGAGGAAAAAGCGAAAAAAGAAGAAATTGCAAAAGCAGCCTTGCAGGAAAAACTTGCCCGCGAGGAAGCGGCAAAGAAAGCCAAAGAAGAAGAGAGATTAAGAAAAGAAGAATTAAAAAGAATAGAAGCTGAAGAAAAGAAAGCTCGTGAAGAAAAAAAGAAACAGACGATTCCCGTTAAAGAAGAAGTAAAAGCACCCGCTATAAATGAAGATGAAATTCAGATAGCGCTGTTGCAGGAGAAATTAGCCCGTGAAGAAGCGGTAAAGAAAGCCAAAGAAGAAGAAAGGTTAAGGAAAGAAGAGTTAAAAAGAATAGAAGCCGAAGAAAGAAAGGCGAGAGAAGAAGCCAAGAAGAAATCGTTGGAAGAAGAAAAAGCGAAAAAAGAAGAAATTGCAAAAGCAGCTTTGCAGGAAAAACTTGCCCGTGAAGAAGCGGCAAAGAAAGCCAAAGAGGAAGAAAGGTTAAGGAAAGAAGAGTTAAAAAGAATAGAAGCCGAAGAAAGAAAGGCAAGAGAAGAAGCCAAGAAGAAAGCGTCGGAAGAAGAAAAATTTAAAAAAGATGAACTGAAAAAAACAGAACTGCAGGAAAAAATTAATCAGGAGCAAAAAAGAAGATTGGAAATGCAGGCTCAGATAGCGTTGCAGGAACAGCTTGCTCAGGAAGAAGAGGCTAAAAAACAGGAACTTCAGAATAAACTTATACAAGAACAGGAAAATAAGAAAAAGCAGGAAGAAGAAAGACTAAAAAAAGAAGAAGAAATCAGAATAGCCGAACAACAGGCGGAACAGGAAAGATTAAGAAGAGAAGAGCAGAAAAAAGCTGAACTTCGCGATAAACTTGCAAAAGAGCAGGAAAAGAAACAAAAACAGGAAGAAGAAAGACTAAAAAAAGAGGAAGAAAAGAGAATAAAAGAACAACAGAAAGAACAGGAAAAACTTGAAAAAGAAGCCGAAAAGAAAAGAATAGCGGAAGAAAAATTAGCCGCTAAAGAAGCGGCAAAGAAAGCCAAAGAGGAAGAAAGATTAAGGAAAGAAGAGTTAAAAAGAATAGAACGCGAAGCAAAAGAAGCTGAAAAAATAAAAGAAAGCGATAAAAAAGAATCACAACCGATGACGGCGGCAGTTGCTCTGCCGGCTGATAAAAATACAAAGCTTTCAATCGCGGGACGCGTTTTGAAGGGCAGATACGGCGTCGCAAGAATACAGATTAAGCTTTTGGCTGACGGCAAAACGGACACTTTTTTTACCGATAAATACGGATATTATTTAATTCCGGATCTTGAAAGGGATAAAGATTACGTCGTTACCGTCGTTTCCGACAATAATGTTTTAAATATTTCGCCTAAATCCCGCGTATACAAAAAAATAAACGGGAACTTTACAAATCATAATTACTACGTAGTTACTGAAAAATAAAAAATACTTGGTTATGAGTTTATGAAAATGAAACAAATAAATTTAAAAGTATCTCACGGATATCCTATAATTTTTTTAAATAATTTTAATGATTTGAGCGCGCAGTTAAAAAAATATCTCATTCAAAAAAAAGTTTTTATTATTTCCGATACAAACGTAGCGGCTTTTTATCTGAGTAAAATTGAAGAGTCTTTAAAAAAAGAAAAAATTGACGTTAAATCATATGTGTTTAAAGCCGGAGAAGAGCGGAAGAATATTAAAATTTTAACTGATATAGTTAAATATGCGATGAATTCCGGAATAGACAGGCAGCATACGGTAATAGCGCTCGGCGGCGGAGTCGTCGGAGATATTGCCGGCTTTTTTGCGTCGGTTTATATGAGAGGTCTCAAATATATACAGGTTCCGACTACGCTGCTTGCAATGGTAGATTCTTCCGTAGGAGGAAAAACCGGAGTCAATACGGAAAGCGGTAAAAATATAATAGGGACTTTTTACCAGCCTCAATGCGTTTTAATCAATACGAAATTTTTACGGACTTTAAATTCAAGACATTTAAAAAACGGCATGGCGGAAGTCATTAAGTACGCCGTAAGTTTTGACGTTAAATTTTTCAGGGAATTAAACTTGATTTTTGAAAAAGAGTTTATATCCGAAAAAGATTTTGAAAATATCATTTATAAATCATGCAAATTTAAAGCCGATATCGTCGGCAAAGACGAAAAAGAAACAAAGGGATTGAGAGAACTTTTAAATTTCGGACATACTTTCGCCCACGCTTTGGAGACGGTGACGGAATACAAAGAATTTCTGCACGGAGAAGCCGTCGCAATAGGAATGCTTTTTGTATGCGAGCTTGCCGAAAGAATATCTTTTGCCAAAAAAAATACGGCGTCCGTTTTAAAGGAAATGCTTACGGCGGCCGGTTTTTGCCTGAATATAAATAAGAAATATGATCCCGTTAAATTTTTTGCGGTAATGAAAAGAGATAAAAAATCCGTTTCGGATAAAATAAAATTTGTTCTGCCGAAACAAATAGGACTGATAAGACCTAAAATGGAAGTTGACGATAAAGCCGTATTAAATTTGCTTAAGGAAGTGTTAAAATGAAAAAAATATTGATTATTAACGGCCCGAATTTAAATTTGCTCGGTACAAGAGAACCCGAAATTTACGGTAAATTTACGCTTGCCGATATTGAAAACAAATTAAAAGATTTTGCAAAAAAAATCGATGTTGAAATTGAATGTTTCCAGTCAAATCACGAGGGAGAAATCGTAGATAAAATCGGAGGCGCGAAAAATAATTTTGAAGGGATAATAATAAATCCCGCCGCTTATACCCATACTTCGGTAGCGATAAGGGACGCCATATCGTCGGTCGGAATGCCCGTGATAGAAGTTCACATATCAAATATATATTCAAGAGAACAGTTTAGGCACAATTCTTTTATAGCGCCGGTTGCCGTCGGGCAGATATCCGGTCTCGGAATAAAAGGTTATTTGCTGGCATTGGAATATTTCGCCGGCAAATAATAATATAAATTACCAACCGGTTCTATCCAATTTTGAGACGTGTTTTCAGCTTTAAGATCAATGCAAGGCGGACCTTGGGTGATTATTAAAAAAGTGAATTTAAAAACCGGGTTTGACAAAATTTTAAATTTTGTTAAAAATTGTCCTTATCCGTTTTTTCTTGACAGCGGGAAACATCACGATAAATTCGGAAAATTTTCGTTTATAGGCTTTGCCCCGTTGGCGGTTTTTAAAGCAAAGGGTGACAAAATTGAAATTATCGAAAACAATAGTCTGCATGAATTTATAAATTCAAAGTCTCTGGATATTTTTCAGAATTTTTTTGATAAATATACAAAAAATCATAAAAGCCCTTTTCCTTTTTCCGGCGGATTTGTAGGTTTTTTATCTTATGATTTATGCCGTAAAATTGAAAAAATTCCGTCTCTTTCCGAAGATGATAAAAATATTCCTGACATATGTTTTGGTCTGTATGACGGCATTTTTGTGTATGACCATAAAAAAAGAGATTGCTTCATTGTCGCCCACGGCATAAACGAGCCTGCCGGAAATATCATAAAAAATTTAAATACGATAATTAAACAGGCAAATAAAAAAAATCAATACGTTAAGTCTCCGCACAAAAAAATAAAAAATGAAATTACTTCAAATTTTTCAAAAGAAGAATATATTAAAAGCATCGGAAGAGTAAAAAGATATATTAAGAACGGCGATATTTATCAGGCTAATTTAACGCAACGCTTTGAAACAAAATACACAAGAGATGCATGGTTATTATATCAACGTCTCAGAAATATAAATCCTGCGCCGTTTTCTTCTTTTATTGATTACGGAGATTTTCAAATAATTTCCAGTTCTCCCGAAAGATTTATTCGTGTTGATAAGAGAAAAATTCAAACAAGGCCGATAAAGGGGACAATTGCCCGGGGGATAAATAAAAAAGAGGATATAGTTAACAAAAAAATACTTTTGAACAGCGAAAAAGATAAGTCTGAATTAATAATGATTGTAGATGTAGCGCGAAACGATTTAGGCAGAATATCTAAAATAGGAACGGTAAAAGTTGAAAAACTTTTTTCATTGGAGAAGTATCCTACAGTTTATCATCTGGCATCAACAATTACCGGAGAATTAAGAGAAGACGTTAAGTTTGCAGATATTATAAAAGCGACTTTTCCCGGCGCTTCAATTACGGGTGCTCCGAAAATTCGCGCTATGGAAATTATTGACGAACTGGAACCGACGCGAAGAAATATTTATACAGGTTCAATCGGTTATTTGGATTTTAACGGCGATATGGATTTTAATATTGTAATCAGAACTATAGTTTTAAAAGGAGCAAAAGCTTTTTTTCAGGCGGGAGGAGGTATTGTGTGGGATTCCGACAAAGAATCCGAATACAAAGAAGCAATTCTTAAAGCGAAAACTTTACGAAAAGCGGTAGAAGGTTAAGAAAATGAAAATATATTTAAACGGAAGAATAACAGACAAAAATCAGGATTTTATTTCAGGAGCGGGATTATTTTACGGGTACGGTTTATTTGAAACGATTAAAATAACGGAAAGAAATCCCGTTTTTATGAAAGAACATTATCAAAGATTAAAAAAAAGTTCCGCATTTTTGAAACTTAAATTGGATATGACTTTACCGGAATTTATTGAAAACGGCGGAAAATTGATAAATATAAATAAAGTGCGGGAAGGAGCGCTGAAACTTTTATTTTTCAAAGGAGCAAAACAAAACCATATATTAATCAGGACGGATTTGAAAATTTATGATACGGAAAAATATAAATACGGTTTATCAATAAAATTTTCAGAAAGAATAAAGAATGAAAAATCTTTATTATCCGGACATAAAACTTTAAATTATCTGGAAAATATTTTAGAAAAAACAACAGCTTTCAAAGAAGGCTATGATGATGCTTTATTTTTGAACGGCAGAGGAAATATCACGGAAACCACATGCGCCAATATTTTTTTTATAAATAAAAATAAAATTTATACCCCTTCGCTTGAATCAGGGATATTACCGGGCATAGTCAGAGAAAAAATATTCCGTATTGCAAAACAAAAAAATATCCCGCTCAAAGAAGGCTGTTTTTCTCAGGCAGAAATTATGAATTCCGAGGCGGTATTTCTTACAAATTCATTGATGGGAGTAATGCCGGTAAAATCAATTAACAAAAAGAAATTCAAATTAGACAATGACATTTACAGGCAGGTTGGCAGTTTATATATGCAGTTTTTAAAAGTTTAAAAATTTTTTGACAAAATAAAAACACCCCGCCGTTTGACGGCGGGGTGTTTTTCAATGATAGCTAATTATATTTTTCTTATGTTAGCTGCCTTAGGTCCTTTGTCTGATTCTACAACGTCGAACTCAACACTGTCGCCTTCAGCAAGTGATTTGAATCCTTCAGATTGTACTGCTGAATAATGTGCGAACACATCGCCAGATCCATCATTGTTGGAAATAAATCCATAACCCTTTTGGTCGTTAAACCATTTTACTTTACCTTGTGCCATTTACTTCTACTCCTTGTTTATAGTTCATTTACGAACTTTTTCTGGGTTTTTTCAAACCCACGGGCATATTAAAGTATATATTTACAACTTTGTCAAGTGCCTTGTGCGCAAAACGTAATCTTTACTATAAATTTTTTATTTTGTAAAATCTCAAAACTTATAATAAGCGGTACCGTATGTCGTTTACGGGGGAAACATGATAAAAGCGGTTTATCTGAAAGATAATGTTTGCGAATGCGAATTAAACGTTGAAAATTTGGGAAAGATTTATAATTCAAAACCGAATCTTCTTTGGGTGGATCTCAGTCTTGAAAAAGGAGATCTCGCCACAGATGAAATAGCTTTGCTTTCCGAAACTTTCCAGTTTCACGAGCTTTCAATAGAAGACTGTCTTTTTCCTTTATACAACCCCAAAGTTGAAGAGTTTAACAATTATATATTCGTAAACATACACGGCATCCGCCAGAAAACCATGAATATTACCGATTTTGAAGAGTCCATATACGAACTTGACATATTTATCGCAAAAAATTTACTTGTAACCGTTCATACCGAAGAATTGGAATTTATAGACATGCTTATGCAGAAAGCGAAATTGAAACCGCAGATAGAATTAAAAAACATGGACAATCTTTTATATAACATTCTTTCAAAAGTTGTGGCAAATCTTGAACTTACCATGGAAAAGATAGGCAATAAAATAGATTTGCTGGAAGATAAAATTCTTGAAGACGCCAAGCAGGAGTACATGCAGGAGATACTTGATTATAAAAAAGTTCTGCTGTCTCTAAAAAAAATTACGGACCCGCAGCAGTACGTATACAGTTTTTTTTCAAGAGGCAACAGCGAATATCTTCAGGACAGTTATTCGGCATATTTCAGAGACATAACTTATCAGCTTGACAGATTAAATAAGACTATAACGGCTTCGTCGCAGATGATAGGGTCTCTTATAGTCATATATATGTCGGCGATTACTTTAAAATTAAACGAAATAATAAAATTTTTAACGGTTATAGCCACAATTTTTTTGCCGATACTTATTATCGCCAGTTATTACGGAATGAACGTAAACTTTTTGGAAGTTGACGTATTGGGCCCGCGGGGCACCTGGTTTTTTGCGATATTCATAATACTTGTCGCAACAATCTTCCTTTATTTTTATATGAAAAAGAAGAAATGGTTTTAATCCCTGTTTGAAAACAAAAATATTCCTAAATTATGAAATTTGATTTGAATTGTAAAATCAGTTTGACCGTTACAATATTATTTTTAATGTCGCTTGCGTTTTGCTATGTCATTAAAAACCAGCACTATAAAAAAGAATTGTTTAAATTTATTGCCGACAATAATTTTTCGGAAGGCAATTATTTTCAGTCGTCAAAATATTATAAAAAATTAATTTCAATGGGCGACGGCGACGAAGACGTATACAAAAATATGGCGATATCAATGATTAAAACCGGTTATTACGACCGCGCCATAGAGTATCTTAAAAAAGTTTTGAAAAACGATAAATCTTCCGACGTATATTACGCTCTGGGCTACGCTTATTACCAAAAAGCCCAGACTCTGGATTCGCTTTCAATATTTAACAAAGCGATGGGATATCTTAACGAAAGCATAACGTTAAATAAAGATAATAATTTGGCGTACAGGCTCATGGGCAGAATTTTTGAACATCTGCAAAAATTTGACAGGGCGAGAATCTGGTATAACAAAGCTTTAATAAACGTAAACGATAAAAGCGAACTTTATAATTTTATAGCTTATACTTACAAAGAGGAAGGCGACTTGGACAACGCCGTTAATTTTTATAAAAAAGCCATAGACAGCAACGATAAAAATATTTTGGCATACTGCGGACTGGGTGAAATTTACAGACAGAAAGAAGATTCCCAACAGGCTATAGAATGCTATAATCAAGCCATAAAGACAGATACGGGGTATATAATGCCTTATTATAAAATAGGCCAGATATATTATGAGAAAAAAGAATATGAAAAAGCGCTCGGCTGGTATTTTCAAGCTCTTCGTTTTGACACAAAAAACAATATAGTAAATTATTACATAGGCAAGGTTTATAAAGATACGAATATGCCGTCCAAAGCGGCCGAATATTTTAAAACAGCGGCGTACTGCGGCAATGACGACGCGATAAAAGAACTTAAGGAAATGTCGGGGCGCTGAAATGTTTTATACGAATAAGAGACTGTTTTTTATAATTTTGTTTTTATTATCGGTTTTTCTCGGGTATTTTATAAACCAGAAAATCATACTTATGGGCATATTTGAAAATTTTTTCGTTTTAACGGTCGCCGTGTACATAAGCATAGCGGCGGTTTCTTTCGCTGTGTCCGTCGCGGCCGGAATCATTATAAAAATATTGGTCAACGCGGTTTCTAAAATTTTAAAACAAGAAAGCGCTTACAGCTGGAAATTTGTTTTGTGGCTGAATTTTACCGTTTTTTGTTATATACTGGTATTTGGTATTTTTTTAATTTCAATAACATATTAAATATTGTATAATATACGCCAATGTAAACATACGCCGACATAGCTCAGTTGGTAGAGCAATCGCTTCGTAAGCGATGGGTCGGAGGTTCAAATCCTCTTGTCGGCTTCTGTGTTTATCTGACGAACCGGGGCAAAAATGTTGTCCGATATAATAAAAAAAACTTTTTCAAAAATACTACAGTACGGCGTTCCTCTTTTTTATTTTTTGGTCGCGGTAAGTTTTTATCTCGGAACTTACGATTCCGCCCAGATTAAAATAACCATAGTTCAAATCGGCGGAATCTTTTTAATCTGTTCATGGTTAATCTTAAAATTTGAAGATGATTTATTTCCGACTTTAAGGCAAAATCCGGTTGTCGCCGCGCCTGTGCTTTTATTTCTGATTTCAGGCCTTATTTCGTATTTATTTTCATATTTTCATTACGCTTCTCTGAATGAATTTTCCAGAAGGCTTATATATTGTCTTTTGGCTTTAATCATAGCCGATGTTTTTAACGAGAAGAAAAATATAAACAGGCTTATAAGTTTTTTAATATTCGCCACATATATAGTCTGCATATATTCCGTTCTACAGTTTATAGACATAAATTTTTTCCCGCCGCCTCCGGACAAAGGACTTGATCCTTTTGCATGGCGGCAGGCTTTCGGCCCGAAAATTTTTTCAACTTTCGGCAACCCCAATTTCTTAGGAGATTTTCTTGTCGTTATGAGCCCGATAACGCTGGCTTTGTTTTTTAAAAAAAGAAAGTTTCATCTTTTGTTTTTATGGATTTTGATAACTTTTTCAACCGTAGCCACTTATTCAAAAGGAGCATGGATAGGATACGGTCTGGGGCTGTTAACCTTCGGATTTTTATTTGTTAATTTTATTCTCAATATAGAAAAATCAAAAAGAATTTTTATTCTTATAATAATGTCGTTTCTTACCATAACCACCGTTTCCGGAGCGATATTTATACAGATGAAAAAACGTCCGGACAGCGCTTCTTTCAGAACATGCACATGGCTTGCCACCTGGGAAATGATAAACACAAATCCGGTTTTGGGAACGGGAATAGGAACTTTTTATCTGACTTATCCTTCATTCAGAAGACCGGAAATATTTTTTATAGAAAAAGCGCACAATACCGAAACCGATCATTGCGAAAACGAATATCTTGAAGTTTTTTATGACGAAGGAATGATAGGAATAGGCATTTTTCTTGCCTTGCTTGCGTTATTTTTGACTCTCGGCCTGAGAAATCTGGCGTATTTCAGAAGACGCAATTTAAACGACGGAACCACGGCGTATATACAGCTTGGCGTTTTAAGCGCGCTGGTCGCGCAGCTCGGGCATAATCTTGTGTGCGTTTCTCTCAGGTTTGTTTCTTCCGGCGTAATGTTATGGATGCTTATAGGTCTTACGGCGGCGATATCTTTTCAATATATAAAGAAAGAAAAAATAGATGTCGTGGTATTTCCTTCCGTTATAAAAAGAATAATGCAGATAATAATATTTTTAATGATGTGCTATCTTATATTTGTGTTTTACGGTTTTTTCCAGGCTGATAAAATGCACGCGACCGCCATTTATTATTCAAAACAGGGCAGATGGAACGAGTCGCTTGAATATTTTGACAAAACTATACAAAAAAATCCGTCTTTCATAATGCCGAGATATTTTAAGGCCAACAATTATAACGACAGATTCCAAAAGGACGACGTAAACAAAGCTCTGGCGGAATATGAAAGTTTATGGAAGCTTGCTCCGAATTACGTCCAGTCAAAATTTCTGGTAGGCGCGCTTTACACTAAACTGTGGGCGGAATATAATCTTCAGTATAACGGGTTTCTTGCCAAAAAAGACGAGAAAAACGCCGAAACGGCGTTAAAAAACAGAGACGACAGTTTTCAAAAAGCAGTGAAATATTATAATGAGTATGAATTAATAGATCCTATTTTTCCGGAAACGTATTACAGGCTTGCATGGCTTTATGTGCAAAACGGAGAGTATCAAAAAGCGCTGGACGAATATCAAAAACACCTTGACGCTCCGGGCAAACTTATAAGAAACGCGGATTACTGGAAGCCTAGAAGGAAAAACGAATATGCTTTTACTTATATAAATATGGGCAGTTTGTATTTTATGATGAATAATCTTAACAAAGCCGAAGAATGTTTTAAAAAATCGCTGGAACTTATACCGGACAGTCTTGAAGGTTTAAAAAGCCTTGCCGCCCTTTACAATAAAACAAACCGTAAAAATGAATTTAACGAAACGGTTGAAAAGTTAAAAAAACTATATCCGCAGGATGAAATAGTTTCAACGCTGGTTTTAAAAAAATAACGCAGCTCCGACCTAAAAATCATTTTAATTAGCACTCTCAAACATTGTGTGCTTGACAAATCAAAATATCTGTGTTATAATTGGCACTGTTATAAAGCGAGTGCTAAAAAATATAATCGTTTCGGGCGGGGCTAAATGAGACAAATTGCTGAGCACGTTTTAAAAGAAAGGAAATCCAAAGTATTGTACGCCGTAATACACCAGTTTATCAAGACGGGCAAACCGGTGGGTTCAAGCGTTTTGGAAAACGAATATGATTTTGATTTATCGCCGGCTACTTTAAGAAGTTTGATGGCGGAACTTGAAAAAGAAGGTTTTTTAACACATCCGCATACTTCCGCCGGAAGAATACCGACCGACGCCGGATACAGGGCGTACGTTGATTCCATTATAGAAATGCAGAGACTGGCAGTTATAGAAGAAGAAAAGATAAGAGAAGAATACGAAAAGAAAACAAAAGAAATAGACGCGTTGTTATCGCAGACGTCAAGGATTTTATCGGGGCTTTCTCATTATACCGGTTTTGTCGTGGCGCCGAAAGCTGAAAATAACGAAATAAGAAATATTGAACTTATACAGATTTCAAAAGAGCAGGTTTTGGTTGTTCTTCTGACTAAAACCGGAACGGTTAAAAACAAGATTGTCAGCATAAGCATAGACGCCGAAGATTTATACAATTTGAAAAAATTTCTTAACAGAAAATTAAGAGGTCTGTCTCTTACGGAAGCGGGCAAAAGAGTATTGGGCGAAATACAGCATTATGAGAACAAACAGAGAAATATGATTGAATTTGCAGGATGCATAAGCAGCGTTATAGACAGCATACAGGACGACATATATATGGACGGAGCGTCAAACGTTCTTTCGGTTCCGGATTTTAAAGATTTGGAATCAGCCAGATACCTTATGCAGTTAAACGAGGACAGAGACAAACTTAAGCGTATAATAGGCAAAGATTTAAACAGTAAAATACAGGTAAAAATAGGCGAAGAACAGAAAGATTTGAGCGTAATAACGACGTCATACAGTTATGGCAATAAAATTATAGGAGTTTTGGGTATTATCGGGCCAAAAAGAATGGAATACGAAAAAATGATATCTCTTGTTGATTCGGTTTCAAAAATAGTCAACGGATATTTATCGCAAATAGGAGAAGAAGACGATGACGAGTGAAGAACAAAAAAAAGAGACTGAAGATATAAATCCGGAAGCGGTTGAAGAAATAGCAAGAGAAGAGAAACTTTCGGAACTTGATATTTTGAAGCAGTCGGTTGAAGAAAAACAGAAAAAAGCCGATGAATATTACGACCAGCTTTTGAGACTCAAAGCCGATTTTGAAAATTTCAGAAGAAGAACTGAAAAAGAAAAACAGGATTTTTTAAACTGGGGCAGAGAAAAAATTCTCATAAAACAGATAAGCATATACGATGTTTTTGAGCAGGCTTTGCAAAGCGTTAAAACGGGTAAAAATTTAGACAGCATAATGGTCGGGCTGGATATGATTCACAAAGAATTCGCGAAAATGCTTAAAGAGGAAGGAGTTGAAAAAATAGAATGCCTCGATAAAAAATTTGACCCTCATTTCTGCGACGCGCTGGCGTACGTTGAGTCGGACAAAGAGGAAGGAACGGTGCTTGAAGTATATCAGCCCGGTTACAAATTCAACGGCAAATTGATGAGAGCGGCAAAAGTAAAAGTAGCCAAAGCGCCGGAGAAACAGAAGGATGGAAGTTTAGAAGCTGGGAAGCTTGGCAAAGACGGCAACAAAGAACAAGAGACGGACAATAACGAAAATAAAGAAGAAAATAAATAGAAAACGGAGGGTATCATGAGTAAAATTATAGGAATAGACTTAGGAACATCAAATTCCGCGGCAGCGATAATGGAAGGCGGAAAAGTAACGCTTATCCCGTCGGCCGAAGGAACGACGCTCGGCGGAAAAGCGTTTCCGTCGTATGTAGCTTTTACGAAAGACGGACAGCTTCTCGTCGGAGAGCCGGCAAGAAGACAGGCGGTCACAAACCCGGAAGGAACGGTTTCGGCGTTTAAAAGAAAAATGGGAACCGATTTTAAATACCAGATAAACGGCAAGGAGTTTACTCCTCAGCAGTTGTCGGGATTTATATTGCAGAAAATTAAAAAAGACGCGGAAGCCTATCTCGGCACTAAAGTTGAAAAGGCTGTTATTACAGTTCCTGCATATTTTAACGACCACCAGAGACAGGCGACAAAAGACGCGGGCGCAATAGCCGGTCTTGAAGTTGTAAGACTTGTAAACGAACCTACGGCGGCGTCTCTTGCCTACGGTATAGATAAAGTAGGAAAAGAGCAGAAAATAATGGTATTTGACTTGGGCGGCGGAACGCTTGACGTAACCATTATGGAAATGGGCGCCGAAGGAACTTTTGAAGTATTGTCCACTTCCGGCGACACGCAGCTGGGCGGAACAGACATGGATAAAGCGATAATCAATTACATCGCAGACACTTTCAAAAAAGAAAACGGAATAGATTTAAGAAACGATAAAATGGCGGTCCAGAGACTTCAGGAAGCGGCAGAAAAGGCAAAGATTGAACTTTCAAACGTTCTTGAAACCGATATCAATCTTCCTTTCATAACGGCCGACGCTTCCGGTCCAAAACATTTGGCGATAAAACTTTCAAGAGCAACTCTTGAAAATCTCGTTGACTCTATCGTTCAGAGATGCAAAGCTTCAATAGACCAGGCTCTGTCAGACGCGAAACTTTCAGTTTCAAATCTTACGAAAGTTATTCTCGTCGGCGGACCTACAAGAATGCCTATCGTCCAGAAATTTGTTGAAAAGCACGTAGGTTCAATAGTTGAAAGAGGAATAGATCCGATGGAATGCGTATGCAACGGAGCCGCAGTTCAGGCCGCGGTTTTAACGGGCGACGTAAAAGATATTCTTTTGCTTGACGTTACCCCTCTTACGCTCGGACTTGAAACGCTTGGAAACGTAAGAACTCCGATCATAGACAGAAATACGACGGTTCCGGTAAAAAAATCGCAGGTTTTCTCAACGGCGCAGGATAACCAGCCGGGCGTTGAAATACATATTCTTCAGGGCGAAAGACCGATGGCCAAAGACAACGTTTCTTTGGGCAGATTTATGCTTGAAGGAATTCCGCCGGCGCCCAGAGGCGTTCCCCAGATAGAAGTTACGTTTGATATAGACGCAAGCGGTATTTTGCACGTAACCGCAAAAGATCTCGGAACGGGAAAAGAGCAGTCTATTAAAATAAGCTCGTCAACAAAATTGTCAAAAGACGAAATAGACAAATTCGTAAAAGAAGCTGAACAGTATGCCGACGACGATAAAAAGAGAAAAGAAGAAATAGAAGTTAAAAACGAAGCCGACAATTTGGTATATGCGACAGAGAAAAGTTTAAAAGAACACGGCGATAAAATTTCTCAGGAAGAAAGGCTTCAGGTTGAACAGGCTATAAACGAAACGAAAGAAGCTATTAAAGGCGGAGTTATAGATACAATAAAAGCGTCAAAAGAAAAGCTTCAGACGGCGTCTTATAAACTTGCGGAAGTCGTTTACAAGCAGGCTCAGCAGCAGGGGCAGGCGGGACAGGCCGGCGCTGCGGGTGATGCGGGGCAGCAGGGCGGACAGCAGCAACAAAATAATGGTGGGGACAATGTTGTGGATGCTGAGGTAGTGGACGAAAACAAGAAGTAATTTTATAGCGGCTTTAATATTTTGATTACACCTTCGAATTTTGCGACCTTATGTACCGTTTCACTTACGTACACTGCGGTCGCAAAATTCTTCGGTTCATCTAAAATCTTAAAGCCTTTGAAAGTCGTAGTAAAGATTTTAAATATTTTTAAATAATGGGAATTTATGGATAGGATCAAAGAATTAATAAGTTTACCAACAGAAGAATTATTGAGAAAAGAGTATGGAAAACTTTCTCTAGAATCAATAGAACCACAGGTAGTTCTTATAAAAAAAATCTTAAAATCTTTATTAGGATTAAATATAGAAGTTTTAAAATCAAAAGAAAGAGCAGTACTTTCTTTTGTTGAAGATGTTCAAAATTTATTTATGGATATTATGAATTATCAAGGTATAAATAGAGAACAGTTGATTTTGAAAGTAAATAAATTTGATATACCAGCAGATATATATGCTTTGATAGCCGCCAATATAGCAATAAATAATAAAATAGAAATGGATGATGTAATAAAAAATCAAAAAGAATTATATCAATCAAATTTTGAGCAAATATTACAAGAATCAAATAAAAAAATTAATGAAATATTTGAAAAAATAAAAAAAGAAGAACAGGGTATAAAACAATTAGGAACAGAAAGTGAAGATATTCTTAAAAAGATGAAAGAGAATATGGCTACAACTGGAATCGCTGATTATGCAGATATTTTTCAAAAAGAATCAAATATACATAAAAAAAATTCACAATATTGGTTTTATGGTATTATAGGGATAGTTATTGTAATAATAATAACAGCTTTATGTTTGCTCTTGGGATGTTTTTCACCTCAAGATGATAAAATGAGAACATTAGTGCAATTTACGTTTGCAAAATTAATAATATTTTCTTCTTTATTTTTTCTTTTGACTTTAGCGTTTAAATCTTATAAAGCAAGTAAACATAATGAGATATTAAATAAACATAGACAAAATGCCATTACTACTTTTGAAAAATTTGTTAAATCGGCAAATGATGACAGAACAAAAAATGCAGTTTTATTACAAACAGTAGATGCAATATTCAGCCAACAAAATACAGGATATAATGATAGTGATAATGATGTAGTAAGTCCGCAAACTAAAATTTTGGAAATAATAAATAGTTCGGCAAAAAACGATTAAAATTAATTAAAAATAAAATATAAGTTGTTGTGTCGTTAAGATATTAAGATTTTGAGCGAGATGAAGTATTGAAAAAGTGCGGTGTACAAAGTAAAAGCGAAGCGGCGGTACATAAGCTTTTGCAATACAAAATCGCAGGCAAAAGATTGATATCGCTACTAGGGAAAAAGGAATTGAGATGAAACGAGACTACTACGAAGTACTAGGCGTTCAAAAAGGGGCATCCCCCGATGAAATAAAGGGAGCTTACAGAAAGCTTGCCATGAAATACCATCCGGATAAAAATCCGGGCGATAAAGTCGCGGAAGACAAATTTAAAGAAATAAACGAAGCCTACGACGTATTGTCCGACGCCAAGAAAAAACAGACTTACGATTCGTTCGGCCATGAAGGCGTAAACGGCATGGGCGGCGGAGGCGGAGGATATCAGCAATACGGCAACATGGGCGATATGGGAGATATTTTCGGAGACATATTCGGAGATATATTCGGCGGCGGAAGGTCAGGCGGACGAAGAGGAAGCCAGAGACAGCAGAGAAGAGGCGAAGATTTGCAGTATGAACTTGAAGTTTCATTTCTTGACGCGATGAACGGAAAAGAAGTTGAACTTAAAGTCCCTAAAAAAGAAACATGTTCAACGTGCGGAGGAAGCGGAGCAAAACCCGGCACTTCAACAAAAACATGTCCTAAATGTAAAGGCAGAGGTCAAATAAGCGTAAGTCAGGGCTTTTTCTCATTTGCGCAGACATGTCCGCAATGCAGAGGCGAAGGTCAGATTATTGAAAATCCGTGTTCGTCATGCAGAGGAACCGGAACAGTCCAGACTACGCATACGGTAAAAGTAAAAATTCCGCAGGGCGTAACCGAAGGAACTACTTTGAGAGTTTCAGGCGGCGGAAACGCAGGGCCTAACGGGTCTCAGGCAGGAGATCTTTACGTTATCATAAGATTAAAACAGCAGGCTAATTTTCAAAGAAAAGAAGACGATTTATATACCGAAATAAAACTCACTTACGCGCAGGCGGTTTTGGGGCTTGATTACGACGTTCCCGTTCTTGAAGGAACCGTCAAAGTCAAAATAGCGCCCGGTACCCAGCCCGGAACTACGCTGAGAGTGCGGGAACAGGGATTTCCGAGCCTCGGAAGAAGGGCAAAAGGAGACCTTTTTGTAAAAGTAAACGTTCATGTGCCTAAAAATCTGACAAACGAGCAAAGAAAGGCATTGTTTGAATACGCAAAATCAATGGGAGAAACGGCTCCGGACGCGAACGCCAACAGCGACGGGATTTTCAAAAAGATATTTAAATAAAAAAGTATTTAACCTATAATTCAAATATCAGGCATCTTACATTTATTTCTGTCTATTGCCTTTAAAAACAAAAAATGGTATAAAACAGGGATAAACAAAGGAGACAGCGCTATGCAAATAAACATCACAGCAAGACATTTGAAACTGACTGATGCAATTGACGCGTACGTAAGGCAAAAAGTGGCGAAAGCCGGCAAGTTTTTTGACGGCGATAATGTCATGGCACACGTGGTTTTATCGGTGGAAAAAAACAGACAGATTACCGAAGTCGTGTTCAGCGTGGGCGGCAAACCGTTCAGAGCAAAAGAAGAATCGGAAGACTTATACGCCTCAATAGACATTACGGTAGACAAACTTACCAAACAGCTCAGAAAACAAAAAGAAATTTCAAAAATCCACAGATCGGAAAATCTAAAAGTATTAAAATCAAAAAAAATAAAATCGGAAGTATTCTCGCTTGACGCGATGGAAGACTCCAGAACAAAAATATCGGAAATCAAGAGATTTGACGTAAAGCCGGTTTCCATTGAGGATGCGATAAGCGAAATGGATTCTTTAAATTACAGAGTTTATATGTTTTTAAATTCTTCAACCGACAAAATAAACGTTTTGTACAGAAACGACAGCGGTTCTCTTGTAATGCTTGAGCCTGAATTTTAAAATTGAAAATTATAGAAGTTTTGGGAGGAAGTGTAATGAATATCATGGATTTTTTGAGCGAAGATTCAATTATTGTTGACCTGAAAGCTCAAAACAAGAAGGATGCGATTATTGAGTTGATTGAACATTTAAAAACCGCTAAAAAAGTAAAGAAAACGGATGAAATCGTTGAAGTAGTTTTAGAAAGAGAAAAATTAGGTTCTACCGGAATCGGACAGGGCGTTGCCATACCCCACGGAAAGACCGACGTTTTAAACGAACAAGTAGGCGTTTTGGGAATATCTAAAAAAGGTTTGGAGTTTAATTCTCTTGACGGAGAACCTGTATATATAGTATTTCTTTTGGTAGGTCCGGTTGAAGTTACCGGTCAGCATTTAAAAGCTTTATCAAGAATTTCAAGATTGTTTAAAGATAAATTCTTAAGACAGGCGATTAAAAACGCGGAAACAAAAGAAGAAATAGTTAAAATTATACAGCAAGAGGACGCCTATTGATGAAAGTGCTCAAAGTAGGCACTTTTTTTGACGAGAAATCTCGCGATTTTAAATTAGAAATAATTGCAGGGGCCGAAGGACTTGACAGGCTTGTCACGGTTCCCGACGTAAACAGACCCGGGCTCGCTTTTGCCGGGTTTTTTGAACATTTGCCTTATGAAAGAGCCCAGATAATAGGCATAGCCGAGTTTACTTTTCTCAAAAAATTATCGCGCGAACAGCAGATTGATATTTTAAAAAAAGTTTTTTCCCCCAAGCAGGTTCCGTGCTGCATAATAACAAGAAGTTTTGAACCTCTTCCCACAATGATTGAAGTTTTCAACGAAATAAAAGTACCCCTTTTAAAAACGTCTTTAACCTCGGCCCAGCTTTTGGGCGATTTAATATATTATTTTGACGAAAAACTTGCGCCGTCGGAAAAACTGCACGGCGTTTTGTCAAACGTTTACGGTCTGGGCGTTTTTATAAGAGGAAAATCCGGAATAGGCAAGTCGGAATGCGCGCTTGAACTGGTCAAAAGAGGACATATGCTCGTGTCCGACGATATAGTTGAAATTACCAAAAGATCCGGACATATTTTAATAGGAAAAAGCGCCGGAATCAGCAAACACCACATGGAAATCAGAGGCATCGGAATAATAGACGTGCAGAGAATGTTCGGCGTGGCCAATATTCTTGACGAATCAAAGATAGAACTTGTCATAAATCTTATCGAATGGGACGCGGCGAAAAATCACGAAAGGCTAGGCATAGACGAGCATTATACCGATATTTTGGGCGTAAACGTTCCTGAACTTACGATTCCGGTAGGACCCGGAAGAAATCTTGCGATTATAGTTGAAACGGCGAGTTTAAACCAGAGATTAAAAAACCGCGGACATTTTTCGGCGCTTGAATTAAGCAAAAAATTAATAGCCCAGATGAACAAATCAAAAAATGAAAAGTAATTTTCTGATAATTTCCGGCATATCCGGCGCAGGCAAAACCAAAGTACTCAACATACTTGAAGATTTCGGTTTTGTATGCATAGACAATATGCCGATGGATTTTATTTTTAAATTCATAGATTTATGCAAAAAAGACAGAAAAAAGTATAAAAACGTCGCTTTGAGCGTTGACATAAGATCCGGCAAAAACATTTCAAAAATATCCGACATACTTAAAAAATTAAAAGACGAAAAAATCAAAAACGAAATATTTTTTTTAGACGCCGATGACAATACCCTTTTAAAAAGATATTCCGAAACCAGAAGAAAACATCCTTTAGGCGGGCTTGTAAAAGAAGCTGTCGCCAGAGAGCGCGAGCATCTTGAAATTGTAAGAAATCTTGCAAGCCGCCAGATAAACACGACAGATATGACGATAGGACAGCTTAAAAGCATTCTTGCGAATTTAACGGGCGCGTCGCTCGGAGGAAAACGGATGTTTTTGACGGTGATGTCGTTCGGGTTTAAATACGGCATAGCTCAGGAAGCCGATATCGTTTTTGACGCAAGATTTATTTCAAATCCCAATTACGTAAGCTCGCTTAAAATGAAAACAGGAAAAGACGCCGCCGTCGTTAAATATATTGAGAAACAAAAACAGTATAAAACTTTTTTTAATAAGATTTCAAACCTTTTGAAATTTCTGATACCCGGTTATATAAAAGAAGGCAAAAGCCAGCTTACGGTAGCCGTAGGCTGCACCGGCGGCAGACACAGATCCGTGGCTGCGGCGGAAAAACTGGCCAAGTTTTTCATAAAAAACAAATACAAAGTAACTCTGTACCACAGAGACATATCAAAAGCAGGCTGAAATGAATTATAAAATCGTTGCAATCGGCGGAGGAAGCGGGCTTTCAACTCTCTTAAGAGGGTTGAAAAAATATCCTTTTGACATAACCGCGGTCGTCGCGGTTTCAGACGACGGAGGAAGTTCCGGCAAATTAAGAACCGAACTCGGCGTTCTGCCGCCGGGCGACATAAGAAACTGTCTTGTGGCGCTGTCCGAAGAAGAAAGCCTGATGGCAAAACTCTTTCAATACAGATTTCCTAAAAAAGGGTCGCTCTCAAACCATTCGTTCGGCAATTTATTTTTAACCGCTTTATCGGAAGTGTCGGGCGGATTTGACAAAGCTATCGCAAACGCGGGAGACGTTCTGGCGATAAAGGGAAAAGTTTTGCCGGTGTCGCTTGAAAATGTTTCTCTCAAAGCGACTCTTATTGACGGCAAACAAATAAAAGGCGAAAGCAGAATTTCAAAAAGCAAAAACGCGATAAAACAAGTTGAAATTTATCCTAAAAACGCAAAAGTTTCAGGCAAAGTAGCCGATTCCATAATGCAGGCAGATTTTATAATACTCGGCCCAGGCTCTCTGTATACGTCTGTAATAGTAAATTTATTGTTTGACGGAGTTATAGCCGCCCTAAAGAAAACAAAAGCTAAAAAAATATATATTTGCAATATAATGACGCAGATAGGAGAAACGGCGAACTTTAATTTAACAGACCATATCGCCGCCATTGAACAGCATTCGTATAAAGGAATACTTGACGCGGTTCTTGTAAACGCCGGAAAAATAGCCGCGCCTGTCGCCAAAAGATACGCCAGAGAATTTTCTCTTCCTGTTGAAATTGATACAAACAGATATAAAAATGTTAAAATAATAAGGAAAGATTTTGTTTCGCATACTCAGTACGCGCATCATGATTTTGAGAAATTGGCAAAAACAATTTTTTCCTTAATCGGCGAGGATAAAAGAAAATGATAAAAATTTTAATAGTTTCGCACTGCGGTCTGACCGACGAACTTATAAGAACGGCTGAAGTCATCGCCGGGCGCCAGGATAATTTATATTCCGTAAAAAAAGATACAAGCGACGACAATCTGGTAAGCCTTCAGGAAAGAATAGCCGATGTTTTAAGTGAAATCAACGATAGAGAAAAAGGAACCCTGATTCTTACGGATATGCTCGGCGGAACTCCGTGCAACGCGGCGCTTCCGATGTGCAAGAGATTCAACGTTGAAGTTTTGACCGGAGTAAATCTTCCTATGATAATATCGGCTCTTTTTGCCAGTAAGACGGCGCTTAACGCCAAAGAACTGGCGGATAAAGTTTTGGCCGACGGACAAAAAAGCATAGTAAACGCAAAGCAGTTGTTAATGGCGAGACTTAAATAATTAATAAAAACGGAAGCATTGGTGTTGGTCAGATTTGCAAAGCAAACAAAAGAAGTTTGAAAATTTAGCAGTTGTGTGCGATACTTAAGAATGTTGTTATCTTTGAAGTTGCTAAACTTCCAAACTTCTGGGCTTCTAAGCTTCAGTTTTTTAGAGAGAGGTGGTTATAGTGGGTATAGAAGTTATAAGAATAGACGACAGGCTGATACACGGCCAGATAGTCCAAGGCTGGCTTAAAACCGTTTTTGTAAACAGAATACTTGTGGTTTCAAACGAGGTTGCAAACGACGAAATGCAGCAGGCGCTTCTTTCAATGGCGATGCCGAGCACCGTTGAATTATCCATAAGAAACATTAAAGACGCCAGTTACGAAATAATAAACAACGTATACGACAACGAAAAAGTAATGATACTGTTTTCAAATCCCTGCGACATAGTAAAAATGATAGAAAACGGAGTTAAATTCAATTCCGTAAACGTCGGCGGCATGCATTTTGTCCACGGGAAAAAACAGCTTTTGTCAAACGTATCGGTTGATTCAAACGACGTCAGGGCGTTTATGAAAATGATATCCTGCGGAATAGAACTTGAATCAAGAATTCTCCCGAACGACGAAAGGCATAATATTTCAGACACGATAAAAAAAGAGGCGAAAAATTTAAACATAGATTAAAAAAATGAAAAAAATAAAATTTATATTCGGAGTCCATAATCACCAGCCGGTCGGCAATTTTGAATGGGTTTTTCAAAAAGGATACGATAACGCGTATAAACCTTTTATGGACGTTATGCTTAAACATAAAAACATTAAATGGAATCTGCACGCAAGCGGCATTTTGTGGGATTTTCTTTTAAGCAAAAAATCGTACGTTTCAAACATAAAAAAACTGATAGCCAAAGGAAGCCTTGAAATTTTATCCGGCGGATATTACGAGCCTATTTTATCCGTAATTCCGCAAAAGGACAGAATCGGACAGATAAAAAAACTGTCGCAGTTTATAAAAAATACGTTCAATTGTAATCCTGCCGGAGCCTGGATTGCCGAAAGGGTATGGGAACCGTCTCTTGTGAAAGATTTAACGGATGCCGGAATAAAATACGTGGCGCTTGACGACGTTCATTTCAGTTCTTCGGGAATTGACGTTAATTCTTTAAGAGGATATTACACTACTGAAGACCACGGAGCGCCGCTGAGCGTATTTCCGATAAGCCAGAAATTAAGATATTTTATCCCTTTTCAGGATGTAAACGTATGTATTGATTATTTTAAACGCATGGCCCAAGAGGATAAAGAAACGGTTCTTGTAATGGCCGATGACGGCGAAAAATTCGGAATGTGGCCCGGCACCTACAAGCACGTTTACGAATACGGCTGGCTGGATAAATTTTTGACGGCTCTGGAAGAAAATTCCGATATTGTGGAAACGGTTACTTTCGGCGAAGTTTTAAACTCCGTAAGACCTCAGGACAGAATTTATCTGCAGACCGGTTCTTATTTTGAAATGTCCGAATGGACTCTTCCTGCCCAAATACAGAATAACTATGACGATTTTATCAGGCAGAACGAGAACAACGACAGATTTAAACCTTTTATAAGAGGCGGGTTCTGGAGATCTTTTTTAAGCAAATATGACGAGTCAAATAATATGCATAAAAAAATGATAAGGACAAGCGGGAAAATCAATTCGCTTGTTGAAAAAGGAGCGGCCTCATCCGGTTTATCGGACGCGTTATACGCGGGACAGTGCAACTGCGCTTACTGGCACGGAGTTTTCGGCGGCCTTTATCTTCCTCATTTGAGAAACGCCGTTTACGAGCACCTGTTAAAAGCAGAAAATATTTATAACGAGTCGGCGCAGATTAAACCTTTATGGCATAAATCGGATTTTGACTGCGACGGCAGCGACGAATTTCTTTATGAAAGCAAGATTCAGAATATTTACGTCAGGCAGACCGGCGGAACGATTTTTGAATTTGATATTTTAAAGAAAAATTATAATTTATCAAACGTATTAACAAGGCGCTACGAGGGCTATCATAAAAAACTTAAAGACGCAATATATAATAATAAAGTATCCGATTCGCAGGAATTGGCAAGCATACATTCGGATGAGATAAAAGTTAAAGAACTCGGTCTTGAGAAACATCTCAATTATGACTGGTACAGAAAAGCGTCGCTTGTAGACCATTTTTTTCACAATGACACGTCATACAACGATATTTATCCCGTAAAATTCAAAGAGCTGGGAGATTTTGTTTTAGGGCGCTACGAAATCGGCGTTAAAGAAGGGAAACTTGAACTGTCAAGAAAAGGGAATGTATGGATTGACGGCGTAAGTTCAAAAATAGAAATTCAAAAAATCATAACGCCTTTGAAAAAAGAAGGATATGAAGCCGCTTATAAAATAATAAATAACGACGATAAATCTCTTGATCTTACGTTTGCCGCGGAACAGGTTTTCGCTTTTTCAAATAAAACGCTTGACGACGCCGCGCAGGCGGAAAACGTTTCTTCATGGACAAGAAACGATGAAAATCTCGGGATGTCCGTAACCGTTTCAAGTTCAAAAAAAGGAGTTTTTTGGATAACGCCGATAAAAACGGTCTCAACTTCCGAAAACGGATATGAAAAAACATATCAGGGAACCGCGGTTTTTAACGTATATAAATTTTCTTTAAAACCGGGCGCGGAATTCGGATTTACGTTGACGGTATCTGTTAAAAACGGAGAAAAAAAGTGATTGAAACTCTTATAGGCTTATCGATACTCGGAGCATTTTTGAGCCTGGATATAACGATGTTCGGACAGTTTATGGTTTCAAGGCCGATATTCGCGGGCCCGCTTGTAGGATATATTCTGGGAGATATAAATACAGGATTTTGGCTCGGTATGATAGTTGAAATGATGTGGATAAACGCGATTCCTCTGGGAACGTCAATTCCGGTTGATTTAACGATGATGACGGTATTGTCGGTTTCGTGGAGCTGTCTGCATTTTAAAGGCAGCCAGGATGCGGCGATATTCGCGCTTGCGATTGCGGTTCCGTTTGCGTATTTATACAGGGAAGTTGATATAGCCGGAAGACTTTTCAACACAAAGATAATGCATTGGATAGAAAAAGGAATAGAACAGGGAAAAGAATACAGAATATCGTTAGGTTTGTATTCGGGACTTGTTCTTTTTATATTAAGGGCGGCGATAGTTTATTTCGTGTTTATTGTGCTGGGCGGACTGATATATATAAATATGGCGGTATATATTCCGTCGGGACTTGAAATAGCTTTTAAAAAAGCATGGTATTATCTGCCAGTTTTCGGGTTCGGTTTGGTTTTATACAATTTTAAAAATATTATAGGAATTCCTTTTTTAAAAAAGAAAGATGAATAACTCAATAAACGCAAAATTATTTATCAGAACGTTTTTTGTCCAGTCTTTGTGGAATTTTGAAAGACTGCAGAATATAGGATTTTTATATGTTTTGTATCCCGTTTTTAAAAAATTATATCCGGATAAAAATAAAAGGAAAGAAGTCTTGTTGAGGCACATCGGTTTTTTTAACACAAATCCGTATATGGCAAACATAGTGTTTGCAATGATTATAAACGCCGAAAGCGAGATAGCAAGCGGCAGATCCAAAAATACAAAAAAACCCGAGATTTTAAAATCGGTAATATCGGGTCCTATTGCGGCGATAGGAGATTCGTTTTTTTGGGGAACATGGCGTCCGGTTACGTCGTTTGTCGCGATACTGTTGTCTATTCTTGCTATTAATATGTTTGACGCGGATTATTTATGGGTTGCGCCAATCGCGTTTATATTTTTGTATAATATAGTCCATATTTTATTCAGATACTGGATTTTGTTTATAAGTTTCAGACTGAACGAACAGATGATTAAACTTGTGGCAAAATTTGAACTTACCTATATAGGCGATATTGTAAGGCTTATAGGGCTTGCCGCGATTGTAGCGACTTTATATTTTTATTTTGATTTGTTCGGATTCAGTCCGGCCGTTAATATAGGCGTTTACGATTATTCTATACCGGAAATAGGAATTTTCGGTATAATTTTGCTGTTCAGTTTTTTATTCGGCAAAATGAGACCTGTTATAATGTTTTACTGCGCCATACTATTCAGTTTTGTGATCGGTTATTTGGGATTGTGACGGTTAAATTAATTTGGTTTGTTAAGGAATATTTATGACGGAAAAAAAATTAAAAGTTATCAATAAACTGGGACTTCACGCAAGGCCGGCGTCAATGGTTGTGCAGTCGGCGATGAAATTTCAGTCAACAATTACCATTGTTAAAGACGAATATACCATAGACGCAAAAAGCATAATGGGGCTTATGATGCTTGCGGCCGCAAACGGAACGGAGCTTTTATTCAGGGCGGACGGAGTTGACGAACATGAAGCGATAAGCAAAATGGAAGAAATATTTAATAACGGGTTCGGAGAGGAAATATGACTCCAAGCGACAAAACAAACATTATTTTAACCGGCGTTCCGGCTTCTCCGGGAGTCGCAATAGGAAAAGTTTTTTTATTTGAAGACGACGAGCTTGTTTTAATAGAAAAAACAATACCGAAAAACAAAATAAAAGACGAAATAACCCGTTTGAATCAGGCGATTGTCAAAACAAAAGCGGAACTTCAGGAAAATCAGGCGGAACTGAGCAAAATGCTCGGCAAAAATTACGCCAAAATTGCCGACGCCCACATGCTGATTTTAAACGACCCGATGCTTAATAAAGATACCGTCGCTTTGATTAATGAAGGCAACAGCGCGGAATTCGCCATTTATAAAGCGACCGAAAAGATAACGAAAGCTTTTGATTTGATTGACGACGAATATTTCAGAGAAAGAAAACACGACATAATAGACGTCGCAAAAAAACTTATGAGGCATCTGCTCGGCAAGCAGAAAAAAACGCTTGCGGATTTGGATTCGGAATCAATCGTTGTTTCAAAAAATCTTACGCCCGCCGATACTGTTTCAATGAGAGAAGTAATGGTAAGAGGCTTTGCCACCGACACAGGCGGCAAAACTTCGCATACCGCGCTTGTCGCCCAAAGTCTTGAAATACCGGCCGTGGTCGGTTTAAAAAATATTACGTCGCAGGTTTCGCACGGCATGTCTATAATAGTCGACGGGAACCAGGGCATCGTAATTTTAAATCCCTCAAAAGAAACGCAGGAAAATTATAAAAGAGAACACGATATACAGGCCGCGACGCAGAAAAATCTTGAAAAACTTAAAGATTTGCCCGCGACCACAATTGACGGAAAAGAAGTTGTTTTGGGCGCAAATATTGAAAATCCCGACGAAGTCCGTTCTGTTTTAAAACACGGCGCAAACGGCATAGGGTTATACAGAAGCGAATTCATGTATCTTACCAGAAAAACTCTTCCGACGGAAGAAGAACATTTCAGCAATTACAGCAAAGTCGCAAAAATGATGATGCCGTATGAGGTTATAATAAGAACCATAGATCTTGGCGGAGATAAAATTTCAAAACTCGGCCTTATGAATATCGGACAGGAAGCAAATCCTTTTATGGGATTAAGAGCCATAAGGCTTTGTTTAAAATATCCGGATTTATTTAAAACCCAGCTTAAAGGAATTTTAAGAGCTTCGGTCACCGGCAATGTTAAAATAATGTATCCGATGATATCCCAGATTGAAGAAATAAGGCAGGCAAACGATATTTTAAACCAGGCAAAGATTGAGCTGAGAAAAGAAGGCAAAAAATTTGACGAAAACATACAGGTCGGCGCGATGGTAGAAGTCCCGTCGGTTGCCGTAGTAGCCGATATTATAGCCAAGGAAGTTGATTTTCTTTCAATAGGCACAAACGATCTAATCCAGTACACGATGGCGGTTGACAGGGTAAACGAAGACGTTGCTTTTTTGTACGATCCTCTGCATCCTGCGATTTTAAGATTATTAAAAACAATAATTGACGCCGGACATAACGCCGGCAAATCGGTCGGAATGTGCGGGGAAATGGCCGGTTCGCCGGAATTTTCAATCGCTCTTTTAGGACTCGGGCTTGACGAGTTCAGCATGTCCGCGATACAAATTCCGAAAATTAAAAACGTCATAAGAAGCGTTTCAATGAAAGAGGCAAAAAATCTTGCCAACGAGCTTTTGAAATGTTCGGACAGAGCCGCGATTTCCGGAGTAATTAAAAAATTCAAATACAGATAATATAACGGGAGGATAAGATGAAAAAAAGTATTTTTGCCGTAATAATGATATTTGTTTTGACGGCGCCGTCGTTTGCTTTATCAAAATACGACGGGAAAACGGAAGCGGATATAAAGGCGGGCTTTATGATAAATCCGTCGTTAAAGACCGATGCCGGCACAACCGATATGAATATGACGTTTTCAATAGGAACGGATTTTTATTATTACGCGGTTCCTTCAATAGCAATAGGGTTCGGAGCAAACAATATTTTCGGAGCAAAAGTAAAAGACGGCGGAGACGAAGCGAAATATGAATTTTCAAATCTTTACTTTGCGTTAAAACCTAAAATATCTTTTGACGATTACAGCATTTATTATATCGGGCAGATAGGATACGGACTTATAAGAGCGACGGATTTTGCCGGCAGCGTTGAAAACGGTTTGTATTTCGGCATAGGAGTCGGGGTGGAGTACGAGTCTTTAATATTTGAGATTTTGTATTCAGCAAATAACGGCAAACTTACGGCCGGTTCGGATTCTTCAGATATAACATATTCAACTTTGGCTTTAAACATAGGATACAGGTTTCATTATTAAAAATGCCTGAGGAGGCAGAATGAAAAAAAGTATTTTTGCGGTATTACTGATGTTTGTTTTGGCTGCGCCCGCCCTTTGCGAAACGCTGGAAGTTGTCGGCAAAGCCGGTTACGGTTTTAATTCAAAAATAGATAACGGCGGTACAAACATGGACGTCAACAGTCCTTTTGTGCTCGGCGCGGAAGGTTATGTGTATCTTCTCCCTTCAGTCGGAATCGGAGCCGGAATAAGCAATGTTTTTGACGCTGAAGTTAAAGATTCAAACGGTATCAAAATCGGAATGACGAACGTTTATGTTTCGGTAAAGCCGAAAATAGGGTTTATTGCCGACGTTTATTTATTGGGACAGTTCGGATACGGTCTTGTCAGAGTATCAGATGTTGAAAAAGCGGAAAACGGAATATACTGGGGAGCGGGAGCAGGAGTGGAATTAATGTCGTGGGTTGTTGAAATAATATATTCAAACAATAAAATGACGGTAAAGCCTTCTCCGTCGGACCCTCAGTTTGACGTTACGCATTCTATGGTAACTTTAAACGTAGGTTATAAATTTGCAATATAAATATGCTACAATGCAAACAAGGCAGTAAAATTGTTTCAAAATTTTTAAAAAGGAGAGGAAAATGAAGAAAAGCATTTTGTCGGTTTTGTTGATGTTGGTTCTTGCATTGCCTGTTTTGGCAAGCGAGAAAGGCGCTATGGAAGCTGATGCAAAGTTGGGGATAGGATTGAATCCTACCGTAAAACCGGATAACGGCTCAAGTATGGATTTAAACATGGCATTGGGATTGGGCGGCGATTTTTATTATTACGTTGATCCTTCAATAGCTATAGGCGCCGGTTTAATGTATGGCCTTGAAACGGCAATGAAAGATAATTCTGATGTTAAAGTCGGTTTTACGAATATTTATTTTGCGGCAAAACCTAAAATGGCTTTAGATTCAGAAATTTTCAGCTGCATTTACGGTTTAGTGCAAATCGGATACGGAATGCCGAGAGCTACTAATATTGACGATATAAAAGGCGGATTATATTGGGGTATAGGCGCAGGAACGGAAATAAAATCGTTTATAGTTGAATTGATTTACGGTTCAAATTCCGGAGAAGCTGAAGGCGGCAATAAATTTACCGCTACGGCAATTAATCTTAATTTAGGTTATAAATTCGCGTTATAATAAAATGAATTTTAAAACAAAAACCCGTGTCTTAAACGATACGGGTTTTTTGTTTTTTATGCATATCGGGCGCTTAAAACGGCGTCAGATATTATATGATTTTAAAATGTTTTATATGCCGGAGGAGAACGAATATGGTTTTCTTTAAAAAGTTTTTTTATTTTTGCGCGCCGCTTGTTTTTCTGTCAGCGGCATTTTTGTTTTTTGTTGATGACGCCGGTTTTGCATGCAGCAGAGTATTGTCGGCAAATAACGGTCAGGCTGTTTTAGTGGGAAGAAATATGGACTGGCCTGAAAATGTAGACAGCGCTTTATGGTTTTTGCCGAAAGGAATTAAGCGCAGCGGTATTGACGGGCCAAACGCCGCAGTATGGTCTGCAAAATACGGCAGTATAGTTTTGGCATCCTCCGTAAAAGGACAGTCTTTTGCCGCCGACGGAATAAACGAAAAAGGTCTTGAAGCAAATTTGCTCTGGCTTAATGAAAGCGATTACGGAAAAAGGGACGAAACGCGGCCGGGATTGTCAATAGCTTTATGGGCTCAGTATATTCTTGATAATTATTCTACTGTTGAAGAAGCGGTAACCGCGATCAAACAGGAAAAAATCCAGATAGTTGACGTCAATATTCCTATGTATATTCCGACCGTAGGAACAACGATAACAAAAGCTTCTCTTCATCTTGCCCTTGCGGATAAAACCGGCGATTCGGCCGTTATAGAATATATAAACGGCAAACCGGTTATATATCATGACCGCGCCTATACCATTATGACCAATTCTCCGACGTTTGACAAACAGCGGGAAAATCTTAAACAGTATCAGGGATTCGGCGGAGATAAATCTTTGCCGGGAACTTCTCAGGCGACAGACCGTTTCGTAAGAGCGTCTTTTTATATGAAAAATTTGCCGCAGCCCAACAATCTCAGAGAAGCGCTTGCTTATGTTTTAAGCGTGACAAGAAATGCCTCGCAGCCTTTTATAGTTTCTTTGGATCCTAAAAATCCCTACACTGCCGCTACGATATGGCGCACATTGGGAGATTTAACGAACGGATATTATTATTACGAGTCAACAATCAGCCCTTATCTTGTCTGGGCGGATTTTGCGTCATTTAACGGTATCGCCGAAGCGATGAAAATAGATTTAAGCAAAAATCAGGATTACCACGGCAATGTTTCAAAACTTTTCAAAAAAGCCGATTCGTCGGAATTAAAAGTGCCTAAATTTGACTGACGAAAGTTTTTTGCCTGACAACTGCATTAAAAACCCCGCGCTCAAAACCGCGGGGTTTTTCTTTTAAATTAATATTGAAAATACTGGCAAAAACCCTATAAAATGTTATACAATACGTAAAATGATAAAAGTGGAAAATCTTTATAAGTCGTTCGGCCCGAAACAAGTTTTAAGCGGAGTTAATTTGGAAGTTAAAGACGGCGAAACGCTTGTCGTTATAGGCGGCTCGGGAACCGGCAAAAGCATTTTGCTTAAAAATATCGTCGGACTTATAAAACCTGATAAAGGAGCTATTTTTATTGACGGCGTTGATATAACAAAAGCCGATAAATTCGCTCTTTACGACATTCAAAAAAAAATGGGATATTTGTTTCAGGAATCTGCGCTTTTTGATTCTCTGACGATAGAAGAAAACGTGGCGTTCGGTTTAAGAAATTTAACAAAATTGACCGAAGCCGAAATAAAAGAAAGAGTAAAACTTTGTCTGGCAATGGTCGGACTCAACGATATTGAACATTTAAAACCGTCGGCAATTTCAGGCGGCATGAAAAAAAGAGTAGGGCTTGCAAGAGCGATAGCGTATCAGCCGAAATATATTTTTTACGACGAACCGACGACAGGCCTTGACCCGATAATGTCAGACGTAATAGGCTCTCTTATAATGCATTTAAAAAAAGAGCTTAAAATAACTTCAATAGTCGTGACTCACGATATGCAGTCGGCTTATAAAATAGCGGACAGAATTTTAATGCTGTACCAGGGTAAAATTATTTTTAACGGAACGGTAGAAGAGGTAAAAAATACGCGTAACGAATATGTCAAACAGTTTGTTGAAGGGCTTATGCAGGGGCCTATCCCCGTTGAAATGTCTTTTGATTTTGAGGAGAAATAATTCGTGACTAATGAATCAAAACTCGGTTTATTTGTAACTTTGGGAATTATCGCGGTCGCCGTTTCCATAATGCTGCTGGGGAATTTTGATTTTAAATCAAAATATACCATAAACGCCTATTTTGAAAACGCTTCGGGGCTTCCCAAAAAAGCAAAGGTAAAAATAGCCGGCGTTGACGTAGGGAATATAAAAAATATCGTTTTGGAAAATGAAAAAGCGAAAATAATTTTAAACATTTCTTCGGACGTTAAAATATATTCCGACGGCGTCGCCAAAATAGTCGCAACCGGCATTATAGGAACAAAATATATTGAAATCGTTCCGGGTACTGCTTCAAATAAAATGCTTACGAACGGAGATTCAATAAAAACGCTCGGGTCCAGTTCTATTGAAGATATGATTGCCGGCGTTGTTGAGCAAGTAAATAAAGTTTTAAAGAACGTATCTTCCGGAGTGAACGAAGACTTCTTTAAAAATCTTTCGGATACCGTTAAAAATCTTAAAAAAGTAAGCCAGACCATAGCCGATAAAGAAAAAGAAATCGGACAGATAATAAATAATTTCAATAAATTCTCGGGCGATCTTGCCGAAGTGACGAGCCAAAACAAAGAAGATATAAGAAAAATCGTTCTTGAAATTAAAAAAGTATCGCTGCAGCTTGACGAATTTATGACAAAGATAAATAAAGGCAAGGGAACGATCGGAACTTTGGTTAACGACGAAGAAATGGCGACCGAATTGAAACAGACGGTGTCAAGCATTAAAACTACGGTTGACGAACTGAAAGCTACGTTCGGCAAAGCCAGCCGTCTTGAAATTGACTGGGAATATATGTACAGATATGACACGAGAGCCGAAAAGTCTTACAACGATTTCGGCATCAGGTTCAGACCAAATCCGAATAAATTTTATTATCTGGGTATTTCTAATATCGCCAATTCAAAAGACGTTTTGCCCGAAGACAGGGAAAATATAAATAAACTTGACGCTTTGCTGGGTTTCAGATCAAAATATTTTGAAATTTACGGCGGCGCCATAAGATCTACAGGCGGACTCGGCGCGGGATTCAGCCCCTATAATCCGATAGCTGACACATACAGGAAACTTTATTTTAACGTTGAAATTTTTGATACAAATTCGCAGACTACCGATAAAAAACCTAACATAGCGGCGGGAGCGAGATTAGGGGTATTCCATTGGCTGTATGCCGGCGTTCAGGCGGAAAATATAACGTCCAAAACGTCATGGATGCCTTACGTTAAAGTGAAAATTACGGATAAGGATATTTCTTCCCTATTCGGAGTTGCGGCTATCGCCGCGACCAGCACGAGCACAAAATAATGAAACCGTCTAAAATAAAAACAGTTTTCATGTGTCAAAATTGCGGTTATGAGTCTGCAAAGTGGCTCGGCAGATGTCCGGGATGCGGCAAATGGAACACGTTTGTTGAAGAAAAGCAGGCGGCAGGGACTTCTTCTTCATCCGCAACAAGACAGCTTACGGGTTTTTCTTCGGGGACGTTTGCGTTAAACGACGTTTCTGTTAAAAGTTTTGTAAGAGTCAAAACGAATATAAAAGAATTTGACAATATGATCGGCGGCGGAATTGTGCCGGGTTCTCTTACCCTTTTGGGAGGAGCTCCGGGAATAGGCAAATCAACTTTAATGCTGCAGATTTCAAGCGCGCTTGCAAAAAACGGAACGGTTTTATATATTTCGGGCGAAGAATCGCTGTCGCAGATTAAATCTAGAGCCGAAAGATTAAAGGTTAATAAAGACGGCATTTTTTTAGCTTCCGAAACAAATTTAGAAAATATTATTGACGCCGTAAATAAAATAGAGCCGCCGTTTTTGATTATAGATTCCATACAGACGATATATCATCCGGAACTGTCCGGAGCGCCGGGTTCGGTCGGGCAGGTAAGAGAATGCGCGGCGGAACTTTTGAGAATCGCAAAATCAAAACATATAACGGTATTTCTGCTCGGACATGTTACAAAAGACGGAGATTTGGCCGGACCCAGAATTTTAGAACATATAGTTGACACCGTTTTATATTTTGAAAATGAAAAACAGCAGATTTACAGAATTTTAAGAGCTTATAAAAATAGATTCGGACCGACGAGCGAGATCGGTATTTTTGAAATGAAAGGCGACGGCCTTGCGGAAGTTTCAAATCCTTCGCTCATATTCATTGGAGAAAGGTCAAACAACGTCGCGGGAAACGTCATAACGGCCTGCGTTGAAGGAACAAGACCTCTGCTTTTGGAAATACAGTCGCTTGTTTCAAGAACGAATTTCGGACTGCCCAGACGCATGGTTTCGGGATATGATTTAAACAGAGTCATAATTATAACGGCCGTGCTTGAAAAAAGAATGGGAATTCCTCTTGAGAACCAGGATATATTTATAAATATAGCGGGCGGAATAAAAATAAAAGAAACGGCCTCGGATTTAGCGATTGCCTGCGCGATAGCTTCGGCAAACGCCAATTTTACTTGCCGTCCGAAAACGGTTGTTTTCGGAGAAGTGGGGCTTGCCGGCGAAGTCAGAGCCGTAAGCCAGATAAGAGAAAGACTTTCGGAAGCCGAAAAACTCGGTTTTGAACAGGCGGTAATTCCGAAAAGTAATTTAAAAAGTTTGGAATATAAAGGCAAAATAGAAATCAGCGGCGTTGACACCGTTCAGGCGGCCGTCTCGCGAATAAAATAGGATTTTTGAAACAAAGTTTTTAAAAAAGGAGTTTGCAATGATAAGATTTTCAACAGCCGGCGAATCCCACGGACAGGGGATTCTTGCCGTTCTTGAAGGAATTCCGTCAGGTCTTAACATAAATACCGAAGATATTGACGTTGATCTGGCAAGACGCCAAAAAGGATACGGCAGAGGCCAGAGAATGAAAATAGAAACAGATCATGTAACTATAATCTCAGGCGTTCGTCATGCCAGAACGCTCGGTTCTCCGATAACTTTATACATAGCCAATAAAGACTGGGACAACTGGAGATCAATAATGTCTCCGATATCGGTTGATTTGGACGGTAAAAGTCTGCTTAAACCCAGACCCGGCCACGCCGATCTGGCAGGGCTCACAAAATACGGAGTATCCGATTTCAGGGATATTTTGGAAAGAGCGTCCGCAAGAGAAACGGCGGCAAGGGTTGCGGCGGGATCGGTATGCAGGGAATTGCTGAAAGAATTCGGCATTAATATTTATTCTTACGTTGAACAGATAGGCGGCGTATCGGCAAAAATTTCTTCAATTCCGAAGGAAAAGATACAGCATGAAGCCGAAATGTCTTTTGTAAGATGTCCTGATAAGACCGCTTCAAAAAAAATGATACAGATCATAAAAAAAGCAATGTCAAAAGGCGATACTCTGGGCGGAAAAATAAGAGTCATTGCGGAAAATATTCCGGTAGGGCTCGGAAGCCATACGCAGTGGGATATGAAATTGGACGGCCGGCTTGCGCAGAGTTTAATGGCTGTTCAGGCGGTAAAAGCGGTTGAATTCGGCATGGGAACGAAATTTGCCGGAGTTTTAGGATCCGACGCTCATGATGAAATTTTTTATTCAAAAAATAAATCTTTTTACAGAAAAACAAACAGGGCCGGCGGAACCGAAGGCGGAATAACAAACGGCGAAAATATTGAAATTTCATGCACGATGAAACCTATACCTTCTCTGGTAAGACCTTTGAGATCAGTTAATTTAAGTTCAAAAAAGACGGAAAAAGCCGAGGCCGTAAGAAGCGACGCGTGCGCCGTTCCGGCATGCGGAGTAGTCGCGGAAGCCGCCGTTGCTTTTGAACTTGCAAAAGCGATGAGAGAAAAATTCGGCGGAGACTGCCTGGAAGATATGAAAAATAATTTTAATTTGTATATTGAAAGAATAAAAAGAATATAAATTATTATTTACATAAATAAAAAATTTAAAATAGGAGCCGAGAAAATGAGGAATATTTGCAAATTGTTTTTTGCGGTAATTTTTGTGTTGTCCGGAAATTTGTGTTACGGAGCGGCGGCAGGAGATACGAAACTGACAAAAAGCATTTATGTTTTTAATTCGCATGTAGTGGAATTAAAAGACGACGGAACCGTTGTTGCCCGAGGCAGGAATTCTTACGGACAATGCAATGTTTCAGACTGGAAAAATATTGTCGCAATATCCGCTTCTCAGTTTCATACGGTAGGATTGAAACAAGACGGCACTGTTGTGGCCGTAGGAAGAAATAAATTCGGAGAATGCAATGTAAAAGGCTGGAAAGATATAGTTTCCATAGACTCGTCCAGATACCATACAGTCGGATTGAAGAAAGACGGAACAGCAGTTGCAACCGAAGTTAACAACAATAAAAAATTCAGCGTTTCGGAATGGAAAGACATAATTCAAATTTCAGCAGGTCTCGGAAATACGATCGGGTTAAAGAAAGACGGCACGGTAATTGTTGCCGGCAGCAACAATATGGGCAAGTATGATATTAAAGGCTGGAAAGATATAATAGCTGTAGACGCTGGATTCGGACATGTTGTCGGATTAAAGAAAGACGGCACGGTTGTGGCGACGGGTTTTTCCGGTGACGGCAGATGTAACGTAAAAAACTGGAGAAATATAATTGCAATTTCGGCAGGAGGCCATACGGTAGGTTTAAGAAAAGACGGGACTGTTGCTGCTGTAGGGCATAATAAAAGCGGACAATGTAACGTCACAGAGTGGAAGGATATTACGGCGATATACGCCAATCTCGGCTATACTGTCGGTCTGAAAAAAGACGGCTCGGTCGTTTACGCAGGACAACAACAAGGCAGTTTAAAAATTTTTGATAATAAATAACGGAGAAAAAAATGAAAGCGCTGATTGAAACGTCCATGGGGACTATTGAAATTGATTTGTTTGAAGACAAATCGCCAGTTACAGTCGCAAATTTCGTCGGTCTTGCTGAAGGAACGAAAGAATTTACCGATTTAAAAACGGGCAAAAAAACAAAAAAGAGATTTTATGACGGTTTGACTTTTCACAGAGTTATTCCCGATTTTATGATACAGGGCGGCTGTCCGCTCGGAACAGGAACCGGCGGCCCGGGATACAAATTTGAAGATGAGACGAAAAACGGTTTAAAATTTAATAAACCCGGTCTTCTTGCCATGGCAAACGCCGGTCCGAACACAAACGGCTCGCAGTTTTTTATAACGGAAGTAGCGACGCCATGGTTAGACGGAAATCATACTATTTTCGGGCAGGTTTCAGGCATTAAAGATTTGGAAATTATAAAAAAAATTGCAAGAACCGAATGCGATATGAGAGATAATCCGATAGATCCGGTTGTTATAAATAAAATAACGATAGAAAAATAATACCGTATTTTTTCAAAGGCAGGCAACAGAATGAAAAAAATAGTATTTATAGCTGCGCCGCAAAAATTCAGAGACGAAGAATACATTGAACCGAAAGAAATACTTGAACAGGCGGGATTTGAAATAATAACAGCAAGCACTGTTGTAGGAGAAATATACGGGAAAATAAAAATCAGAGCCGTAAGCGATATTTTAGTTAAAGATATAAATCCGGACGATTACGAAGCCGTAGTTTTTATAGGCGGGCCCGGAGCGTCAATTTATTTTAACGACGGATTTGTTCATAATCTCATAAAAGTATTTTTAAAGTCCGGCAAAATTGTCGCCGCAATATGCATCGCGCCTGTAATTTTGGCAAACGCCGGCATTTTAAAAGGCAAAAAAGCGACGGTTTTTCCGGACGGAGCCGACGCTTTAATTAAAGGCGGAGCCCAATATACGGCAAAAAACGTTGAAAATGACGGAAATATTTTAACCGGAAACGGGCCTCAAAGCGCAAAAGAATTTGCCAAATTTTTAATAAATATGTTAAACAAACATAAATAATTTATTTCATAAATAAAAAACGGCGGCGGGATTTTAAAATTCCTCCGTTTTTTTTATTGTAAAATTTTTCAAAAATTTCACAAATAATTCATATCTTTTTCAATGAAAAACTTTATAATATATATGCAAGAAGAAGCGTTTACATCAGGATAGAACGGAGGCGGATATGCTCAAAGACAGAAGAAAATATCCAAGAAAAGAAATTTCCTGCTCTACCAGCGTTATGACGGCCGAGACGCAATATGTTTTGGGAGAGTGTTTCTTTATAAACGTCTGTGAAGACGGATTTGCCATTGAAACCGAGAGCATACTTTCAATAGGCGAAAAAATATTTATAAAAATTGATGTTCTTAACGATACTGTTTTTTTGACGGGCGAGGTAATAAGAATAGACAAAGGTTTTTTTGAACCGTTGTACGGCATAAAAATATGCGAAGAAGAATGCGTAAATCTTGACCTTTTCAAAACATATATCAAATACCAATTGAATTAACCGGAAAATTCGCTGCAAATATCTGATAAATTAGGCGGTTGCGGCGTTTTTTTGTATTTTGCCGCGCTTATAATTTTCTATTGCAAAAAACGAAAAAAAAATGATATTATTAGCAACTGTAAAGTTTACAAATAATTTACAAAGAGTTTTCGTTTTTTTTAATTTAATAAATTATACTGTAAACGGAAAAAAAACCGGAATATAAGCAAGGAGAAACAACAGATGACGGGAGGAAACATGCTGAGCGAAAGAAGACAATTCCCCAGAAAACAAGTTTCCCATTCCACGAGCATTTCATCTGCCCAGACTCAGAATATTTTAGGCGAATGTTTTTTGACAAATGTCAGCGAATCGGGTTTTGCCATAGAAAGCGACTGCATATTTAATATCGGTCAGAAAATATTTATAAAAATCAATATTCTAAGCGACGTTATAGTTTTAACGGGAGAAGTAGTAAGAACGGATAAAGGTTTTTTTGATCCGTTGTACGGAGTTAAAATCTGCGAAACTGAAAGCGTAAATCTTGAAACTTTCAGATCTTATATAAGACATCAGTTAAATTAAGAGGGCTGCTTTGAGAATTATAAACGGCAAAGAAATATCGGAAAAAATAAGGCAGGAACTTAAGCTGCAGGTTGAAGAGCTGACAAAGAAAAAAGGCAGAGTGCCCGGTCTTGCCACGATACTTGTCGGCGAAGATCCGGCCAGTAAAGTTTATATAGGTTCAAAAATAAAAGCCTGCGCGCAGATAGGAGTAAAATCTTTTCATAATAATATGCCGGCCGGTTCCACCCAGGAAGAAATAATAAACTTAATAAATAAATTAAACGAAGACAAAAATATTGACGGTATTCTGCTTCAGCTGCCGCTGCCGGAAAGATTAAATCCGGACAAATGCATTGAAGCTATTTCGCCGGCGAAAGACGTTGACGGACTTCATCCTTACAATGCCGGGATGCTTACGCTGGTAAAATCATGGCAGGCTATAGTAGAGCAAAAACTGCTTGTGTCATGCACTCCGATGGGCGTAATTTATCTTTTAAAATATTCAAATATTGACATAAAAGGCAAAAATGCCGTTGTTATAGGAAGATCAAATCTTGTCGGCAAACCCGTTTCAATGCTGATGCTTGCAAATAATGCGACCGTCACGATGGCGCATTCGGCCACAAAAGATTTGCAAAATATAACAAAACAAGCCGATATATTAATATGCGCGATAGGCAAAGCCAATATGATCAACAAAGATTTCATTAAAGACGGAGCTGTCGTAATAGACGTGGGAATTAACAGAGTAGACGGAAAACTGTGCGGCGACGTTGATTTTGAATCAGTAAAAAATATGAATATTGACATAACGCCTGTTCCTGGCGGAGTAGGTCCGATGACGATTACCATGCTTATGCACAATACGGTTTTAGCTTTCCAAAAATGATGAAACAAATAAATTTAAATCCCGTTAAACCGTCCGTAAAAATTTTCAGTCTGCTTGAAAAAAAAGGACTGATAAAAACTTTTAAGCCTACCGCAAAAACCCTGCAAACCCGCACTAAAACCGGCGCGGTTGATATTTTATACACGTCAAGAAAATGTTACGGAGCCCACAGACTGATGTGTATAGGCAAAAGAACAAAATCCGTACAGCTTTGCTGGCATAGGGATAACGAAGATTTTTTATTTTTAAATCCGCAAAATAACGATTATCAAAAACTGTATCTTGTTTTTGCTTTGGATAAAATATATACTTTTTTGGCTAAACTGAAAAGAGCCGAATTGACTGATAAAGATTTTATTGCCGTTGAAATTCCGTATAACGATCCTTATTTCAGTTTTTTTACGGTATTAAAAAATACGGTGCACTGTGAAGTCTCGGCCGATGAACAAAAACAGCATCCGGTTTTTTTTGTAACGGAGTCTTCGGGTTTAAAAAACAATAAAATAATTCACAAAGATATTAAATTTTGTATATGCGAGGCTGATTAATGGAACTTTCGGTTATAGTCAATATTTTTGTTCCGGTTATTACCGGACTTTTGTATTTCGGCATGGCTTTGGAAGTTGAAAGAGTAAGCAAAATAAGAAAAATTATGTTCGGCGAAATAGGCTATCAGAAACTTTTCACCGCTTTTATTTTATTCGGGATTTATTTTATAACAAGGCCTTTGCAGAATATTATGGGTCCGTATCCGTGGCCTATGATTATAAATTCGGCAAGACAGTTTTTTATAATGGCCGTAATAGCTCCTTCCGTTTTTGTAAGCATTCTTCACTGGGTGCCGGGAGAGGGCGGCGCTCCGAAATCATCCGAATTTGCCGCTTATGCGATAGGCATTTGCATGGGAATAATTTTTGTTTTGACCAATTCAATGGCGATAGACGGTTCAAAAATAATAGGCAGTATGGGCCAGTGGCTCACATTGTACGACGCAAAATGGTTTTCGCAAGGCACAAGGCAGATACAGCTTGTTCTTATACATCTTATAGTGCAGCTGATATCACCGGTAGGTCTTATAATTCTTGCAAGCGCATTTGTAAGGCACAGAAGACATAATTATATGCTCGGAGCAGTTTACACAAATATGAAAACGAAATGGAGATATATGGAAACGGGTCTTATTATTATGGCTCTGTCAATAATAAGCGCGGGGATTACCGCTCTTTTCGGAAGATATTTCACTTATCTTTGGGTAATATATTTTGCCGGTTCAATAGTATCAGGCGGTTTTGTTTTGTACAGCATAAAACTTGCTCCCAGGGACAAACCTGCGGATTTAAAAAATGTATAAAACCGTCATTCTGCTTACAATATCAAACATATTTATGACTTTTGCCTGGTACGGCCATCTTAAATTTAAAGATAAAGCTTTATGGTTAGTTATACTTGTCAGCTGGCTTATAGCTTTTGTTGAGTACTGTTTTCAGGTGCCGGCAAACAGAATCGGGCATTCTTATTGTTCCGCAGCCCAGCTTAAAGGATTGCAGGAAATAATAACGCTTACCGTATTTTCTTTTTTCAGCATTTTATATCTTAAAGAAAATCTCCACTGGAACCACTATGTAGGGTTTGTTTTTCTTGTCGTAGCCGCGCTTTTTATTTTTAAGAAGTAAAAATCATATCTTCTTTATTTCAAATCCGAGCGATTTTATAATTTTTTTGTCTTCTTCAAAAGATATGCCTGAGGTAGTCAGCATATCGCCCGAAATAGCCGCGTTTGCGCCGGACATAATCATTCTTTTGCCTTTATCTTTGAATAATCCCCTGCCTCCCGCAAGACGTAATGCCGCATCCGGCAGAATGAAACGGGCTATGGCAATTGTCCGGCACACGTCATCTTCGTTGATAATCTCATTTTTTTCCAAAGGAGTTCCTTTTATGGGCGTTAATATATTTAACGGAATTGATTTGATATCCATTTTTTTAAATCAAAAAAAACGTCTATCCTGTCTTTGAGATTTTCGCCAAGTCCCATTATTATTCCGCTGCATACTTCAAGACCGGCTTTTTTTGCGTTTTCTATCGTTTTTATTTTATCGTTATATGAATGCGTTGAGCATACTTTTGAAAAATAGGTTTCGGATGTTTCTATGTTGCAGTGATAACGGGAAATCCCAGAATTTTTTAAACGCATAAGCTGTTTTTGGGAAAGAAGTCCGTGCGATGCGCATAACGATAAGCCGCAGGTCTGCGATATTTTTTTATATGTTAAGCATAGTTTCGTAAGTTCTTTATCCGTAAGGGCTTTTCCGGAAGTTACGACTGAAAATCTTAAAATTCCTCCTTTGTGATTTCGTAAGGCGCCGGCACTGATTTTATCTCCGGGAATTAAAGGATATTCTTCAATCTTTGTCTTATAATGCGCCGACTGTGCGCAGAATGTGCAGTTTTGCGGGCATCTGCCGCTTTTGCCGTTTACTATGGAGCATAAGTCAAAAGAATTGCCGCAAAAATTTTTTCTGATTTCGTTCGCGGTCCGGCATAAATCCTTAAAATCGGCGTTAATAAGAGACAATGCTTCTTTTTTTGTGATTTTACGGCCGTTTAAAATTTTTTGTTTTAAAATCATCATATTCATGATTTTTAAAATAACATATAATATTTATATTGTCAACCAAATAACATAATTAAGTTGACAATCTGTTTTATAATTGATAATCTCATTATTTGGAAGTTCAGCAGCTTGGAGGCTTGGAAGCTGAGCAACTGCCGTTAAAGCCTTTACTAAGCTTCTAATCTTCCCAGCTTCTCAGCTTCTATTTTGGAGGAATTATGGAATGGTTTTTTATAGGACTTACAATAGTTTTATGGGGAATATCTCCCGTTTTTGACAAAATGGCTCTGAATGCAATAGATCCTGTGCTTGCGGTTGCAATCAGAATGATGGCGGCCGGTTCAATAATGTTTATATATGTTTTTGTTTTTAACAAAGCTGAAGTTATAAAAAAACTTGATTTAAAATCAATTATACTTTTTGTAACCGCTTCTTCGTTCAGTCTTTTGGGATTTGTCTTTTATTTTAAGGCTTTATCGGGCGGGTTTGCTTCAAAAATAGTGCCGGCGGCCGCGACTTATCCGCTGTTTACGTCAATAATAGCTTTTTTAATTATGAAAGAGCCGTTCAGCATAAAAAAACTCGCAGCGATAATTTTTATAATAACCGGAGTTGCTCTTATAAAATAAACGGAGAATAAAATGGAATGGATATACATAGGACTTACGATATTTTTTTGGGGACTTGCTCCCGTTTTTGACAAAACGGCTCTTAAAACGGTTGATCCGGCGATAGGGATATCCGTAAGAATGATATGGGCGGCTCTGGCAATGATTTTGTTTGTTTTGTTTTCCGGCAAGACCGAAACGGTAATTAATTTTCCTTTTAAAAACATATCGTTCCTTTTTGTTTCGGCTTCGGTAAGTCTTTTGGGATATCTGTTTTATTTTAAAGCGCTTTCAAAAGGAAACGCTTCAAAAGTAGTTCCGGCGGTTGCCATATTTCCTCTTGTTACGGCAATAATAGCTTTCTGCATTATGGGCGAACCTTTTTCAATCCAAAAACTGTCCGCGGTTATTTTAATAGTTTCAGGAATATTTTTATTGCATTAAATCCAAATTTTGTATAATGTTGCGGTGGATAACGAACAGAAACACAAAATATTTTTGGAAAAAGTTATTTCTTTGGCAGTCAGAAACGTCAGATTAAATAACAACGGGCCTTTTGCGGCCGCTATAGTGAAGAACGACAAAATCATTTCATACGGTTATAACCGCGTTACCAAAAAAAATGATCCGACTTTGCACGCGGAAATTGACGCGATAAGAAAAGCATCTTTAAAATTAAAAACTTTTGATTTAAAGGGATGCGTTATATATTCCTCATGCCAGCCGTGTCCGATGTGTTTTTCGGCGGTTTATTGGGCAAATATTAAAAAAATTTATTATGCAGTCACAAAAGAAACGGTTTCAAAGTACGGATTCAGGGATTTAAAAATATATAATGAACTTAAGACTGGCAGATTTACCGTGAAAATGGAGCAGATTGATACTGATAATGCGGTTGAACCGTTTAAAATTTGGAATAAAAAGAAAGACAAAATTAAATACTGAAGAACACAATCTATAAATGAAAAAATTTATAAAAATCCTTATAGCGCCTTTGGGCATCATTATTTTTATCGTGGCTATTACTTTGCTCAGTCACGAAATGAAAAATTACAGTTACCAGCAGATAATTGACACCATAAAAGCGATTCCGTCATTTAAGGTGATAATAGCGTTGGTTTTAGCTTTATCATACTATCTTATTTTAAGCGGGTATGACGTTATAGCTTTTAATTTTATACGCGTTCCGTTGAAATTTAAAAATGTCGTGTTTACTTGTTTTATCAGCAATGCCCTCGGAAACAATACCGGTTATTCAATGTTATTCGGCGGTTCAATAAGATACAGATTGTATTCTTTATATAACGTATCAATGCTCAATGTCACAAAAGTTTTATTTTTTTCGTCCGCCACCATCTGGTTCGGATTATTAATACTGGGCGGGCTTGTTTTTACATTCAGTCCCGTTGAATTCAGCAGCCATAAATTTTTCTTTATATCGTCAAGACCTTTGGGTTTTTTATTCTTAACAATCGTTACAATATACAGTTTGCTCAGTATTTTTAAATCAAAACCTTTAAAGTTTTTTAAATGGACGGTAACATTTCCGTCAATTAAGATTACGTTATGGCAGATGCTTCTTGCAACGACCGACTGGATTCTGGCGTCATGCACTTTATATATATTGCTGCCTCCGGATACAATAAGCTATATAACGCTTTTGCAGATATTTCTGGTCGCGCAGATGCTTGGAATTTTAAGCCAGGTTCCGGGCGGCATGGGCGTTTTTGAAACCGCTATCGTAATGATGCTGCCGTCTGAAACGGCAAGCGCGACCGTTATGGGAGCCTTGCTTGCGTACAGGGCTATATTTTATTTTTTCCCGCTCGGTATAGCGTTGGTTCTTCTTGCCAGCCACGAATTTTTCAGGGCAAGAAAAAGATTCAGAATTCTTGCGAGATTTTACGGCGGCAGAATGAATTCAATAGTTCCGCAGGCTCTTACAATAAGCACTTTTTTAAGCGGAACAATAATTTTATTTTCGGGAGTCACAACCGTATCGTCATCAATAATAAGCAGACTTGTTGTATATATACCTTCAATAATTCTTGATTTGCTGCATTTTTCAATAAGCATAGTCGGAGTATTATTATTGTTTATTTCCAGAGGACTGCTTCTGAGAATAAGGGCGGCGTACGTTTGGGCGGTTGCGTTGTTTGCGACGCTGTTTCCGCTTGCCTTAATTAACGGATACGGTTATGAAAAAATACTCGCTTTGATAGTTATGCTGTCTCTTGTTATCCCGTCAAAAAAATATTTTTACAGAAATCTCAGCCTTGTAACGCCTAAACTTAATATGATGTGGTTTTCCGCGATAACGGCCGTTTTTATAGGGTCGGTTTGGATCGGTTTTTTTGTTTACAAACAGGATATTTATACGCTGAATAATTTTTTAACGACTTTGTTCGGAACGAGCGACGCCGGAAGATTTTTAAGAATCTGTATAGGAATGGCAGTGATTCTTACGATAGTAAGCATTTCTGAATTGCTTAAAAGAGCAAGGTATAAACAGATGCAAATCAGTTCGGATAATATCAGAACGCTTGCCGGTTCAAGCAAATATGTTTACGCTAATTACGCTTTTGAGAACAGAAATTTATTTTACAAAGATACGAATTCGTTTATAATGTATTCCCAGATAAACAATAATTCAATAGTTTTCGGCGATCCGGTCGGCAATGACGTTTCGGCGAAAGAGCTTATATGGGATTTTAAAGAAATGACGGATTTGAAAAATATAACGCCGACATTTTTATATGTCGGTCATAAAAATTTAAGGATTTACGACGATATGGGTATGGATATAGCCCCTTTCGGCGCCGACGCCAATGTTTTGCTTGAAACTTTTTCAAAAGATTCCAAACCGTTAAAAGAAATTAAAGAAACGGCGGATAAAATGGACGGGGAATATAGATTTGAAATAACCGACAAAGAAACTTTTAAAAAAGAGCAAAAATATGCGGATTTCATAGATTTTGAATGGCAGAAAGATTTCGGCAACTTAAAAAATAAAATGTTTGACGTTTCAGATCATTCGGCGGCAAAATATATACTTGTAAAAAAAGCCGGTTTTCTGTCGGCTTACGCATATTTATTGCTATCCCGGGACAAATATGAAGCTTTTGTTTCAAATGTCAGATATACGAGCGACTGCGGCGAAAATATGCTTCAATATATTTTATTCAAAACCGTTTGCTGGGCAAAGGAAAACAATTACAAGTGGTTTAATTTAGGGCTTACGCCTACCGAAAAAATTATTCTGGACGATGATTTCGTTCAAAAGGCGAAAATTTTTGTTTTCGGAGAACATTTTAAGTACGATATGATCGCGCTTAAAAATTTTAAATTGAAATTCCAGCCCGTGTTTAAAAATAAATACATAGTTTTTTACGCCGACAGGCATCTCAGTCATTTTTTGAAAGATTTCTTTTATTTGTATTCATAAAAAATTTGATATTTGCTGTTGACACGCCGATAGTTTTTTCTTATAATTTCAAATGTTAAGAAGTTGTAAAAAATATGAACAATTTAAAAACTTTCAAAGGAGAGAGTATGAAAAAGTTTTTTGTTTTGATGTTGGCGTTGGCTTTATTTGTTCCTGCGGTTGCAAGCGCGCAGATAAACTGGCACGGGCAGTTGGATGTTTTCGGTTATTCTGTTGATGATGAATCTTATTCGGAAACCGGAACAAGCAATACATATTCAAGAGTAATTCTCGGAGCAAATTTTGATTTGGCGGAAAATATTGAAGGTAATATGTCTTTAATGTATTTCAGCACATGGGGCGATAATTATCTTGCCGGCCAGCAGATAGACAATTCAAACGATACCGGCGTATTAAGCGCCGTAAGAGTGACGGAAGCAAATGTTGTTTTTAAAAATCTTTTTGACAACGATAAAATTTCGGCAAAAGTCGGAAGACAGTTTTATAACGGCGGAACTTTTTTTAACGTAGGACCCAGAGATTTGGTTTACTCTTATCTTCTTATCGGTATGATAGGAATGCCGTATCCGGAAATGTTTACCGACGGAGGTATGGACGGAGTAGTTGCTACTTATGACAACAAAGAAAATTTGAAAGTAGACGCCGGTTATTCTAAAATAATAAACGAAAACACGCCTGCCGGAATTAAGGTTAATACGACGTTTATTAACGCAAATTATAAATTTAACGATATGTGGAAAGTTCAGGGTTATTTGTATGATTCAGAATATGCCGACGGCAGTGATTATTTGAGATTTGAAATATTGGGTGCAAAGCCCGAGTTTACTTTGGGAAAATTAGCTGCGGCTTTAGAAATCGCGCAGGTATTCGGAGACGATGACGGTTCAATGTTTTCTACAAGACGTACGGCAGACGGATATTTTGCAAAGTTAGACGCATCATATGATTTAAATCCGTTGAAAGTAAGAGGCATGTATTTTATGACAGGTTCGCAGTTTTATGCTCCTTATACTCAGGATATTTATGCCGGAATCTATTTCACGTCAATGTTCAGGGCAATGGGCGGCGGAGATTTCTTTTCTGAAGCAGGAAGTTTGGATTGTTTAAATTTGGGCGCGGATTATACGATTTCCAAATTTAAATTTGCGCTTGATTATTACAGACTCGGCGACAGAGATGAGGCAAACAAAATGTACGAAGCTGATTTTACTGCGCAGTATAATTATAAAGAAAATGTTAATTTTAAAGGCGGAATAGCTTATTTGGGATTTGAAGAAGACGGTTCTGAAAAACATATGATATATGTATTAAGCGCCGGTTACAAGTTCGGCGGCAAATAATATTTTGCATACGAAATCATTTTGAGAAATTCAAAACAAGGAGAGAGTATGAAAAAGTTTTTAATGCTGGCGGTCGCGGCGGCGATGTTTGTGCCTGCAATGGCAAGCGCTCAGATAAACTGGTACGGGCAGCTGGATATTATGGGCAGCGTGGAACGCGAACAGGGGAATACTAATTTTGCGAATGAGTACAGTTATACCGACTCAAGGTTGTTTGTAGGAGCAAATTTCGGTTTAGAAGAAAATATTGAAGCAAACGTAGCCTTGATGTATATGGGCAGCTGGGGTGATAATTATTTGGCCGGCCAGCAGGCGGATAATACAAATGATACAGGATTGTTAAGCAAGACGGTTCTTGCCGAAGCAAACGTAGTATTTAAAAATTTATTTGACAATGACAGACTGACGTTAAAAGTCGGTAAATTTTACTACGGCGAAAAAGGCGATTCAATATTTTATGTAGGCTTAAGAGATATGTGGAAATGGGGATACGGTTATTCTAATTACAATTGGAACAGTGCATATAACGGAGGAATGGACGGAGCCCAATTGACCTATGACGATAAAGAAAAATTGAAAGTAGATTTGGTTTATTCAAAATTGGCAAACGAAAACAGCACCGTAAACAGTAATAAAATCAATATGATAATAGTAAACGGCAAGTATAAAGTTAACGACAACATAAGCGTAAGAGGATATATTTATGATTCCGAAACGTCCGATTATAACGTAATCGGAACCGATGATTTTAATGCTACCAGGGCTGAAATAATAGGTATAAAGCCTGATGTCAAATTTGGCGCATTGACGGCTTCGGCTGAAATAGCGAAAGCTTTCAGCAGCATAGAGTCTAAAATATTTGACCAGAATCTGGAAGATTCAGTACTTACAAAATTAAATGCGTCATATCAGTTTGATTTGACGGGTATGACATTAACTCCGAGAATTCAGTATTTAAGATGCGGAGAAAATGTTTGGTCTGACGTATCAGATGCAAATTTCGGACTTATTTCAAGCAACTACAAGTGGTGGTGGGGAATATATAGCTTGGAGTCGTTCAACGTCGGAGCAGACTGGACGAAAAATAAATACGGAATTTCTCTTGATATTTATAAAAACAGCTATGCATCCGGAGGAAGTTTCTGGTGGGAAGGCGATATAACGGCAAAATACCAATATACAAAAGATATAGAATTTTATGCCGGATATGCTTATGTCGTAGCTGAATACGGTTCAGACGATTGGTGGGAAAATCGTACGATAATGGGCGTAAACTGGAAGTTTGGCAGCAAATAATTGACTTTTTAATATATAAAAGAGACAGATTCGTTTGTGTTTATCTGTCTCTTTTATTTTGCAGTTGACTTGTAAATTGTTTTTTTTTATAATCTCAGATGTTAAGAACTTGTGAAAAAATTGTAAATAATTTAAAAAACTTTCAAAGGAGAAAGTATGAAAAAGTTTTTTGTGTTGGTTGTAGCGTTGGCTTTATTTGTTCCTGCTGTTGCAAGCGCGCAGATTAAGTGGAACGGACAGTTTGAAGTTTTAGGGTATGCTCTAGACAATGAAGGTTTTGCAGAAGACGGAACAAGCAATACTCTTTCAAGATTTATGCTTGGCGCAAATTTTGGATTGGAAGAAAATATTGAAGGTAATTTGGCATTGACTTATTTTGGCATATGGGGAGACAATTATCTTGCCGGTCAGCAGATAGATAATTCATCGGATACGGGTTTGTTAAGCGCGGTAAGAATAACGGAAGCAAATGTTGTATTTAAAAATCTTTTTGACAATGACAGAATTTCCGCTAAAGTCGGTAGACAGGCATATGACGGCGGCACAATATTTAAAGTAGGTCCGAGAGATTTGATATGGTCTTATATGTTAGTGGGCGGAATGGGCGCTCCTTACGGAGTTCTTGCAGAAGGCGGAATGGACGGAGTAGTTGCGACCTATGACAATAAAGAAAATTTAAAAGTAGATGCGGGATATTCAAAAATAGTAAATGAAAATACATCAAGCTCGTATAAAATAAATGTTGCTTTTATTAATGCAAACTATAAGTTTAACGATATGTGGAAGTTGCAAGGCTATTTATACGATTCCGAAATGGCAAACGTAGGTCCTTCATACGTAAGATTTGAATATTTGGGTTTCAAACCGGAGTTTGCCTATAAAAACTGGGCTGCGTCTGCCGAACTTGTTCAGTGTTTTGCCGATGACGACGGTTCAATATTTTCAACGGAACATACAAAAGACGGATACAGAGCAAGATTTGACGTTGCTTATAAAATGAACGACCTCAAATTAAGAGGCATGTACGTTATGACCGGAATGGATTTTTATGTTTCTCCGATGCAAAACAATTACTTAGGATTGATTTTCACTGCAATGTCCAGACAGCTGTCTCTTTCAGGGATGCCAGTAGATGTGTATATGGATTGTATGAATATCGGGGCTGATTATACTATCAGTAAATTTGATTTTTCAGCTGATTATTTCAGAATCGGATTGCCGAGAAGCGCAACGTATAAAGCGTATGAAGTTGATTTTATAGCAAAATATAATTATACGGAAAATGTTGCTTTTAAAGGAGCGGCAGGATATTTTAGCGAAGAAAACAGCAGTTATTACAATATGGTTTATTTTTTAGGACTTGATTATAAATTTGGCAGTAAATAATATTTGAATACTAAACAATTTTGAGAAATTAAAAAAAAGGAGAGAGTATGAAAAAATTTTTAATGCTGGCGGTTGCGGCGGTGATGTTTATGCCTGCAATAGCAAGTGCGCAGATAAACTGGTACGGGCAGTTTGACGTAATGGGGAGTATGGATCGTTGGCAGGGTGCCACAAATTTTGCAAATGAATACAGTTATACAAACTCAAGATTATTTGTAGGAGCAAATTTCGGATTGGAAGAAAATATTGAAGCAAACGTAGCTTTGGCGTATATTGGCAGTTGGGGCGATAATTATTTGGCGGGCCAACAGATAAATAACAGCAGCGATACGGGTTTGTTAAGCAAAACGGTTCTTGCCGAAGCGAATTTAGTATTTAAAAATTTGTTTGACAATGACAGACTGACGTTAAAAGTCGGTAAATTTTATTACGGCGAAAAAGGCGATTCAATATTTTATGTAGGCTTAAGAGATATGTGGAAATGGGGTTATGCGTATTCTGCGTATAGTTGGAACAGCGCGTTTGACGGCGGAATGGACGGAGCCCAGTTGACGTATGATGACAAGGAAAAAGTAAAAGTAGATTTGGTTTATTCAAAATTGTCGAACGAAAACAGCACTGTAAACAGCAGTAAAATCAACATGATAATATTAAACGGTAATTATAAAATCAATGATAATATTTGCGTAAAAGGTTATTTGTATGATTCTGAAACAACCAGCTATCAAGTAGTTGGACTTGGCAACAGAATGGAAACCATCGGCATAAAACCTATGGTCAAATTCGGAGCTTTAACGGCATCGGGAGAATTTGCTCAGCAGTATTCAAGCGATTCTTCAAAAATATTTGACCAGGTTCTTAGTGATTCCATACTTACAAGACTTAATGCTTCTTATAAATTTGAAATTAAAGACATGACTCTTACGCCAAGAGTTCAGTATTTAAGAGCAGGCAATAATTTTTGGTCAGATGTATCTGATGCAAATTTCGGACTTATATCAAGCACATACTGGTGGTATTGGGGTCTGTATAATTTAGAATCATATAATATCGGAGCGGATTGGACGAAAGGCAAATACGGAGTATCGCTTGATATATACAAAAACGGACGTGCTTACGGCGGAGATACTTATTGGTACGAGTATGATTTAACGGCAAAATATAAATATACTGAAACAATAGAATTTTATGCCGGATATGCTTATGCCGTAGATCAGGATGGTTCAGGCGATTGGTGGGAAACACGCGGTATAATGGGCGTAAACTGGAAGTTTGGAAGTAAATAATTAATTTGTTTATATAAACAAAAAGAGACAGGATGTTAAAAACGCCTGTCTCTTTTCGTTTAATGTTGTAAGCTGTTTTTATATATGGTAAACGGTTAAATAACACTATATTCGGGTATTGACAAACGGCTAACTAACAAATATAATCTAATACTGTTTTACATATATGATATGGGAAAATTTATATTACGTTTTGATGATTTTAAAAAGAAAAAAGAGCTTGAAGTAAAAGATAAAATTTTTAAACTTGATTTAGAAAGCGATGTTTTAAAAAAATCAGATTTAAAAATTTCTTTTAAAGCGGTAAGATATTCGGATATTATAAATATAGTCGGCAGAATATACGGAACCGAAACTTTTGAATGTTCAAGGTGTATCGGGATTTTTGACAAAAGCGTCAGTATCGCTTTTGAAAGTTCTTTTTCTAAGGAAGATGAAGAGTTTGACCTTTCCGATGATATAAAACAGACAATAATACTGGATATTCCCATGCAGCCGTTATGTTATGACGGATGTAAAGGAATATGTCAGGTCTGCGGATGTAATAAGAATGAAAAAGACTGTAAATGTAAAGAAAAAAACGACGGTGAATTTGTTGCGCAAAAGTGGTCAAAAATAATAAAATTAAATAAGAAGTAAATGGGGGAAAAATGCCAAATCCAAAAAGAAAACATACTCCGCACCGCAGAGATTGCAGGAGGTCTGCAAATTCCAAAATAACTGCGGAAAATTCAAATAAATGTTCAAACTGCGGAGCGCCGAAAATGCCTCACAGAGTTTGTCCGGAATGCGGATTCTACAACGGGAAACTCATTGTTCCTAAAAAAGTTAAAAAAACAAAAACTCAAAGCGAAGAGCAGCAGCAGGAAAAGGAACAGAAGTAAATGATAATCGCTCTTGATGCGATGGGCGGCGATAAAGCTCCTGACATAAATGTAGAGGGCGCCGTACTTGCCGTAAAGCATACAAGCCATGAAGTGCTTCTTGTAGGAAAACAGGAAGCCATATATCCTTTGCTTGACAAATATGCCAAGATCCATAGTATTTCGCCGAGTAAAATCAAAGTTATTAATGCAACCGAAGTTATAGAAATGCATGAATCGCCTGCAAACGCCGTAAGACAGAAAAAAGATTCTTCAATGGCAGTCTGCGCGAAGCTTGTCGTTGAAAAACAGGCCGATGCTTTTGTTTCAATGGGCAATTCCGGCGCGGCGATGGCTACTGCGATAATGTATTTCAAAAGAATTCCCGGCGTTTTAAGGCCGGCCATATCAACGCCTTTCCCTACCGTATCAGGCATGTGCACAATATTAGACGTCGGAGCAAACGTTGACTGCAAACCCGAACATCTTATGCAGTTTGCCGTTATGGGAAGCATATACGCCGAAAAAGTTTTAGGACAGTCTAAACCGAAAATAGGAATCATATCAATAGGCGAAGAAGATTCAAAAGGAAACGAGCTTACTTTTGCCGCATCAGACATTATTAAAAAAACAACACTTAATTTTATAGGAAACATAGAAGGCGGAGACATACCGAAAGGAAAAGCAAACGTAGTCGTATGCGACGGATTTGTAGGGAACGTTATTTTAAAATTCGGAGAAGGCATTGCCGAAATGATTATTAAACTTATAAAAGACAGCGTAAAAAGTAATCCTCTGTTTTGGGGGATTATACCGTTTTTAAAAGTCGCTATGTACAGCATGAAGAAAAAAGTTGATTATACTGAACAGGGCGGAGCTCCTTTATTGGGAGTAAACGAAGTTTGTCTTATAGGCCACGGCAAATCAAACGCGAAAGCGGTAAAAAACGCGGTTATAGTCGCCGCAAAATACGCTTCCCAGCACGTTAACGACGAAATAGCCCGGGAACTTGCAAAATACGGGCAAATTATAAAATCTTAAAGCGAGTGTTATGATGAATAAATTTAACGTAAAAATTCTCGGAACCGGATCTTATGTACCGGAAAAAATTTTGACAAACGCCGATTTGGAAAAAATGGTTGAAACATCAGACGAATGGATAACGGAAAGAACCGGCATAAAAGAAAGACGAATAATAGGCGAAACTCAAAATTTATCAGATTTGGCTTTTGAAGCGTCAAAGAAAGCCATAGAAAAATCAAAAATTAAAGTTGAAGATATAGATGTAATAATAATAGCTACTGTTTCGGGCGAGATGCCTTTACCGGCAACCGCGTGCATTTTACAGAAGAAACTCGGAATAAGCGCCGTTGCGTTTGATATATCGGCGGCATGTTCGGGTTTTATGTACGGACTTTCGGTAGCGAAATCTTTTATAGAATCAGGAGCATACAAAACTGTTCTTCTTGTCGGCGGTGAAGTTTTAACGAGAATAACGGATTGGACAGACAGAAACACCTGCGTTTTATTCGGCGACGGAGCCGGGGCAATGATATTGCAGGCTTCTGAAACAGAAACCGATGTTTTGGCGTTACATTTAGGAGCGGACGGCAATTATACAAATCTTTTAAATATACCGGCTGGCGGAACCGCAATTCCTACAACCCATGAAACCGTTGACAAAAAACAGCATTTTATAAAAATGTCAGGCAAAGAAGTTTTTAAAATAGCCGTTGTCAAAATGGCTGAAGCCGCAAGAAAAGCGCTGGAACTTTCAGGGAAAAAAGACGAAGACGTCGCGTTGTATATACCGCATCAGGCAAATCTTAGAATTATAGAAGCGGTAGGCAAAAAACTCGGCGTTGCCAAAGAAAAAATTTACGTAAATGTCCACAAATACGGCAATATGTCGGCCGCAACCACAATAATAGCGCTTGATGAAGCAATCAGTTCCGGAGCAGCTAAAAAAGGCGACATAATAACGGTTATGGCGTTCGGCGGAGGCCTCACTTGGGGCGCCGCGGTGCTTAAAATATAAAAAAATCATAAAAACAGGATTTTAGAAAAATTTATTCCGTAAGGATTAAAATTCAGGAGCAACAAAAATATGCAAAAAATAATGCTTATGTTTCCCGGACAAGGCTCGCAGTACGTAGGGATGGGAAAAGACTTATATGAGAAATATCCGTCGGCAAAAAATATAATAGATATGCTCGGAGCCGATCTGAAAAAAATAATGTTTGAAGGATCCGAAGAAGATTTAAAAAACACGCAAAATGCGCAGCCGGCTATTTTTGCGGCAAGCATGGCATGTTTTGAAGTTTTAAAACAGTCCGCGGATTTAAATAAATTTGAAATAATAACGGCAGGTCATTCTCTAGGGGAATATTCCGCTATGTGCGCGGCCGGCATTTTTAATTTTCAAGACGGTCTTTCAATGGTTAAAGCAAGAGGCGGATTTATTCAGAAAGCGTCGGAACAAAATCCCGGAACTATGGCGGCGATTTTAGGATTGGATAAAGATATTGTTATCAATATATGCGCTCAGGCAAGCCAAACAGGAGTTTGCGACGCGGTAAATTTTAATTCGCCCGGACAAATTGTAATATCCGGCTCAGCAGAAGCGGTTCAGAAAGCTGTTCAGCTTGCTCAGGCTCAGGGAGCTTCCAAAGCGATACTGTTAAATGTATCCGGTCCGTTTCATTCAAAATTAATGACGCCGGCATCCGAAATGATGAAAGAAGAATTAAATAAGTATGAATTTAATAATCCCGTATATCCGGTAATTACAAACTGCGATGCCCAAACGACAAAAGACGTTTCAAATATCAAAGAAAAACTTGCAAAACAAATAAATAATTCTGTAAAATGGGACGCTTCAATTTTAAACGCTATTGCGGACGGCGCGGAATTGTTTATTGAAATAGGGCCGCAGAGAGTGTTGTCGGGCCTTATGAGAAGAATAGACAAAACTAAAAAAGTTCTTAATATTGAAGATTTGGCAAGTTTAGAAAAGACATTAAAGGAGTTGAACAAATGAGATTAAAAGGACAGACAGCAATTATAACGGGATGCGCTCAGGGTATAGGCAAATCAATAGCCGAAACATTTGCCAAAGAGGGCGCAAATATTGTAGTATCTGACATCAATATTGAATTGGCTCAGAAAACGGCCGAAGAATTAAAAAAAGTTTTCGGAGTAGAAACGCTTGCGGTTGCCGGCAATGTTGCAAAATTAGAGGATTGCGAATCTCTTGCCGCAAAAACGCTTGAAAAATTTCAAAAAATTGATATACTTATAAACAATGCCGGTATAACGAAAGACAACTTGGTGCTCAGAATGAGCGAAACGGAATGGGATGCGGTAATATCCGTTAATCTAAAAGGCGTTTTTAACTGCACTAAGGCGGTCACTAAACAGATGTTTAAACAGAGATCGGGCAGAATTATAAATATAACGTCTGTCGTAGGTCTTATGGGTAATGCGGGACAGGCGAATTATTCCGCTTCAAAAGGCGGAGTTATAGCTTTAACTAAAACATGCGCTCGGGAATTTTCTTCAAGAAACGTTTTGGTTAACGCGATAGCGCCGGGATTTATCAGAACGGCGATGACCGATGCGTTAACGGATGACGTTAAAGCGAAACTTGCCGAACAGATTCCGTTAAAGAGACTCGGAGAAGCAAGCGACATAGCAAAAGCCGCGTTATTTTTTGCAAGCGAAGACTCTTCGTATATTACGGGGCATGTTTTGTCCGTAAACGGCGGAATGTACATGTAGTTAAAATTTAAGTTAAAATAAAAGAGTTGTAAAACAACTCAACAAAAACAGGGGGAAAGAAAAATGGCAGACATAGAAACAAGAGTAAAAGAAATTATCGTTGAACAATTGGGAGTTGATCCGGCCGAAGTTAAACCGGAAGCGTCATTTATAAATGATTTGGGCGCGGATTCTTTGGATACCGTTGAACTCGTTATGGCTTTTGAAGAAGAATTCGGCATTGAGATTCCGGATGAAGAAGCTGAAAAAATTCAATCTGTCGGGCAGGCTATTGAATATATTTCTTCTCATCAAGCTAAATAAGTTCAGAGAATTAAAAGCTTATGAATAAGAAAAGAGTTGTCATTACAGGAATGGGGGTTCTTTCTCCTATAGGTATTGGCAAGCGGGAATTTGCCGACTCTTTAAGAGAAGGCAAATCCGGAGCAAACCCCATTACGGCGTTTGACGCTTCCAATTTTTCCACTAAATTTTGCGCCAACGTCAAAAATTTTGTGCCCGAAAATTTTATTGACAAAAAGAAAGCAAGAAGAATGGCCAGATTTACCCAGATGGGTTTTATTGCCGCTAAAATGGCGATAGAAGATTCCAAACTGGATTTGTCTAAAGAAAATTTATCAAGAATAGGCGTAATAACCGGAACAGGCATAGGCGGTCTTGAAATAACCGAGGAAGAACATTCCGTGGTTGTAGAAAAAGGACCGAGAAGGGTTTCCCCTTTTTTAATACCTATGATAATAACAAACATGCTGCCTGGAGAAATAGCGATTGAGTACGGTTTTACCGGACCCAATTATGCCGTTTCAAGCGCATGCGCATCGGCAAATCATGCTATAGGCAATGCTTTAAGACTTCTCAGATACGGAGACGCCGATGTTATTATTACCGGCGGAGCGGAAGCCACAATAACTGATTTGGCAGTTTCGGGTTTTAATAATATAAAAGCCCTTTCAACAAGAAACGACGATATCGCTAAAGCGTCAAGGCCTTTTGACTTAAACAGAGACGGTTTTGTTATAGGCGAAGGCGCCGGTATATTAGTTCTTGAAACATTAGAACATGCGCAGGCAAGAGGCGCAAAAATATACGCCGAACTTGCAGGTTACGGAGCATCGGACGATGCATATCATATGACGGCTCCCGATCCGGAAGCAAAAAGCGTTATACAGGCGTTAGAATTGGCGATAAAAGACGCCGGAATTTCAAAAGATGAAGTTGATTACATAAACGCTCACGGAACCTCAACGGAATTAAATGACAAGACGGAAACGCTTGCAATAAAAACCGTTTTTGGAGAAAGAGCTTATAAAATACCGGTTTCATCAACAAAATCAATGACCGGACATTTACTCGGAGCGGCCGCCGGAGTTGAGGCGATAGCTGCAATTTTATGTATGGAAGAAGGTTTTATTCATCCTACAATAAATTATGAGACGCCGGATCCGAACTGCGACTTGGATTATGTTCCTAATGCCGCAAGAAATCAGCAGATTCATTGTGCGATGTCAAATTCTTTGGGTTTTGGCGGACACAACGCTACAATAGTTATAAAAAAGTATGTTGGATAAAATAAAAAATTTATTAAAAGTTTTTTCTTGTTCGGATTGCTGCTGTTCAAAACAAGAAGAGACAAGCGCCGCAGAAACAAAAGACAGTTCTTTAAATGTCGGTATGGAAGGCATAACAAAACTTCAAAGTTTTATTGGTTATGTTTTTAAAAATCAAAAAACTTTGGAATTGGCATTAATACACAAATCATATTCCAGCGAATATGGTTTAACGGATTGTAACGAGCGGATGGAATTTCTGGGAGACGGTATTCTATCCGCTCTTGTTTCGGAATACTTATATAATAAATATTCCGATAAACAGGAAGGAGATCTTTCTCAACTTAAAGCCCAGATAGTATCTGCCAAAAACTTGAGCAGATGGGCTAAAGAAATACAATTAAATGATTTTGTTTTAATAAGCAAAAATGAAGAACTTAACGGAGCAAGGCTAAGAGAATCGCTGCTTTGCGATTCATTTGAAGCCGTGACGGGAGCCGTTTATTTAGACGGCGGTTTTGAACAGGCGTCAAAATTTATCGGGAGATTTTTAAACCGAAACATTAATTTTGATATAACCGATTATAAAACCAAACTACAAGAGAAAATTCAGTCGCAGTACCGGACTTTGCCGCAATATAAAGTAATTGAAGAATCAGGGCCGGATCATAACAAAAAATTTAAAGTAGCGGTTTTTGTGCATGATAAGCAGTTAGGTATCGGCGCAGGCAATTCAAAAAAACAAGCCGAACAAACGGCGGCAAAACAGGCATTTGAAAACGATTCAAAATAATGCGCTGTTTTTAAATCCGCAGTAAAAATTTTCAAAAAAATCGGAGGATAATATGCAGTATTTTTTAAGCGAAGAAGAACAGATGTTAGTTGACGTGGCAAGAGAAATAGCGCAGAAAAAAATTAAGCCGGTAAGAGAAAAATATGACGAAGAGGGAATATTTCCCTGGGATATAGTAAAAGAACTGGCGCAGGCTGATTTGTGCGGAGTTTATATACCTGAACAGTACGGAGGAGTAGGACAGGGCATTATGGGCCTGGTTCTTGTAACAGAAGAGCTTTGCAAAGTTGACGGCAGTATTGCACTTGCCCTTGCGGCTACGGCGCTCGGAACGCTTCCTATACTTGTAGCAGGAAACGAAGCGCAGAAAAGCAAATATTTGCCCGATATAGCTTCGGGTAAAAAACTTGCGGCGTTCGGGTTAACCGAACCCTCTGCAGGTTCTGACGCTACCGCTATGAAAACAACAGCGGTAAAAGACGGCGATTATTATATTCTTAACGGAACAAAATGTTTTATAACAAACGCCGGAGAAGCGGAAACTTATACGGTATTTGCAAAAACAAATCCGTCAAGAGGAGCAAGAGGCATTTCTTGCTTTATTCTTGAGAAAGGAATGGAAGGTTTTACATTCGGCAAAAAAGAAAATAAAATGGGTATCAGATCTTCGGTAACAAGAGAACTGGTATTTAATAACTGCAGAGTTCATAAAGATAATTTGTTGGGCAAAGAAGGGCACGGTTTATTGATCGCTCAGGCAACGCTTGACGGTTCAAGACCGGGAGTCGCTTCTCAGGCTTTGGGAATAGCGGCGGGCGCGTTGGATGAAGCGGTAGAATATGCAAGAACAAGAGTACAGTTCGGTCAGGCTATTTCTTCTTTCCAGGGCATTCAGCATATGTTGGCCGATATGGCAACAAAAGTTGAAGCGGCAAGATGCTTAGTATATCAGGTTGCAAGAATGATAGACGACAACAACAAAAAACCCGAAAATGAAAAGGTAAGAACAAGCAAGGAATCGGCGATGGCAAAGCTTTTTGCATCGGAAACCGCAATGCAGGTTACGACCGACGCAGTTCAGATTTTCGGCGGATACGGCTATTGTAAAGAATATCCGGTAGAAAAAATGATGAGAGACGCAAAAATAACGACGCTTTACGAAGGTACAAGCCAGATTCAGAAAAATGAGATTGCGTTGAATCTTATTAAGGAATCTGCAGCGAGTAAATAACCGAAATATTTTGGCTGCGCTTTTGTATTTTCAAAGCTCATTTACCGTTTCACTTACGTAAACTTCGCTTTGAAAATACTTCGGCTCACACGAAATCTTTCTAGTTATTAAAAAAGGGATTGGAAATGACAGAACCAACATCAGTAGTTTCAACAATGACATTAGTTATGCAAAGTGTTGATATTTCAAGTACAGCACATGTTATGAATGCTATGGATGTTTTAGGACAAGTTCATTCTTTTTATGATAGCGCATGGACTAAATTAGTTTGTGTTATAGGCGTTTTTGGTTTTATATGGCCTTTGATTGTTTCATATTTTCAAAATAAATCAATAGATAAAACAGAAGAAAATATTATATTGAAAATAAAAGAACAACAGGAAGAGAATAAAAAATATAGTGATAAACTTGAAAAAATAGAAATAGATTTTAAGAATAAAACAAAAGAAATAGATGACAAAACGAAAGAAATAGATGTTAAAACGAAAGAAATAGATGATAAAACGAAAGAAATAGATGTTAAAACGAAAGAAATAGATGTTAAAACGAAAGAAATAGATGTTAAAGCAAAAAAAATTGAAAAACAACTTATAAAAATAAGAGCATTGATTTGGCATATGGAGTGTTTTAATAAGAAAGAGTCAGATCCAGACCAGTCTATTTCATCTGGTTTTGTATCTATTTTAGCGTATAAAATATTGTGTGATGATGATGGGATAGAAAGAGTTACAAATATAATAACAGATGTGTTATCAAAAAAACCAAATTTAAGCCCAAAAACATTAAATGATTTAGAGAAAATAATAAAGGCATTAAAAGATATGGGTACGGAAATTCAACAAATAAAGGATAATATTTCTAATATACAAAGTTTTTATGATGAACAACAAAAAACAAAACAAATATAGTAAAAATTGACAATAAAATTGGATATTTGATAGCATAATTTTTTAGTTTAAAGAACAACAGGAGGAAGAAATAAAGATGCACATAATAGTTTGTATAAAACAGGTTCCCGGAACGACAAACGTTCAGATAGATCCTGAAAAAGGAACATTAAAAAGAGAAGGCGTTGAAGCGGTTATCAATCCCTTTGACGAATATGCCATAGAAGAAGGCGTAAGACTAAAAGAAAGAACAGGCGGAAAGGTAACAGTTATAACAATGGGACCTCCGCAGGCGGATTCAGCCCTCAGAGAAGCAATTTCAAAAGGAGCGGATGAAGCAATACTCGTCAGCGACAGAGCATTTGCAGGCGCCGATACATGGGCAACCTCTTATGCATTATCGTCGGCAATTAAGACAATATCTGATTACAGCGTTATTATCTGCGGCAAGCAGGCAACCGACGGAGACACGGCGCAGGTCGGTCCTTCGGTAGCAGAAATGTTAAATATTCCGCATGTAGCTTATGTTAAAAAAGTTGAAGAAATAAACGATAAATTTATGAAAGTAGAAAGAATGATGGAAGACGGATATGATTTAATTGAAACTCCGGTTCCTTGTTTGATTACAGTTGTTAAGGAAATCAATACTCCCAGACTTCCGTCTCTTAAAGGTAAAATGAACGCAAAAAAAGCTGTTATAAAACAGCTTAACGTTCAATCTATTAACGCTGATGTTGAAAAATGCGGACTCAAAGGTTCGCCTACTCAGGTTATGAAAATATTTACGCCGCCTCAAAGAAAAGGCGGAGATAAATTTACCGGAGAAGCAAACGTTCAGGCACAGGCGTTAGTTCAAAAATTAAAAGAAGCAAGCATTATATAGAAGCTGGGAAGTTAGGAAGCTTGGAAGCTGAGTAACTGCAACGACTTTAAAAACAAATACAGAAACTTGGAAGTTTGGAAGTTGGGCGGATTTGCGAAGCAAACCGAAGAGGTTTAGCAGTTTAGCAACGGCTTTAAAGACAAATACGGAAGTTTGAAAAAGACAAACGAATTATAAGGGAGAAGCAAAAAATGGCAAATCAAATAAATATACTGGCAGATAAATGTATCGGTTGTTCTCTTTGTGTCAGCGCATGTCCGTTCGGCGCTATCGCAATGACTGAAAGACCGGATCATCCTAAAAAATTTAAACTGGCAGTTATAGACGTAAATAAATGTACATTCTGCGGAGCATGCGTGCAGGCATGTAAAGTTTTCAAAGCGATTGAAATGAAAAAAGATGAAGTTAAACCGGCGGTTGATTTGTCGCAGTACAGAGGCGTTTGGGTCTATGCAGAACAGAGACACGGCGTTATATCAACGGTCGTTTACGAACTTTTAAATCAGGGAAGAGTTTTAGCAGATAAATTGCAGGTTCCTCTAAGCGCTGTTTTAATCGGTTCAAACATAACTTCAAAAGCACAGGATTTGATAGACAGAGGGGCAGATAAAGTTTATATTTACGACGACCCTATTTTTGCGGAATTCCAGGATGATTCTTATACGGCAATTCTTACGGAACTTTTGAAAAAAGAAAAACCTGAAATAATACTTATGGGCGCGACAAATATCGGAAGATCATTTGCATCAAGAGTTGCGGCAAAAATTTATACCGGTTTAACGGCAGATTGTACGGGACTTGATGTGGATTTAACTACAAGAAATTTGCAGCAGACAAGACCTGCTTTCGGCGGAAACATCATGGCTACGATTTTAACGCCGAGACACAGACCGCAGATGGCAACAGTCAGACATAAAGTTTTCAAAGAAGCAAAACCTCAGGCGGGCAGAAAAGGCGAAGTTGTAGTCAATACAGTTGATGCGTCAAAAATAATAAACAGAACAAAATTCTTGCAGTTTTTTAAAGACGACAGCGCTCATGTTAATCTTCACGATGCCGATATAATAGTATCCGGCGGAAGAGGACTCGGAAAACCTGAAGGTTTTAAATTAGTTGAAGAACTCGCAGATTTGCTCGGCGGCGCGGTAGGGTCGTCAAGAGCGGCCGTTGATGCAGGCTGGATCCCTTATTCACATCAGGTAGGACAAACAGGTACAACAGTTTCTCCGAAAGTTTATATAGCATGCGGTATCTCAGGCCAAATCCAGCATATGATCGGCATGGGTTCTGCAGAAACAATTATCGCAATAAATAAAGATAAAGATTGCCCTATGATGCAGGTTGCGACTTATTCGCTGGAAGGCGATTTGTATGAGATTATTCCTTCCATCATATCGGAAATTAAAAAAGCCAGAGCTTAGTCAGGTTTTAATCTTTCGCTTACAATTTTGAAACACAAGAGCTTATGTACACCGTAAAGGAACGTACACTTCGCTCTTGTGTTTCTTCATTTCAGCGGAAATCTTAAAGCCTTTTAAAGCTGCTTTGCTCTTGCGATATTTCGTTTCACGCAAAATCTTTACGGTTGCAAGTCGGGTTACTTCGCTCTTGTGTTTCTTCATTTCAGCAGAAAACAATCCCACCTCGCTCTTATTATATTTTTTATATTAAGCTTATTAGACAAAAACAATCATAAATTGTTAAAATTAATTTGTCCCGTTGCCATATGTCTTTATATTACGGATGTTTTAATTGAAGAATTTTATTAAATATTTATTTTTGGTTTTTTTGGGGGTCATAGGAGCTTTTATTATCGCAGAAGTTCTTATGCAGATAATAAAACCTCCTATGCTTTTTGACAAAGCCAAACATTGTAATCATGATACGAGTATTTTTGAGAAAAGTGCAGCTAGCAGCGATTTTTTTAAATATTTATATGTTGATATTTATGATAATTATTTTGAATTAAAAAATAATACATATGTAATAAACAGGGTCAACACGTTATTGCCGGATTCAAAAAGAAATGAAAAATTTTCTAAAATAAAAAAAACAGACAATATAAGAATTTTTATAGCCGGAGAATCCGTAGCTGAGCAGTTTCCTAATGAAATATTGCGACAAACTTTAAAACAAGAAAATCCCGAAACAGAGTTTGAAATAATAAATGCCGGTACCGGCGCTTACGAAAGTTACAGAATAAAAAGAGTTATTAAAGAAATATTAAAGCATCAGCCTGATTATATTGTAATAATGATTGGCAATAATGACGGGCTATACGAGCCTCTTGAAATTAATTATTTCCCATATAAATATAAAATTTTCAGAACATCTTATGTTTTGAACAGATTGTCAAACTGGTTTGTAAAAAGACGTTATTTAAATGATGAAGAATCTTTGTCGTTGTTTTTTCAAAAAAATATTCTATCTATTGTAAAATCCGCTAAAAACAAATCAAAACTTATATTTGTTACTTTGCCGCGCAATTCATTCTTTGTAAATACATCGTTTGAATATAATTTTCCGGAAATCAATTATAATCCGGAGAACGACGAGAGATATGATGCCAGAAGAAACTTTTTAAAAAGTTTGCCTCAAAAATATTCATGGGTATATGTTGCTGATTATAATTTTATGTTAAAACACAAAATTTCTAATTGTCTGGGATACGATATTTTCAGGGATAATGTCCATTATTGGCCTAATATGTATTGGCTGATATCAAGATTAATTTCAGAGCAAATTTCAAAGAAAACGTCAGAAATAGATACGGAATATATTTTGAGTCTGATGAATAAAAACGATTTAAAAAATCAGGAAAAAATTATAAAAAATATCATTAACGATGATAATGTTTTTGAAAGCGCTAACCATTTTAAATATTATTATATTTGTGGGAAACTTTATAATAATGATAAGAAGGAATTTAAATATTTTATTGAAAAAGCTTTGAATAATAATAAAAAATTTGTTATATGCGCCGGCTGCCATTTTTTAATTCTATCCGGAAAAGAACGGCAGGCATTGCTGTATTTAAATGTCTTTTTAAGAAAAAATCCAGAAAATTATAAAGGATATTTATTAAAAGCATTGGCCTATTATAAATTAGGCGACAGACAATCAAGTAAAAAATATTTTAATATTGCTAAAAAGTTAAATCCAAAAAACGATTTTGATTTGGAATATTTAGATAAGTTTTATAAAGAAAAGACGGGGCATTAAATTTAAACAATATTTTGATATACGCCTTTTCGCCGGCTTGTATTGCCGCAAAGTTTGTAATTTAATATTGTCTTGATTTTATATTATAATTAACTAATTGAATGAATAATATATTGTTGCAAGATTTATATGCTGTTTTCAGAGAACTGAATAAATATTTTATCCGGATGTTCAGCATAAAATATTTTGCGGTATCGGTTTTTCATTTTATTTTAACATTCTATACCGACGGATTAATATTTGTATATCAAAATTTAGACGCGCCTGTTTTTATCAGAATAAAAATAATATTTTTAATCATACTTATTTTTTTATGGCAGTTTATCGGTTTTATTATCAGAAATTATTCAAAGTCTGAAAATATCAGGGGTTTTATAAAATTTTCCGGTATATATTTTGCAGTAATGATGCTGTTTCAGCTTGCTTTATGGCCGTTTATAGTAGGGAATCAGATGTATTACGGTTATTTGGCAGATGCCGTATATTTAACGGATTATGCTGTTTTTCAGGGCGTGTTCATAAAATATTTTAGAATATATTCTCTGATGTTAGTTCCAAATATAGCCGGCATTACAATTGTTCAAATTTTTGTAATTTCATCAATCATCGGATATGTGATGCAGCAGATAAAAAAATATTTTAATTTGGGAAAATCCGTATATTTTTTTTATATTCCGTTTTTATTTCCGTTGATGCTTCAATATAATCTGAATATTGAAAAAGATATCATATATTCGTATTTTGTTTTATTTTTAATTGCTAATTTGCTTTTTCTCAAATTTGAGACAAATTCGCAGAGATTAAATTTAAATATTTTTTTTATTGCTTTATCTTCTGCCCTTGTCGCTGCCGTAAGACCGGGCGGAATCATATTTTTTATTGCGACGCCGGCGCTGCTTTATTTATTGTATTATAAATCGTTTAATTTCGGTAAAATATTGATGTATTTCATTTTAAGCATTCTTCTTTCGGTAATTTTTGTTCCGAATGTTGTCAGCACAGTTCTTTTAAATAAAAACGGAGCATCATACGGGAATGTTTATATATTAAATGATACGTTTAAAGTTTTATTAAACGAGGCTGTTGATGATCAAAATGAAAATATTTTGGAAGAATTTGAATCGGATACGAATTTCAAAATAAAAAGAATATTGTCAAAAAAAACGGAATTAAACGACGGATTTTTTACAAATCTTCCTAAAAGAGATAAAAATAAATTTCAAATCATATCCCAAAAACTTATTGCCGAATATTTTGATGAATATGTTAAACACAAGTTTAAGAAACTTTATTATGGTCAAGTTATAATAAATTTGAATTCAAACCCTCACAATATCGCGGAATATGATAATTATGCGCATAAGTCTTATGAAAAAATAAAGAACAGAATAGTTCAGATCAGCCCTGCGGTATATTCAAGAGTTATTGATTTTTTTAAGGCGTATAACGAGAATATGTCTATAAATCATTATATTTTAAAAAGTTTTATTTTTATTTATTCGGTAATATTTGTGATTTCGATTTTATTAGGCGTAAGAAAAATTTTTATAATTGCGTGTTATATGATTTTTCATATCGTATATATAACTTTAATAGTTCCCTATCCGGGGTTTAGATTTTATTTTCCGTGTTATATAACGGGATACTTGTTTATTTTTTATCTGATTTTCTATTTTATCAGACGGGGTCATATAAATGAATATTAAAGAATTGCTGAAAGATCTGCGGGATACGGCGGCAAGTTTAAAAGATTTTATTATACAGGTTGCCGACAGAAAGATTTTGCGCGCAGCGATTTTACATTTTATTGTAACATTGTTTAGCGATGAGTTGGTATTTGAATACGGCGGCGTAAGTTTGTTTTATATAATCAGAATAAAGATTATATTTTTGATAATTTTGATAATTATATGGCACTTAATAGGATATTTGGTAAAGAATTATTCAAAGTCTGAGGATATAAGGAATTTTATAAAATTTTCCGGCATATATTTTGCAGTAATGATGCTGTTTCAGTTTGCTTTATGGCCGTTTATAATAGGAGACCAGATGTATTACTGTTATTTTGCGGATTCGGTTTATCTTACTGTAAACCCGGAAGTTTTTCAAAGTATATTTATCAAATATTTTAGAATATATTCTCTTATGCTTGTTCCTAATTTGGCAGGCATAGTTATTGTCCAGTTATGCGTGATATCTTTAATTATAGGCTGTGTAATGTCGCGCATAAAGAAGCATTTCGGGCTTGCCAAATGGGTGTATTTATTTTACATTCCTTTTTTGACTCCGGTAGTTATCCAGCATAATCTGCTTATAGAAAAAGATATTTTAAACGGATATTTTACCCTACTTTTGTTTTCTATACTGGTTTTTAAAAAATTTAGCGCCTTATCCGATAAAATAAATATAAATTTATTGATAACGGCGGCAGTGTCATCAATAGTCATTGCAATAAGACCGGGAAGTATTATATTTTTTGCCGTTACGCCGGTTTTAATTTATCTTTTAAACTATAAAGAAATAAATTTGCGCAAAATAATTTTATTTTTAATATTCAGCGTATTTAGTTCGTTTATCTTTGTGCCCAATTATATGAGCACCGTGGTGTTTAACAGAAACGGAGACGCATATAAAAATGTTTATATTTTGAACAATGCCTTCAAGCTGTTATTATATAAAGCGGTTTATGAAAACAATAAAGAGATTTTAGATAAATTTCAAAACAGTGAGGATTTGAAATTAGGCAGCTTATTGCACAAAGATATAAATGACGTGAATTTTTTTATAAAGCTTTCGGAAGCGGATAAAAAGAAATTTACAACAATATCTAAAACTCTGGTTAAAGAATATTTTTATGATTATATCAGCTATAAATTTAAAATATTTTATAATAATTTGAGATTCATACGTTTGAGTGAAAATATAGGCGGTTTTTATTTACACGATAACATTATCAGAGAAAACTATAATTCAATAAAAAACAAGATCAGACTCGTCAATTCGGCTTTTTATACGAAAATGATTAAATTGTTTAAAAAATATGATGCTTATATAACGGTGCGCAATAATAATTTTTTGTCAAAATTGTTTATTGCTATATATTTCGTATTGTTTGCGGCGTCATTGATTTTCGGCATAAAAAAAATATTTATCATAACATGTTTTCTAATAAGTTATCTTGTTTTACAAATATTAATAGTTCCCTATCCGGGGTTTAGATTTTATTTTCCGTGTTATATAACGGGATACTTGTTTATTTTTTATCTGATTTTCTATTTTATCAGACGGGGTCATATAAATGAATATTAAAGAATTGCTGAAAGACCTGCGGGATACGGCGGTAAGTTTAAAAGATTTTATTATACAGGTTGCCGACAGAAAGATTTTGCGCGCAGCGATTTTGCATTTTATTTTAACATTGTTTAGCGATGAGTTGGTATTTGAATACGGCGGCGTAAGTTTGTTTTATATAATCAGAATAAAGATTATATTTTTGATAATTTTGATAATTATATGGCACTTAATGGGATATTTGGTAAAGAATTATTCAAAGTCTGAGGATATAAGGGATTTTATAAAATTTTCCGGCATATATTTTGCAGTAATGATGCTGTTTCAGCTTGCTTTATGGCCGTTTATAGTGGGAGACCAGATGTATTACTGTTATTTTGCGGATTCGGTTTATCTTACAAATGCGGCAATTTTTCAAGGAATATTTATCAAATATTTCAGGATATATTCTCTTATGCTTGTTCCTAATTTGGCAGGCATAGTTATTGTCCAGTTATGCGTGATATCTTTAATTATAGGCTATGTAATGTTGCGCATAAAAAAGCATTTCGGGCTTGCAAAATGGGCGTATTTATTTTACATTCCTTTTTTGACTCCGGTAGTTATACAGCACAATCTGCATATTGAAAAAGATATTTTATACTCTTATTTTATATTTCTTTTATTGGCGCATATACTGATAGTAAGGCTTAAACAAGATAAGAGATTAAATATTAATTTATTTATCATTGCTGTTTTTTATGCCATTGCGGCTTCAATAAGACCCGAAGGAATTATATTGTTTATCGTTATGCCGGTTTTAATTTATCTTTTAAACTATAAAGAAATAAATTTGCGCAAAATAATTTTATTTTTAATATTCAGCGTATTTAGTTCGTTTATCTTTGTGCCGAATTATATGAGTACCGTGCTGCTTAATAAAAACGGACATTCTTATACGAATATGTATATTTTAAATGATTCTTTTAAAGTTTTATTACAAAAAGCGATAAATATGAAAGATGAGTATATTCTAGACGAATTTAAATCAAACACAAATTTAAAATCCGAGGAATTATGTGTAAAAGATATTGATTTTAATATAGGATTTTTTATAAATCTTCCGAAAAGAGATCAGATTAAATTTCAGATAATATCAAATAAATTAATACAAAAATATTTTTATGATTATATCAAATATAAATTTACGCTTTTTTATGAAAAAATATATATTACGGATTTAAATACAAATATCAGAAATCTCGGCAAATACGACGATTATGCCGACAGCCGTTATCAACTTATAAAAAATAAATTAACGCAGATTAGCCCGTATATATATTCTGAAGTTATAGGAATTTTTAGTAAATATAATGCTTTTATAAGAGGCTCATATTATAATTTTCTTGCAATTTCAATAATTATGGTATACGGAGTTATTCTTTTGGGCGCGATATTGATTTCCGAAAAAAAACTATTGATAGAATTAATTTTTATTATAAGTTATTTAATTTTTCAAATTTTAATGTCGCCGTTTCCGAATCTGAGATTTTATTTTCCGTGTTATATAACGGGTTATTTTTTTATGTTTTATTTGATTTTTTATTTTATCGGCAATAAAAACAGAAACGTCATTCATTAGTTTTATTTTGTTGTTTTGACTATAAAAACATCTTCAGTATCCAGAAATGTGATATTTTTAAATCCGTTGTCGTTGAGCATTAATCTTATTGTTTCATTGCACGGCAGCATATCTTCGGCTATCAATCCGCCTACATTTCTGTGATGAGTATCTATATTTAATTTTGAATTTGTATGCGCCAGTATAAATAATCCGTTTTTTTTGAGCACTCTGTTTATTTCTTTGACGGCTTTATTTTTATCTTCAAAATGCGGAAATGCATTTAAACACATAACTTTATTAAAAGTGTTATTTTCAAACGGCAAAGAAACAACGTCGGTAACTATAAAATCCGTATCAGGAAATTTTTTCATCGCTTTATCTATCATATTTTGCGCAAAATCAATTCCCGTAACTTTTATATTTTTATATTTTTCTTTTAATGTTTCAATAAAAATACCCGTTCCGCAGGCGACATCTAAAACGGTATCGTCATTTTTTAAATCCAATAAAGGAATTACCGCTGTCTTTATTTTATGCGAATCAAGCTCGTTTTTGCCGCTGTCCCAAGTGCATGCGCATTTGTTAAAAAAATCTTTTCTGTTCAATTTATTTTCCTTAAAATATTTGAAAGTGTTTTTAAATTTTATACTTTTTGGCCGTAAATATCAATTATTCGCAAAAAATATTTTCAAAATATAAAAATACGGATAATTTGACAAATAAATATAAATTTTATATTATTAATAATAAATATTAATAAGGAATAAATATTAATAATGAAAAAAACAAGAAAAACAATACAAAAAAATTTAGTGCTGGAAACTCTGATCAATATGAAAAATCATCCTACCGCCGACCAGTTATTTACGGAAATACAAAAAAAATATCCGGCAATAAGTAAGGCGACGGTATATAGAAATTTGGACTGTCTAAGCAAAACGGGGCAGATTAAACATATTGAAATGCCGGATTCGGCAGACAGGTTTGATCATTTTACAGCCAATCATTATCATATAAAATGCGTTATTTGCGCAAAAACGGAAGACGTTGATATGCCGTATTTTGATAAAATTGAAGAAAAAATTAAAGATAAAAAAGGTTTTACGATTGAAACGCATGATTTGGTTTTTAAAGGAATATGCGGAGAATGCAAAAATAAAAATAAACAAAGGAGAAGTTAAAATGGAAGAAAACAATTTAACGAAAATGCCGCTTATCGGGGACGATGCGCCCGAGTTTAAAGCAAAAACTACACAGGGAGATATAAATTTCCCTACGGACTACAAAGGAAAATGGGTGATTTTATTTTCACATCCGGCAGATTTTACTCCGGTATGCACTACTGAATTTATGACATTTGCAAAAATGGCCGATGAATTTAAAGCCTTAAATACCGAACTTGTAGGACTTTCGGTTGATTCTCTATACGCTCATATCGCGTGGCTTAGAAAAATTCAGGAACTTGAATGGAACGGAATGAAGAAAATTGAGGTAAAATTTCCTCTTATAGAAGATATAAAAATGGATGTGGCAAAAAAATACGGAATGATTCAGCCGGGGCAGTCCAATACTCAGGCGGTAAGAGCTGTTTTTGTCATTGATCCTAAAGGGAAAATCAGACTTATACTTTATTATCCGCTTTCAACAGGCAGAAATTTTGACGAAATAAAAAGAGTCATTCTCGCTCTGCAGAAAGCCGATGCGGATTCGGTTGCAACGCCTGCAAACTGGAGACCGGGAGACGATGTTATAGTTCCTCCTCCGGGTTCATGCGGGACGGCAAAGGAAAGAATGGAAGGAAAAGACAGCGATAAATACTGCCTTGACTGGTTTATGTGTTTTAAAAGAGAAAAAAAATAAAAGGAGCACATTATGTTAAAAGAAAATTTAACGAACGCTTTAAGCAAGCAGTTTAATTTTGAACTTTATTCCGCCTATATTTATCTTGCGATGTCGGCGTACTGTGACAGAAACGGATTAAAGGGTTTTGCAAACTGGCTTAATGTTCAGGCTCAGGAAGAACTTGCGCATGCGATGCATATGTATGAGTATATTCTTGAACGCGGAGCATCTCCTGTTTTTGAAGATGTAAAAAAATCGCCTTATAATTTTGAAAATATTATCGAGGTATTTGAGAAAACGCTTGCCCACGAACAAATTGTTACCGGTAGAATAAACGACATAGCGACTATGGCGCTCAAAGAAAATGATCATTCCGCTTATATTTTTATGCAATGGTACGTTAACGAACAGGTTGAGGAAGAAGCAAATGCCGATCAAATCTTACAGCAGGTTAAACAGATCGGCGGAAACAGCGCGATGCTTTATGCTCTTGATAAAGAACTTGCCGCAAGAGTTTTTGTAAATCCGTTTCCGGCAGCGGCAAATTGAAACATTATTATATTGATTAAATACAGACCGATTTTACGTTAATGCCGTAATTACCGGTCTGTATTTTTCTCGTATAATAAATAACGGCAAATAAACGTATTTTGATGCTATTTTTAGTTTACATATAAATTTTTATAACATTTTCAGATTTATTTTTTAAGATATGTTTTTATATGTTCTAATATATTGAAGCATCGCAGTTTGGTATTGACTTTTATATGCAAATATTATAATATATACATATATTAATAAATATAAAATGGAAAGGAGGAGTAAAAATGATAAAATTTATACCTGTAGGGCTGATAATTGCTTACGTAGTATGGGTTAGCTTTTTCGGATGCCCTTTCGGCAAATGCGGGATATCCGAGGCTGCGGAAAAAAAAGAAATAAAAGCGGACAAAGGAGGCAATACAATGTCAAAAGTAATTTCATTAACAGATGACAATTTTAATCAGGAAATCTTAAATTCGAAAGAACCGGTATTGGTGGATTTTTTTGCCACCTGGTGCGGCCCGTGCAAAATGCAGCATCCGGTGCTTGAGCAGTTTGCGGAGGAATTTGCGGGCAAGGTAAAAGTGGCGAAAGTTGATGTTGACGTCGCCGGTTCAAAAGCAAGCGAATACGGCATAAGAAGCGTGCCGACGCTTATGATTTTTAAAGGCGGAAAAGTTGTAGAAACAATGTTGGGTTATCATTCAAAAGAAGAACTTAAATCGGCTCTTTCAAAATATTTATAAATAAAATAAAAAGCACGGCATACGATAAATTGTTTGCCGTGCTTTGATAAGTATAAATGAAAATATATTTCTTTATAATTCTTCGAGAATAGTTTTTGCAGCGTTTTCCGCAATTAGTTTATTGCCGAAATACGTACAATGCCCGAAATCTCCGGCAAATTGATCTTTAAATATATCTTTATAAGGGTGTATTTTCAACATTTCTTTAAAATTATTTTCGTTGCTTATAAATATGATTTTATTAAAATAATCTTCATTTTTTAATAAATTCTTTAAAGGTTCTATGCTTCTTACAGGATATTGCATACATATTGTTTTTATATTGAAACTGACTGATTTCTTAATCAATGACTTGTATAATTTGTTTCGCCGTTGATTAGGTAAATCTAATCTCAGTTTTTCTGCGGTTTGAAAATATTTGTCAGCTTGTTCAAAATTGCCCGATTTTAAACTATCAATAGCCATAATTCCGTAAATTTGGTCTGGTCTGTCGGTTTGTCGCATAATTGAAAATATTTGTTTTTTTTGTTCAGGTGTAACAATATCCTTTATGTAACCGTATATAAAATAAGCCCAGCCTGTTTTAAAAATTTCAATAGATTCATTTACGGCTTTATTTGTATAAAATTTTAATTTTTCACGGTTATTTTGGGAATTATATTCCAAAATTATTTTATAAAGATAAGACTTATCTTTTATAAAATCCATATCTATTCCTTTCAGTGCCATTTTATAACCAATCTCGCCAAAATTTTTATCCGGCACAAAATCACAATACAATTGGGTTAAAGTAACGTAAAAATATTCATTATCAGGTTCTTTTTGCAGCGCTTTTTCTAATAGTCGGGCCGCTTCTGTAAATTTACCGTTGTTTTGTAAAAAAACAACTTGTTTTACACAATCATTTTCAATATTATTGGTTTCATTATTTATCTGTTCGGATTTTTGTTTTATCAAAGACATAATATGCATTTTTAATAAAACAGTTAATCTGTATATTTTTATTTTTTTTATATTAAAAATTTTTTCATTGTTTTCATCAGGATATGAACTCTCATTTATTCCGGTCATGAATAATATAATATCAGGATTATATTGTTTTACATTCGTATCAAAATTGTCTAATATTTCCGTAAGCGTTATTGCCGGTATTCCGCAGTCGACTACGGCAAATTTACCGGGCTTTACGGAATTTAATGCTTCTTGCAGCTGAATCGGATATTGTCCGGCTGTGGTAGATTCGCCTATGCATAATATTGTAACCGAATTTTTTGTTTTGAAAGATTTATATTTGTAATATGTTTTGTAGTCTTTAATATATTTAACTGCAAACGAAACCGACTGCAGAAATATTTCCAAAACGAGCAAACTTAAAAATAATCCAAAAAATATTGACAGTGTTTTTTTTAACATTAGTTTAAAATATCCGTTTTATTTAATTATACTTTTTTTAGAATAAGAACGTTGGACTAAATTGCCAATCAAAATATCCGGCAAAAATGTAATTTATTTTTTTGTAATTTCAAGAATAGTTTTCGCGGCGTTTTCCGCAATTAGTTTATTGCCGAAATGCGTGCAATGTCCGAAATCTCCGGCAAATTGGTCAATAAATATATAATTATAAGGATATTTTTTGAGCATTTCTTTGAATTTTTTTTCATTGCTTAAAAATATTATTTTATCAAAGTAATATTCATCGCTTAATATTTTTTGTAACGGAATAATGCTTCTTACGGGATACTGCATACAGATTATTTTTTTATTATAAGTCATTGTTTTGTGAATAATTGATTTATAAAGATCATTAGTTTTTTTATTAGGGAAATTTAGTCTCAGCTCCTCGGCTAACATAAAATATTTGTCGGATTGTTCAAAATCGCCGTCTTTTAAACTTTCTATCGCCAAAAGACCGTAAGATTGATCTTTTCTGGTCATAACGGATAATATTTTATTTTTTTGTTCATCGGAAATCATATCTTTTATAAAACCGTATATAAAATATGCGTAATAATTTTTAAAAAGATCAACGGATTCATTAATTGCCATGTCCGCATATAATTTTAGATCTTTATTATTTCCGTGTTTTATATTGTATTCAAGAATAAGAGCATAAAGCGTTTTTTTATCTTTTATAAAATTCATATCGAGACCTTTGACGGCCATTTCATACCCTTTATGTTTATTATTCACGGAATTACAGTAAAATTGCGCTAATTTTAAATAGGTCCGTTCATCTTTTAATTCTTCTTTGAATTTTGTTTTAAATGTTTCGGGTATTGCTCCGGTTTTTTTTTGCTGTTCAAAAGAATCTGTCTTTTTTAAAACAATATCGTTGCTTTCTCTCATTTTTTGACCGGAGAGAATATTTTCTGTAATATGCGTCCGGTTTATAACCGATAAAATATGCATTTTCAGCAATAAAAATAATTTATATGTTTTTATTTTTGTTTTATTAAAAGAGTCATCGCCGTTAAATGCAGTTTTAACTGGGGAATAAAATCCGTCGTTTATTCCCATCATATAAATTATTATATCTGGATTATATTTTATTATATTGCCGTCAATGGTTTTTGCTATTTTTTCAAGAGTAAGCCCCGGATGTCCGCAGTCAATTACAGAAAATTTTCCGGGACTGATATTATCTAATATTTTTTGCAGCTGGATCGGATACTGTTCTCCGGTTGTAGATTCGCCTATGCATAATATTGTAACGGAGTTTTTTGTTTTGAGAGATTTATATTTGAAATATGTTTTGTAATCTTTAATATGTTTAACCGTAAATGATGCGGATTGTAAAAATACTTCTAAAAATACCAAACTTAAAATTAAACCGAGAAATATTAATAATATTTTTTTAAATATTAGTTTGATATTCATTATACCGAGATTATACTTTTTTATAAGATAAAAAAAAATGACGAATTATAAGATAAGTTGCGTTGATTTAAATTGTGAAAGAAAGAAAATGCCTTCCGGGATTCTCGAAGTTTCAACGGCAAGCGGAGGACGATAAACAGAATTTAAAAATATTGGCGCTGTTGTTATTCTTTAATAAAAAAATCAAGGAATTTTTACATGCAAATGCAGATATAATAATTTGATATAATGACCAACAAACACCACTTAACTTTAAAGGCGTATATTATGAATATTCTCAAAAAAATCTCATTAATAATTTTAGGAATTTTTATAAGTTTGATACTTTTAGAAGCAGGATTGCAAATAGCGGGTTTTGCTTTAACAACTGTTAAAAATTATCAAAATAAAAAATTCAAAAATTCAAATACAATAACAGTATTATGTTTGGGCGAATCAACTACTGACGATCAATGGCCTCCGATATTACAAAAAATATTAAATGAAAAATACAAAAATATAAAATTTAATGTTATTGATGAGGGGCTTGCCGGAACAAATACAGGCGTTATTTATTATAAAATTAACGAATATATGTCAATTTACAAACCGGATATAGTAGTTTCTATGATGGGAATAAATGATACCGGATTGGGTTACATCAAATATAAAATAAAACTTTTTAATCTGCTTCAACTGATAAAAAAACACTCAAGCGTATTTCTATGCAAAGATCTGTCGTATGTTAATTTTCATTTGATTGATGAGAAAGCCGCGCAATTAATGCTTGTAGATGGAAATTATGCAAAAGCGGAAAAAATATATTTAAGGTTAATTAAAAATAAATACCGCAAGAGTCATATTTTGAACAGGCTGTGTTTTTTATATTATCAAACCGGTAAATTTGACAAATTGGATTCAATAATAAATACCAACAAAAAGATTCCTTATGACGGGAACTGTTTGCATACTTTAATAGTATATCTAACCAAAAATAAACAATACAGTTTTGATCAGATTAAAAATTGGATACGATTAAACAAAGATAAAATACTTTATGACAGCGCAAACATTTATGTATTAAAACAATATCATTGTGAAGAACTTATAAGTTATATTAAAAACAATATTAACGATAATTATCCCGATATGCCGGATACAAAAGAAATAACAACGCAAAATTACCAGAACATAATAAATGTGATTGAAAAATATAATTCCGACATAAAAATATTGGCAATGCAATATCCTATATTGCCTATAGATGATTTAAAAAATATGTTAAAAGATTCACAATATTATGAAAAACTCGTATTTATAAGCAATGAAGAAAATTTTAAAGAAGCATTAAAAAAATATAAAACAGAAGCTATATTTACAGATATGTTTAAAGGAAATTTTGGGCATTGCACAGCTCTGGGAAATACGTTAATTGCGGAAAACGTAGCAAAAACAATAGAAAAAATAATTAAAAAATAAAAACTCCGACAGTAGGACTCGAACCTACAACCCTCCCGTTAACAGCGGGATGCTCGACCATTGAGCTATGTCGGAATTAGTATTTATTTTTTGATAGTTTTGATATTGTACCGATTTTTTCAGTAAAAATCAAGTCAATGTTTAAACCGCGCCGCTAATCAAAAAACAAATCCAAACCGCAGGTAAAATATACGCTGAGATTTGGATTTGTTGTATAAAATTATTTATTAAAAGCTTTTTTAAAACGGTCCCTTTTTCTTTTTTCCCATTCAAAAGTTAAAGGAGTGCATATAAATATCGTTGAATATACTCCGAGAGTCGTTCCGATAACCATTGTTAACGCAAAATCATGTATAACTTCTCCGCCCATAAAAAACAATATCATTGAAACTACGAAAACGGTTAAAGACGTAATAATTGATCTTGATAAAACTTCATTTATACTTCTGTTTATTATTGAACCGAAATTTTCTTTTGCAAGCAGTCTCATATTTTCTCTGATTCTGTCATATAAAACGATGGTGTCGTTAATAGAGAAACCGGCTATGGTTAAAAAAGCCGCTATCAGCGTTAAATTTACTTCTTTGCCCATCATTACGATCAATCCGAACGTTCCGAAAACATCATGTAAAAGCGCCAAAACGCCGACCACTCCCCATAAACCGGATTTAAATCTGAATGCGACATAGATAATAATGCCTAAAAATGTGAACATAAACGCATACATTGTCTGCTTGGCTAAATGTTTGCCTACCGACGGGCCTACGTATTCGGTTCTGTCAATAATTATATTGCTGCCCGTAAATTTGGCCTGCAGCAGCGACAAAACGTTTTGCGATATTTCATCCTGAGTTTTATCAGTTTTTTTAACTCTGATTATAATGCTTTCTTTTCCTATTGACTGTAATTCAAAAGATAAATCTGCGGAACCGCTCAGAGCGGATCTTACTTCATCAAGTTGCACTTCTTTATCAAAAGAAACCTGCACTAAAGTTCCGCCGGTAAAATCTATGCCGTAATCAGGTCCTTTAACTGCAATTGCTATAAAACTTGCAACAAGCAATATTATTGATAACGTAAAAGATAAATATCTTTTACCGATAAAATCTATATTTGGCGTTTTAAAAAACTTCACGGTGTCCCCCTGTTGTATTATATTTTAATTTTACTGAGAAAATTTTCTTTAAATAGAAAATCATAAATCAATTTTGTAACTACTATAGCCGTAAACATGCTTATAATCAAACCAAGCGTTAAAGTTACCGCAAAACCTTTAACCGGTCCGGTTCCGAACTGAAATAAAAATACGGCCGCTATAAGAGTAGTCAGATTGGAGTCAAAAATAGCGGAAAAAGCTTTCTGATATCCTGCGTCAACGGCGACCCTTGCGGTTTTGCCTATGGCAAGTTCTTCTCTTATTCTTTCAAGAATCAGCACGTTTGCGTCAACGGCCATTGCAAGGGTAAGGGCTATACCGGCGATACCGGGCAATGTTAAAGTAAATTGGAAATAACACATAATGCCGGCAAGTATAAAGAAATTCAAAAGAAGCGCGACATCTGCGATAAGTCCTGAAAATCCGTAATATATCAGCATAAATACTACCACAAACAAAACGCCGATAACCGCCGCTGTAAATCCTTTTTTAATAGAATCGTCTCCCAGGCTCGGTCCTACGGTTCTTTCTTCTATTATGTTAACCGGAGCAGGCAGCGCGCCGGCTCTCAAAACGGTTGCAAGAAGTTTTGCGTCGTCTGCGTTAAAATTGCCTTCAATTATCGCTCTTCCGTCAGGTATTCTTGAACGTATTACAGGTGCCGACTGTACTATTCCGTCAAGCACTATCGCAAGATTTTTGTCAATGTTTGCGCCTGTGATATCGGCAAATAACTGTCCGCCTTCTTTGTTGAATTCAAGAGAAACGTGCGGATAACCGAACCCGCCCGTCGCCAATTCAACTTTTGCGTTTACAAGATATGCGCCGGTTAAACTTGCTTTCTTTAATATATAATATCTGTTTTCGTCTTTGCTTTCTGCTATAAAACTGTCTTGCGGTATCATTTTTGATATTTCAGGGTCTGCCATTGCTTCCTGCGGAGTTAAGCTGCGTTCTCTCATTTTTGTGGTTATGTCCGCAAGCGCTGGATCGGTGTTTACAAGACAGAATTCAAGAAGAGCCGTTTTTCCGATTAATTCTTTGGCTCTTGCCGGATCTTTTATGCCGGGCAATTGAATTACTATCCATTTGTCTCCCTGCTTTGTTATAAGAGGTTCCGACACGCCGAACTGGTCTATACGGTTTCTCATAACTTCAACGGCTCTGTCAACTGCGTCTCTCATAGTTGTTTTTTCATCCAGCTTTGAGGCGTCTACTTCAAGCAAAAGATGCGTTCCGCCTTTAAGATCAAGCCCCAACTTAAGGGATTTACCCAAAATCGGGTCTTTTGATTTTTCAGCCGCGGCCTTTTCTTCATCCGACATTTTTGACCATTCAAACGTGGGAAATAAAAAATATCCCGAAAGAATGATTAATAATGCGGTTACGACAAATCTAAATCCTAGTTTGTTCATTAGAGTAATTTCCTTTCGTTTATTATTAATTCAAATTTACAGTCTAAAAATTTTGCAGCTCTTCTGCACATATTCATTCTTGACATAAATATTTCAAAGTATTCTATAACTTGTGATATTTTTGTGTCAACATTCAAATTTAAAGATATAAGTTTTTCTTCCTTATTTATATTTAAAAAAGATCTGTCAACTGCATAATTTACTCTGTCGTGTATATCTACCGCAATCATGCTCGGATTTCTTACTCTTGTTTTATGCACATCTGATTTATCTGCCAGAATAAGCGCCGCTGCAACGGGATTTACCGGTTCGCCTATTTCTTCTTCGTGGTTTCCTATGGCTGAAGCTACCAAAGCTATTTCATCCGGTGTAGCTCCCAGCTGTTTCAAAATATCAAAAGCAATAAGGCTTGCCGACTGTCCGTGGTCCTGCCTGTTTATTACGTTTCCTATATCGTGAAGATAACCTGCGATTTCGGCAAGTTCCTGCAGTCTTTTCGGATAACCGAGCGTTGCCAGTATGTTTTTTGAAACGGACGCAACCAAACTTACATGTCTGAATCCGTGTTCGGTATAACCGATCGCTCCGAGATAATCGTTTGATGCCCTGATAAAACTGTCAATCGTCTGATTGTTTTTTATATCGTCAAACGATACCTGCGAAAATTCAAGTTCTTTTGTATTCATTTTATACCGTTTTGCGGAAAAAAAGTTATTTTATAACTTCCGGAGTAACAGCCGTTTCCGGAGCGACAACCGTCGTTATTGTTGATTTTACTATTTTAATTCTTACGTTATCGGCTATTTTAACTTCGGCTACGTCTCCGTTTACAGAGACTACGGTCGCGTGAATTCCGCCTGCGGTAATTATTTTATCGTCTTTTTTCAAGGCTTCAAGCATTTTTTGGTGTTCTTTTCTCTGTTTTTGCTGAGGTCTTATAAGGAAAAAGTAAAAAAACACGAAAATTATTATAAGAGGCATAAGTCCGCCGAACGCACTTGCTCCGCCGGCCGCTCCCTCGGCGAATACATTTGAAGATAACAACGCTACCGACATTAATACTAAAACAATTTTGTTCATAACGCTCCCTTTTTGGAGTAATACTTTTCAAAAAAATCTTTTTTTGCTTCAAAAAATGTATCACTTTCCAACGCTTTTTTTATTTTGTCCGTCAATTTTATCATAAAATGAATATTATGTAAAGACAACAACGTCAAGGCAAGTATCTCCTGCGAACGGAATAGATGGTTAATGTAGGCTTTAGTATATCCTCTGCATGCCTGACAATCGCACTCTGAGTCAAGAGGAGTAAAATCCTCTTTAAATTCTCCGTTTTTAATATTTATTTTGCCGTAAGTGGTAAACGCCTGTCCGTTTCTTCCGTTTCTCGTCGGAATAACGCAGTCAAACATGTCAATTCCTCTTTCAACCGATTCCCAGATATCTTCCGGCATTCCGACGCCCATCAGATATCGCGCTTTATCTTCCGGCAGATAAGGAACGGTGGCTTCAACAACCTTTAACATTTCCTCTTTTGATTCTCCTACCGATACTCCGCCTATCGCATAACCTACAAAATCTATTTCCTGCATTTTTAACGCGCTTTCTTTCCTTAAATCTTCAAAAACAGAACCCTGTATTATTCCGAAAAGAGCCTGCGTAAGGCTGGCGTCGTCTTTATAAAATTCTTCCTTGCATCTTTTTGCCCACTGCAAACTTAAAAGCATTGAATTTTTGGCGTAATCGTAAGTTGCCGGATAAGGAGTACATTCGTCAAAGCACATAATGATATCGGCGCCGATAGCTTTTTGTATCTGCATTGAAATTTCCGGAGACAAAAAATGTTTTGACCCGTCTATATGCGATTTAAATTCAACTCCGTCGTCTTTTATCTTTCTGAAATTATTTAAACTGAATATCTGAAAACCGCCTGAATCCGTCAGCATAGGCCCGTTCCACGAATTAAATTTTTGTATGCCGCCTGCTTTTTTTATTATATCAAGACCGGGTCTTAAATATATGTGATAAGAATTTGCCAAAATGATTTGGGCTTTGGCGTCTTTTAGCTGTTCGGTTGATACCGATTTTACGGACCCCTGTGTGCCGACGGGCATAAAAACAGGCGTATCTATAATTCCGCGCGTTGTATAAACTTTACCGAGCCTTGCCTTACATTGAGTTGATTTTTTTAATAATTGGTATGAACCCGCAATCACGATTTAAATCCCCTGATTATAGAAGCTGAGAAGTTAAGAAGTTTAGAGGCTTAGCAAAAACAACCGCTACTACATTTTTTTACTAAGCTTCAGCCGTTGAAGTTGTTACCAAGCTTCCAAGCTGCCAAACTTCCCAGCTTCCAATCTTCTGCCGTTATCGTCGTTAAAGTCTTTGCTCAGCTTCCCAGCTTCCGCCTTTAATGTTGTTACTCAGATCCCAAGCTTCTAAGCCGCTAAGCTTTAGCCGTTGAAGTTGTTACCAAGCTTCCAAGCTGCCAATCTTCTCAGCTTCTAACTATATGAACTTGTCGCCGTTAATATAAAAGTTAAAATTGCATCCAAGTTTATTGCATGCTTTTGTACAATAATTCATTCTAGGCGTAAAAATTTCAAAATATTCCATGATGGAACATATCTTTGTGTTAATAGCCAGCTGCAAAGTTATTTCTTTATCTTCTCTTGATATTTGTATTTCGGAATTTTCACATGCTCCCACAACTTTTGAATGTACATCTTTCAAATACTGGTTTTCCGTTCTTAATCTTTCAAAATGAACATCCGTTTTATCGCCTAAAATAACGGCTGCTGCAATATCTGTCGGAGGCTGCATTGATTTATCTTCATGGCTTCCTATCGCTCCGAACACTTCAAATATATCGCTCGTATATTTTATATTTTTGCCTTCGGCTCTTAAAAGATCAAGAGCCATAACCGCGCCGCTTTGGGCATGGCCTTTTCTTGAAATCATATTCCCGATATCGTGAAGATAACCGGCGATTCTTGCAAGATTCTGCTGTTTTACGGTATAGCCGAGTTCTTTTAAAACATAACCGGCTCTGTCGGAAGCGTGTTTGGCATGCCTGATGCCGTGTTCTTTATAACCGACCATTTCAAAAATATGGTCGGCATAACCTAAATATGTAATTACTTCTCTGTTATTTAAGATATCGTCAATTGTTTTTATCATTGGCAGATTATACAAAATAAATAGAAAAACTTCTCTTTTTAAATTTGTATAATATAACGGTAACAGATTTAAAATGCATAAATAAAGATTTGAAATTTAGGAGAAAACAAAATGGAAAGACCGCTAGTTTTATGGTTTGTTCTTATAATGATTGTAATCTTTTTCGTTATGTTTTTCAGAGCATGTCTTTAATCAGAGGTTTAAAATGAAACAATGGTATGAATCATTATTTGAAAATTACTCTCAAAAATACGACAAGGAATGTTTTACGCAAGGGACCGCAGGAGAATGCGATTTTATTGAACGGGAAACCGGACGAAATAAATCTTTAAAAATTATTGATGTCGGATGCGGTACCGGCCGTCATTCAATTGAACTTGCAAAAAGAGGATATAACGTGACCGGCGTTGATCTTTCCGAAAATCAACTCAAACGGGCAAGGCAAAAAGCGCAGGAAGCGGGCCTTGAAATTAAATTTCAAAAACAGGATGCTCGCAATCTTCCGTTTAACGGCGAATTTGATTTGGCGATTATGTTATGCGAAGGCGGATTTTCTCTTATGGAAACTGACGAGATGAATTTTGAAATACTTAAGAATATTACGAAGGGTTTAAAAAATAACGGAAAATTGATTTTTACAACATTAAACGGATTATTTCCGCTGTTTCATTCCGTAAGCAAATTCTATGAGTCTGCACAGAAAGAAGGCCAGTCGCAGTGTAAAGAATGTTCCTTTGACCTTATGACTTTCCGTGATCATAACACGGCGGTTTTTGAGGACGATTCGGGGAATAAAAAAGAACTTAAATGTAACGAAAGATATTACGTCCCAAGCGAAATAACATGGCTTTTAAAATCGCTCGGTTTTAAAAAAATAGATATTTACGGAGCAAAACTCGGAGCTTTTTCCCGCAGCGATAAATTAACGACAGAAGATTTTGAAATGCTTATAATCGCCGAAAAATAAAAAGGAGAATATATCGTGAATAAAGAAGAAATTTATAAGTTGATGACGGCTAACCCTGTTTTTTGGCTGGCAACGGCTGAGGATAATAAACCGCACTGCAGGGCGATGTTTTTGTATAAAGCGGATGAAAACGGAATCGTTTTTCATACAGGTTCAATGAAAGATATTTTCAAACAGATTTCAAAAAACAATAATGTTGAAGTTTGTTTTAACGATTTTAAAACGGGAGTACAGGTAAGAGTCGCCGGTAAACTTGAAGAAATAACCGATAATAAATACAAAGATGAAATCTGCGCGCATCCTACACGCCAGTTTTTAAGAACATGGAGAGAACAAGGAATATTTTCGGATTTTTATTCGCAGCTTAAAGTATTTGTTTTAAAAAACGGGAAAGCCGTTACTTGGACTTCGGCGACTAATTTTTCGCCCAAAACTGAAATCTTACTTTAAGAGGAAAAAATGTTTGAATCAAGATGCGGAGTAAGATGCAATTCCTGTGAAAGAAAAGAAAAAGTAAACTGCAAAGGCTGTATTAATATAACAGTTCCTTTTTGGGGCGGCAAATGCGGCGTTAAAAGCTGCTGTGAAGAAAAACATTTGGACCATTGCGGATTATGCGATGTTTTTCCGTGTGATATGCTTGCGAATATGGGGAAGGATATGGGGTATGATCCGGCGCCGAGGTTAGCGCAATGCATTAAATGGAAAAACGAAAAATAATATAACGGTTTCAAATATCCAACATAATATTTCTAAAATATTATGTCCCCAACATCAGTGTTCCAACTTTCAATTTTCAGACCTTATGTACCGTTTACACTTGCGTACACTGCGGTCTGAAAATTGTTCGTTTCACTCCAGACTTTGAAACCTAACGACAACAACCAAAAAACAACAGATAACGAAAACTTAAAGCCTTTAACTGCAATGGCAAAAATGATATTTCAGCTCAAATCTTAAATTCTTAAACAATAATAAACCAAGCTTCCAAGCCTCTGTAGTTATCGTTGTTAAAGTCGTTACTCAGCTTCTAAGCTGCCCAACTTCCAAACTTCTGTTGTTAAAGTCGTTACTCAGCCTCCAAGCTGCTAAGCTTCCTAGCTTCCAAAAAACCCTTGACAGTTTTATATTCATGGGCTATATTATAAATGCTTCCAGTAGGTGTTGGGTCATCTTGAAAAAGATGAAAAGTGAAGAGGACCAGTGAAAAAAGTACCTCAAACTTCCAACAGGCTAAGGGAAGCTGTTTTTTTGTAGTATGGATTTAATATTTGGCTTCCAATTTTGAAACACAAGAGCTTATGTACACCGTAAAGGAACGTACACTTCACTCTTGTGTTTCTTCATTTCAGCACAAATCTTCAATCCTTTAACAATGGAAATCTAAAAAATTGAAAATACTTCATTTCATTGCGAAAACTTAAAGCCTTTAACTGCAAAACTGACTTTCTTCGGTTGCCTAACTTCTAAACTTCCAAGCTGCTGTCTTATTATGGTATAATAATCAAAAGGAGTTAAAATGCTTATAACCGTAGTTGAAAGCAAATCATCAAAATATTATATAGGCGAACCGTTTTTTGTTATGAAGGCCGGTGAATGGGAAAAAACAATGTTTGAAACCCGTTATTCGGGCAATTCTGCTTCGGACAATTTTACAGGGTTTGAAGTATTGGAAAGCGAAGATAAGAAGTTAAAAACTTCTTTATTCTGTCTGCAGACAAAAAAAACGGAAGCCAGCGTTATAACAAATCAAAAATGTATTATTGCAGTTATTCCCGATACTTTCTGGGATATCAACAAAATGGCAAAAGCCAAAGAGCACGGTTTTTTCATTGAAACAAACGGCAAAATACCGCCTAAATTAAATCCGAACAAAAATCATATATCAATCTGCTATACGGGAAGCGATAATAAAACATATACCTACACAATTCTTACACAGCTCAAAAGATATGAGAAATATGCAAAAAAATTATCGGAAAAAAGAATAAAATTCCAACCGAAAACAAAAACAATTATTTAATAATTAAAACTGCCAAAAATATTAAAATGCTGTCAGGGGTAAAAATATGGAAAAAGAAGACTTGAAAGCAAAAGCAATAAAAACAAAAGAGCTTGTTGAATATAACACCGGAGCAGTTGTAAGCCGTACGATAATAGAACGTCCTACTGGCACGGTTACTATTTTTTCTTTTGACCAAGGGCAGGGTTTAAGCGAGCATACCGCTCCTTTTGACGCAATGGTTGAAATTATAGACGGCGAAGCTGAAATTAAAATAGACGGCAAACCCAATATTGTAAAGGAAGGCGAATTTATAATAATGCCGGCAGGAAAACCTCATTCTCTTAAAGCCGTAAAAAAATTTAAAATGCTTTTAATAATGATAAAAGCCTGAAAATAAAGGGGGAAAATATGTCAGCAAAAAAAATTGCAGTTATCGTAGGAAGTCTCCGCAAAGAATCTTTTAACAGAAAAACGGCAAACGCGCTTATAAAACTCGCGCCTGCTTCGCTTTCTCTTGAAATTCTTGAAATATCTAATCTTTCCCTTTACAATGAGGACCTTGATTTAAAACCGCCCGAAGCATGGACGGAATTCAGAGATAAATTGAAAACTTTTGACGGCGTTATTTTTGTTACTCCGGAATATAACCGCTCGTTTACGGCTGTGATAAAAAACGCAATAGATATAGGTTCGCGTCCTTACGGACACAGCGTTTGGAACGGCAAACCCGGCGCTGTAATAAGCGTTTCGCAGGGGGCAATGGGGGGATTTGGCGCCAACCATCATTTGAGACAAATATTTGTGTTTCTTAATATTCCGATCATGCAGCAGCCTGAAGCTTATATCGGCAACGCGGCAAGCTGGTTTGACGCTCACGGAAATCTCGTCAACGAGCCGATGTCAAAATTTTTAAAAAATTTCATAGATTCTTATTCCGAATGGGTTTATAAAATCTGTTCTAAATAAAACTATTGACATTTTTTAATCATGTACTAAACTATAAATGCTTCTAGTAAGTCTCGGGAACATCTTGAAAAAGATGGGGGCACAGGGATAACAAAAAAATGAAGATTATCTCTCCCTTCCGAACTGAACGGAGCATTTTTTTTGTATATTATAACGGCTTCAAATTTTTGGTTACAACTTCCAATTTTCAGCCCTTATGTACCGTTCGCTCCGCTTTACTTACGTACACCGCGGGCTGAAAATTGTTCGTTTCACTCCAAACTTTGAAGTCTAACAGCAACAATATCTCAGCTCAAATCTTAAATTCTTAAAAACAACAGAGAACAAAAACTTAAATTTGATAATACTACATAAGCAGGTTAGATATTATTTTGATAATAATTTCTTTTTCTTGCGGTTTACTGGTTGCTATCATAAGGGTTAATGCCACAAGAGCATTGTCATCTATTCTTCTTGTGCCGTTTTTATCAACAAGAATATTGTTTTTTTGCAAATACAATACAAAAACAGAAGCAGCTATTCTCTTATTGCCATCAACAAAACAATGATTTTTTGTTATAAGATAAAGTATATTGGACGCTTTTTCTTCAAGTGTATTATATAATTCTTTGCCGTCAAAAGTTTGATAAATGTCTTTCAGTGCGGATTTAAAACTATCTTTATATTCCATTCCTACTAAAGATGATTCTTCAAATTCTGATTTTATGGCATTAATAATTTCTTTTGCATTGTCATAAGTGATTTTAAAAATTTCTTTTTTCTTGCCTTTTGGAGTATCTAAATTTTGATGATCATATCTGTCAAGAATATCGAGAGCTTTAGAATATTTTCCGATAACTTGCAATATGCCTTTTGCTTCATCTGAAACTAAATTAGAATTTTTAATATTTGTCGCCAATAAATTTATTGTTTTTTGAAGTTCTAAATATTTACTTTCAACTTTTTTAATTCTTTGCTTGTTTATAGTATATCCATCTATAAGATGTTTTCTTAATATATTTGTTGCCCAAATTCTAAATTGAGTTCCCTGTATAGATTTTACGCGGTATCCTACGGATATTATTACATCTAAATTATAAAAGTTTGTACTATATTGTTTGCCGTCACTTGCAGTTGTCAAGTATTCCTTGACAACTGATTTTTTAGTAAGTTCTTTTTCATTAAATATATTATTTATATGCAAACTTATGTTTTGCTTGCTTGTTTGAAATAATTTGGTCATTTGTCCCTGTGATAACCAAACAGTTTCTTCATCAATATTTACGGTCAATTTAGTTTGTCCGTTTTTAGTCTGATAAATTACTATTTTATTGTTTCCGTTTAATTGCATTTTTCCTCCGAGTAATTCATAATATTATACCATACAAACGTATTAAATGTAAATGTTGAATTAAAAAAATTAAACGATGGATAATATAATATTTTGATTTTAAGATAACTAAGCCGCCAAGCTTACGCCGTTACTGTTGTTGAAGTTGTTACTCAGCTTCTAAGCTTCCCAGCCTCTAAGCCTCTGTCGTTATTGTCGTTAAAGGTTTTTCTCAAAGACAAAATCGTCCATTACAAAACCGTTGCCGATGTCTGTAATTTGCGTTCTGATAATTGAAAAGCCTTTTGATTTGTAAACTTCTATGGCGTGTGTATTGTTGCGGTTTACTGTAAGCCAGATACTCTTTAAATTTCTTTTTCGGGCAAGAGTTTCAATAAAGTCAAATGCTTTGCTTGCCAGTTTCTGCCCTCTTTTTTCTTTTGCAATATATAATTTGCTTAAAAATAATTTACTGTCGGCTTCCTGAATGCCGGTATATCCTGCAATGCCGGTTTCGTCGGATATAAAAAAATATTCATAATTGTCTTTATCAATAGCGGTCTTTATAGCTCCGAAAGACTGGAATTTTTCAATCATGTAGTCTATTTGTTCTGGGCTTAAGATTTCGGCAAATGCTTCGTGCCAGATGGCGGAAGCGAGGACAGAAAGTTTTTGGATGTCGCAGATGTCAGTAACTAATTTAAATTTAATCATATGACCCTCTATAACGGCTTTAATTTTTCTATTCAATCTCGGATTTTCAAAGCTCATTTACCGTTTCACTTATGTAAACTTCACGTTGAAAATACTTCATTTCATTACGAAAACTTAAAGCCTTTAATTTATCAATAAACTTTAATCTGTTTTTAAAAACAAATAGAACAGAAAGCTTTTCCAAAACCTGTTGTTGTGATTACTCCCCTTTTTATATCTGTTTTAATATATCCAGATTTAAGATGTAAATCTGGGATAACCATAAATTTTGCAATATAGGTATGTTCTTCTAAAGACTTGTATATTTCCTCATCGATAAACCACTCAGTCATTGATATACTTATTAATCCTAATCTTTGTAAATTATCAAAATATTCTTGGAAATTTTCAAATTTCTCACAACCACATTTTTCAACAATATTAGAGAAGAATCTTACGACTTCAACACCATTATTCTCTTTATTTCTATACCATAATGAAATAATTGGATATTCATATTTTTCTTTTTGCATTTCTTTTAATATTTTTGCTTCGTCTGGAGATAACTGTTTTATAATCTCAACAAAACTAGGATGTACACCATCTTTTACAACTTTATTCATAGAATTTGCCAATAAGTTTGCATACATTTCACGTAATTCTTTATTGTCCATACAATAACTAATGTACTGTAATGCAGGAACAGCAATATGAGGTTCAGGAGAAACTATATTTTCAGGTTTAACATTTTGAAGTTTTTCTTGTAATATAGCTTCCGTTTCGGCTAGATTATATTCTTTTTTTAAAATCCACTGTTCCATTGGTAAAAAAGCAGCTTTTATTGCTCTAGGAATCAGTCCAAAGCATTGAGCAGTAGGTTTTAGAACTGGTTTCCCACCATCTTCATATACATCTTTTGCAATTTCTTTGACAGCACTACCAATTATTTCAGCTCCTGCTTTTATAAGGTCTTCATCTGTTCCATTCATTTGGATGCTCCTCTGTATAATTAGAGTTTAAAAACACCAACTTCTTTAATAAAAATATTTATACAGTTTTCTGATGTTAATTTTTTATTTAGGAACAATTCATATAGTTTTAGTAATTCTGTAGTTTCTATTATGAGACTTCCATTTCTTTTAGCAAGATTTATTTGTTCAACATCAATAGGTTTTCTATCAATCAATGGAATATCTCTTTGATGATTTATTATCAATAAAGCTTTTACTTTATTTTTGGTCTTTTCATCATTCAAACTTTCTAAATGTTTTTGATAATGGACATCTAATTGAGACAGATTAGAACTTTTTACATTTGTTGATACACCTTTAATTTCTCCTATAAAAGTTACATTTTCTTTTTCAATTAAGAAATCTTCTTTTTTATTGTCAATAAAATCAGATAAATCACAATCCAAAATTTGTTCTAAAATATTATGTACAGTAGAAACTAACTTATCTCCATTTGTCAATAAAATAGATTTATAATAATTGTTTTCATCCAGTTTTTTTATAATAGTTTCTTTTTCTTGATTTTTCTTTTCTAGAGTTCTATTAATTTCTTCTAATTTTAGTTTCTGTTGTGTATCATCTAAACAATTTGTGTTTTTGAACCATTCAGGATATTCTATAATATCATCTTTCAAAAGTTTTATATGTTTTAAAAAATCTATTAATGTCTGATAATCTTGTAATATATCAAGAGTCGTTAAAATGATATTATTGTATTTAATAGTTGTTTTTTTATTGCTCGGACTTGAAACAGTTAGAGCATCATTTCCTGTTGTTGTAAAACAAAAGTCAGCATCAAGTGTACATTTGCCTATTGATGTTTTTGTTAATTCGTAATGTAAGTAATTTTTTTCAGTAGTATCATTAATTAACTTAGCTACTATTGATGTTGTAATGATTTTAAGCATATTTTTTAAATCAATATTATAATGATATTGTGCGCCTGAAAGAAGGGATTTAAATTTATAATTTTTAGGTAAAATAACTATAATATTTTTTGTTTTAGAATTAGATATAATTCTGGAAATACTGCGAAAATCAGATTCTATATTTATTGTTTCATAAGTATTATTATCATTCCTCCATATATTATCCCATTGTAAATCTATAATATTGATATTATAGTCATCAAAAGAGTAAGGCCGTTCAAATGTTGTAAATTTAATGTCATTGCAATTTTTAAAAGACTGATCGTATAATGAACTGAATCCTAATATTTGTATCATTTGTTTCTCCTTTCTTTTTACGTAACAGAAAACTAAAACAAATAAATATTACTAAACTTTATATTTTAATAATATTTTTTTGAATTGATAGCGATATTATATAAAATAAAAATAAAAAAAATCTTGGTTTTTGTGGTGTTTTTGAGTTTTGCTGTTGCCGTTTAGGACTTTAAGTTTTCGTTATTTTGTTGTTGTCTTTAGGCTTTAGAGTTTGGAGCGAAGTGAAGTAATTTCAAGTTGCGGTGTACGTAAGTAAAGCGGAGCGGACGGTACATAAGACTTGAAATCATAATACTGTAGCCCAAAATATAAAGCCGTTATATAGGAAATTATTTGATCAGATTAACTTTCGTAATTCTCTCAATCAGAGAATTTCCTGCAACTTCGTTGCCAATATCAAGATCAGAAACAATAACTCTATTAATATACTTCAAAGTTTTTCTGTTCTCTTTATTATAAGCGCTTACGCCCCAGATGGCATGTACAGCATAAGGCTTGTTTTCGTTGTTGCCTATATAAAGCATAATGTGTCCCGGCAGATAGATAAAAGACAAACCTTCTGTCGCGTTGTTTATTATAAATTCTTCTTTTTGGTTTGGCTGGTCGGCTGATGCAAATTCTTTAAGCAATGTTCCGCATTTGATTTTTTGAAATGACGTTTCAGGCAGGATTATTCCGAAACAGTTAAAAATCTGACCGAGATATGACGAACAGTCCTGTTCGCCGTTTGTTCCGCCCCATCCGTAAGGAGAATTTAAGTGCTTGAAAGCCTGTGTTAAAATATTTCTTTGTGTATATTTTAAAAATCCGGCGTTTGCGTCTTCTTTAGGAATATACGCTTTTTTTAAAATGAGATTCCCGTTATTGTCTGATGAAGGTATTTGTACGCATATATGCGTTTTATTTTTACTTAAAAGTGGGAATTTGCTGCCCATTCTTGCGTATTCAAAATAATCTTTCATTTGCTCGTCTAAAAAGATATCGGCTTTTACGCTTGTTATTACCGCAATTTTTTTAGCGTCAATCCATTTTGTTATTGTTTTTTTATCGGTCAATGCGATATTTTCCGTTTTTATCCAGCCTTCTTCAAGAGGAGCTATAACATAACTCCATTTTTTATCTTTAGTCCGGCAGATAACCGCTAACGGTACGCCTAAATCTAAACTTTCTTCCTGAAATCTGTCTAAATCAAAACTTGTTATGCCGGAATAAATTTTATCCGCGCACGGCATTATTCGTATATCGCCGTATTTTACGGTCATTGCAAATTTAATTTGCAAATCAGTCATGTTTTTATCTATATCAATATTATTTTGAAGCGATTGAAAATATTCTGACGGAATTTCTTCCGATTTTTCGCTGAAATACTGTTTTGAAGTCATTAAAATCAATCTGGCTTCTAAAGTTTTTATAAAATCCAGCGTATTTATTTTATCGGGATAAGTCTTTAAATCGGTTATGTTTACTTTTAAGCCTGCAGTTTTTTCATTAAACGCTTTTATTTCTTTTTTTGACATTATAACTGCATCGGGATTTTCAAGTTTTGATATCCAAAAACCCGCGGTTTTCATATTTTTTGCGGTTGTATCGGCAAAAACAATGCGTTCCTGCGGATCGCCGTAATTAAGTTCAACGGGATTTTTAATAAAAACTGTTTTTGAAGATATTCTGACGCAGTCAAGGCAGATGCCGGTATTTTCTATCTTTTGGGCAAAGAGGTTTGTATAAATAAACAGTGACACTATAATAACAAAGTATTTCATTGTTTTATTATACTAAATAAAAACGCCCCAGAGAGGAGTTGAACCTTAAATATAAATTACTTGAATAAATTTAAATATCCGTCAAGTTCAAAATACTGGACTCTGCCAAGTCCTTTTTTGTCTTTAAGGATTCCTAAAGATATCATCTCTTTTATTAAACGGCTGGTTTTACCGTAACTAACATTTAAAGATTCATTTGCGAAATGCGTATTGATAATAGGTGTTCCAAACATTACTTTAATTAATTCTTCTGCAAGTTTGGCTCTTGCACCCAAAGATATGATTTTATGGTCTAAGTTCTTTTTAAATTCAACAACATTTTTTAATGTTGTTGTTCCGTTTTTGGCGGTATCTATAACACCGGATAGAAAAAATTTAATCCATTGGTCTATATTATTTGAAGCTCTTACAACAGTTAAAGAATCATAATAACTTCCTTTATGTTTTTCAAAAAAACTGGAAATATACAATGATGGCAAAGACAAAATATTTTCAGAAATTAACATTAACGGAATTAAGAGTCTTCCTATTCTGCCATTCCCGTCGCAAAAAGGATGTAAAGTTTCAAACTGGTAATGAAAAATTGCTATCTTTACCAATATTGGTATTTGAATATTTTTATTATGCCAAAATGCTTCCAAATCCGATAACAAATCAGGAAGATCTTCAAAATGAGGAGGTATAAAAAACGCATCTTTAAGGCTTGAACCTCCTATCCAGTTTTGGCTTCTTCTAATTTCTCCGGGATTTTTATGTTCACCTCGTACACCCTGAAGTAAAATAGCATGAATATTTGTTATCAGTCGTGTAGATACAGGTAAATGTTCTAATTGTTCCTTGGCAAAATTTATAGCTTTAGTGTAATTTTGTATTTCTGACCAGTCATCTTTATTTTCAGGGATTACAAGTTCTTCAGGTATAACAGCTTCATCCATGGTAGTCTGTGTACCTTCAATTTTACTTGATAAAGTGGCTTCTTTGTAGATATGCATTTTAATGAATAAATCAATATCAGGAACAAGTTGGGAATAAGCTTCAAGTCTTCCTAAATATGAACTTGCCTGTTCAAGCAGCAATAAAATTTCTTTATCAGTTATTTCAAACTGACGGTTAATTTGTGACGGTAGAAAACTTTTGTATTCAAGTTGTTGTTTATAAATCCCTGCTTTAAAATTATTCATAAGTAAAAATCCTTAATTCTATTTTTTAAATAAAATGGCAATAATGGTCTTTCTTATTTCTATTTTAGTCGTTTTTTGAAAATAAGTCAATGTGTTATTTCTATTTTTTGTAAAAAATAGAAATAAGAAACAGTGCTATTTCTATTTTCTAGCAAAAATAGAAATAATTTTAGATTTTCAATAATACCAATGTATGTTAAAATCTCTTAAATAGTCTTTGCTGTTAGACTTTAGAGTTTGGAGCTAAGTGAACTTTTTTGCTTTTATTTTGGCAGTTAGAGGATTTAAGATTTTAGCTGAAGAGTAGTTGTCGTTAGGTTTTAGATTTTGGTGCGAAATAAAATAATTTCAAGTTGCGGTGTACGTAAGTAAAGCGGAGCGGATGGTACATAAGACTTGAAATTATGAAATTGTAGCCAAAAAAATAAAGCCGTTATAAGCGTGTAGTTAAAATGTGTCACATAAAGTCGGAAATGATAGAATTGGAAACCCAAAACCCCTTCTCCGTCAAACAAACCTTTCCGTCTCTTATAACCAAAAGATCCTGTTTTAAATATTTATACAAAGTTTGCTGTTTATGATTGAATAAACTCAAATCAACGCCTTCTGAAAGGCGTAATCCCAGCATTATAGTTTCCGTTTTATATAAAGAGTCGTCTATATTTTCGCTTTCAAGCACGCAGCTTTGCGCGCATTGCAGATTTTTTATATAAATATCGGCGTTTAAAATATTTTTATAGCGCTGTCTTTTGTAATACGATGATGCGCTTGCGCCTAATCCTATGTATTCTTTATTTTTCCAGTAAAGAATATTATGTTTTGAAAATTTTCCGTCTTTTGCCCAGTTTGAAATTTCATAATGCGTAAACCCTGAGTCTTTTAATTTTTCGCATGCAGCGTTATACATAATTCCCTGCAAATCATAATCAACTTTTTTATTTTGATTGTAAAAAGGAGTATATTTTTCTATCGTAAGAGGATAAAGTGAAATATGATCCGGATTTAATTTTAAAACGGTATCAAGCGTTTTATGCCAGCTTTCAGCCGACTGTGTTTCTATGCCGTACATTAAGTCTGTGCTGATATTGTCAAAACCTGTGTTTCTTGCGGCAGAATAGGCATTCAGAAATTCATTGTAAGTATGAAGTCTGCCCAGAATTTTAAGTTCTTCGTCGTTTGAAGACTGCAGTCCGAAACTTATTCTTGAGATTTTATTATCGTAAAGGATTTTTAATTTTTTACCGGTAGCAGATTCGGGATTGAGTTCAACCGTAAATTCTTCAATTTCGGTTATGTCAAAATGTTTTTTAATGCCGTCAATCAGAGCCTGCAACTGATCTGCCGAAAGCATTGACGGAGTTCCTCCGCCTATGTAAACTGTTGAGATTTTTTCTTTCTTGTATTTGCGTGATTCTTTGAAAAGGGCTTTTATGTAATCGTCGGCTTTGAGTTCGTCATAGTTAAAAGAAATAAAGTCGCAATAGAAACATTTTCTTTTACAAAACGGGATATGTATATATAAGCCTGTCATTGCACCTCCTTAATGTAACCCGGAAGCATGGGCAACAGGTTTACTATATTTTATCATAATTTTAGCAATAAGCGTAGTAACGGAAGCTGGGAAGCTTGGAAGCTTAGAAGTTGAGCAACAACTTTAATGACGATAACGGCAGAAGCCGGGAAGTTTGGCAGCTTGGTTTTTTACCACGTTTAGTGCTTTTAGTTCTTTACCGCATTAGAATATGTTTATGACTGCAATATTTTTTATTGCCTTTGTTCTTGCCACGTTTATCACGTCTATGAGTGAAATTTGTTGTAGTATAGATTTGTTGTTATCGCCTAAAGCATGTTTATGAACGAAATATTTTTTAGCGTAAAAAACTATAAATAATAAGTTTTTTAATCGCTGATGTTTGAAGTCATTTCCGTTTCATTATGTTTTAAGGAAATGACGAGTTCAGTGATGACGCTGAAAAGTAAGAGTGAATATGCTTAGCGATGGCATTTTTGCATACTTTTTTTGCTAAAGAAAAAAGTATGTTGCAGTAGGTCAACCACCTACGCTTTTTGTTTTTAAACAAATTTTTTTAAAATGATTTTATAAAAGCTAAATTAAATAGCGCAGCTATTTAGAAGAACCGCCGAATCTGAATCTCTGTTCAAGCATAATAACATTTTCGGGTTTATATTGAGGATCTTCCGATTTTAATCCGTAAGAGCCTTTTAAAAATAAAAACGGATTTAATCTTACCGACATTTCAAGAGCATGTTTTAAATCAATTTCCCTGTTAAGCTGGTCAAAAGTCACGGAGTATCCCAGCTGGAGGTTTCTGTTGATATTTTTTTCAACGGAATATTTCATGCCGTATAAAATTTCTGCTATAGTCGGTTCGTGGCCGGAGGCAACCTGTAAATTGTCGGTATTTACATATCCCAGTCTTACGTTGTCTATAATTCCTGTTTTTTTCAAAACGGTATTTGCCAAAGGCGTCGCTATATTTGAACTGAACATTCTTACGACCTGCTGTTTAACCAGATAATCCGTGTTTGTATCCAAAATCTGTCTCTGCGTCGGGTCGGTTTTCGTGACTCTTGCAAGAACTTTGTTGGAATCAAGCGTAGGATCGTTTTTTGAAACAAATCTTGTTTTAAGATTATCAACCGTTGAACGGTCAATATATATTTTTACAGTGTCGGGCATGCTGTCGCCCGTGCTGTATACTTCGGTATCGGCTTCTCCGGATATAAAAATTTCATTGTTTATTATTTCAACTTTTGAATAAACGACGTTCAAATCGTTTCCCATATAAAATATTTTACCGTTATCTGATTCAACTACGCCGTTTGTGTTAATTTCGTCAATTTTGCCTTTTAAATTTATCTGCCCTTTTAAGAACAGGTTGGCAAAAGAATTTTCATATCTTGTGTTAAGAGCGGCTTTTAAATCTATGTTAATATGGCAGTTTTCAAGCAGCCCAAAATCGGCCGGAGAATCCGCAGTAAAATTTTTAGGAGGCGGATAACAAAATCTTGTGTCTTCAAGTTCGGCCCAACCGGTTAAATTGAAATCCGTAGCCGGTCCGTAAATTTTAAAACTGAATTTCGGAGTTCCTTTTGAATAATTTGCAAAAGTCTGATTTTTTTCCATTTTTAAAACGCCTGACGTAGGTATGGGAAGATCTTTTATGATAATCGGAATTCCTTTTTTGGACGTATACACGGACAGATTATAAAAAGACGGCGTGGTTCCGACAAAATGTATGTCCCCGTCAACGTTTAATTTTCCGGAGCCGGCGTTTGCAGTGAATTTTTGTATGGAAATAATATTATTTTTCAAAACGGCTGAGATTTCAAGGTTTTTAATTTTCTCAATATACGAATCTGTAGTTAAATTTGAAGCCCCCATCTGTAAATCCGCATTATGAACGATATTTTTTCTTGTTCCGGTAATTGAACCGGTAAGCTGAAGGTTTCCTTTTTTTATTTTGATTTTATCTTTTGTAAAACTCGATAAAACTTTAAGTTTGTTGTCTTTCAGATCGTATTCAATATTGATTTTTTTGTTTAACATATCTTTTTTAACGGCAGGATCAAGCCAAAAAGGGAAAGAACCTCTGATATTTGCGGTATAATCGCCGCTTTTTTGAATTTGCGCGGTATTGACGCTTAACATATTATTTTTTACTTTTACGTCTATATCAAGAGTGTCGTAATAGATGTTTTCTATATTTCCCGATTTTGAATTTAAGACGCACGAAATATTCGGATTTGATATTGTGCCCGCGGCTTTAAGTTTAACGTCAAGTTTTCCGTCAAGTTCAAAAGGCAGATTGAATAAATGCGAGAGAAAAAGCCCGTCAAGAGATTTCCATGTGGTTGAAACATTCAGATTATTCGTTGAGGAATCGCCGTCAAAATAACAGCTTTGCGTGTCATGGCAGAACAGTATTTTTTCAAATTTCAGTTTCGGGTATTTTGTGAAGTCAACGGCGCCTGAAATTTCCAGAGGCGAGTTTTTCGGGGTTTTTAAATTGATTTTTTTGCCGTTGATTGTATAATTGAATTTCAAAGAATCAACTTTTTCGCGGTTGATCCATAAATTGTCAAGTTCTATGTCGCCGTTGTAAACCGCGGCTCCGTTTAATATGTTCATTTTGCCGTTTAAATTCAAATTGCCGAAAATATCAAACGGGCCTATATGGGCGTTTACGAAATTAAACATGAATGAATAAAGATTTGAATCCGTGTTGAATGTTCCGTTCAGGTTTAACTGGCTGTCGTAAAGTTTTATGCTTGATTTGCGCAGCGTTATTTGGTTATCGGCAAGCAGTACCTCGGCATTGAAATCGTTTAGTTTTAAATTTTTAAAATAGACGTTTTTTGAATAGAGATTTAACAGACATTTGGGATTATTTAACATTCCGTAAATTTTACCCGTGCCGTTAAAAATTCCCGTGACGGGGGTTCTGAATTTTACGTAATTATTAATTATTTTTTCGGTAATATTATTTATTTTAAGGGATATATCAATATTATTATTTGAAGTGATTACGCCGCTTCCCGAAATATTCGTTTTGCCGGAAATCACGGAAAATTTATTTAATTTTCCGTTTTTATTTTTATATTCAAAATCTCCGGAAGAATTGAAATCAACTCCTGAAAAAACTCCCTGTTTTAAATTAAATGAAATTTTTAAATCCGGATTGGCTGAAAAGCCCTTCAATTCAAAATCGGAATACAGATTACCCTGAATGCCGGCAATATGCTTTGATATGTCCGCTTTTGAAATTTTTAATGAAGAATCATAACGCCGCGCGGTAAAGTCATAGGCAAATTTTCCGGAAAGGCCGTTTTTATTGTTAAGATTGGTAACTTCAATATTTTTTCTGGATAAAAGTATATCGGCGGTCAGTCCGCTTAAATCAATATTGTTTAAAAAGGCTTTAGGTATTATTAACTGGCCTGAAATTTCGTTTAATTTGCTTATTTTACCCTCAAAATACAATTTTGAATTGACGTTAACCGATCCGGCTTTGAAATTTTTGATGTCGCAGTATAAATAAGACGCGGAATTATTGTCGTTAAAATCAATCATGGATTTCAACGAAACGTTTACGTCCGCTCCGCTCAACGTGAAAGTTGATATCTGGATTGTTTTAGACGACATTTCTCCGGCAAATTCGCAAGTATTATATTTGTTGCCGTATAAAGTTCCGTTTTTTGCCCGTATGTTGATTTGCGTCGGGAAATCAAAATTGGAATTATATTTTACATATCCCGACATATATCCGGTAACCGGAATTTTGCCGTTAAATAATTTCAATATGGTCGTAATGTCAACGTTATCGTAGTTTGCGTCAATTTTGTAATTCTGCCTGTTTTTATAAAACCCGTTGAAAGATAATTTTTTATCTTTGGTTATAAAATCAAACATCCACTGGAAATTTTGTTTTGATATCTGTCCGGCTCCGCTTAGATTTTTAATTCTCTGCGAATTGATATTGTCAATATTTATTTTTACGGATCCCTTTTCCTTATCTATATCGCCGTATAGAGAAAGATAGCCTTTTATGTTTTTGTCGTAAGCTCTCATTAGAGACAGGCGCGAAAGAGGAAGTTTCTTTATATTTACCGCAAAAGTACCGTGCTTATAATTGCCGGAAAAATACCCGATTGTTTTTTTATCGTAGATATCAACCAGATATTGGCCGTCTTTTTTTATTACGGCTTTTATATTGCTGCCCGCGTTATGGCTGCAGTTTAAATTAAGCTGTCCGTTTTGATTGTCTGCTTCAACTTTCAAATTGCCGCAGTTTTTTCCGAATAGCATAATATCGTTTGTTACGACCGAAAGATTTAACGCTCCGCCGTTCATCGTTGATACATAATTAAGATTTGTATCGACAATATTTTCTTTGTCTTTTATTTTGATGCTGCCGCTTGAAGAAAAAACGTCAAACTTTAAATCCGAAGATTTAAAATTTAAACTGCCGAAATCGCCTTCGGAATAAATATTAAGTCCGCCGCTGTTTTTCGTTAATAAAACGCGGGATTTTCCAAACATAAATCTGTTTACTGATAAACTGCCGGCATCGGCGGTAAAATTAAAATAATTTGATGAAAGGTCGTAAAGGCCTTTTAGCGTGAAATCGCATTTTATCTGTCCGTTTATTTTAACGTTAAAATCGGGTTTTACTTCGTTGTTTGAAATATCAATATTTCCTTCAAGATTGGCGGAATGATATTTATATTCAATGTCAGACTTGATTTTAATATTTTTATCCAAAATAAGTTCGGTATTTTTTAATGACGTCAGGCTGCCGTGATAAACGATATTCGTTTCTTTTATAAATATTTTTGAATTTAATTTTTTTATAAAGCTGTTTATATTTTGGATGTTGAGTTTTTCGGCGGAATTGTTTTTATCGTCAGTATTAAGTTTTATCGTGATTCTTGTTTTTTCAATATTCACCGAATTTATTATATGAAGCGGTTTGTTTATGATTTTCAGCGGATTAAGTCCGAACTCGGCCGAATCAATTAAAACTTTATTGTCATAATTTAAGTCGTATACGTGCAATTTAAAAGGCAACGAAACCGCAAAACTTCTGAATTGCAGTTTGTTGCCCGTTAAACTGTTTAGTTGAGACTGAATTAAAGGGACAAGATAAAAATCTCTGCCGTTATAAATGAATACAACAAGCGATAAAAAAACCAAAAAATATGATAGATGTCTTATCTTTTTCCACATTAAAAATTACTATTTATTTATAGGTACGCCCGTCGTTCTCGTAAGATTCCGGAATTCCTTTAAAAGTTTTGCCGTTAACTTTCCCGGTTTGCCGTCTCCTATAACTCTGCCGTCTATTTTTACGACCGGTATAATTTCGGCTGCCGTTCCCGTCAGATAACATTCATCGGCGCAGTATAAATCGTAAACAGTAAGCAAATCTTCATTTACTTCAATTTTTAGTTTGTTTCTGATAAGTTCTATAGCTGCATTTCTTGTTACGCCTTTAAGCGCGCCTGCATAAGCCGGAGGCGTTGTAACGATTCCGTTTTTTACAACAAATATATTGTCTCCGCTGCATTCTGCAACGTACCCTTCTTTATTAAGCATTATAGCTTCCAATACGCCCGCTCTTTTTGCTTCAAGTTTTGCCATAATATTGTTTAGGTAATTAAGAGATTTTATATTCGGACTCAGCGTATCGGGAGTCGTCCTTCTTGTTGATACCGTTATAACTTCAAGACCGTTAGTATAAAGTTCCTCAGGATATAAAGATATTTTATCCGTTATAACAAATATCGTAGGTTTCGGACATTTCGCCGGATCAAGACCGAGGTCGCCCGTACCTCTTGAAATAACGAGTCTTATGTATGCGTCGTCAAGTTTGTTTATTTTTAAAGTTTCCAAAACGATTTTTTCCATTTCTGATTTTGTCATCGGGATACACAAAGCAATGGCTTTTGCCGAGTCCCACAGTCTGTCAATATGTTCCGCCAGTCTGAAAACTCTGCCGTTATACGCTCTGATACCTTCAAATACTCCGTCTCCGTAAAGCAATCCGTGGTCAAAAACCGATACTACCGCATCTTCCTTGTTAACAAATTTTCCGTTCAAATAAATTTTCATTTCTCTGCTCCTTCTATAATTTACTTTCGTTATTTTTATGTTTCAAACTCTAAATCTTTTTTGTCGTTAAAGTTGTTGCCGTTGCTAAGCTGCTAAGCTTCCAAGCTTCCTAACTTCTTATAATATTTGCCCGTCTGTCATTTTCAACTGTCTGTCTGCCAAATTTGCCACATCCTGGTTATGCGTTACGACAAGTAATGTGGTTTTTAGTTCGGCGCATAAACCAAACATTAAATTCTCAATTATTGTACCAGTTTTTCTGTCTAAATTCCCAGTAGGTTCATCAGCAAACAATATTTTCGGGTCATTAATTAGTGCTCTCGCCAGAGCCACTCGCTGCTGTTCCCCGCCCGACAGTTCCGAAGGAAGATGGTGCTTCCTGTTGGAAAGTCCTGTCATTTCAAGCAGTTCGTCCGCCCTTTTTATCTTTTCGTTTTTTTTATCCCATACCGGCATTAAAATATTTTCAAGTACGTCAAAATCAGAAAGCAGGTAGTGAAACTGAAAAACAAATCCTATATAATCTTTTCTCATTTTTGAAAGCCTGAGATTTCCGTAATCGTTTATTTTTTCGCCGTCTATAAAAATTTCTCCGGACGTAGGCTTATCCATAAGTCCGAGAATATGTATCAGCGTGCTTTTTCCGGCTCCGGAAGGACCGGTAAGCGAAACTTTCATACCCGACGGGATTTCAAGATTAATGCCTTTTAAAACATTAATTTCCGGCGCATTTTTTTTAGTATAGTTTTTAATTAAATTTTTTGCTGTTATTTCCATTTTAAATTCTTTTCTAACGTATTAGACTCTTTTTACCGCATATTGTTTCATTGTCTTGTCTTTCCCAACTAGCTGTTTGTCTTTAGTTCTTTCGCCTTAAAGCACTTTTATGAGCGAAGTATTTTTAAATGTAAAAGATTATAAACTTTAAAATCTTTTAGTTTCTGAATGTTTGAAATCATTTTTGGTTCAATATGCAGTCCAAAAATGATAAGTTCAGAAACGGCATTTCAAAATACGAGCGAATGTGCTTAGCGATGGCATTTTTTGAGGACAATCTAACAAATATAAAACATTTGTGCTGCTAAAATTTTTGAAAATCAATTTGTATATTTTGTGCAGGAGAGTAGTTTTCACTACTTTACAAACAAAATGTGCAAATTTATCAAAAAGTAACGCAGCCCGAAGGGTTAGCGCCCAAACAGCGCTCTGCTTCGTTAAACTTCCTCGTAATAGACTCGCTATTACTTCGTCACTCTGCCTCACATATCATATGTTTTGACAGCTAACACAATTGCTTTATATCTGTTAGCTTGTCCTAAACTTTTTTGCTAAAGAAAAAAGTATGGTGCTGTGCGGCACATCCGCACACAGTATACTCGTGATAAAAAGTAACTTTGTGTGGCTCAACAGCCACGATTTTATTAAAAAAGATCACACTACCCAACTCTTATAGCTTCCAGCGGTTCAAGTTTTGAAACCTGATATGCCGGATATAAACCCGATAAAACCGTTATTATAAAAGCGCATAAACATACGTACAAAATGTCATGCGGCATTATTATTACCGGCAGTCTGTCAACGTAATAAACTCCCTGAGGAAGTTTGAAAATTTCAAAATTTTTCAGCCCGTAACTTATAAATATTCCCAGAATAAGCCCTAAAAACGTTCCGATCGTGCCGACTATAAGCCCCTGATAAAAAAATATTTTTGAGATTGATATTTTTGAAAATCCCATGGCCGATAAAATTCCTATTTCTTTTGCTTTTTCAACGCTTAAAAGAAGAATATTTGAAACTATGTTAAAAGAAGCCACAAGAATAATAAGCGCCAAAATTATAAACATCATTATCTTTTCCAGTTTTAAAGCGGAAAAAAGATTTTTATTCATATCTATCCATGATTTTGTTTTATAAGGATATCTTAATTTTGTCTGTAAATCTTTAGCGAAAAAATCCGCTTTATCAATATCAGAAGTTACAACGGCAACGCCGCTTACTCCGCCGTCAAAAGAAAACATGCTGTCGGCGGATTTTATATCAACATAAGAAAGAGACATGTCATATTCGTACATTCCGGAGCGAAATATTGCTTCAACGGTAAGTTTTTTCATTTTCGGAACAGACGTCATTTGGCTTGGCAGCATAACTATAACGTTATCTCCCGGAACTACATTTATGGTTTTTGCGAGTTCGTTTCCCAAAATAATGCCGTCGGAGCTTATCGTATTGTTATGCAGAATATTTCCTTTCAAAATTTTATCTGAAAGTTTTATCATGGAATCTTCGGCGGCAAAATCAATACCTTTGATTATAGCTCCGGTTCCGGAAGAATATCCCTGTTTTTTTATAACGGTTTGCCCGTATATGAAAGGAGCGGTTGATTTAACATAATCAACATTGCCGGCCTGCTGCATTATTTCTTTGTAATCGTTAAACGGCGAACCGTCTATTTTAGTTATAAAAATGTGAGGCTGTATGCCGAGAATTTTTGTTCTTATGTCTTTTTGAAAGCCGGTCATTACGGCAAGAGTTATGACAAGCGCGCATACGCCCAGAGTCGTTCCGCCTATGGCGATAAGAGTTGTAAGGAAAGCAAAAAACCCTTTTTTCCGCGCTTTTATATATCTGTACGCTATAAATAATTCGGGTGAGTTAAACATTTTTATACTCTGTTTGGTTTATAAAAACCGGAAAAAACGTACGGTTTTTTTTATTCCTCTGCAATAGGTTTCATCGCAGGGAAAAATATGACTTCTCTTATTGATTCAACCTGAGTAAGTATCATAACAAGCCTGTCTATTCCTATTCCAAGCCCGCCTGTCGGAGGAAGACCCTGCTCCAAAGCGTTTATAAAATCTTCGTCGTACGGCTGCGCTTCGTCATCGCCTTTTTTCTTCGCTTCAACCTGCTGCTGAAATCTTATTTTCTGAAGATAAGGATCATTTAACTCGGAATAAGCGTTGCATATTTCCATGCCGTTTATGTACAGTTCAAATCTTTCTGCTATTTCGGGCTGTTCAAATTTAATTTTTGTAAGAGGCGAATAAATTGCCGGATAATCCATTACGAAAGTAGGTTCCTGCAGATGATGAACTACTTTTTCGTCAAAAACCTGGTCAAGTATTTTTTGGTCGCTTGCGTCTTTAGGAAGATCAAGGTTCAAATGTTTTACCTGGTCAAAAAGTTTTCCCGTTTCAAGATAAGGCAAAAGTTCAAGCCCGGTATATTCTTTTATCAAATCAAAAAGTTTTGCTCTTCTGAAATTAAGATTAACCGGCGAGCCTATTTTTTCCGCCGCCGTTTTTATTAAAAGCTCGGTTAAATCCATCATATCGTTATAATCGGCGTAAGCCTGATAAAGCTCCATCATCGTAAATTCGGGATTATGGTTTCTGTCTATTCCTTCGTTTCTGAAATTTCTTCCTATTTCAAAAACTTTTTCCATACCGCCGACGACCAATCTCTTCAAAAAAAGTTCCGGCGCTATTCTCATAAATAAATCTATTCCAAGCGCGTTATGATGCGTTGTAAAAGGCCTTGCGTTTGCTCCGCCTGCCAGAGACTGCAGTATCGGAGTTTCAACTTCCATAAATCCGAGTTCTTCAAGTTTGCTTCTTATTGCCGATATTATCATGCTTCTTTTTTTGAAAACTTCTTTGACGTCCGAATTTGCTATAAGGTCGAGATATCTCTGTCTGTATCTTGTTTCGGTGTCTTTAAGCCCGTGCCACTTTTCAGGCAGCGGTCTGAACGCTTTGCAAATTATTTCAAATTTATCCGCTTTCAAACTGAGTTCGCCTGTTCTTGTTCTGAAAAGCGAGCCGGCGACGCATACGAAATCGGATAAATCCGATATTTCTTTAAATATTTTAAAAGAGTCCGCTCCGACCTGATCGGATCTTACGTAAACCTGTATTTTGCCGGTGCCGTCTTCTATATCTATAAAAGAAGCTTTGCCCATATCTCTTCTTGACATCATTCTTCCGGCGATTGTTACTTGTTCTGATGCCGATTCTTCTTTCTGCAAATATTCAAATTTTGTTCTTACCTGAGCTATTTTATTGTCTATTTTTACTCTTGCCGGATAAGGGTCTACGCCAAGTTGTCTCATCTTATCGGCTTTTTCTTTTCTCTGAGCCAAAATTGTTTCAATAGTTGTTGTTGATTCCGTCTGCTGTATTTCTTGCATTGTTCAAACTTCCTTTTTATAAAAATATTTGAAAAATAATAGCATTTTTAATATAAAAAATCAAAAAATAAAATATAAATAAAATCAGCGCTGCGGCATAATTTAATTTAGGGAGTATTAGTTTATTTTTTTGTAAAAATTTCAGGTTTAGGCTTATTTAAGAACTAAAAAATGCCGAGGGCGGGACTTGAACCCGCACGTCGCCTGAGCAACTTGAGATTTTGAGTCTCACGTGTCTGCCAGTTCCACCACCTCGGCAATGGAAAAGAATTTTATAATAAAATGGGGTCATAGTCAAGTAAAAACGGAATTGAAGTTTTTTTGCCGACGCTGTTTTCAAAACAGGCCGGGTATTGACAAACAAAAAAATCAATACTATAATGCGGTTGTAGTCAAACCATTGATGCGGAGATAAAAACGGGAAATGCGCTTACAGAGAGCCGGGGTGCTGAGAATCCGGCAGCAAGCAGCCTGTACAAATGGACCGCAGAGGGTGCAGTCAAAAGTCCGAAAGGACCGAGTATTCTGCAACGTAAGGCACACGTCAGTTGCCGGGAATATGTTTGTATTCCGATAAGAGTGAGATGTCGTATTATCTCAAAACAAGGTGGCACCGCGGAATCTTTTAGAGATCCGTCCTTGACAGTTGTTTTTGTCATGGACGGTTATTTTTTTTAAGAGAGGTGCAAAATGTATCAGCCAAGTTTGAAAGATGTTTCTCATTTACTGAAAGATTACAGGATAATTCCCGTAAGCAGGACAATTTATTCCGATGTGCGCACTCCGATTGAAGTATTGAAAATTTTAAAATCAATCAGCAGACACTGCTATATGTTGGAAAGTCTGGAAGATTCAACCAACTGGGGCAGATACACGTTTCTCGGATATGATCCGAAGCTTGAATTTACATGCACAAACGGCATTGTTAATTTAAGCGGTAAATCAATTAATACTAATAATCCCAATCAATATATCAGACAAATTCTTGACGAATATAAAAGTCCTAAATTCGCTTATTTGCCTCCGTTTACGGGCGGGTTAGTCGGTTATTTTTCGTACGATTATATAAAGTACGGCGAACCGACGTTAAATTTGGATGCAAAAGACGAAGAAAAATTCAAAGATATAGACTTAATGTTATTTGATAAGGTTATCGCTTTTGATAATCTTAAACAGGAAATAGTTTTGATAGTCAATGTAAAAACCGATAACTTTGAAGAAAATTATAATGCGGCCGTAAAAGAACTTGATAAAATGGCCGATTTAATAAAAAACGGAGAAGCCGTTAATCCTAAACCGTTAAAAATAAAATCGGATTTCCGTTATTTATTCAGCAAAGAAGAATTTTGCAATATGGTTGATAAAGCAAAAAAATATATTTTTGAAGGCGACATTTTTCAGGTTGTTCTGTCAAACAGAGCCGAAGCAGACGTGGAAGGAACTCTTTTTGACACTTACAGAGTATTAAGAATGACAAATCCTTCTCCTTATATGTTTTATTTTTCAAGCGACGATATTGAAATTGCGGGCGCTTCGCCTGAAACGCTTGTTAAGTTAAATAACGATACTTTATATACTTTCCCTCTTGCGGGAACAAGACCCCGCGGAAAAACCGAAGAAGAAGACGCAAAATTAAAACGTGAACTTTTATCTGATCCGAAAGAGCTTGCCGAACATAATATGCTTGTAGATTTGGGAAGAAACGATCTGGGAAAAATCAGTGAGTTCGGGACGGTTCTCGTTGAAAAATATAAAACAATTGAAGCATTTTCGCATGTTATGCACATAGGTTCAACCGTATCTTCAAAAATCCGTAAAGATAAATCGGCGCTTGACGCGATAGAAGCAGTTCTTCCTGCCGGCACATTGTCGGGAGCACCGAAAATAAGAGCGTGTGAAATTATCAACGAACTTGAAAATAATAAACGCGGAATTTACGGAGGAGCAATAGGTTATATTGATTTTGCGGGCAATATGGATACGTGCATTGCGATTAGAATCGCTTTTAAAAAGAACGGAAAAATTTTTATCCGTTCAGGGGCGGGGATTGTGGCGGACAGCGTTCCTGAAAGCGAATATCAGGAATGCATAAATAAAGCCAAAGCCGTAATCAACGCTTTAAAATCGGCAGAAGGAGGAATAAACAAATGATTTTATTAATAGATAATTACGACAGTTTTGCTTATAACTTATACCAATTAATCGGGACGATAAATCCCGATATAAAAGTAATAAGAAACGATGAATTGACGGTTAAAGAAATTGATGCTTTAAAACCGGAAAAAATAGTCATATCGCCGGGACCTGGCAAACCGTCTGACGCGGGAATATGCATAAAAGCCGTTAAATATTTTGAAGGCAAAGTTCCTATCTTGGGAGTTTGTCTCGGGCATCAGGCGATATGCGAAGCTTACGGCGGAACGATTTCTTACGCAAAAACTTTAATGCACGGCAAGCAGTCAAAGATTACGCTTGTTAATTCCGGTCCGTTATTTAGAGGCCTTGCCGGAGAACTGACTGTAGGCAGGTATCATTCTCTTGCAGTTATGGAAAAGGGATTTCCGGAAGACTTGCAGATTGTCGCAAAAACGGAAGACGGCGAAATTATGGCGGTAAGTCATAAAAAATACAAAACGTACGGAGTTCAGTTTCATCCCGAGTCAATTTTAACTCTGAACGGAAAAATTATGATGGAAAATTTTTTAAGGAGTTAAATTATGATTAAAGAAGCTATTATCAAAGCCGTAACAAAAACTAATTTGACTTACGAAGAAGCTGAAACCGTAATGGATGAAATAATGACGGGCAGAGCGTCTGAAATACAGATGTCGGCTTTTCTTACTGCTATGTCGTTGAAAGGCGAAACAATAGACGAAATAACGGCCTCCGCCCACGGTATGAGAAAACACTGCATACGCCTTTTACACGATATGGATGTTTTGGAAATAGTCGGAACAGGCGGCGATAAATCAAATTCTTTCAATATTTCAACTACATCGGCGCTTGTCGTTTCCTCAGCAGGAATTCCGGTTGCAAAACACGGAAACAGAGCGGCGTCAAGCAAATGCGGCGCGGCAGATGTTCTTGAAAAACTGGGCGCAAAAATTACGATAACGCCGGAACACAGCAAACAGCTTTTACATGAAATAAATTTTTGTTTTTTATTCGCTCAGAATTATCATATCGCAATGAAATATGTGGCTTCCGTAAGAAGAGAGCTGGGAATCCGCACAATATTTAATATTTTGGGGCCTCTTGCAAATCCGGCCGGCGCAAATATGGAACTTCTGGGCGTTTATGATAGCTGTCTTGTTGAACCGATGGCTAAAGTTTTGGCTAATCTGGGCGTAAGAAGCGCGATGGTCGTTTACGGCCGTGACGGGCTTGACGAAATTTCAATGAGCGCTCCGACGATGGTATGTGAAGTTCAAAACGGAGTTTTAAAATTATACGAAATAGAGCCTGAGGATTTTGGTTTTAAAAAATGCAGAAAAACCGATCTTGTCGGAGGAACTCCCGAAGAAAACGCAAATATTACGCGTGAAATTCTTTCCGGCAAAAAGGGAGAAAAGACGGACGCCGTTCTTTTAAATTCCGCCGCCGCCATACATGTCGCAAAACCGGAGATTTCAATAAAAGACGCGATAGAAATCGCAAAAGAAACGATAAAATCCGGAAAAGCCTTTCAGCAGCTTGAAAAATATATCAGACTGTCAAACGGAGAGGCGCAATGATTCTTGATGAAATAGTCAATAAAACAAAAGAAAGGGTTTTAAAATCAAAAGAAATAAAAAACTTTGACAAACTGAGAGCAGAAGTATCTCTTATGACGGCAGTTGGAGAAGATTTCCCTTTTGAAAAAGCTTTAAAAAATAAAGATATGGCTTTTATATGCGAAGTAAAAAAAGCGTCTCCTTCAAAAGGGATAATAGCGGAAAATTTTGATTATTTAAAAATAGCAAAGGAATACGAACAGGCCGGCGCCGCCGCGATTTCCGTTTTAACGGAGCCCGATTTTTTTATGGGCGACAACAAATATTTAAAAGAAATTACCGATAACGTAAAAATTCCCGTTTTGAGAAAAGATTTTATAATAGACGAATACCAGATATATGAGGCAAAGCTTATCGGAGCTTCGGCAATTCTTTTAATATGCTCAATTCTTGATGCCAAAACTTTGAAATATTTTATGTCTGTCGCCGAAAAACTCGGACTTTCCGTTTTAACCGAAACGCATGATGAAAAAGAAGTTAAATCCGCTCTTGAAGCGGGCGCAAAAATTATCGGAGTCAACAACAGAAATTTAAAAACTTTTGAAGTTGATATTAAAAACAGTTTGAAATTAAGAAATCTTATTCCCGAAAATATAATATTTGTTTCCGAAAGCGGAATTAAAACTCCTTGCGATATAAAACTTTTAAAAGATGCAAAAACAAACGCCGTTCTTATAGGCGAAACTTTTATGACAAGCCACGATAAAAAAGAAAGTTTTCGTTATTTAAGGAGTCTTTTATGACTAAGATAAAAATCTGCGGATTGTTCAGAGACTGCGATATTGATTATGTAAACGAGGCTATGCCCGATTACGCGGGTTTTGTTTTTGCAAAAAGCAGAAGACAGATAACAAAAGAACAGGCGCAAAATTTCAGAAAAAAATTAAAATCTGAAATTATAAGCGTAGGCGTTTTTGTGGATGCAGATATTTCAGAAATTAAAGAACTTTTTGATTTGAAAATAATATCTGCGGCGCAGCTGCACGGAAACGAGAATGATGAATATATAAAAGAACTGCGTGCAAAATGTGCGGTAAAAATAATAAAAGCGGTAAATGTTTTAAAAAATCCCGATTTTGAAAAAATAAAAAACAGTTCCGCCGATTTTATTCTTTTTGACTCGGGAACAGGAAGCGGAAAAACTTTCAGCTGGCGTCTGCTGCCTGAAATGAAAAGAGATTTTTTCCTTGCAGGCGGATTAAATATTGAAAATATAGACGAAGCGGTAAAGCAGGTTAAACCGTTTGGAGTTGATTTAAGTTCCGGCGTTGAAACGGACGGTTTTAAAGATAAAGAAAAAATATTAAATATAGTCAGGAGAATAAAAAATGGCTGAAAAAAGATACGGGATTTACGGAGGGCAATATGTTCCGGAAACTTTAATGAACGAACTTATTGAACTTGAAAAAAATTATGAGTTTTTCAAAAAAGATAAAAATTTTATAAACGAATTAAATGAGCTTTTAAATAATTATGCGGGAAGGCCGTCGCTTCTTTATTACGCCGAAAAAATGACGAAAGATTTGGGCGGCGCAAAAATTTATTTAAAGCGAGAAGATTTAAATCATACAGGTTCGCATAAAATCAATAATGTATTGGGTCAGGCTCTTCTTGCAAAAAAGATGGGTAAAACCAGAGTTATCGCCGAAACAGGAGCCGGCCAGCACGGAGTTGCAACGGCGACTGCCGCAGCGCTTCTCGGGCTTGAATGCGAGATATTTATGGGCAAAGAAGACGTAAAAAGGCAGGCTCTTAACGTTTACAGAATGGAACTGCTTAGAGCAAAAGTACATTCGGTAACAAGCGGCACGATGACTTTAAAAGACGCCGTTAATGAAACTTTCCGCGAATGGACGACAAGAGTTTTTGATACTCATTATGTGCTCGGTTCTGTAATGGGTCCGCATCCTTTTCCGATGATAGTAAGAGATTTTCAGAGCGTAATAAGCAAAGAGGCGAGAGAACAGATTCTTAAAATTGAAGGCAAACTTCCCGATTTGGTTACGGCATGCGTCGGAGGCGGCAGCAACGCAATGGGCATGTTTTATAATTTTATAAACGATAAATCAGTAAAACTTGTCGGATGCGAAGCGGCCGGACACGGTATTGAAACGGATAAACATGCGGCTTCAATAGCAAAAGGATCGCTCGGAATATTTCACGGTATGAAATCTTTGTTCTGTCAGGACGAATACGGACAGATTGCTCCCGTGTATTCAATTTCCGCAGGGCTTGATTATCCCGGAATAGGGCCTGAACACGCTTATCTTTACGAAACAAAAAGAGCCCAATATGTTCCGGTTACCGACGAAGAAGCGGTACAGGCTTTTGAATATCTTGCAAGAACAGAAGGTATTATTTGCGCTATTGAAAGCGCGCATGCCGTTTCTTATATTCAAAAACAGGCTCCGAAAATGAAAAAAGACGAAATAATAATAATTTGTCTGTCGGGACGCGGAGATAAAGATGTTGCTTCAATAGCAAATTACAGAGGGAGAAATATAAATGAGTAAAATAAAAAACGCTTTTAAAAACAAAAAAGCTTTCATAGCTTTTTTAACGGCGGGCGATCCGTCAATAGAAAAAACGGAAGAATTTATAATTGAAATGGCAAAAGCCGGCGCCGATTTGATTGAAATAGGGATTCCTTTTTCAGATCCGATAGCAGAAGGCCCCGTTATACAGTCGGCAAATGTCAGAGCTTTAAACGCCGGAACTACGACCGATAAAGTTTTTGAACTTGTAAAATCAGTCCGTAAAAAAACCGATGTTCCGCTTGTTTTTCTTACTTATCTTAATCCCGTTTTCAAATACGGTTTTGAAAGATTTTTTAAAACGTGTTCCGAAACAGGCGTTGACGGCATTATTATTCCCGATATGCCCTATAATGAAAAATCTGAATGCTCCGAAGTTGCCGAAAAATACGGCGTTGACATAATATCAATGATAGCTCCGACTTCCGATAAAAGAATCAAAGAAATCGCATCACAGGCAAAAGGTTTTGTATACGTCGTATCGTCTATGGGAGTAACAGGTGTAAGAAGCGAAATAACTACTGATTTAAATTCAATTTTAAAATCAATAAAAGCGGTAACGTCAACTCCCGCGGCGATAGGTTTTGGCATCAGTACGCCGGAACAGGCTAAATATATGGCAAAGATTGCGGACGGAGTTATTGTGGGGAGTGCGATTGTCAAAATAATTGAAAAATATGGGAATGAGGCTGGCACATACTTATACGAGTATGTTAAGTCAATGAAGTCTGTGATATAGAAGCTGAGAAGTTTAGCAGCTCGGAAGCTTAGTAACGGCAACAACTCTTTAATGATAGAAGCTGAGAATCTAAGAAGTTTGGAAGTTTAGTAACTGCAAATTCTAAATATGTTTTTGCCAAGCTGCTAAGCTTCTAAACATCCCAGCTTCTGTTTTTTTTTTATCTTGCTTTTAATACATCTGTATGGTATAATTATTTTATGGCATATCAAGAGATAACGTGCAAAAGCGCATGTCATAAAATCGACGGGTTTTTACCTTACGAATGGGATTTAAATGTTTACAGAGGTTGCGGACACCGCTGTACATACTGTTTTGCTTTATATTCGCACAAATATATCAATTCAGTTAATTTTTTTGACGATATTTTTGTCAAAACAAATATTGCAGAAAGTTTAGAAAAACAGTTAAGTTCAAAAAACTGGAAAAGAGAAGTTATAAATCTCGGCGGAGTGACTGACAGCTATCAGCCTGCCGAAAAAAAATATAAATTAATGCCGGAAATTTTGAAACTACTTATAAAATATAAAACACCCGTTACAATTTCTACAAAGTCTAAACTTATACTGAGAGATTACGATTTAATAGCTGAGCTTGCGGAAAAAGTTCCCGTTAATATCGCATGCACAATTACAACTGTTGACGAAAAAGTTCGCGAACTTATAGAACCGAACACGTCTTTATCTTCGGAAAGATTTAAAGTATTAAAAGAATTTTCAAAAACAAACGCTTCAACGGGCGTTCATATGATGCCAGTAATTCCGTATTTAACCGATACTTATCAAAACCTCGACGGATTATTTATGAATGCTCAGGAATGCGGAGCATGTTATGTTATTACCGATATTCTCAATTTGCGCGGACAAACAAGAAAAGTATTTTTTGAGTTTGTAAAAAATCAACTTCCTAATTTATATAGTAAAATATCATCTCTTTATAAAAATTATTTCGTTGATAAAGAGTACAGAATGCAGTTTAAAGAAAAATCAAAACAGCTTAGAATAAAGTATCCGTTAAAAAATAAGAAAAGAATTTTTATACCTGAGAAAGATATTGAAGCTGAAAGGCAGTTAATGCTTTTTTAATTTTTACGCTGACAAATTATTAAAAAAATGCTATACTTCCCAAAATTTTTATATATAGATCATTAAATAGAAGAGAGGTGCTTATGGTACAAAAATACAAACTTATTTTTGCATTAATGTTTATTTTCTTTTCAGCAGTTTCAGTTTATTCGCAGGATCCGGTTTCAGACCAAACTATAGTAAATAATTCAACAACAGACAGTTCATCAGGAAGTGAATCTATAAATTTATCGGCGCCGTTGCTTATTACGGGGTCAACCGATACTATAAAATCGGAAGAACCCAATAATAAAACAACAGATATCAGAATAAATTTCGGAGGACAGGTAAATTATAACGATGTTACCGGACCTGGAAAAGCAAGTTCGTCGTTATCGGAAGGCGTAAGGCATTTTGAAAATCTCGGGATTAACATAAGAGGAGATAAAAACGATTTTAAATATCAGATGAACGTTTCCGGAAGAGCGACAAACGACGAAAGAGTTGATCCGATATTTGTAGCGCTTACGTCATTGCAGGCGAAATTAGAATATAAAAACAATTTTTTAAATATGGGCGATATTTATGAAGCATTTTCGCAGTATTCTTTAAATACTGCTCTGAAAGGCGTTTCATATAAATATAAAAACAGTTCCGGAAAAACTCCGGAAATTTCAGCTGTTTTCGGAAGCGCATATCCGAGATGGGAAAGCTGGTTCAAAGACGCCAAAGCGAAATCAATTAACCGCACGGCATACGGAGCAAACATAAAGCAGGAATTAACAGATACTCTTAAATTAGGTTTTACGGCTTTAAAATCAGATGACAGCCAGAGAGTCGCAGATACGGATCCTTTGTATAAAAATACTTTATACAGTTTTGACGGTGAATACAGACCGATAGCCGGATTATCCATTTCGGCAGAGGCTGCAATGTCTCAGACCGAACTTGAGGCAAATTCAACGGCTGCAAAAACATCTTATAACGGAAACGCTTTCAAACTTGAGATAGTCGGAGATGAAGATCCCAGCAGAGTCGTTTTGGGTTATGAAAGAGTAAATCCGGAATTTGAAAGTCTGCTCGGCTCCGCTATCAAAGACAGAGAAAGAGCGTCTGCAAGATGGAGATATAAATATACTCCAAACACTACTTTTGATTCAAAATTTGCGTGGTACAGAAACAGCTTAAACGACACGTCAAAAAGCACGAATAATTATAAGCCTGAAGCCGGCATTAACATAAAAAGAATATTTGACAGAAAATATTCAAATCTTAATTTTAACGTAAAACTTGATCTTAAAAATTCTTCGGCAAACAACAGTTCCGATTATTTTGCGGATTTAGGATACAGAGACAGATTTATAGGGCTTGATGTTGACGCGGGGGCCGGTTTTACTTCTTACAACGTTGATAAAAATACAAGAGAAACTTTAGACTATTCGGGCAGACTTTCGGTAAGCACAAGAAAAAGTTTTGAAAAAATTATTTTGAAACCTTCTCTTAACGCTTCAAGCAATTATATAGACGATAATATAAACAATACGACAGATAAAATTTTTGAATATTCCGTTTCTCTGGGCGTTGATCTGCCGGATTCAAAACTTACTTCAAATTTTAAATTCGGACAAAACATACTTAAAGCCGGAGCTGGAGATAATGCGGACAGTCTTTTTGTAAATGCCGGAATATATTACAGGCCGGACGCGTTTTTCGGAATCAAAGACTGCACTCTTTTTGCAAGAGCGATGATGAACGATTTTGCATTTCAGACAGACACGAGAAATTTTAACGAAAAAAGTTTTTCAATGGGGATAAGTTTCCCTTTGGATTTTAAGATATAGAAATACGGGGGATAAAATATGAGAAAAATTTCAATTTTAATTTTGTTTATGACGCTGGCGATGTTTGCTTCCGTACAGCAGGTTCAAGCAAAATGGTGGATATTCGGCAAATCGTCGGATGAAGTTGCTTTAAATTATATGCATATCAATAAAGCTTCTTATGAAGATATGAACGGTAAAGCCGTATTCTTTAAGGATTCTCTTGCTCAAAGCAATGAGATGACGATAAACGGAAAAGCATCCGTAAAGAAAGCAAAAATAGGCGCCGTTATGGTTTCTCTTGACAATAAAGAAACATGGGAAAAGGCAAAACTTAACGATAACGGAACTTTTGAATATAAGTTTTACGCCGATACTTCAAAAACATATGATTTTTATTTAAAAGCTATAGATACGACAGGTAAAACTAACGATATTGAAAAAACTTATGTCAAAATAACTTTTTCATCGCAAGATGTTTCGGCTCTTGTAAAAGAAACCATGGATAAATTATTCAGAGCTTATCAAAGCGAAAATCTTACGGCGTTTATGTCGCTTGTCAGTGACAATTTTATTCCGGGAGCTGATATTCTTGATTCGGCGGTAAGAAGAGATTTTATTTTGTTTGATTATATTAAAATAGATTATTTTATAAATAACATTGTTCAGGCCGGCGACGGAAAAGTATTCGTTTCTTTTCAGTATAACCGCTCCGTAATTTCGACAAAAACAGGACAGACTTTTACCGATAAAGGCATGACGGAACTTGTTTTAAAAAATGAAAACGGACAGTTGAAACTTTTCAGCATGAAACATCCTTTGATGTTCGGTTTGTCGGATGCATCCGAAATAGCAACGGGAGTAATAAACCAAAATTCGAATGAGGATACTCTTGTTGTAGGTTCTGACGGAACAATTAAAGTTGTACCGTTTAATGAATCGCTTAATGATAGCGGAGATTCGGCAGAAATAAAAACAATTACGTTAAATTTCCAGCATTTAAATCCTGTTAATTCAACATATGATTTTGAAAATGAAGAATATGACGGTGCCGGTTATATGGTGCTTAACATAGGATCGGGACTTCATTTAAATCCTGCTACGGCTCCAATTCAGCAGCTTCCCGCCGGAACAAGTTTGAGTTCAACTCCTATTCCTTCAAGCGGGTATGTCGTTGAACTGAGCGGAATGATAGTTGTAACTTTGGGAGAAGTGTGGGCTATTGATTTCGGAGCAAGGGGGAAAGTTTTACTTGAGTTTAAAAGTTTTACCGGAACAGCGGTAATAATCGATTATAAATATCAAAAATAAAAGAGGAATATGCTTAAAAAAACTCTTTATTTTGTTGTTATTTTGTCGCTTACGACATCAAATGTTTATGCCGGCAAATATCTTACGAAATCCGAAGACTTCAGCAAAGTAATGACGTACGGACTTGGTTTTGCGACATATTCTTTAGAGAAAAAAAGTTCCGTTGAGGGTCTTAAAAAACTTGAAACATACGATATTTTGTGGGACCTGTTGGGAAAGGGCGAAGAAGAAATACTTAACGGCGATCCAAACGCTTTTCCCGCTTTAAAAGACAATATCTTAAAAATTAAACTTGTTCTTGATAAAGTCGCCGAAGTTTCTGCAGCCGTCGGAGCAGGTAATTACGATGAAGCTCTGATAGGCAGCGTAGATACTATGGTCGGGATTGTAAATCATCCCGTTGTAAATCTCACATGGGAAGCTGTAAAACTTGCTTATGAATCGCATAAGCTTGTTCTTGAAACAAAAGCCGCTCTTGATATAGAGCAGTTATACGGTATTGTCAATTATGACAGACGTTTGATGGGAGTCAGTTCCGGTCCCGACAGTCCTCCTCTTATTCCTGTAAATTCAACTTCCGTAACTTATTTTTACGACAAATATTTAATAACCGATTCTTCAACAAGAGAACTTGTTAAAAGTTATGTAAAAAAAGTTTTAGGTGAAGATTTTCCGGAAGCATCAACAACACAGAGTTTTTGGTATTATCTGCTTGGCGTTGAAGATGCCGCCAAAGAAGATGAGCTTGCCGAACTTCAATCATTTAAAAATAAATCAAGAGGCTGGATAAATTCATTACTGGCAGATTTAAATAAACAGGTTGTGGTAAACTGGCGACAGACACGTCTTTTACAGCAGAAAGCGGAATTTGACAAATTTAACGCTCAGGTCGGCAAAGCTTTTGCAAGTTTTGACGAAGTTGTCGCTTATTTTAAAAGAAAAAAAGAAATAGAAAAAGAGCAGGCGACTTTTGCAACAAAACTTGCCGAACTTGAAAAAAAATTCTCTCAGTCAACAGAATCAAAGAACAGAGACCTCGCTTTTCAGGTTTCAAAGGAAAGTAATGTTTTTGCCGTTAAGGCATTAATAATAGACGATATGAAATTTAATACGGCTTTTGAAGATCTTTATATAAGAGCAATAAAACTTGTAGATACTCTTGATAAACAAACAGCTTCTGCAGTTGCTGTTGCCGATCCTTATGCAAAAGAACCAAACGTAGTTCCTCTTGAAAAAGAAATATTTGATTTATATTCGTCTGCGATAGGACATATAAAAGGATTGTCTTCCGTTGTTCCAACTCCTCCTTATGACGCAGTTACAACCGCTTTGACGGCAAATGATTATACTAAAGCTTCCAATTACGCTTCCGATTGGAAACAGCAATACAAAGCAATATCGGACGCTTATGTTGCTCAAAACAGTAAAATGATAAGTGAAATAAAAATTCCGCCTCCCGATACCGAAAAAATTTCTGCCGATGCTTATTACAGTATATGCAGCCAGGCTGCAAGAAAAGCAATGACTATTATAGGCAATATTACGACGGCTCAAGGAAATTTGCACTCAAGGGATGTTGAAAAAATTGACGGGATTCTTTCTTACTTTCAATCTAAGAAATACAGCGCAAACAGCCAGTTTAATTCTTTTATTTTTCAAATATCAACTCATATAAGAACAGTCAGATTAAGAGAGCTTCCAAACTATGAACAATATTTGTTTACGCCGGACTCAATTTCAGCCGTTATTCCTACAAAAATTCAAAAGGCAAAGCAGTTTGTAAGTGAAAATACTTATGTCAGTATGGGCAAAATAAACGATTCCGGAAAAACGATAAGGCATATTCAGTCAATTATAGACTTGAAAAAAAACCAGCTTTCATATGCTCTTTATCCTTTAAAAGAATATGTTTTGCCTCAGTATGAAATTAATGAACTGGCAAAATTAAAAAATGCATGGGATCTGGTTAAAACACCGGAAGATGACGTTATAGATATGATAACCGATGAAACCAGAACTGTTGCAAAATTTCAGGAAACAATTTCAAAATTAAAATCGGCATGGGGCTCATACAACCCGTCGTCTGAACAGAAAATACTTGACGATATCAAAAAAAAGCTTGATACTGATGTTGAAAACCGCCAGACTGATGTTGATTTTCTTGAAATGATGTCTTTACAGTGGCGCGCATGGACTCAAAGCCAGACGGTTTTCTGTGCGAAAGATACCGATAAAGGATATCTGTATTATGAAGCAACTGAATTTGAACCGAAAAACGACGGATACATCGTTGCAAATAAAACTGATGCGGTTTCTCACTATATAACACATCAGGAATTTTTAAAGCATCCTAAAATTATTGAAGCAACGGCTTCATTAAAAAAATTGAAAGTTTACAGTTTTATACAAAGCAATATGCCTAATATGGCAGTTTTTGTCGATAATATGCTTACGGGAGCCGATTATAAATTTGCAACTGACCAAAATTTCTATTCAAGAGCATTAAACAGAGCTGTATGGGCAAAAGATATTTCACAGGCAGAATCCATAGTTTCATCGGTAGATATTAAAGCCGATTCCTATAAACTAAAAATGGAAGAGCTTTCAAAACTTGTTCCGGCAACTATTATGATTCCCACTCTTCCAAAAGACAGAGAACCGACTTTTATGGAAAAAGTTCATCTTCAATCGTATGTTTTCTTTGACAGCGGAAATGACGAACAGTTCCAGAATATTGATTTAGGTAAAAGATATATTGCATTAAGAGCAAAAATAAAAACGATTATTGAAGAAAGAGTAAAATTTATAACGAAACAAGTTATTGAAGAAGATAAAAAAGAAAAGCTTGAGGACAGTATAAAACCTTTCAGAACAAGACTCGACGGAGTAAAATCTAAATTAAATGCAATAAACAATAAAAAAGATGCGGTGTTTTTATTTCAGAATGACTATACAATTCTTGTAAGAGATTATTCGGATTCAAAATTAAAAGCTGATGATTTTTCAAAAGAATTATACGGATTAAGAGAAACTTTTGTTCAAAAAATATCAGGAGAAGATATTAAAAAAATACAAGACTTTTATAACGAATTTAAAAATGCTTACCAGTCAAAAAACGATAGTAAACTTTTGTCTATGATATCTGATAACTGGAATGCCGGCGACGGTACAACTTTGGATGATCTTGAAGGCTATTTCAGAAATATGTTTACTGTTTATGATGTTATAAAATACGAATTTTCAAATATGAGAGCCGGTATGGATTCTTATTCTTCTCTTTCTGATTATACCGTTTCATACGACGTTGAAATTACCGGAACTATTTATGATTCAAATGTTACAAGAAAAGAAAAATCCGCTGTTTCCGAGACTGTTAAAGTTGACAGTTCCGGCAAAGTAAAACTTTACAGGACTCTGTCAGGTACATGGTATTTCGTCCAATAGTTATAACGGTTTCAAATTTCGGGTTCCAACTTCCAATTTTCAAACCTTATGTACCGTTCGCTCCGCTTTACTTACGTACACCGCGGTCTGAAAATTGTTCGTTTCACTCCAAACTTTGAAACCTAACGACAACGACAAACTGCATTTTAAAACAACTTAAAAAATGATTGAAGTTTGATATTGATTATTAATTGTTATAGAATACTTCTGTCAAACATCAGCCACACAAGTAAATTATGCAAGAATTTTTTAATGCATTATCCCAACTTGTAGAAAAAATTAAAGTTCATTACATATAAGTGATATCTATATTTTTAAAGATTTAATAGGTAATTTGTATTTTTTATAATACTTTGTTTTTTAAATAAAAAATAGGAGAATTATTATGTCAATCCCTCTAAAAGTAGCTGAAAGAATTTCTAAAAATTTAAGTAAATTTCAATCGATTTTAAAAATGGCAAAGGACAAGGATTTAAATGAAAGTGATACAGTTCAAATTATAACTGATATGTTGGCAGATATTTTCGGATATAATAAATATCTAGAAATAACCAGTGAACTTGCAGTCAGAGGGACATATTGTGATTTAGCAATTAAATTAAATGAAAAAATACAATTTCTTATAGAATGTAAATCAGTTGGGACAACATTAAAGGACAATCATTTAAGGCAGGTTGTTGATTATGGAGCAAAACAGGGAATTTCTTGGGTAATTCTTACTAATGGTATAAATTGGGAAATACATAAAATAAAATTTGATAAACCAATCTCTGCAGATTTGGTGTATTCGTTAGATATGTTAGAAATATCCGGCAAAAAAGAAGATGTTCAGGAAAAATTATTTATTCTTTGCAAAGAAGGGGTATCTAAGGATATAAGAGAAGATTTTTATGAAAAAGTTCAATCATTAAATCGTTTTGTTATAGGTGCATTTATTTTATCTGAACCTGTTTTATCAAGCATCAGAAAAGAGTTAAGAAAATTTTCTGAAGGTTTAAAAATAGAAAATGAAGAGATAGAAAAAATCATTAGAACAGAGATATTGAAAAGAGAAATTACAGATGGAGAAGAAGCTACTAAGAATTTATCAAAAGTAAAAAGATATTTTTCAAAACAATCTAAAATTAAAGATGCTAAAAATTGCAATGAAGAAAATGTACAAATAATAGAACAACCCGTAGAAGTAAAAACAGAAATAGAAACAAATTCTAATGAATGTAAATAATAGAAAATGAAAACAAGTAAAAAATGAAATAAGGATTAATATTAAAATGAATTCAAAAATGACACAAGAAGAAGCAGAAAAAGAATTCATGCTTTTAGTTGCTGGGTGTGGGACGCAAGTTGATGAGTGTGATTCTCAAATTAATCAAATGTATCATTATACAACACCAGAAGGTCTTATAAATATTCTCAAACAAAATGAAATATTTCTTTGGTTTACAAAATATGATTGCTTAAATGACACTTCAGAAGGCATAGAAATGATGACACATTATCAGGCTGCCTGCAATCAATTAAAAAAAGAACAATCAATGGATGATAAAACTAAACTGTTTTATGATTATATATTGAATATAAAACCAAGTAATAAACAAATGATTCATTTTCAACTAGGGCCTAATTTAACAGGAACGAAATGGCTAGAATGTGATGCTTATATTTGTTGTTTTTCTGAAGAACATAATTCTCTAGATTTATGGAGATACTATTCAAAAAATAAACATTATGAAGGATATAGCATAGGTTTTAAATATGACATATTTGAAAATTATTGCAAAATTAAAAATAAGAAATATAAATTTGAAAAAATTAGAGTTATTTATGATAATTTTAAAAAAGAGGCATACTATAAAAAAATAATAAATAAATGCTATGAGTTATATGAATCAGGGATATTGTTAAGGAAAATAGGATATATTTTGGTAGATGTTTTATCCAAAACACAATTAATTTTTAAACATGAATGTTTTGCAAGCGAAAAGGAAATAAGAGCAATTTTATATGTGCCTAAAGAAAATTCAGATTATGATATTAAATACAGAACAAAAAATGGTTTCATTATTCCATACATAGAAGAAAAATTTGATAAAAAACATTTGTCTGATGTTACAATTGGACCATTAATAAATGATGAAATAGCAAAAAATAATTTGGAACAATATCTAAATTCCAACGGTTATAAAAAGATAGAAGTTAAAAACTCAAAATTGCCGATAAGATTTTAAAGTTGTTGCTTTGTAGTTGTCGTTCAAGGATTTAAGATTTGAGATGAAACGAAGTATTTTGTTCAAATAATTTTTTGTAGTTTAAGGCTTTAAAGTTTCGTAATGAAATGAAGAATTTTCAAAGTACGGTGTATAAAGGTAAAAGCGTAGCGGACGGTACATAAGCTTTGAAAATACAAAATTGAATAGAAAAATTAAAGCCGTTATAGTATAAGGAGCCAAAGTGATAAACCCTGATTTTTTGAAAGCGATTGAAATGAAAAAATATGTGAAAGTAACATTTTTTTCAAAGAAGGACAATGCGGTAGTTACAAAGAGATATGTTCCTCTTGATTACGGACCAAGCAAAAATGAAAAAGTGCCGACAGACAGGTATCATTTTTACAATGTAGAAGATCCGAAAGGTTTTTATACCATATCGGTTTTACCTGAAAATGTGCAGTCAATTGAAATGCTTGAAGATGCTTTTGATCCTAAAGAATTTATTAAATGGTCTCCGGTAGTGTGGATCTTGCCGAGAAACTGGTAAATATATTCATATATTTTAAAGCAGACGTCAATATTAAATTTATAAATATCCTCTTATAACGAGTTTAATATTTGCTTATATTGGAATATAAGCCCTTCAGGATTTTCCGATAACATCAATGAAGACATTAAGCAAATCCCTTTTGCGCCGGCCTGTTTTATTTCTTTAATATTTGACTGATTTATACCGCCGATGGCGATAACCGGGATATTTACAGTTTTAGTAATTTCACGCAGAAATTCAATTCCTCTTGAGGCGATATCTTTTTTGCAGGCGGTTTCAAAAATATGGCCCGCTATCAAAAAAGACGCTCCGCATGAAGCGGCTTTTTGAGCTTCTTGTGCCGAATGAACTGAAACGGCGACGGTTTCAAAACATTTCAGTCCGTCTCTGTTTTTAATAAAAGAGTCAAAAGAAAGCTGTATTTTTCTGATATTGAGATTTACGGCCGAATCTATTTTTGAATTTACAAATAAATAAACTCCGCAAGCGTCGCATATTTTTTTTATATGCGCGGCTAAATTTTCATAATCGAAATCCGGCAAATCTTTCTCTCTTAATATTAACGCATCAGGTTTTGCTTTGCATATTTTTTCAATACGGTTTAAAAAAATATCAGCACATAGCAGGCGGTTTGTGACGGCGATAATCATAAAAATCCTTTTTAAGTTCTTATATAATTTGTAAATACGGGCTGCAGTCCTTTTTTTTCTATAAGAGAAACAATTTCTTCCACATTTCTTGAATCTGCTATTTCAAACTGGGCGTCTCCTTTTTCTTTTTCGTTGTGACCTCCTACGCCGGTTTTGACTCCGGCAGAAATTTTTGTAACGCACATTCCTATCACATTATCGCGAAATCCGCTTCGTTCTCTTGTTGAAATCGTAATGCCTGCAAACGGCATAAATAATCTGTATGCGATCATTGCCTGAAGCAGCTGCGTTTCATAAACATCGTTTACGTTAATTTGATTTTTATTTATATAAGGTCTGAGTCGTGGCACCGAGAAATTTATTTCGGCATGCGGATATTTTTGCTGCGTCAGATACGCATGGACTGCGCATGCAAAAACGTCTTTTCTGAAATCGCTAAGTCCCAAAAGAACTCCGAACGATACGCCTCTCATTCCTGCTTTTAAAGCGCGTTCCTGAGCATAAAAACGGTAATCAAAAACCGATTTCGGACCGCTTAAATGAAGGTATTTATATTTTTGCGTATTGTAAGTTTCCTGATATACCGATACGAAATCCGCTCCGGCATTTTTTAACAGATTATATTCGCCGGTATTTAGAGGATATATTTCAATGCCGACGGTTGAAAAATATTTTGTCGCGAGTTTTACGGCATTGGCTATGTATGAAACATCTGATTTTATTCTTGATTCGCCTGTTAAAATTAAAATTTCTTTAAGTCCCGTTTTTGAGATTGAAATATATTCTTGTTCTATTTCTTCAGCGCTTAGTTTTGCCCTTTTGATTTTATTTTTACAGTTAAATCCGCAGTATGTGCAGTGATTTTCACAGTAGTTTGAAATATACAGAGGCGTAAAAAGCGATACACACGAACCGAAATTTTTTTTCGTTTCGTATTTTGCTTTTGAAGCGGCGGCATTTAAAAATTTTAAGGCATGCGGCGATAAAAGCGCGCCTAAATCAAAAATATTGAGACTGTCTTTATTTAACGCGTTTAAAATATCTTTGTCGGTATAAATATTGCAGTCAAAATTTTTTGTTAAATCAAAAACTTTAGCCATTATATCCGAGTCGATAACTTCCATGTTTTTATAGTTCATTTTAATCCTTCAAAAAATCTGTCAGCGGGCTTGACGCTTCCGCTCTGTAATCCAAAACTCTGCCCAGGCCCGAAATATACGCAAACCTTCCTGATTCTACGGCAAGTTTAAAAGCTTTTGCCATAAGAGAAATATTTCCGGCCGTTGCAACGGCAGTATTTGCCATAACGGCGGCAACACCGGCTTCCATCGCGCGGCATGCCTGGGATGGGCTTCCTATTCCGGCATCCACTATAACAGGCAGATTTATTTCCTCAACAAGTATTTTTATAAATTCATAAGTTAAAAGTCCTTTATTGCTTCCTATAGGCGCGCCCAGAGGCATAACGGTGGCTGCGCCTGCATTTACAAGCTGTCTTGCCGTTGTAAGGTCGGGATACATATAAGGCATAACAATAAAACCTTCTTTGGCAAGTATTTCGGTCGCTTTAACTGTTTCATAATTATCAGGCATAAGATATTTTGAGTCGTTTATAACTTCAAGTTTTATAAAATCACCGCATCCCAGTTCTCTGGCAAGCCTTGCTATGCGTACAGCCTCATCGGCATTTCTTGCACCCGAAGTGTTCGGCAGTAAAGTGATATTTTTAGGTATATAATCTAAAATATTTGCCGGTCCGCCTGAATGAGCTCTTCTTAAAGCGAGCGTTATGATTTCAATATCAGCGTTTTTTATTACAGATTCGATCAGATTAAGCGAAAATTTTCCGGATCCTAAAATAAATCTTGAATTAAATTCATGACCTGCTATTACCAGTTTATCATCCATAAATTAAATCACTCCTTTTCTAAACTTTTTCTATACCGAGCAAAAGTCTTATTATCATATTAGCCTGATGGCCTGCGCAGATTTGAACTCTGGGCGCCATTAAACCCGTGCCGGGCTTTGCTTCATTTGTTAAATCGCCGCATATATATAAATTTTTCATTTTCTTTTCGGTTTTGATTTTGTTAGAGCTGTAATAACCGGCCATACCGCTTGCGGCGACTATTTTTGTTGAAGGCAATTCTGTTAAAATTGTATTTACTAAAGTTGCTTTACATGCGGGATTATCAAAAGCTTCACATACTATTTCATAACCGTCAAATAAATCTTTTATATTTGTTTCATCAAGATAAATGTTTTTAGTTTCAACAGAAATAAACGGATTTATAGCGAGAATCTGTTCTTTTAAAGCGTCTGTTTTCTGCATTGATAAATGCCGTATAAAATAATGCTGGCGGTTTAAATTACTAGGTTCCACCGTGTCAAAATCAACAATAAGTATTTTCCCGATGCCTGTTCTGGCAAGCATTATTGCAATATTTGAGCCCAAACCTCCAAGACCGGCTATTGCGACTTTTGCTTTTTTTAACCTGTCATAAACTAAAGGAGTATGTCTTGCAGATATCATGCTTTCAAACTCATCTTTAGACGGCATAATGCCTTTTTCTATAATAACAACCGAATCGTTTTCGGATAAAAAATAATCCGAATTTACGGCAAAGCCGTTGACGATTACAACTGTATTTTTTGCATCGGTTATTGTTTTTTTCAGTTCAAAAACAGATTTGATTTGCGTATCTGTAAGTTTTCCGTTTAAAGTAATTTTCATTTTATCCGCCTCCAACAAAAGAAACTATTTCAATTGTGTCGCTGTCGCAAACGGCAGTATTATGAAATTGTGTTTTTGGAATTATTTTTCCGTTGAGTTCAACTGCTACTTTTGTTATTTCATAATTATTGTCTTTTAAAAAATAGATAAGAGTTTGGCTTGTTGTTATAGAAATTATTTTGCCGTTAACTTTCATAAGCGCTCCCGTAAAATAAAAAAAGCATGATACGAACTACACCCGCGGTGGTGTACCCCATATCATGCTATTTAAATGTTTTCAAAATATACCACAATGTTTTGCTTCTTGTCAAACATTTATAACGGCTTCAAATTTTGGGTTCCAACTTTCAATTTTCAAACCTTATGTACCGTTTACACTTGCGTACACCGCGGTCTGAAAATTGTTCGTTTCACTCCAAACTTTGAAACCTGACGACAACTACAGATTTAAAAAATTGTAGTTGCCAAGCTTCCAAGCTTCTAAACTTCTTAGCTTCTGGTATAAATTGATATTGATTATCAAATTGTTATAGAATATCCGCATCAAACACGCATCTAATACAAGGGAATTATGCAAGAAAACTTTCAAGCATTATCCCAATTTTTAGAAGAACCAATATTCTTTATATTAAAATTTAATTTTATTTCAAAAAGGGAATATAATGCGTAAGAATATATTTCAAATTCAAAAGAATAGATTTAATCTCACAAAGGAAATAAAAAGAATAGATAGTTTATTATCACAAGAAGCTATTTATATTGATAAATTTGGAGCAAATCATACAATTTTTGAATTTGTAGATGATGGATTTTTTATCAAATGGAAACAAAGATATAGCTGTATTAACTGTAAAGATATGATGGAAGTGCTAAAAATAGATAAAATTAGCAAGAGATATAAAGTTGGCATCATAGATGCTTTGATTTATTTAGAATTTCTTGTAAATATTATAAAAATATTTGAAAAAGGAATTAAAAAATTTCCTTTTCCAAGTTTCAAATTGACCGTATCTGAAGAATATGAACAGTTAAAAAACAATATTCTATCTTTAATTGAACATTTAAATATGGAAGTGAAATATTTCTGCAAAGAAGAAAAAGCAATTATTGTTGAAAAAAATAAAGCAGCTACGGCAGTGGCTGAAATAGTTGATGATAATCTGGCACATAAAGTTATAGAATATAATCATTACTTATTAAAAAGAAATATTTCTAAGAAAAAACACATATTAAATGAAATACACAGTGAACTTGAACCTAAAAGACAAATTCTTGAAAATTTGAATAAAATATTATCCGATAATGTTTTCTACATGTTTAATAATATCAACATTCGTCATAATAATAGAGAAAAAGGGAAAAATTATAAAGAATTTGTTTCTAAAATGTCAGATAAGGAACTTGAAGGATGGTATGATGAAACATATCAACTGGCTTTGTTAGCAATATTGTTATTGGATAATATTCCACGAACTGAAGCAATTAAAAAATTAAAATTAAAAATTGAAAATAAATAGTTTTTTGCAGTTGTCGTTAAAGGATTTAAGATTTGAGATGAAACGAAGTATTTTGACGCCGAAGTGTACGTAAATGAAAGCGGTAGCGAGTGGTACATAAGGCGGCAAAATACGAAGTTGTAAGCCAAATATTAAATCCGCCCAAAAAGTAGTTAGGAGAGAAAATGCCCGACAGAGAAGTCCAAACAATCCAAGACCTAATCTATTACCAATATGCAAAAATAATAGTTAAAAGTGCGATGAAAACAGGCGATAATGAAACCGCCAAGAAAAATTGTTACGGAATGATTAAAACCACTTTCAGAAACTTGAGAGACGGGAAAATTTCATGGTCTGATATTTTAAGAGAAGATTTGCAGTTTATTGAATCTGAAAAAGCATGTGTATATTGCGGTGCGACTGAAAATATTACAAAAGACCATATAATACCGAAAAGCCTTTTGATTAATGACAGATGTCCCGAATGCGATAAAATTCAGGGTATTCATAATATTATTTGGGCGTGTAAAGAATGCAATTCGCAGAAACATACGAAAGGACTTTATACTTTTTATGTTGAAAGAAATCCGGGTAAGAAAAAATCAGATTTACTGCCGACTTTACTTGAGAAAAAATATCTCAAGCTTATGTACTGCTGTCACAAATGTGCAGGAACTCTTGAGTCAAAAGATTTAAATAATGACGGACAGATAGATGTTCTTGATATAGATGCTATTTTAACTAAATACTGCAAATAATTATTTAAATCTTTTTGCTGTTATAAATATTTTTGTAGTGCCTTTGCCACGTTTAGCACGTCTATGAGCGAAGTATTTTTTGCCGTAAAAACATTAAAATTCATAAAATGTTTTTAAACTCACTTGTCCGAAGAAAAATCCGTTTCAATATGCAGTAAAGATTTTTCAAGTTGTGAGTTGTGCGGTAAAAAATACAAGCGAATGTGCGACCTGTGGCGGGTCTTTTTGGTTACTTTTTAGACTCGTGATAAAAAGTAACTTGCTATGGGTCAACCACCCATGTAGTTGGCTTGTAACCCAGAATTTGAAGCCGTTATAATATATGAGGGAAAAATAGTGCACTATGTAAAAGTAAAGGGAATTTTATCGGCTAAGAACGGAATGAACCTATACCGCGGTTGTTTGCACGGCTGTATATACTGCGATTCGCGAAGCAAATGCTATCACATAGAACATGATTTTGAAGATATAGAAGTAAAAGAAAACGCAATTGAACTTTTGGAAAACGCACTAAAACATAAACGCAAAAAATGTATGATAGGCACCGGCTCTATGACAGACCCTTACATTCCTCTTGAAGCAGAACTTGGTAATGTGAGAAAAGCTTTAGAATTAGCCGACCGTTACGGATTCGGGTTTACGCTGATAACAAAGTCAAACTTAGTTTTAAGAGATATAGATTTATTAAAAAAAATAAACACCAAAACAAAATGCGTTATACAGATGACGCTGACAACTTATGATGAAGATTTATGCAAAAAGTTAGAACCGAACGTCAGCACTACGAAAGAACGGTTTGAAATTTTAAAAATACTGCGGGATGCCGGAATACCGACTGTTGTTTGGCTTTGCCCGATACTTCCTTTTATAAACGATACGAAAGAAAATATTTCAAAACTTTTAGATTATTGCATAGAAGCAAAAGTTTACGGCATTCTTTGTTTTGGAGTCGGGTTGACTCTGCGGGAAGGAAACCGTGAATACTTTTATAAACAGTTAGACAAACTTTTTCCCGGCATGAAAGAAAAATATATAAAAACCTATGGGGATGAATATGTAATTAACAGCCCGAATAACTACGAGCTTATGAAATTTTTTTATCAGAAGTGCAAAGCAAACGGAATTGTCTGCGATAATTCAAAAATATTTGAGTATCTCAGTACGTTTGAACAAAAACAGTCAAATAAACAGTTGGGTTTGTTTCCCTATTTCTAAAAATTTATATCGGATTTAATATTTGGCTTACAACTTCGTATTTTGCCGCCTTATGTACCACTCGCTCCGCTTTCATTTACGAAAACTTAAAGCCGCATAAATGAAAAAAAGAGACGGATTAATGAATCCGCCTCTTTTTTTTGATATTAATATTTTATAAAGAATTTTTGCTTTCAAAATCTTTCATAAATGCGACAAGTTTGTTGACGCCTTCAATCGGCATTGCGTTATACAAAGATGCTCTCATTCCGCCTACGCTTCTGTGGCCTTTAAGGCTGATAAGACCTTCTTTTGTAGCTTCTTTTATGAATTTTTCTTCAAGAGGTTCATTTCCTATTACAAAAGGAATATTCATCAAAGAACGGTCTTTCTTTTCAACTGTTCCTCTGAACAATTTGCTGCTGTCCAGATAATTGTAAAGAACAGCTGCTTTCTTTTCGTTGATTTCTTTCATTGCAGCAAGTCCGCCTAATTTCTTAAGCCATTTGAAAACTTTACCGCATATATAAATTCCGTAAGTAGGAGGCGTATTATATAAAGATTTTTCATCTGTCTGTATTTTCCAGTTCATCATCGTAGGCGTGCATGCCAAAGCCGGTTTTTCACCTATCAAATCTTCTCTTATTATTAAAATCTGAACGCCGGAAGGACCTACGTTTTTCTGTACTCCGCCGTACATTACGCCGTACTTTGTTATATCTGCCGGTTCCGAAAGGAAACATGAAGAAACGTCTGCTACTAGCGGCTTTCCTTTAGTATTTGGAAGCGTTTTAAATTTTGTTCCGTATATAGTGTTATTTTCGCAGATATAAACGTAATCGGCGTTATCGGTTATAGGAAGATCGCTGCAGTCCGGTATATAAGAAAATATTTTATCTTCAGATGATGCAATCTTATTTACTTTCCCGTATTTCTGGGCTTCCTGATAAGCTTTTTTTGCCCATTGGCCTGTAATAATGTAATCGGCGACTCCGTTTCTCAGTAAGTTCATCGGAACGCTTGCAAACTGAAGAGATGCTCCGCCCTGTGCGAAAAGAACTTTGTAATTTGCAGGGATGTTGAGCAGGTCTCTTAAATCTTTTTCCGCTTCGTCAATAATAGCCTGATACGTTTTTGAGCGGTGGCTCATTTCCATAACGGACATTCCCGAACCGTTATAGTTTAACATTTCGGCTGCGGCTTCTTTTAATACTTCTTCAGGTAATACTGCAGGTCCTGCTGAAAAATTGTATACTCTTTCCATTTTGGAAATCTCTCCTTAAATTAATTTTCAGTTAAAGCAGTATTTTATAAAAAAAAAACAATAAATAAAACAGTTTTTTTATTTAAAAAACTAATGGTTGCCGCATTCGTGAGCGTGCTGATGCTGGTGGCAGACAGATTCTGTCGATTTAAGGCTGCCGCCTATATAATTTTTTACGTTTACTTCACAGTCTCCGCAGGCTCCTACTACAACTTCAATTCCTTTTTCGTTAAAAAGATCAATGGCTCCCCCGCCCATTCCTCCCGAAATTACTACATTTGTTCCTTTTTCATGAAGAAAAACAGGCAGAAAACCCGGTCTATGTCCGGGATTTTGAAAAAATTCTTTTCCGGCAATCTGTTTGTTTTCAATGGTGTAAATAGTAAAGCCCTCGCAGTGTCCGAAGTGCTGTGATACTTGTGTTCCATCACATGCTACCGCAATTTTCATAATAATTCTCCTTTTTTAGTTTTTGTTTTTGCAGAAATTTGCTTTTATTAACTTTTTATCAATGAAATTCCATATTTCTTTAACGGCTTTTCCTGCCGGACTTTCCGGATACTGAGAAATACTTTTGCAATTGTTTACTGCTTTGACAACCATAGGATCAAACGGTATTTTACCGATAACATCAATATTAATTGAGTCGCAATATCTTTCAATTTCTTTTGTATTTTCTTCGTTGATGTCAAATTTGTTTATACACACTACGGGATTAATATTAAAATGTCTTGCGGTATCAATAATTCTTTTCATATCATGTATGCCGGATACGGTAGGTTCTGTTACGATAACAACTATATCTGCTCCGCTTACCGATGCTATTACAGGACAGCCTATACCCGGAGAACCGTCAATAATTGAGATTTTGCTGTCAATAAAATTATCAGAAAGCTGTTTTTTTACGGCGGCTACCAGTTTGCCTGATGCGCCGTTTCCCATTTTTAATTGTGCAGTGGAAAAAACTTTACCGTCATTTTTATATAACATTAAACTTCCCGAAGAATAATCTGACATTACAATAGCTTTAACGGGACAAATTTCAACACAAAGTCCGCATCCTTCACACTTATGTATATTAATGAACTTATTTTTGATTGCGGTAAACCGGCAGATTTTTTCGCAAAGTCCGCAATTAGTGCATTTTAAATTTTTTATTACAGCTTTTTGAAAACCGTAATAATCTGTTTTTTTCGGTTCGGAAAGTTTGTCAATAATAAGATGAAGATTAGGAGCATCTACATCGCAATCGGCAAAAGCAAGACTTTTACTAAGTTCAATAAATGCGCCTGCCACTGTTGTTTTTCCGGTACCGCCTTTACCGCTTAAAATAAGAATCTGTTTCATTGTAAAATCTCCTTTTCAATGGTTGTTAACAGATTCTCAAAAAGTTCTTTGTATTTATTGTCTTCACGGACGGATATAAATCCCTGAGAATTTAAACTGCCTAATTGTTCGTCAAAAGGAATTTTTGCAAGGATATTTATTTTATTATTTATACAAAATTCTTCAGAAGGATTTTCCTGCCCGTCTAAACATTTGTTTAACAGGACACCGGCCGGTTTATTAAAAAATTTCACTAAATCATAAACCATTGCAAGATTATGTGTGCCGAAAATAGTCGGTTCTGCTACAAGAACGCAACAATCTGCCGAACGGATACTTTCCATTACAACACAGGCGCTTCCCGGAGGACAATCAATAATTACAATTTCTTCTTTCGGCAGTTTACTCATAATGGATTTTATAATAGGAACTCCTGAAACTTCTCCGGTATTAAGACATCCGCTGACGGCAAGAACATTGCCGGAGATTCCTTCTTCAATTGACCCGATAATTCTTGATGTTTCGGTAAAAGCTTTTTGCGGACACAAAACTATACAGCCGCCGCATGAGTGGCATACTTCATTAAAAATCATAAGTTTATCGTTTATCAAAGCCAAAGCATTATATTTACAGAAAGTTATACATTTTCTGCACCTTGTGCATTTATTTAAATCAATTGACGGTATAGTTACGGTGACGGATGTTTTATTCGTAATAATCGGTTTTAAAAATAGCTGTCCGTTTGGCTCCTCAACATCGCAATCTGCATATACCGCTTTTTTTGCGCTGCATGCAAGATTTACGGAGACAAGCGTTTTTCCGGTACCGCCTTTACCGCTTAGTACGGCAATTTTCATTAATTCTTTCCCCCGTGATTATGAAAACCGGGATGAATATCGGTTAAAACCGAGAGCTTTTCTTCCTTGTATTTTTTAATATTGTCGTTTGCCGAACCATTTTCGGCTTTATATATTTTTATTCCTCCGGCATTTAAGACGTCAGCGGCATTTTGCCCGCAGCGGTAAGTTATGAGAATTTTTGCTCCGCTGTCAACGAGTGTCTGGGCCGCTTTTATTCCGGCTCCGCCCTGACTGTTTGCTGCGGCGTTATCTATAAAGTCAGATTTTTGAGTTTCAGTGTCAAAAAGCATAAAAAACGGTGTTCTTCCGAAGGAAGGACATACCGGAGCATCGGTATTTTTGCCTTCAACAGGTATAATTATTTTCATAATTTTCTCCTTACTTTTTTATAAATTTTTCTTCAATCGTTTTTACCGTATTATCAAGATATCCGTTTTGTAATTGCTCAAAAGTTCCTTTATCTGCCAAAGACGCTATTTCAGGGTCAATAGGTATTCTGTCAAGAAGGGGGATATTTAAAGATTTTGCCGTTTCTTCAATTTTGCTTTCTCCGAATAATTTTATTTCTTTTGCGCAGTCGGGGCATTTTAAGTAACTCATATTTTCTACCGTTCCAAGTACCGGAATATTCATAGATGCAGCCATGTTATAAGCTTTTTTTACTATTAACGATACAAGTTCCTGAGGAGAAGTTACTATTATAATGCCGTCTAAAGGGATAGACTGAAAAACGGTAAGAGGAACGTCTCCGGTTCCCGGAGGAAGATCAATAAATAAAAAATCAAGCTCACCCCACATTACTTCAGTCCAGAATTGTTTTACGGTTCCCGCAAGAATAGGCCCTCTCCATATTACGGGATCGTCTTCTTTTTCAAGAATGAGATTGATAGACATTATATTTATTCCGTCTTTTGTTTTTTCCGGAAATATTCCAAGTTCGCTTGCGTGCACTTTTTGCGAAATTCCGAACATTTTAGGTATGGAAGGACCTGTAATATCGGCGTCAAGAATGCCGGTTTTATAGCCTTTTTTGTTTAATGAAACTGCAAGCATACCCGTAACTAAAGATTTGCCGACGCCTCCTTTTCCGCTTGCGATTCCGATTACTTTCTTGATTTTTGACATTTGGTTCGGTTTTTCAAGAAAAGATTCTCTTTTTTCTTTTGAAGAACATGTTCCTGCCTGGCAGTCATTACTCATTTGTTAATCTCCTTATTGCAATTTTTAAATTTTTTCATTTTTCCGCAGCATTTTTTGTTACATTGACCGGAATGTTCGCATATTTTAAAATCGCCGCCCTGAATTTTTAACATTTTGTTATTTGTCAGGCAGTCGGCAAGTTTTTGTCTGGCGCTGCTGTAAATGGCCTGCGTCGTCGTTCTTGAAACTTCCATTCTTAATGAGCATTGTTCCTGGGTCAGTCCTTCCAAATCAATAAGGCGGATTGTTTCGTATTCGTCAACCGTCATTTCTATAATGGCTGTTGAATTTTGCGGGCCGAACGATGAATTGGCGGGCATATTGCATACTCTTCTGCATTTAAGAGGTCGTACCATTGTATTCTCCTGTTATTGACATATGTCAATAACGTAATATTATCATTATTTCCGGCATATGTCAATAACTGTGATAAAAAACAAATGAAGTTTTGAATCTTATTGCATTTTGATTTAAAAAAATATATACTTCCATTTCAAACTTTGCTCCGTATGGGGCTGAGCCGTTAGCCGTAAGGCAACGGAAATCCAAAAAGGAGGTAAACATGGGTTACGAATGTACTTTCATTTGTTCACCTGAGTTAGACACCGCAAAAGTAGAAGAACTTACTGCGAAAGCTTCAAAAATCGTTGAAACATCGGGCGGAACAATCAAAAATCTGCAACAATTGGGTAAGAAGAAACTCGCTTACAACATCAAGAAATTCCGTGAAGGCATTTATGTCTATATGGAAATTGACGGTCCGGGAAGCATGGTGTCTTCTTTGGAAACATTCTTTAAAGTTAACGATCCTGTAATAAGATTTTTAACAGTAAAAGTTGAACCGAAGAAAAAACTTGCTAAAAAAGCTGATAAAAAAGCTAAAGTAGCAGAAAAAACGGAGACAGCCAATGAACCAGCAGAATTACCAACTACCGCAGCAGAATAATGTAGTGTTAGTGGGAAGATTGACGAGGGATCCTGAAACAAGGAGAACGTCAACTTCAAAAACTGTTTGTAAATTTGACATTGCGATAGGAAGAAGGTTTAAAGATGCTGCGACCGGAGAGTGGAAAGACGCAGACCCTACGTTTGTTCCGATTGTCGTTTGGGGAGACCAGGCGAACAGATGCGGAGACAGATTGAAAAAGGGAATGCCTGTTCATGTTGAGGGAAGACTGCAGACTAACAGCTGGCAGGCTACCGACGGCACGAAAAAGTCAAGAATTGAAGTAATTGCCTCAAGAGTCCAGATTCTTGTCAGATCGGATCAGGCTCCCGCGGCAAAAACTAAAGTTGAAGACGCCGATAACGAATACGTATCGGAAAATGATGTTAATATGGGCGATGAAGAAGTACCTTTTTAAAGAATAATTCGGAGGAATAAAAATATGTCAATGGATAAAAAACCGGCGCGTCCGGCAGGCGCAAAACCGGGCGGAAAATTCAGAAAGGGCGGACCGATGAAGAAAAAAGTCTGTCGTTTCTGCGTGGATAAAATAGAAATAGATTATAAAAACGTCAGTTTGCTCAGAGCATTTGTTACTGAAAGCGGAAAGATTCTTTCAGGCAATGTCACAGGCACCTGCGCAAAACACCAGAGAGAACTCTGCAACGCTGTAAAAAGAGCCAGAATGCTTGCATTGCTTCCTTTTGCGGCAAACTAGAGGGAGGATATTTTAAATGAAAGTTATTTTAAGAGCTGATATAACAAACGTCGGAAGACAGGGAAAAATAAAAGACGTAGCGGCCGGGTTTGCAAGAAATTTCTTGCTTCCTAAAAAGCTTGCCATGGAAGCTACTCCTCAGAATCTCAAAATCTGGGAAAGAGAAAAAGTAAAACTTGAAAAACAAAGAGAAGAAATAATAGCCAATGCCACCGCGATAAAAGAAAAGATAGAAAAAGTTTCTTTTTCAACGAAGGTTAAAGTCGGTGAAAACGGAAAGATATTCGGTTCTATTACGGCAAACCACATTGCGAAACTTTTCGATCAGGAAGGTTTTACCGTTAATAAACACGACATTCTTCTTCCGGCTCCTATTAAAGAAGTAGGAAAACAGACTATAACGATAAGACTTCATCCGGAAGTTTTGGCAAAAGTAGAAGTTGATATTATAGAAGAAAAACAGAAAAACTAAATAAAATATGTCAACGAATGTTTTAGAAAAACTTCCTCCTCAATCACTCGACGCTGAAATGGCGCTTATCGGCGCAATGCTGATAGAAGAAGACGCCGCGATAAAAGCGATAGAGCTGGTTAAGGAGGAAGATTTTTACAGCAAGGTTCATCAGATTATTTTTGACGCCGTAAGAAAGCTTGTTGACCTTCAAAATCAGAATGTTGACATAGTGACGGTAAACGATAAATTAAAAACAAATCCTATGTACGCCGATGCCGGCGGCATCAGATATCTTACAAGCCTTATAGATAAAGTAAAAACCGCCGCAAACGTTGAAGACTACGCAAATATCATAAAAGATAAATCAATCCTCAGACAGATAGTCAACGCCGGTACCAAAATGGTTACCGAAGCGTACAGCGAAAAAAAGACGCCAATTGACATATTGGACGATTCTCAGGAAATTATTTTTAATATATCAAAACAAAACACACTTACGGATTTTGTTTTGCCATCTGCATTAATACCTGAAACCGTTACCAAACTTGAAAAATTACATAATGACAAAAAAGACGTTTCGGGGTTAAGAACCGGGTTTGATAATCTTGACAAACTTACTTCGGGACTTCAGCCTTCGGAACTTATCATTCTTGCCGGACGTCCTTCAATGGGTAAAACGTCATTTGCATTGAATATTGCGGAAAATATCGCCGTACATAATAAAGGCACTGTCGCGATATATTCGCTTGAAATGTCAAAAGAAGCTTTAATGTTGAGATTTTTGGCGTCTTGCGCGCTTGTAAACGGGCTTGCTTTAAAAAACGGTAAATTTAAAGCCGAAGAATGGGGAAATCTTACCACGGCCGCAAGAAAATTATCCGAATCCGCTGTATATATTTTGGATAAAGCCAATATGAACGTTACGGAATTAAGAGCCTCCGCAAGAAAACTTGCCAAACAGTTGGAAATGAAAGGGAAAAAATTAGATTTGATTATTGTTGATTATTTGCAGCTGATGAGAAGCACCGGCGGATATAAATCGGAATCTCAGGAAGCCGAAATCGCAGATATTTCCAGATCTCTTAAAGGTGTGGCAAGAGATTTGGCGATACCTGTAATCGCTCTTTCGCAGCTTTCAAGAGAAAACGAAAAAAGAGGCAAAGACAAAACGCCGCAGCTTTCGGATTTGAGAGGATCGGGAGCTATTGAACAGGACGCTGACGTCGTTGCTTTTGTACACAGAGAAGGTTATTATGACAGAGAAGATCCCGATAAAGCAAAGCTTGCGCAGATAATAATAGCAAAACAAAGAAACGGACCGACAGGAATAGTAGACCTTTCATTTGAAACTGAATACACAAAGTTTTTTAATAAAGCATATTCTTCGGAGGAATATCAATGAAGGAACAACCACCATCTGCAGGCAGTAAAAAAGACAACAGAAATTTTTTCAGACAAACATGGGTTGAAGTAGACAAAAGCGACTTCCATTTCAATCTAAAAAAAATCAAAGAATACCTCAAAAAAGACACAAAAATTCTAGCCGTTATAAAATCAAACGGATACGGACACGGCGGAGTTGAACTTGCAAAAGAAGCCGTAAAGGCCGGAGTTTACGGCATAGCCGTCAGTTCGGTTGAAGAAGGCATCCAGTTCAGAAAAGCCGGCATCAAAACAAATCTTTTGGTTTTCGGCGTGCCTTATCCGATTGACAATCTGTCGGTCGCCGTTTACTGGGATTTGATACCGACTCTTTCAAATCTGCACGAAATACAATATCTGGCGACTCTTGCAAAAAGACTCAGCAAAGTTTTGGAATTTCATTTAAAAATTGACACCGGTATGGGCAGAATAGGAGTTTCTCCTCAGGACGCATACAATATTTTACAAAAAATATCCGAAATGCCTGAAATCAAGATGGCAGGAATATATACGCATTTTGCGGTTGCCGACACCGACGCTTCTTACACGCAGAATCAGCTTGACATATTTCACGATATAACAAAATACGCCAAAAATTTAGGCTTAAAATTCATAGCCCACGTGGCAAATACGGCCGCGCTTATAAGCAATAAAAAAACGCATCTTGATATGGTAAGGCCCGGCATAGCTCTTTACGGGCTTACTCCGTTTGACCACGCGCATAAAATGCTTAAACTTAAACCTGTATTGTCGTGGAAAACCAGAATAATAAATTTAAAAAGAGTATCGGCCGGATTCTGCGTAAGTTACGGAAGAACTTTTGTAACAAACAAAGCGTCCGTAATTGCGACGCTTCCGGTAGGATATGCCGACGGATACAGCAGAGTTTTGTCAAATAAGGGAGATGTTCTTGTAAGGGGCAAAAGATGCCCTATTGCCGGCAGAATAACGATGGACAGCATGATGATAGACGTTACCGGAATCAAAGGAGTAAGCATCGGGGACGAAGTTGTTTTAATAGGAACTCAAGGGAAAGAACAAATAAAAGCGGAAGAATTGGCAAAATTGCAAAATACTATCAATTATGAAGTTACTTGTTCAATATCTATGAGAGTTCCGAGAATTGTAGTATAATAAAATAACGGCTTTAATTTCCGACGGAATAAAATTATGGTTTTAAAACAAACAAAACAAATCATAGGAAAAACCGCTTCAACTCCGTTTTCTTTTACCGGACGGTTGGTAAAGAATATTATTTCGGGAACAGGACAGGCAACGCAGATAACCGCCGAAACTTTAGTATGGATTTTTAAAGGCCAAATCAATATAAAAAATACAGTTATGCAGATGGTTGAAGTCGGCTACAGGTCGTTTCCTATTATACTTTTGACTTCTTTTTTTACGGGAATGGTTCTTGCTCTTCAGGTTGGCTCTGCAACTTCAAATCTTTTTAACGAACCCGTTTATATAGGAATGATTACCGGTTTTGCTCTCGTAAAAGAGTTAGGCCCCGTTCTTACTGCCGTCGTAATAGCAGGACGAGTCGGAGCCGCAATAACGGCAGAACTGGGGACAATGAAAGTTACCGAGCAGTTGGACGCTTTGTATACGCTCGGAACAAATCCTGTAAAATATCTTGCCGTTCCGAGATTTTTGGCATGTATAACAATGGTTCCTTTGCTTACGGCTCTTGCAAATATCATAGGTATTTACGGCGGACTTCTTGTGACAAATATGAACTGGGATATACCTTCAACCGTTTATATGGGAGATATCCTTAACGTTATGGATATACCGGCTTTTATGCACGGATTTATAAAATCATTTTTCTTTGCCGCGATTATTGTCATAGTGGCATGCCATAAAGGGTTCGGATGTTACGGAGGAGCCGAAGGAGTAGGAAAAGCGACGACAAGCTCCGTTATGGTTTCAATGATTTTGATACTGATATCCGACTATTTCTTAACCGCTCTTCTTGTAGCTTTGAAGATCTATTAAATCTGTTCCTTTTTTCAAATAAAGCTTAAAATTTTCATCCGTATTGATTGAAAATTTATTCAGCGTGTTTTTTCTTTCGATTATTTTTGAAATATAAAAATCCGCAAGACTCTGCGACTGAGAAATCACGATTGTTTTATAGTTTCCGCCGTCGTATACGCCGAAAGTTTCGGGCAGTAAAAGCAGAACAAAAGGATGCAGATGGTAATGGTAAACCTGAAAAAAAACAGGCTGTGAAGTGTATACATTCAGTTCCGAATCGTATAAAACGTTTATTTGTCTGTTTGCAATAAAATAACCGTTAACATCCGATAAATATTTATCCCATATTCTTGTATACTGTACTGAGTTTGCAAGCAGTAAAGCCAGCATAATAATATTTATAATTTTTATATAAACCGTATTTTTTATATTTTTAAAAACAATCAAAACAATCATAAAAGCCAATACCGAATAAAAACCTAAAGTTCTGTATGTATATCCGTCAGACGATTGAATATTGAAAAGAATGTCGTCAAAAATATTTACGCATGCGATTATATATAAAAAATTATAAATTTTTACGTTTTTGATGTTTTTTCTTGTAATTGAAATAAATAAAATCAATAAGACCGATATGCATAATCTCAGTATTTTTATCCCGTAAAAAACGCCTCCGTGCAGATATTCGTTTGTAGCCGCAAAAATGGGATGCAATATGTAATAACAGTTAAAAGTAAAAGCGAAAATTAACAATATGAAACTGTAAATAAGAATAATCTTTGCCGAAAGGCTTAAATTTTTTTCGTTAATATATTTTTTAACGCCTAGAACAAACAATAAGGGAATAAACACAACGACCATAGGATGGCTGCTGACTGCAGCAACCGGAAAAATCAGAAGAGAAAAAATATTTATATATGACAATTTTTTAAAATCGGAATAATAATATATGACAAATATTATCCACAAAAATAATCCCGTTATAAGATTTTCAGTCCATATCTGATAAATCATAAAAGTTACGCATATTAAAAAAGACAGAAGAATAATATCAAAATATTCTTTTTTGTTTTCCGGCAGATTCAAGTAAATAATAACAAGAAAAAGCAAAGGCGAAAGGTATGATATCATTGTGAACAGATACAATAAAACGCCTATGTTTAAAATACCGGCTTTTACCGCCAATCCTGTTGCTAAATGGGATAATATTGACGGGAAAAATCTTGAGTTGTACGGGAAATTATAAAAACCTTCATGTCCGATCCATATATTGCCGGCCGTAACGGCTTCCCAAAAATGATGTACGCCGTCTTCAATTAACCCTATATGCCTTGACGAATTTATCACCGATATCGTTGTAAGTATCAGAATCGTAAGTATAATTGAAAAATGATTTTTTATAAACGACAGAAATTTGTTTTTCATAAAATCAATTTCATTAAAAGGGCGTTGTCAGAGCCGTAATAATTTGAACGTATTGCGTATTGTTTAAATCCTGTTTTGTTATATAGATCAATTGCCGTTTTGTTCCTTTCGTTTACTTCAAGAAAAATCGTTTTGGTTTTTTTTTGTTTTAAATCTTCTATCGCATGCGTTAAAAGCGCTTTGCCGAAATTTTTGCCTCTGAATTCTTTTGCTACTACTATATTGAGTATTTCAGCTTCGTCTTCTATTAGTCTGTAAATTATAAAACCGGCGGTGAGCCCGCCGGTTTTATTTATTTTAAAATTTGAAAATTTATTTTTTGATTCGGCAATAAACATTTTTTCAGACCAGTTGTCCGAAAAAGATTCTTTTTGTATCTCAAGAATCCTTTGCAAATCGCCGGCTTCAAAATCCAAAATACAAAAATTATCCATTTTTATTTGCTTTTCTTCTCGGCTTTTTCCGTTTTTTTAGGTTCCTGCTTTTCAACAGTTCCCTTTACAAAAAATTTTTCTCTTATAAAATTTTCTATTTCGTCTGATACCGCGGGATTATCCTGAAGATACTGTTTTGCGTTATCTCTGCCTTGTCCTATTTTATCGCCTTTGTAAGAATAAAAAGAACCGGATTTTTCGACAATTCCGTTATTTGCCGCCATATCTATGAGATATCCGAATTTATCTATTCCTACTCCGAACAGAATATCAAATTCGGCCTGTTTGAAAGGAGCCGCAACTTTGTTTTTTATTACTTTTACCCTTACGCTGTTTCCGAGAATTTCATCGCCTTTTTTAATTGATTCGATTCTTCTTATGTCAAGTCTGACCGATGAATAGAACTTTAAAGCAAGACCGCCCGGAGTTGTTTCGGGATTGCCCCACATAACTCCGATTTTTTGTCTTAATTGGTTTATGAATATTATGGAAGTTTTTGATTTTGATATAGTGCCCGTCAGTTTTCTTAAAGCCTGGCTCATAAGCCTTGCCTGAAGTCCCATGAAAGAATCGCCCATTTCTCCTTCAATTTCGGCTCTTGGCACGAGCGCCGCAACTGAATCTACTATTATCAAATCAACGGCGCCGGAGCGTATAAGTTTATCCGCAATTTCAAGCCCCTGTTCGCCCGAATCAGGCTGGGATATGAGCATATCGTCTATTTTTACGCCGAGTTTTGAAGCATAATCGGGATCCATTGCGTGTTCGGCGTCTATATAAGCAACTATGCCGCCCTGTTTTTGAGCCTGCGCGGCCACACATAAAGCGAGCGTTGATTTTCCTGATGATTCAGGTCCGAAAATTTCTATAATTCTGCCTCTCGGAATGCCTCCGATGCCTATTGCTATATCAAGAGGAAGCGCGCCGGTTGGAATAACGTCAACGTCAACATGGGCGTTTTTTTCGCCCAGACGCATTATAGCTTCTTTTCCGAAATCTTTTTCAATTTGCGACAGTGCCAGATTAAGCGCTTTTAGTTTTTCATCTTTACTCATTTTAATCCTCCGGTATTAATTTGCTGTTTTTTGTTTTGAATAAGCATACCATACAAAAGTATTAGTTGTCAAGCGTTTAATAATTTTCACGGCAGATTTCACGGTAATTGCAGTATTTGCAGAAAAAGCCGTTGTCTGTTTTTTCAAATAGTTCCTTGGGTTTGGGAATATTTTTTTCTATATCCGACAAATATCCGTACATTTGGAGAGTTTCGTCGACTATCTGTTTCTTTAAAATTTCAAGGTCATTTTCTTTTAATTGAACGCTGCTTTCGCTGTAAGACGGGCAAAGATAAGCTATTGCCGGAAGAATATCGGCGTATCCGGTTTCAAAATGGTAACATGCCCAAAGAGCGTAGCCCATAAGCTGTTTTGAATGTTTTTGAATATCCTGTTTGCCGGTTTTCCAGTCAAGTATATATATTTTATCGTCTACCGGTATCAGATAATCAACTTTGCAATAGGCTTTGTATCCGGCGATTCTCGTTTCTCCGAAGCCGGCGGGTTCTATCACCCAGTTTTCGCTCGCTTTTAAAGCAGTTTCAAATATCCATCTGAGCCGTTCGCTGTTTAGAAAATTTAAAAGAGTTTTTTCAACCGCCGGATACAAATCGTCTCCGGTGACGGAATCTTTTTGTTTGTAATATACTTCGGTAAACGTTTTTGCCGAGCAGTAAGCGTTTGTTTTTTCAAACGCATAAAGAAGAAATTTCTTTTTGTCTATCGGTTTTGAAGTTTTTTGCATGCGAAGAAGCAAATCTCTTATTATGTCATGCACAATATTTCCGGTTTCAAGAGCTGAGGAAGTTAAAGCTTTTAAGCGTTGTATTTTATCAAAAGGAATTTCTTTGTCAAATTTCGCGTAATAATCGTAAAAATACTGTCTTTTGCAATTGTTGAATCTGTCATAACGCGATACGGACCATCCTAAAATTTCGGTAAAAGGGAATTTTTTTATTTTCGGAAGTTTCATAATAACGGCATTTTATCATTTAACGAGAGTAGTAATCAAACGTTATTTTTTAATATAATAACGGCGTGAAATATAATTTTAACATAACATCCGGTTTTAATAATATTAATGTTATAGAGGCATTAAAAAAAGCAGGCGCTACAGAACTTTACACGGGTTTTTTTGATAAATCCGTAAACCATAAATATCCGATAGCGTTCAACATACTTAACAGACGAGGCGAAGACGCAAATTTTACCGATTGGCATGCTTTTAAAAAAGCTGTAAATCTTGCCGAAAAACTTAAACTTCCCGTATATATTACGTTTAACGGCATTTATACGGAACCCCAGTATAAACTTATAACTGACACAATAAAAAAAGTAAGCGTTTTGGACGGAGTAAAAGGCATTATAATAAATGATATCCCGCTTTTGCTTGTTCTTAAAGAAAAAGGCTATAAAAAAGAGATCGTTGTCTCAACGGGCGGAACCGTTTTTAACCATCATGCTGTCTCCTTTTATAAATCACTCGGAGCGAAAAGAATAATTTTGGACAGACAGTTATCAATAAAAGATATTATTGAAATAATAAATTATGACAAGACGATGCAGTATGAAATTTTTGCTTTCGGCGGGAGCTGTTTTTTTGTAGACGGTTTTTGTTCTTTTTTCCACTGTTCCGAAAATTTGGATTGTAACCGTAATATAATTAATACGTACAATGTTAATATGTGCGAAACGGGATGTCATCTTATTGAACGCAATATTGAAAAATTTTCGGATTATTACAAAAAAAAATACGGGCTTAATTCAAAAAATTTTCTTGCCAATATGAATCATTCATGCAATTTGTGCTCTTTATACGATTTGAAAAATTTAAAGAACGTATCTCTTAAAATAGTAAACAGAAAAAAATCAACGGTTTCTTTTGTTGAAGTTGTTAAAGAAGCGGCAGACGGTCTCGGAAAAGTTAAAACAAAAAAAGAATATACAGGATTGTGTAAAAAAATTCTAAGAGGAAAGGGGCTTTTTAACTGCGACGGATCCCGGTGTTATTACAATATATGAAAAAGGAAAAAGCAAAAATAATCAGTTCGGTTTCAAAAATCGGCTTATGCTCCAAATTTGAAAGAATTTATTTCGGCGATGAATTTTGCCAGTATAAAATTCCTTCGCTTAAAGATTTGAATTATTTAAAAAGAAATTCAAACGGCAAAAAAATATCGCTGGTATTTCCGTATATATCGGAATATTATTTTCATAAAATTGAAAAACTTCTGAAATTCATATGCGCCAATAACGCAATTTTTGACGAAATCGTATTCAACGACTGGGGTTTTTTTTATTACATAAGAAAAAATTATCCGGCTCTAAAACTGGTTATGGGCAGACTTCTGACAAAACAGAAAACGGATCCTTTCGCAAAAGATATTATTACGAATATGCAGAAGCCCGGCGCTTTAAAACAAAAAGTTTTTATTCCTAAAAAAGTGCCTAAGGAAACTCTTGAATATTTCGGCAGCATACCGGTAAATTCTCCAATATTTCACAAGTTTATGATTGAAAACAACATTGTAAGAATAGAATCGGATAATTTGAACTGGGACATGAACGTCAATTTACGCAAAAAAATCAAAATATCGGTTTATTTCCCGTACGTGAAAATATCAACGACAAGATATTGCGGGCAATTGAATATGCTGAAAAACAATTGCATCCGCCAGTGTGAAAAAAGCGCGGTTACGCTTAAAAAATACAGAACAAAATTTAATTATATAATCAAAGGCAATGCAGTCTTTTTTAAAAATGCCAAAATTTCAAATATGCTTTTTGCCGACAGGATAGTTTACAATGACTGAAAAGAATATAGTTTCAATAATAATTCCGTGTTTCAACGCCGTAAAATATACCAAACAATGCGTTGAAAGCGTATTGGAAAATTCAACTTATCCGTATGAATTGATTTTGATAAATAACGGTTCAAGCGACGGAACAAAAAAATATTTAAAAAATCTGAAAATAAAATCGGAATATCTGAAAAAACTCCGCATAATCAACCTTAAATCAAATTACGGGGTTGCAAAAGCCCTTAATATCGGCATATCAGAATCCTGCGGAAGATATGTTTGCTATATAAATAATGACGTTATAGTTACAAAAAAATGGCTTGAAGGTTTGGTTTATGCTTTGGATGCTGATAAAAATAACGCCGTTGCCGGAACGCTGTTCAATCCGTTTGAGGATAAAATATTTGTAAAAAAAGCCGAAAAAAATAAAAATGTAATAAGCGCCGCCGCCGATAAAATCAGACTGTCAAACCGTCATAAAATAAAAAAAGCAAAAACAGTCCACGGTCTTTGCATGTGCGTAAAAAAGAACGTGTTTAAAAAAATCGGATTGTTCAATGAAAATTTCTATCCGTGTTTCGGAGAAGATATTGAATTTTGCGAGAGAGTAAAAAAATACGGATATAAGCTTGTAGACGCGACGGATGTTTTTATATTTCATTATTGGAATAAATCGGTAAGATCAAAAGAATTTGAAAAACAAAACAAAAATATTGAAACCGTAATGCAAAAACATTACAAAAAATTTAATATTCCAAAAAAACATAAAATTTAATATTACCTGCCGAGAAGATTTTTTAAAACGCCGTCAAGCTTTTTGCCCAAATCGGCGCTTGTGCCTTTTGAAGCGTCGTTTAAAATTTCTCCGACAGTACCTATTACGTCAAAAGAAGTTTTCGGATTATCAGCGGTTCCGCCGATTTTCATTTTTGCGTATAATCCCGTGTTTACTTTTAAGTCTATGATGTTTTGTTTAAAATCAACAAATCCCGTTGTGGTAATCGTCGTTATCGGAAGTTTAAAATTGATATTTTTTGACGTCATTTTACCGTTTGCAAACGCAACGTCAAAAAGCAGGCTGTCGTAATTTATGCCTTTTTTGCTTGATTCGTCTATTTTCTGCGATTGTTTTATGTTGTTATTAAGGGCATTAAATATCATAAGAAATATTTTTGCGAATTTGTTTTCCGCCAGTTTTTCAACGTTTGTGATTGTTCCGTTTGAAATTCCGGCCGAAAAATATCCGTTTGAATTTTTCATATTGGATGTAATTGATTTTAAAGATGTTTTAATATAACCGTTGCGCCCGTATAAGTAAGGAATTTCCAATAAATCTATGCTTATGTCTGCGTCCAAATTTAAGTTGAAATCTGATGATTTTTGTTCCTTTTTTGGTTTTTCTTTTATTTCACCGTTTGGGTTGGACGAAATTTCTTTTATGATTAATTTGTCCATTTTTAATTTTAACGCGAGATTATTCCCGGTATAAGAACCTGAAAATTTAAAACTTCCGCCGTTAAATACGCCTGAAGAATTTTCCATGGAAATATTATCTTTTGAATGAATGACGGCTTTGAAATTTGTTGCGCTTAAATCCGTATACGGCGGATATTTAAAAGATATATTCGTTCCGTCAACATTGCCGTTAAGGTCTGTGTTTGATATTTTCAGTTTTGATTTTATTTTTCCGCTTATATTGTAATCCGGAAAAAACTCGGATATTTTATCAAGCGCTATATCAATGTTTGTTTTTAAATTGTATTGCGGTTTTTCTCCGCTCCAGTTAATATTTCCGTAAACATAACACGTTGATTGCGGCAAAAGAAGATCAAACTGCAGTATATCGGCGTTTTTATTGGCCGCGTCAATGACTGTTTTTATTTCGCAGTCAACGGAAGGTATTTTAAATTTTGTTTTTGCGGTAAAAAAGTCTTTAAATGTTTCGGTATTGATGTTTTTGCAAGTTATTTTTAAATCAATTTTAGGCGTTGTTATATTTTCAAAATTTCCTGAGGCGTTTAATTCTGCGCCTTTATAATTTGTCTTAAAAGAAATTATGTTGATAAGAAGTTTGTCAAATTCCAAATCGTTAAGATTAATTTCGGACTGCAGATTTACGGGCAAAAAGGCGTCAATGTTATTTTGTTTATATTTGATGTTGAAAGATATTTCGCACGGGAATAATTCCGTAAACGAAAAATCTGAAATTTTCATGTTAAAATCCGAAATTTCCGTATCAAGATTTAAAATATCGTCTTTGAATAATATAACTGAATTTTTTACGTCAAATTTATAAATTTTCAAAGGAATGTCGTTTTTTACGCTTTTTGCCTTGTTTTGTACGTTTTCGGGCGTTTGCTCTTTTTTTGTCGTTATGTCGTTAAAATTAAATCTTCCGTTTTTATCTTTGTGCATTTGTATGTACATACCGTCAATACCGAGAGTTTGGACTTCTATTTTTTTGCGCAGCAAAGGTTTCAGTGATATTTTGAGAGTCAGTTTTTTTGCTTTTATAAAAGTGCCTTTTGCAAAAGACGATCTTTCCGAAAGAGCGAAATTCGTAAGATTTATGCCTATGATATTAAAGGATACTTTGTCGAAAGAAACTTCTCTGTTGAAATTTTCTTTTGCGTATGAAACGATGTATTGCTTGATTTTATCCTGAGGCAGAAATATTTTTACGAAAACAAACGAAGCCAAAGAAAAAAGTAATCCGGCGGCCGCAATGAAAAGCATTGTTTTTTTGAAAATTTTCATTCTGCCGTTATTAAACAAAATAAATATTTTTAAGTAAATACTCTTGTCCGGCTGCGCCAAAAAATGTATAGTTTATTAAAAGGTTATAAATAAAAATACGGAGAATCCCGATGATAACGGAAAAAATTGAACAAATCGGAGCGGAAATTCAAAAATTGCTGGAAGAAGCGCTCATTTTTGAAAAAGAAAATAAAAATCTCAAAGAAAAGCTGGAAGTTACCGAAGAATTAAATAAAATATTTAAAGAAGAAGTAAAACCTCTTAAAAAAGAAAACAAACTTTTGAAAGACGATATCATTCGTATGGAAGAGAAAAACAAGTCTTTAAAAGAAAAAATAAACTCTCTTGAAGATGAAAAAGATAAACTGCAGGACGAGATATACCGTTTAAGAAGGCAGCTGCGTTAAAAATTTCAAAAATACTCTAAATAATTTAAAAGCATGCTTTAAAAAGACATGTTTTGATACAAATTTTATTAATTTGATATAATCTTTGGCAAAACTTTATAACTGTAAAACCGCGGAGATTCAAAATGCTTAAACAAATAATAAAAAGACTCTTTTTACTTAACGTGATTTTCCTTTTTCTGATGACCGTCTACAGAATAATATTTACGTTTTATTACGCGCCTGCCGGTTTAGATGCTTACCGGGACGGGCTTGTTAAAGCTTTTATACTCGGCGTCAGATATGATGCGGCTGTTCTTGCCTATATCAATAGTTTTGCGGTTCTTGCTTTTATAATTTTTATTTTTAAGGGAAACAAGAAAATATTTCTCGGTTTTATGAATAGTTTGAAATATTACTATACATTTTTTTTTGGCAGCGTTATTTTAATATTATGCGTTGATTTCGGTTTTTATTCCTATTTTCAAAATCATATAAATATTCTGATTTTCGGTATTTTTGAGGACGATACAAAAGCTTTGTTTTCAACTCTTGCCAAAAATTACCCGCTTGCGCTTGTCGCCGCCGGTTTTATCGCGGTTTTTGTAGTAATTTATTTTTTGTCCAAAAGAATTCTTGAAAAAAATATAGGCGGTTTTTATCCTGAAAAAGTTAAACCCGGATATAAAATTTTGATTTGTCTGCTTCTTGCGGGGATAACTTTTATAACGGCAAGAGGCTCTTTCAAGATGTTCCCTCTCGGAGTTGACGACAGTGAGATTGCAAATAATGCTTTTATTAACAAAGTGGGAATAAACGCATTATATACTCTTCAGGCGGCGTTTGACGCCAGATTAAAAGAAAACAGAGGCATGGATTATATCGCAAAAATGGGGTATTCAAAGGAAGATCCGGCGAGGATTTTTAGCGATTACCTTAATATTGACGTAAATAAGATAGATAAAAACGTTCCTGAAAAATCTCTGGAAAGAAAGACGAAATACAATAAGGCCGCGGAAAAAATTAAGCCGAATGTAATTCTTATAGTTATGGAATCTCTCGGCACGGATTTAATGCATTACGACAGCCCCACATTCAATGTTTTGGGTGAATTTAAAAAACACATGGATCAGGATATAACATTTTATAATTTTATGCCCGGTCATATAGGAACTATAGGAAGTCTTGAAGCCGTTATCACAAATATTCAGCGTATGCCCTCTTCTAAATATTTAAGTCAGTCAAAATATGCTTATAACAAGTATTTTTTCTCGGGACCTATGCCTTATAAAAATAATAATTATGAAACTGTCTTTATGTACGGAGGCAATGCCGGATGGAGAAATTCCGGATCTTATATGCCAAATCTCGGATTTGATTTGATTATGGGCGAAGGAAGCATGTCTAAAGAATATGAAAGAAACGAGTGGGGTATTTACGACGAATATCTTTTTGAGAATATTTTTAAAGTTCTTGAAAAAAACGACAATAAAAAATTTATTTATGTTTTAACTACTTCAAATCATCCGCCGTATACGCTTCCGAGTGAATATAAAAAGATGCCGCTTGAAATAACGGAAGAATTGAAAAATGACATAACGGGGGATATGAAATTATCAGAAATGCGTTTTGCCGCTTACCAGTACGCATGCCAGAAAGCCGGAGAATTTTTAACAAAACTTAAAAAATCAAAATATGCGGACAATACGATAGTCGCAATTACCGGCGATCATAATTTTTGGAGCGTTTTTTCTTACACGACAGAAAGAAAGCTTGATATGTTAAGCGTGCCTTTTTATCTTTATATTCCGGAGAAGTTAAAACCCGATGTTAAAAAAATTGATACAAAAACATTCGGGTCTCACAGCGACATAATGCCGACACTGTACGAACTTTCTCTTTCAAATACTGTTTACTGGGCTGTCGGCAAAAATTTGCTTTCTCCTGAAGCCTCAAATAATACGGCATCAAACGACGTCGGACTAATCGCAAATCAAAAATACGCCGTATTGTACAATTTTAATTCAGACAGCGCCAAATCTTACTCTTGGAATAAAGATAAACCGAGAGAAATGGTTCGTTGTGAACAAACTAAGGAGCATGAAACCATGCTCAAACACTACAAATCAGGAGTTGCAATCGCCCAGTATATGCTAAAAAACGACAGGGCAATCATAAAATAACGCGTGTTTTAAGATTTGTTAGCGAAAGTTAAATAGTGTATAATAAACCGGTAAGTTTAATGCCGCCATCGTCTAGCGGTTTAGGACATCGCCCTCTCAAGGCGGAGATCACGGGTTCAAATCCCGTTGGCGGCGTTATCGTAAAAATAAAAATCCGGTTCTAAAACCGGATTTTTTTTATTATTTTTGATTTTATTTTTTTAACTTTTCAAGTTCCAGTTCTTTTTTCAGAATTGCATTTTCTCTTTTCAAAAGTTCTATTTCTTTTTTTGCAAGATAAACTTCTCTGGCTTCATTAAGCGAAAAAGAGTTTGCATCATTGACATGAGAACTGATTTCAAATATTTTTTGAAGCTCGGATTCCGGTTTTTTAAAAAGTTTTGACATTTTTTTTATGTTTTCTTCGGAAGGCGATTGAATACCCTTAAACCACGCGCCGACTGCAGGATGAGAAATGCCGAGCAGTCTGGCCAATTTTAACTGACTTCCCCGAAGTTTGCCTTTATTGACGCTTTTGAAAAAATCGTTTTTTTCTTTATTCACGAATTCTCCTGATAAACATCTTGACAAAAAAGACCTTTTAAATTACAATATAATTACAATGTAATTAAAATTTCTGAAATATAAGATTTTAAAAGGGAAACAGTTATGGATTGCGAAAGGATACTGCGAATAATTAAACGTAACAATATAAATATTGTTGCGGGTTTCGCTGACTCCGTAACAGTAACATCAGGTAGAGAGCGTAGATTTTTACCAGTAGTATTACACTCTCACCTGATGTCCCTTAAAAGTTTATTAATTATACAAAAAATCATAATTTGTATCAATTTTATTGATTTGTCCGCATAAAAATACTTTGAAAAAATAAAATTTTATGTTTGTAACCGCGCCGGCCGGTCGTAATAAGGGAAAAGTATGCTGGTAATAATTAATGCAAAACACAAGTCAAAATTTATAAACAGACTCCGCAAAGCAGAGATAAAAAACCAGATTGCGGAAGTAAGATATTATAAAAAGATGATTTTAATGAAAGGCGGTTATTGTTTCAAACAGTATCTTGAAAATTCGCTGTCCGAACTGCGCAGTCTTTTAAAAAACAGACATGTATAGTTTAAAAATTATTTATAAATCAATATCTCTCCTTGCCAAATAATTCACAAAAACATAAAATCTAAAAGTACAAAAATAACTTAAATTTTTTTTAAAAGAATAAACCGGGAGACGATGATGCTAGATATAAAATTGTTTAGGGAAAATCTTGAATATGTTCAAAACGGTCTTAAAAAAAGAGGTTTTGATACGAATTTTGAAACTTTAATAAATCTTGATAACGACAGAAGAAAACTTATATTAGAGATAGAGCAGGCAAGACTGAGAAGAAATTCAGATTCTGAAATGATAGGCAAACTTAAAAGAGAAGGCAAAGAGCCGGATGCCGCTCTTTTGGAAGAATTAGATCAGTTCAGAGTGAGAATTCAGGAAAACGAAAGATTTTTGCTTAATGTTGAAAATCAAATTGAAGATATTTTAATGCGAATCCCTAATATTCCCGATGAAAGCGTTCCTCTCGGAAAAGATTCAAAAGATAATGTCGTGGTCAGAACGGTAGGGGATATTCCTAAATTTTCATTTAAGCCTAAACATCACTGGGAAATAGGGGAAAAACTTGATATTCTTGATTTTGAAGCCGCGTCAAAAGTGTCCGGTTCAAGATTTGCTCTTTTGAAAAATGAAGGATGCGCTCTTGAAAGAGCGATAATAAGTTTCTTTCTTGATACGCATAAACAGAAAGGATATACAGAAATAATGGCACCTTATCTTGTAAATAAAGCTTCCATGAGAGGAACAGGGCAGCTTCCTAAATTTGAAGAAGAACTTTTTAAATGCACGGAAGACGAACTTTATCTTATACCGACTGCCGAAGTATCGGTAACAAACATACACAGGGACGAAGTTCTTGAAGAAGTTTCTCTTACAAAAAAATATGCGTCTTATTCAGCCTGTTTCAGAAGAGAAGCAGGGACATACGGCAAAGACACAAAAGGTCTTATAAGAAACCACCAGTTTAATAAAGTTGAACTTGTTAAATTCACAAAACCGGAAAATTCGATGGCCGAACTTGAAGCTTTAACTTCCGACGCCGAAAACGTATTGCAGCTTTTAAAGATTCCGTACAGAGTAATGCTTTTATGTTCCGGCGACATAGGATTCGGTTCTTCAAAAACTTATGACCTTGAAGCATGGATGAGCGGCGAAGGGACTTACAGGGAAATATCTTCATGTTCAAATTTTAAAGATTTTCAGGCAAGAAGAATGAATATTAAATTTAAAAGCAATACTTCCAAAAAGAGAGATTTTGTTCATACTCTAAACGGCTCCGGCGTTGCCGTGGGAAGAACTTTCGCTACGATTCTTGAAAATTACCAGCAGGAAGACGGATCTGTGGCAATACCCGAAGTTTTAAGAAAATATACCGGATTTGACGTTATAAATCCGAAGAAAAAATAAAATTATTCGGCTTTGCTTTTAGGGAAAGACTGTTCAAAATAAGACGGTTCAAGAGTATCAATACCTCTTTCGTACAGATTATTAAACAAATATTTTGATATTGACCGCATTGTAAGAACGTCGGCCATGGCTCTGTGCGTTTCAGTTACGTTTATGGAAAGACTCTGGGCAATAGACCCCAGTTTATTGGACGGGAATGAAAAATACTGTCTTGAAATTAAAAGCGTGTCAAGAAAATACATTTCGGGCGATTTTATTTTACTTTCCATTATTTCTTTTGAAATAAAATTCAAATCAAAAGACGCATTATGGCATACAAGCGTAAATCCTGCTATAAACTCGGCTATTTCTTTAGCTACTTCATAAAATTTAGGGCTGTTTTTCACCATGTCGTCTGTAATTCCGTGTATCAGTGAGCAAGCCTCGGGAATCTGAATCTGCGGATGTATAAGTGAATTGAACAAAAATTCTTCGCCGTCTTTTATTTTTAGCATTGCGACTTCGCATATTTTTGCGCCCTGGCTTACGGAAAGCCCCGTTGTTTCTATATCCAAAAAAACTATATTGTTCGGGTTATTAGTTCTCATTAAAATCCTTTTACATTTTCTCCGGAGCGGAAACTCCGAGCAGGTTTAAACCTTTTGTTATTACGGTTGAAACGGCTTTCAGCAACTCAACTCTTGCTCTTGTAAGTTCAGGTTCAACGCCCAGTACTCGGCATTTTTCATAAAATCTGTGGTATATGTCGGCAGTTTCCGTCAAATAAGTCGTAAGATGATGAGGACTCATAGTTTTTGAGCAAATTAAAAGAGTATCCTCAAACAAAGCAAGTTTTTTTATCAAATCGCGTTCTTCTTTTGAAGTTAAAAGATTGAAATCGGCAGTTTTTCCGTCATTTTTTTTATATTCTTTAAAAATAGAATGGCACCTTGCGTTTACATATTGAACGTAAAATACTGGATTTTCGCTTGACTGTTTTTTTGCAAGTTCCAAATCGAATTCAAGTTGGGAATCGGGTGCTCTTAACAGAAAGAAAAATCTGCATGCATCTGTCCCTACTTCGTCCAAAACTTCTTTAAGCGTTACAAACTCGCCGCTTCTTGTTGACATTGCAACGGGAACTCCGTTTCTTACAAGAGAAACAAGCTGGTATAAAATGACTTTTAACGCTTCCGGAGTCTGCCCGAGCATTTGTATTGCGGCATTTATTCTTGCAACATATCCGTGATGATCGGCTCCCCAGAGATTTATTACTTTTGTAAAATGTCTTTCATATTTATTTTTGTGGTATGCTATGTCAGAAGCAAGATACGTATATCTTCCGTCCGATCTTTTCAAAACTCTGTCTTTATCATCGCCGTATTTTACGGAATTAAGCCACAAAGCGCCGTCCTGCTCGTAGGCAAAACCTTTTTCGTTTAAAAAAGAGCATACTTTGTCTACTTCCGTAAGGCCGGCATTGTCCTTTTTTACGGCAATGGAAGATTCCGAAAACCAATTGTCAAAAGTAACGGCAAACCGGTTTAAATCGTCTTTTATTCCGTCTAAAATACGGGTGTGGGATTCTTCTCTAAAATCTATTTTGTCAAAAGATTTTCCTTCGTTTATCAAAGTCCGGGCGATATCTTTTATATAATCGCCTTTATAGCCGTCTTCAAGAAAAGGAATATCTTCGCCTTTTAACTGGCGGTATCTTGTTTTAGTCGATTCTCCCAAGACATTCATTTGGTTGCCGACATCGTTAAGATAATACTCTTTAACAACATTATATCCGAGATGTTTTAAAATTCTGCCCAAACTGTCGCCTATGGCGGCGCCTCTTCCGTGCCCTATATGCAAAGGACCCGTCGGATTTGCGGATACGAATTCAACCATTATTTTTTCATTTTTTGACGTTTCCTGTTTTGCGTAATTTTCTTTTTTTTCAAGAATTTTTGAAAGTTCTGCGTATAAAAAAGCGTCCGTAAAATGAAAATTTATAAACCCCGCGCCTGCTATTTCGATTGTTTTTATTTCCGAAGAAAATTCTTTTTGAAGCGTTTCTATAAGTTCCTGCGCTATAACTCTGGGATTTGTCTTAAGTTTTTTTGCTATAAGCATGGCCGCATTTGAAGCAAGGTCCGCGTTTATGTTCTTGGGCGGTATTTCAACCGTAAAAGACACCTCTTCTTCAATGCCTTTTGATTTTGCAAAAGAGTTAACTGCAGATTTTAATTTTTCTTCTATATTAAATTTTAACATTAAATTGGTTTCCTTAAGGGCTTATTTTAACATTTTTTAGTTTTTTTGTCTTTAATTATTGCCATTTTTCATAACGTATTTTTTCCGGTTCCCATCTCTGTTTTTCTTTCGGCTCTTCGGCTTTTTTGCCTATTACCACAAGAGAAAAAGGTTTTATGTTTTCAGGAAGATTCATAAGTTCAGCAAAAGCTTTCACTCTTTCTTCAATAGGATAAATCCCGCACCATACGGATCCGTATCCTTTTGCGGTGGCCGCAAGAAGCATATTTTGCGTTGAAGCCGCGCAGTCCTGCTGCCAGTAATTTTTATACTGTTTTTCAATATCGCAGCACACTATTATGCCCAGCGGAGCGTTTACAAGCATCTGCGATGCTCGGTGTATCTGCATTATTTTAGAATGGGTTTCTTTATCTTTTATTACTATAAAATGCCATGGTCTTGTATTCATTGCCGACGGACTGCTCATAGCGGCATGTAAAATATAGTCAAGATCCTGCTGCGGTATAGGGTCTGAAACATAACTTCTGCAGCTTTTTCTTTCAAATAAAATATCCATAATAATTACTCCTTATCATATAAACTAAGTATTGTTTCTGCCACATTTTCGGCTATAAGAGTATTTCCTAATTCCGTACAGTGTCCGAAACTTCCGGCAAACATATCGCTAAAGATATCTTCTGTTTTATAGATTTTTAATGCTTTATTAAAGTTTTTTTCGTTGTCTATAAATATTAATTTATCATAATATTTTAAACGAGTTAAATCTTTTTTGAGAGTCTCAACGGATAAAGTAGGGTATTGCATCGCTATTATTTTTGTTTTTTCATTGTAATTATAAATTTTATTTAAAATTCCGATATAATTATTTTTTTTATATTTCAATATCTTTTCCTCATTTAAGATTTTGTTTTTAATTAAAATATCGTCGGTATATCGTCTTTTTTTTCTGATATCGTTTAATAAAAAAGAGCAATCGTATTTTTTTAATATTAAAGCGGTTCCTATATCGTCGGCAACTAAACTGTTTTTATGTTTTAATAACCAATTTTTAAATTTTTTATCCGAATCTTTTTGTTTTAAGAAAAATAATTCCAACTGATGCAAAATTCTGTATGTTATTTCACCATTATAATTATTAATTAGAATTTTTAATTTATCAAGACTTTCTTTGTCTGATTTTGCAAGATATAAACACATCAATATCATAGCGGTATTTTCGGAATAATTATCGGATTTGTTCATTAAAAAATTTAAAATATATTCGCTTTCGTTAAATTTATTTTCATTTGCGCCTCTTATTGCCAAATCTTGCAGAATAAAAAAACTTTCATCGTTATAATTATAAAAATATTTATTTTTAACGTGACTGTAAATTAATTGCAATAAATTTACGGATTTAAATTTTGATTTTTTATATCCTATGCCTCTGTCATTAATTCCAATCATTAATACAACGCAATCAGGTTTGTATTTTTCCAGATATGAATCAATATCCTCTAAAATAAAAAATGTATTGGTGCCGATTTTTCCTTCATCTATTATTTTAAATTTTTTATGTTTTCCTTTTTTTTCCAAAATACTTTGTAAAATCGTAGGCCATTGGTTTGCTGTTGTTGATTCTCCGAGACATAAAACAGTTACGTTATCATAGAGATTTATTTTTTTATATGTATGTTTTTTTATCAGCGTCAAAGAAAAAGCTGCAATTTGCAGAGATATTTCCAAGATTATAAAACCTATCAATATTCCCGTAAAAATTAAGGCTGTTTTCTTGACTAAATTCATTATTTTCCTATGCAAAATTTTGAAAATATTGTAGCCGCAATATCATCTTTTACGTCAATGCCAAGTACTTCGTTTAATATATCAAGAGCGCTTTGGGTTTCAAAAGAAACTATCTCGTCACTGTCGCCTTTAATTATCAAATCAAGAGTTTTTTCAAGAGTTTCTTTAAATCTGCATATTAAATTGTATTGTCTCGTATTAAGTAAAATGGACGAATCGGGTTCCAAGTTTTCAAATTCTCCGAGCGCATAAACCGGCTGAAGTATTTTATCTATATTGTTATCATTAATACATGAATAAAACACAATTTCTTTTGCTTGATAGTATTTTTTCAGATAATCCTGAGATATTTTATGTTCCAGATCCGATTTGTTCAAAATAATTAGAGTTTTATCCAGTTTTTTATGTAACAAATCCAAAATCGCTTTATCGTTATCGTCAAATGCTGAGTTTACATCCATAACCCATAAGACGATATTCGCGCTTTCTATGGAATTTTTAGTGCGTTCCTGTCCGAGTTGTTCTATCATATTTGAACTGTGGTGTCTGATTCCGGCCGTATCTATTATTGTAAAAGGAATCCCTTTGTAATCAATAGTTTCTTCTATTGTGTCGGTAGTCGTTCCTGCAATATCCGTCACGATTGCCCTGTTATATCCGAGTATCGAATTTAGAATCGATGATTTGCCGGCATTAGGTTTACCGACAATTGCTATTTTTACGCCATCAATCAATGTTTGAGTAACTGTGTATGAATTAATGGTTCTTTCAGTTTGTGAAATTATTTTTCGTAAACTTTCTTCTTTTTCTTTTCTTGAAAGAAAATCTATGTCTTCATGCGGATAATCAAGAGAAACTTCAAGATAGGCAAAAAGATTTATAAGCTCGTTTTTAATTTCTTTTAGTTTGTTTGAAAGAGAGCCTTTAAGAGAATTTAAAGACAGTTCAACGGACTTCTGAGTTTTGCTTTCTATCAGAGCATTTACGGCTTCAGCTTCCGTTAAATCCATTTTTCCGTTTATAAATGCTCTGTAAGTAAATTCTCCTTTGTCTGCTGTTCTAAATCCCTTTGAAAGAAGCAGTTTTATTATAGATTGTATTATTATATGGTTTCCGTGAGTTGTGATTTCAATTACGTCTTCGCCTGTTACGGAATTTGGCGCCTGCATATAAGTTAAAATAACTTCGTCAAGTTGTTTTGTTCCGTCGCAGATATATCCGTGATGGACTGTCCTGTTTTTAATTCGCACGGGATTATTTTGTTTATCAAAAAAAACGGAAGATACCGTTTTAAAGGCGTCTTTACCGCTGATTCTTATTATTGCAAGCGCAGACTTTCCTTTAGGAGTTGCAAGGGCGACTATTGTATCTTCCTGTTTAAATAAATTCATTTTTGATATTGGTCCAATATGGTTTTTGCCGCATTTTCCGCTATGATAGTATTGCCCAGTTCAGTACAGTGTCCAAAATTTTGTCCGAAACTCTCTCCAAAATTATCTCTAAATATTTCTTCTCTTTTATGTGTTTTTAACGCTTGGGTAAAATTTTCTTCGTTGCTTATAAATACGAAATTATCATAATATTTTGAATCTTTTAATATTTCTTTTAAATTTTCAACAGACAGCGTCGGGTATTGCATCGGCATTATCAGAATTTTTTTATTAAATTCATAAATATAATCTATTGTATTAATATAGTTTTGCTTTGTTTGTGTATTATTTTGATTCAAAATTGTTTTTTTTACCAAAACTTGTTCACAAATTCTATGGTGTTTTATTTTATCAGACAAATACAGACAATCATATTTTTTAAATATGGGATCAAGCATAGAATCCTCATTAATTAATCTTTTTTCGTTTCTCAATAACCAATTTCTTATTTTTTCTTTAGAATACCCTTGATCCAAAAAAAATTCTTCTATGCTGTATAGAATCGGCGGAATAATACATCCGTTATATTTATCTATCAAATTTTTAAATTTATCAAATTGTTTAGATTCAACATAAAGCTCCATTAAACTTAAAAATGTCTGTTCAGAAGTATTATTGCTTTTATCTAACAAGAAAGACAGTATTATTTCGGATTCTCTATATTTTTTTTGGTTTATGAGATTTCTTGCTAACTCTATCAATGCTGTAAAAGTCTCGTCTGTATAATTATAAAAATATTTATTTTTGACATGTTTGTAAATTAATTGAAACAGATTCAATATTTTAATATTCTTTTTTATATAAGGAAGGCCTTTATCATTAATCCCCATCATTAATATAATGCAATCAGGTTGATATTTTTCCAGATAACTCTTAATTTGCTGTGAAATAAAAAAAGTATTTGTTCCGCCTTTTCCTTCGTCAATAATATTAAATTTTATATGTTTTGATTTTATATCTAATATTTTTTGCAGTATCGGAGGCCATTGCCCGTCGGTTGTTGATTCTCCCAAACATAAAATGTTAATAACATTATCTTGTTTTATTCTTTTATTCTTATATTCTTTAATATTTTTGAAAATAAATTCTGTTGTTTGTAATCCAATTTCTAATACAGTAAAACTTAATAAAATTCCGACTAAAATTGTTAGTGTTTTTTTTAACAATAAATTCATTTTTTCTCATTAGATAACTTTACTCCGACTTTTCTCATTACGCCTTCGCCTTCCGAAAATGTATCAAATCCGCCTATATTTTTGAGATAGTTGTGAAGATATCTTCTTTCTTTTGCCGACATAGGGTCAAATCTGTATATTTTTTTTGTTCGTCTTACGTATTCCATCGCTTTTTCTGCTATTGTTTTTAATCTTTCCTGCTGCTTTGCCCTGTAGTTTTCGGTATCGAGATTTACTTTTACTCTGGTTCTTGGATCAGTATTTACTATTAACTGCACAAGATATTCCAGCGCGTCAAGAGACTGTCCGCCTTTGCCTATTAAAACTCCGCTGTTATCCGATGCTATTTCCGCGGAAACAGTGTCATCTTCATGCGAAGTTTTTACGGAAGAAATGTTTATCCCCATCATTTTTACGATATCGTTTATTACGTTTTCAACGCTTTTGCATGCCAGTTTAAAATCAATGGTTTCGGTATTTTTAATTTCGGCAATACCGTTTTTTAAAGTGAGCAGCACTCTTGCCGGTTTTGACCCCATCAATCCGAAAAGGCCTGAAGACCCTTCATCCAAAATTTTAATTTCAACTTCATCTTTTGTACATTTAAGAAGTTTAAGTCCTGTGTTGATTGCTTCCGAAATATTTTTCCCGGTGCTTTCAAGTTCTTTTAGTTTCATGATTTTAATGCGCCCCCGCTTTTTTATCTTGTGTTAAAACGAAATATTGGACTATCATTGACACTATGCTGTTTGTAAGCCAGTAAATAACAAGGCCTGAAGGGAAACCCCAGAACATAAGAGTAAACACAACAGGCATTATATACATCATTTTTCTCTGCATAGGATCGGATGTTGCCGAAGTCATTTTCTGCTGGAAGAACATGCCTATACCCATTATAAGAGGAAGCAGATTAAGGTTAAATCCCGCAAAATGCATTAAACTGTCGCTTGCCGACAAATCTTTTACCCAGAAAATCCATTCGGCAAATCTTAGTTCATATGCGTTTCTCAATGTTGTAAACAGCGCCCAGAAAATAGGAAGCTGCAAAAGAAGAGGCAGACATCCTCCGAGCGGATTTACTTTCTGAGTTCTGTAAAGATTCATCATTTCAACCTGCAGTCTTTTCGGATCGTTTTTATATTTTGTCTGAAGATCCTTTATAAGAGGCTGGATTTTTTTCATTGCAGCCATTGCTTTATAGCTTTTTAAAGTTAAAGGCAAAACAAGAATTTGTATTATGATAGTTAAAATTATAATAGACCATCCGTAATTGCCTGTCAGTCCGAAAAAGAACGATAATACGCTCATTGCGATTTTGCCTAACCATCCGAAAAATCCGAAATCGACGGATTTTTCAAGACCCATATTAAAAGTTTTAAGATGCGAGTACGATTTAGGTCCTATAAAAAACTGCATCGAAAAACTCTGGACGGTTTCAGTTTGTTTTACGTTTGCCGACAATACAAGCATCGGAGGATGTTTTTTATCAAGCCTTGAAACTTCAATATTTGAATAGTCAAGAGAGTTTGAAGGAATAAACGCCGCAAGAAAATATCTGTTGTCTATGGCAGTCCACTTATAAAGCTGCGCCTGATTTTTTTCTGTTTTTATCTTTTCAAGTTTGGCAGGCATTGCGGACGTATATCCGATTATTCTTGTTACCGAATCATTTTCTTTAAGTTCTTTTGCGTCTGTACCGAGTCCCGGTCCCCACATTGTTTCTATTTCCGGGAGTTTTGCTTCCGGAGAAAGTTTTTCAAGTTTATAATCAAGTTTGTGCAGATATTCGGGAGAAAGCTCAAAGGTTTTTGTTATTTTCCAATTTTCTCTTGAAGTATAAACAAAAACTATTTTATCTTTTGTTGATTGTGCTATTTTATAAACAGATCCCGGGAAAGTGGAGAGCACAGGGCTTGCCTGAGGAAGAACCAAATCAACCATAGTGCCGTTTTTTTCTTTTATAAACCAGTTTTTAACGCAGGCTCCTTTATTTGAAAAAACGATTTTATATTTCTCAGTTTCGGCCGTTATATCCTGTTCCTTAATATCTTCTTCCATAACGGACTGCGCGCGGTTTTTTTCGGTTTCTTTTGTTAAAAGTTCTCCTATTTTTTTTCTTGGCGCGTCTATGTCTTCATCTTTGGCTGCAATCTGGTTTTTTTCATTTAAAGCAGGCTGATTGATAGGAGGTTTTGGCATAAAAAACATATACCATACCATAATGAACAAAGTTGAAGATACTACAAACATTACTGTGTTTTTTTGCATTTTTGTCTCTCACATTTTAATTTTTCCGGCACCGGATCAAAACCGCCCTTGTGAAAAGGATGGCATTTCAACAATCTTTTAAAGGCAAGAAAACAGCCTTTAAAAAAGCCGAATTTTTCAATTGCTTCATAAGCATAAGCCGAGCATGTCGGATAAAATCTGCATCTGGGTGGAGTAACCGAAGAAAACTTTCTGTATATACTGATTAGAAAAAGTGCACATTGTTTCATTTACTGCTCACTGTAAAAACCGGCATTTTTCAAAGAGTCTAGAACAGTTTGTTTAATCTTGCCGTACCCTGTCGATTTGATTTCTGGTTTTAATATAAAAATTATATCTAAACCCGGTGTCAGCTTATGTTTATTTGTTCTGAAAATCTCTCGCAATCTTCTTTTAGCTTTATTTCTTTGCACTGCAGTCCCGACTTTTGCCGATGTGACAAGTCCGAGTCTGCGAATATTATTGCCGTCTTTTCTGTTAAAGACTATAATTGTCAAAAATCCGGCCGGAAATTTTCTGCCTTTCCTTATAACATTTCTAAAGTCACGGTCAAGATGCAACCGTTCTTTGTAACAAAAAGAAAAACCTCTGCTGCTGTTAAGCATCTTATGCCGAAATTGTTTTTCTGCCTTTTCTTCTTCTGGCGCTCAATACTTTTCTTCCGCCGGCCGTAGACATTCTCGCTCTGAAACCGATTTTCTTTTTCCTTCTTTCTTTGTTTGGTTGAAACGTTCTTTTTGTCATTTTAATATTCCTTTGCCTTATTTTGCTTAAAAATATACCAGCCGATTATATCTAAATTATTACCGTTGAGTCAAATTTTTAAAATACGGAAGAATTCTTATTTTTTTAATTTTTTCTCCTTTTTCTTTATCAGGCTCCACTGTTTTATTATTTCCTTTTCCGTTTTCGCCTTAGATTTGCCGAAAACATGAGGATGTCTTCTTATAAGTTTTGAGTTTAAATATCTAATTACGTCTTGAATATCAAACCAGCCGTTTTCTTTTGCTATCTGCGCGTGAAATACAACCTGCAGTAAAACGTCGCCCAGTTCTTCTTTTATATTTTCAATGTCGCCTTTTTTGACCGCTTCTTTAAGTTCTTTTGACTCTTCAAAAAGATATTTCATAAGACTGGAATTAGTCTGTTTTTTGTCCCATGCGCAGCCGTCCGGGCCTCTTAATTTTTTGAAAATTTCAGTTAATTTTATAAAATCCTTAGAGTTTTTCATTGTTTTTGTCCGGAGAAAATGATATATTTTTTAAATATTAAATTCAAATGCCGGACATTTTAATCCGGTTTTGTATGCTGCCGAGGTGGTGGAATTGGCATACACGCAGGTCTCAGAAGCCTGTTCCGCAAGGATTACGAGTTCAAATCTCGTCCTCGGCATTTTAAATTAAAAAAACGGTTATTTAAGCAAATGAAAGATTATAAATTATATTCCGACTGCATTAATTTTCCGCTGGACAAACCCTGCAAATACCAAAAAGATGAAAACATGATATGCGGCAAGTGTCCGCACTACAGTTCGGTTTCAAAAAAAGATTCATCAATAACTAAAATTTTAATAATAAAACTCGGAGCTATGGGCGACGTTTTAAGAACTACTTTTATTCTTGAAGGGCTTAAAGAAAAATACCGGAATGTACAAATAGACTGGCTTGTAGATAAAAGAAATTCGGAAGTTTTGCAGGACAATCCGTATATAAATAATATAGTTGTAAACGACTCAAAAGTTTTTGATTTTCTAACATCTCATAAATATGATTTTGCAGTAAATCTTGATTTATCTCCCGAAAGTCTTTCTTTTACGGCTCTTTCTTTAGCCGATAATAAAATAGGATATACACTTGACGATAAAAGAAATATAAAAACTTCAAATGACTGCGGCGCCGAATGGCTTTTGACAAGCGCTTATGACGATCTTAAAAAGGCAAACACGAAAACGTATCAGCACTGGATGGCAAAAATCTCAGAAATCAAAGATGTACCTTATGAAATAATAGTTCCCGTTTCAAAGAAAGCGCAGGAAAAAGCTTCGGCTTTTAAAAGCGGCATAAATTTTTCAAAAGGCAAAGTAATAGGAATAAATCCCGGAGCGGGAAAAAGATGGAAAATGAAAAAGTGGAACGTTGAAAAATACGTTGAACTTATAAAAATATTGTCCGCAAAGGGGCATACAGTTTTGCTTTTGGGCGGCAAAGACGATGAAGAAGAAATAAAAGAGATACTCTCGCATAAAATCCCGGGTGTTTTTTCAACCGGCACCGATAATTCAGTACAGGAATTTTTTGCGATGATAGACTTGTGCGATATAATAGTCTGCGGAGACACAATGGCTATGCATGCCGGACTCGGCCTTAAAAAAAATATAGTCGCGATTTTCGGACCTACCTCGTCTCATGAAATAGAACTGTATTCAAGAGGCGAAAAAATCACGGCCGAAGGATGCAACTGCTGTTACAGACCGGAATGTCTGCATGACGTTTCCTGCATGGATAAAATAAAAATTGAAACTGTTTTGAAAGCCGTTGAAAAATACATATAGGAGTTTCAAATGGATACTCTTGCCGTAATATGCACTTATAACGAAGCCACAAATATTGAAAAAGTAATTAACGATGTTTTAAGCTGCGGAGTAGAAGATATTAACGTGCTTGTCGCCGACGACGTATCGCCTGACGGGACTTATAAAATAGTTGAGGAAATGGCAAAAAAAGACAAAAGGGTAAATCTGCTTTTAAGAAAAGAAAAAAGAGGAAGGGGTTATGCCGGCATTGACGGCTTTAAATGGGCTCTTGCAAACGGCGCCAAATATATCGTCGAACTTGACGGAGACGGTTCCCATAATCCGAAATATATAAAAGATTTCAGACGCGAAATAGAAAACTGCGACGTTGTTATAGGTTCAAGATATGTATCCGGCGGGTCTGATACCCACAGAGATTTTTTAAGACAGACAATCAGCTGGTTTGCCAGAAATTATCTTAAAATAATTCTCGGCGTAAAAATATGCGATCCTACTTCTGGATACAGAATGTTTAAAAGAGAAACCGTCGGGCTTTTTATAGATAAACTTAAAGCCGCCGATCCTTTTATAGTTACGGAAATGCTTTACCATACGAAAAAAACAAAAGCTCAAATAAAAGAATACCCGATAGAATTTCTTGAACGCGCTTCAGGTTCGTCAAAACTCGGGGCTTTGACTCTTTTTAAATATCTGTTGAAAGTTTTAAAGCTGAGAATTGTTGCCTGATTTTTTTGCCGCAGTTTGACGATATTTGCCGCTTTTTGTAGAATCTTAGAAATGAATATAACCGCAGATACAAAAATTATACCTATTTTCGGAAATCCGATAAGTCATTCTCTGTCTCCTCTTATTCAAAATGCCTGGTTAAAAGAAGAAAAAATAAACTGCGTTTATGTCGCTTTTCGCGTTGAAAATAAGGATTTGAAAAAAGCCGTTGACGCCGTAAGAATATTTTCAATGCCCGGCGCAAACGTTACTGTCCCGCATAAAACTGCAATAATGAAGTATCTGGACGCTATAGATAAATCGGCCGTTAAAATAGGAAGCATAAATACGATTGTAAACAGAAACGGAAAGCTTACGGGATACAATACCGACTGGAACGGTTTTTTTGAAGACCTGAAAGAAAATAAAATAAATATTAAAAATAAAACCGCTGTTGTAGTTGGAGCAGGCGGCGGGTCAAAAGCTGTCTTGTACGCTTTGTCTTGCGGCGGCATAAAAAAGATAATTATAGCTTCAAAAACATATAAAACGGCAAAAGATATTTCAAAAAAATATAAAACCGCGCAGGCTGTCGAAATAGACAAAATGAACGGTTTTGATTTTTCAAACGCGGATATAATAATAAATGCTTCAACCTGCGGTATGAAACCGTCTGATATTCTGCCTTTTAAAATAACAAATTTTAAAAAGACGCTTGCAGTATATGATTTAATATACGGCAAAGAAACGCCTTTTAAAAAATTTGCCTCGGCAAATAAGCTGAAATATGTTTCAGGGCTCGGAATGCTTGTAAGGCAGGGGGCATTCGGATTTAAAATGTGGACAGGCAAAAAACCTGATATAAAAATTGCTTCGGAGCTTATAAAAAAATGACAATAGTTCTCGGTATTATAATTTTAATTTTGGCTGCTGTTTTATTTTTAAGAAAAACGCAAAAACAAATCGTGATTTTTGACTCAAGCGCTCTTTCGGACTGCAGGATATCGGAATTTATAAACTGCAATCTGTTTGAAAAGATTATTATTCCGGCTTTTGTAATCAAAACTTTTGAAAAAAACAAAAATTTTAAACAGACGGTCGAAAAACTTAAACAAAATAAAAACGTTGAAATAATAAATAAAGATTACAGGCATATTCAAAACGAGAATTTCAGAATAATAAAACTTGCCGCCGAAAAGAAAGCTAAAATAGTTACCGCGGATTTTGAGCTTAATAAAATGGCGCAGCTTAAAGGCGTTAAAGTTATAAATCTCAACGATATATATGAAAGTTTGAAACCTGTTATTTTGCCGGGTTACAAAGTTTGCATTTTTCTTGTTAAAGAAGGCAAAGAACAAAATCAGGCGATAGGTTATCTTGACGACGGATCAACCGTTGTAGTTGAAAACGCCAAAAAATTTATAGGTTCCAAAAATACAGTGACAGTAACGTCGGTAATGCAGAGTTCAAACAATAAAATGGTTTTTGCAAAGATAGAGGAAAAATAATGAAACTTGCTGCTGTAATCGTTGCAGGCGGTTCGGGTAAAAGATTTGGAGCGGCTAAGCCTAAACAATTTCTTATTTTAAATAAAAAACCGGTTTTTGAGTGGAGTATAAAAGCTTTTAAAAAACTAAAAGAGTGTTCAGATATTATACTTGTCGTTCCTCAGGACAGCGTCGGAAAAATGCTGAAATATAAAAAACAGTACGGAATAGAAGTGGTTGCAGGCGGCAAAGAAAGATTTGATTCCGTTAAAAACGGATTGAAAGCCGTCGGTAAGGATATCGATCTTATCGCCGTTCACGATGCGGCAAGACCTTTAATAACGCCGGAAATAATAAAAAACGTAATGAAAGCGGCTTATGAAAACGGAGCCGCCATAGCGGCAGTAAATTCAAAAGATTCTGTAAAATTTTCAAAATCCGGGACTAGAATAACAAAGTCTATGGACAGAAAAAATATATGGTACGCGCAGACTCCCCAGATTTTTAAAAAAGGAATTATTGAAAAAGCGTATGCAGGCAGAATAAGCGCTTCAACTACCGATGATGCGCAGCTTGTAGAAAAAAAAGGCGTTAAAGCAACGCTTGTTTTTGCAAGTTATGAAAATTTTAAAATAACGGAACAGACCGATTTTCTGCTGGCGCAGGCAATTTTGAAGAAAAGAGGCGCATAATGTTTATAGGTTTCGGATATGACGTTCACAGATTTAAAAAAGGCAGAAAACTTTTTTTGGGCGGAGTTGAAATACCGTCGAAAAAAGGACTTGACGGGCACAGCGACGCCGATGTTTTGATACACGCTTTGATGGACAGTCTTCTGGGAGCGGCCGGCGAAAACGACATAGGCCATTTTTTCCCGAATACCGATATGAAATATAAAAACATATCAAGCGTAAAACTCTTGGAAATTGTCGTAAAAACTTTAAATAAAAAGAAATTTAAAATAAATAACGTAGATATGACAATAATTGCAGAAGAACCGAAAATATATCCGTATATTGATAGTATGAAAGAAATACTGTCAAAAGTTTTGAGTATAAAAAAAGAAAGAATTGCCGTCAAAGCTACTACAAACGAAGGAATGGGTTTTATAGGAAGAGGCGAAGGAATATGCGCAATGGCAGTTGCGTCTTTGAAAGGAAAAAGCAAATGATAAAATTTCACAATACTCTTACAAACAAAAAAGAAGAATTTGTCCCGATTAACGAAAAAAAAGTAAAAATGTATATATGCGGAGTAACTCCGTACGACGTATGCCATCTCGGCCATGCCAGAGCTTACGTTACGTTTGACGTTATCAAAAGACATTTTATAAGAAGCGGTTATGAAGTAACGCATATTCAGAATTTTACCGATGTAGACGATAAAATTATAAACAGATCCGTTGAAAAAGGCATAAGTCCTTTGGAACTTGCCGAAACTTACATAAAAGATTATTTTTCGCAGATGGATAAACTTAATGTTTTGAGAGCCGATTATTATCCGCAGGTAACGCAGATGATACCGCAGATAATCTCTTTTATAGAAAAACTTGTTCAAAAAGGATTTGCCTACGACGTGGACGGCGATATATATTTTGCAGTTGATAAATTTGCCGAATACGGAAAACTTTCAAAAAGAAAACTTGAAGATATGAAAGTAGGAGCAAGAGTTGAAGCCGATTCAAAAAAACAAAATCCTTACGATTTTATATTGTGGAAAAAAACAAAGCCCAACGAACCGCAGTCAGTTTCGTGGCAAAGCCCGTGGTCTAAAGGGCGTCCCGGCTGGCATATAGAATGTTCCGTTATGTCTACTGACAGGCTTGGCGATACAATAGATATTCACGGCGGCGGACAGGATTTGATATTTCCTCACCATGAAAATGAAATAGCGCAAAGTGAAGCTTGTACCGGCAAACAGTTTTCAAGATACTGGATTCATAACGGGTTCGTAACGGTTAATAAAGAAAAAATGTCAAAATCGCTCGGTAATTTTTTTACTTTGACCGATATTTTTAAACAGTTTGATCCGCGCGTAGTCAGATATTATCTTTTAACCCAGCATTACAGAACGCCGCTTGATTTTTCAAATGAAGCTCTAAACGTCGCCAAAACGACTTTGCAGGGGCTTGATGAAGCGTATTCAAGACTTGTCGCAATCGTTAAAGAGTCGGATAAAAATATTACAGATGACAGACTTTTGAAAATAGCGCAGAATGTTAAAAATGCGCTTGACGACGATTTTAATTTTGAAATAGCTCTTTCGTATCTGCACGAACTTAAAAATCTTATACTTAATAATCTTACCGCTGACGCATCTTTCTTAAAACAGGCCAAATATTTGTTTGAAGATATATCACAAGAGGCGCTGGGGATAAAAGTTTTAAAACAGGAAATAAACTCGGAACTTGAAGAACTTTTGAATCAACGAAATCTTGCAAGAAAAAATAAAGACTGGAAACAAGCGGATTTGTTCAGGGATAAGTTGACAGAGCTTGGGTATAAGATTGTTGATAATAAAGACGGGTCGTCGACTCTAGTTAAAAAGATTTAAGATTATAGCGGTTTTAAATTTTGGGCTTCAACTTTCAATTTTCAAGTCTTATGTACCGTTCGCTCCGCTTTACTTATGTACACCGCGACTTGAAAATTGTTCGTTTCGCTCCGAACTTTGAAAACTTGAACTGCTGTAAGGAGCAGTCATAAACATGCTCTAATGCTCCAAAGACAAAGAAACAAAAAAATATATTGCGACTTGAAAATTGTTTGTTTCGCTCCAAACTTTGAAACCTAAAAAACTACAAGGCGGAGCAGTTCTAATGCTCCAAAAACAAAAAAGACAAGAATTATATAGGGGAAATATGGATAAAATATTCGGAAGAAATGCGGTGCTTGAAGCGATAAAGTCGGGTAACAGAACGATAAATAAAATATTTATTTCAAAAACTGCGCACGGGTCAAACGTAGGCGAGATTATAAAACTTGCAAGACAAAACGGAATACCGGTAAACAACGTGCCGCCTGAAAAACTTGATAAATTTGAAGATACTAATACTCAGGGAGTTGTCGCCGAAGTTTCAACTACCGATTACGTTGAACTATCCGATTTGATAAAAAGCCTAAAAGATAAAAAAAATGCGTTACTTCTTCTTCTTGATTCAATAGAAGATCCACATAATTTAGGAGCTATCATAAGAAATGCCGTTGCTTTCGGAGTTGACGGCGTTATAGTTCCGAAATGGCGTTCGGCTACGGTTAACGATACCGTTTCAAGAACTTCTGCCGGCGCAATAGAGCATATCAAAATAGCAAGAGTTACAAATTCATCACAGGCTATACTGGAACTTAAAGAAAAGGGTTTTTGGATCATAGGAGCCGAAAACGGAAATAAAAGCATACATGAAACCGATATTCCTTTTCCGGCTGTTTTAGTTGTAGGAAGCGAAGGGTTCGGTCTTCACCAGAAAATAAAAGAAAAATGCGACGTTATAATCACGATACCGCAAAAAAATTCAATTTCATCGATGAATGTGTCGTGCGCGAGTGCAGTCATACTATACGAAATCTTTAGAAAGCAAAATATATAACGACCGCAATATTTTGGCTGCAGTTTTGTAATTTTAAAGTTCATTTACCGCTTACGCCTAATGTAAACTTCACTTTAAAATTACTTCACTTCGCTCAAAATCTTGACGGTCTAAAAGCTTCTACACTGCTGTTTGAAAATTCTTCGTTTCATCTTGAAGTTTGCAATTATAAGGGCAATATATAGCAACCGCAATATTTTGTACAAATTTTTATAATATTTGGATATAGAGGTTAATTATTTTGTGAGATTTCATATCTTTATAAAAAAATTTTTTTTAATTTTTATTGGTTTGTTTTTGAGTGTATTGTTTTTGGAAATATTTTTACAATCAACTTCATTTATAATCAAGAGTATAAATTCATATAAAATGAAAACCCATTTTGAAAAATTGAAAAATAAGACATCTTTTAAGATAATGTGCATAGGTGAATCGACTACTGCTAATCAATATCCTATTCAGTTGCAGAAAATTCTTGATGAAGCAAGTCCAGGAAAATTTTCGGTTATTGACTGTGGAATTCCAGGCACATTTCTTGATGTAATATATAATAATTTACAATCAAATATACAAGAATATAGTCCTGATATGGTGATTTTTATGATGGGGATAAACAATATACTTTATTGGCAAGAAACTTATGATGTTCATCAGATAGAGTGCTTAAGTAAAACAGAAATTAAAATATATAAACTGTTTTTGCTTTTAAAAATGCATATTTCATCTTTTATAATGGGAAAAACTGGTTCAGTAAATGTTAACAAATTTGAATTCCATATATATAAAGAAACTGATATACCAGCTCATATTCTTAAGCAAATATCAGATCTTGAATCTCGAGGAAAATTCAAGGAATTGTCTATAATTCTTGAAAATTTATTTAGAAAATATCCAAAAAATGAAGATGTTTATTCAAAACTTGTGCAACTATATTGTGACTATCTGAATGACAAAAAATATTCTGAGAAAGGATATGAAATGGCTATAAAGGGAATAGATTACGATTTTATAAGGCAAAAATACACTCTTTATAAAGTAATATTTGAACGAAATTTTCAACAAAACAATTTAAGTGTTTTAAAATTATATGCTAATAAGGCAATAAAAGAATCTCCTGAAATTTTTAAAACAGATTCGGCATATTTTATATATGGTTTCATAAAAAATATTATTACAGAAGAACAAAAAAATAAAATATTAACGATTTTAAAAGAAACGGCATATTTGGATAAGTACTATGGTTCTTTGGCAATTGAATTGTTGCAGAAAGGTAATTATACTAAGGCTGATAAATATTTTAAATTAGCAGAAGACCTAAGATTAGAATTTCCGTATGAACAAGACTATAATATATATAAATTAATTTTAAAAAGAGCAGTTGAGAGTAACGTTAAAGTAATCTGTATGCAGTATCCGGTAAGGAGTATAGAACCTCTTAAACAAATGTTAAAAGATGAACCTTATTTTAATAAGCTTATATTTGTGAACAATGAAGAACTTTTTAAAAATGTGTTAAAAAAATATTCATATGACACTATATTTTTGGATCAATTCGGAGGAGATTTTGGACATTGCACTGATTTAGGCAACACAATGATAGCAGAAAATTTAGCGAAAGTAATTATTGAAATTATAAATAAATAGATATGAGTACCTGTGAAAAAACTATTTGAAGTATTTCTTAAAATTTATCAGAAAATTATTTATAAAAGTCCACTTGTCGGCAGTTTGTTTTTTTCTCAGTTTAAATCCGTTTACTTTCCCTCTCATAAATTCGGCTTCGTTATGGTAATCGCTTGCAAAAGATGCTATATCAATGTTTTTTAAGTCGCCGCTATCGGGGAAATAAACATAAATAAATATTTTATCTTCCGAAAGACGTTCTATTTTTAAAGCGGTTGCCGATATTCTTAATCTGCATACTTCAAATAAATTTTTTACTGATTCGGGAAGTTTGCCGAATCTGTCGGTCAGTTCGTTAATTAACGGTTCTATTTCGGTAAAATCAGTTATATCTGATATTTTTCTGTAGAAAAGTATTCTTATATCTTCATCTTCAATATAAGTGTCAGGTATAAACGCTTCTATATTTAAATCTATTTCCGTTGAAATCTGTTTTGTTTGTTCCTGCGCGTCTGAATTTGTATTTTTTATTTTTTTGCTTTCTTCTTCAAGAAGTTTGCTGAACATATCAAATCCTACGTCTCTTACAAAACCATGCTGTTTTGAACTTAAAATGCTGCCCGCTCCCCTGATTTCCAAATCTTTCAGAGCAAGTTTATATCCGGAGCCTAAATCGCTGAATTCTTTCATAGCTTCAAGCCTTTTAACGGCTTCGTCGCTGAGATTTAAATCTTTATAAAGAAGATAGCAGTATGCTTTCTGTTTGTCTCTGCCGATACGGCCTCTTAGCTGATGAAGCTGGGACAGTCCGAAATTTTCGGCATCTTCAATTATCATTGTATTTACGCTCGGGATATCTATACCGGATTCTATTATTGTTGTAGCAAGAAGCACGTCGATTTCTTTATTTAAAAATTTCCACATGACTTTTTCTATTTCAGTTGATTTCATCTGTCCGTGTATTACGGCAAGCCTTGCGTCTTTTACGATTTTGGAAAGTTCAGCCGCTTTTGTGAGAATCGTTTCCACTCTGTTATAAACATAAAAAACCTGTCCGCCTCTTGATAATTCCGCTTCAATTACATGTTTAATAAGTTTTGTATCGTAAAGTGAAAGAGTAGTCTGGATCGGCTGTCTTCCGACAGGCTGCGTTTCTATAAGCGATAAATCTCTCAGCCCGTATAAAGCGCCCGACAAAGTTCTCGGGATAGGGGTAGCAGATAGCATAAGAATATCTATGTCTTTTTTGAACATTTTTATTTTTTCTTTCTGTTTTACTCCGAATCTGTGTTCTTCGTCTATTATAAGAAGTCCGAGTTTTTTAAATTCAACGTCTTTCTGAAGAAGCCTGTGAGTTCCTATCACAACGTCGACGTTTCCGTTTTTGATTTCTTTTATGATTTCTTTCTGCTGTTTTGCAGTCTGAAATCTGCTGAGCATCGCTATTTTTGCCGGAAATGCCGAAAGTCTTGCCATAAAAGTATTGTAATGCTGTTCGGCAAGAACCGTAGTCGGAACAAGCACCGCGACTTGTTTTGACTGGCATACTATTTTAAAGCATGCTCTTATCGCCACTTCCGTTTTGCCAAATCCAACGTCTCCGCAAACGAGTCTTTCCATAGGATACGGTTTTGCAAAATCGTTGTTTATATCTTCAATCGCTTTAAGCTGGTCGTCGGTTTCATCATAAACGAAAGAATCCGCAAGATCTTTTTCCCATACGGAACTTTTAAACGGAGTTCTCTGCGTTTTTGCGCGTTTAGCGTAAAGTTCAAGAAGTTCTTTTGCAAATTCAGAAGCGTTTTCGCGGGCTCTCTGTTTTACGTTTTCCCATGCGAACGTATCCATTGAATAGAGTTTCGGTTTTACGCCTTCAACGCCCACATATTTTTTTACTACTTTAAAATCGTCGGGAGGAACGTATAGCTTGTCTTCGTGCCTGTATTCTATGCAAAGATATTCGGATGTTTTATCGTCAACTGTTATTTTTGAAAGGCCTTTATATTTTCCGATTCCGTATTTTTCATGGACAACATAATCGCCGGCGGATATTTCCCAGATTCCTTCAAGTCTTTTTCCGCTTTTAAATTTAGGAAAATTTATCTGCTTTCTTTTATATAAAAACTCTTTTGTTGAAAGCATTGCAAGTTTATTTTTTAGATAAAAACCCTGCCATAAAGGCAAAAGAACCATTGCCGGCATATCGTCGTACTGCCAGCCGTTATCATAAAATATATTTATTATTCTTTCTTTTTCGGCCGTATTGGAACAGTATATTTTTATATCCACGTTTTGGTTTTTGAGCATTTTAAGAAGATCGAGAAAATATTTTATATCGCCCTGAAAGCCCTGAAAACCGGCATAATCGTAATGAACGGCGTTTTTAGCAAGAGGTGAATTTATTATAAGATTAAACTTTTCATAATCTTTGTGAGGCTCTCCGTCAAAGTAGACATGGGCTCCGCGCGGGATTTCTTCGGCTATGACCGAAGCTTCTTTTCCGCTTACGCGCGGAATAATATTTATTTCGTTAAGATATGTGTCGGACCGCTGTGAGATATAATCAAAAGTTTTGATCGTTTCTATTGTGTCAAAATCAAAAGATATTCTTACCGGAAGCTCCGAATCACACGGCCATATGTCTACTATTTCGCCTCTTACGGAGAACTGTCCCTTTTCTTCCACAAACCCGACTCTGGAATAACCGCCCTTTGAAAGAGAAGAATTTAACGCGTTATGGTCTAAAGAATTTCCTGTTTTTAAAAGAAGAGAATCATTTCTTAACGCTTTCATCGATAAAACTTTTTGGTCAAGAGATTCCGGATCTGCTATTACGATCGTTTTTTTGCCGTTTGAAATTTTTGAAAGCGTAATTATTCTTTCCTGTTCGTTATCGCCGGCAAAAGACAGGACTTGTATATTTTTGCCGTCAAGAAAAGTGCGTACGTCCTGCGTCAAATTATCCAAATCATCATCGTTTGTAACGGCAAGCAGAAAATTTAAATTATTATCGGCAAAATATGCAGCCAAAAAATGGGCTTTTGATGCGGAATTGATTCCGGAAACGTAAATTTTTTCCATCCGCTAAATTATACATTATTTTGAAAGGCGGTTTTTAGCGCATAAAAAAAGACTGCCGTCTTTGAAAACGGCAGCCTTTTGTATTACTAAAAATTATCCGAGTATCTTTTTAAGATCCTGTTCCGGAGTGCTTATAGGAGTTATGTTGAATTTTTCAACAAGAACTTTCAGCACGTTCGGCGAAACAAAAGCAGGAAGAGTAGGCCCCAGATAAATATTTTTTATGCCAAGATGCAAAAGGGTAAGAAGAATACATACAGCTTTTTGTTCATACCATGATAATACAAGAGATAAAGGCAGTTCGTTTACGGAACATTTAAAAGCTTCCGCCAAAGCTACTGCGACTTTAATTGCGCTGTAGGCATCGTTACACTGGCCCATATCCAGTATTCTCGGAAAATCGCCTATTTTACCAAGATCAAGGTCGTTAAATCTGTATTTTCCGCAGGCAAGCGTAAGTATAAGCGTATCTTTCGGAGTCTGTTTTACAAATTCCGTATAATAATTTCTTCCCGGTTTTGCTCCGTCGCATCCGCCGACCAAAAAGAAATGTTTTACGGCTCCGGCTTTTACAGCTTCTATTATTTTGCCGGCAACTGAAAGAACGGTCCCGTGTCCGAAACCCGTAGTAACTTCTTTTCCGCCGTTGATACCGGTCATAACAGTATCTTCTTTATATCCGCCAAGTTCAAGCGCTTTTTTTATGACAGGCGTAAAATCTTTATTTTCACCTATGTGCGAAGTTCCCGGATATGAAACAACTTCAGTCGTAAAAACTCTGTCGGAATAAGTTTCTTTAGGAGGCATCAAGCAGTTTGTTGTAAAAAGAACCGCGCCAGGTATATTGTCAAATTCTTTTTTCTGGTTCTGCCATGCAGTTCCAAAATTGCCTTTAAGATGTGAATAAGCTTTTAATTTCGGATAAGCATGAGCAGGAAGCATTTCTCCGTGCGTATAAATATTTATTCCTTTTCCTTTTGTCTGTTCCAAAAGAATATGAAGATCTTTTAAATCGTGGCCTGTAACTACAATGAAAGGGCCTTTTTCTATCGTAAGAGGAACAGTTGTAGGAACTGGCGTTCCGTATGTCGCCGTATTTGCCTTATCCAAAAGCTCCATGCATTTTAAATTGATTTTTCCGACTTCAAAAACTACGGGAAGCAGTTCATCGCCGGTTTCATAATTTGCAAGTGCCGAAAGCGCTTTATAAAAATAAGAGTTTATTTCGTCATCGCTATATCCGAGCACCATTGCATGATAAGCATAAGCGCCTACGCCTTTAAGTCCGAAAAGAATAAGAGACTTAAGAGAACGGATATCTTCGTTCGGGTTGTCCCATACTTCTTTTTTGATATCAAAGTTCATATCGCTTGAACATCCGCATCCGCATGCCGAACAGCCTGAAGAAAGTTTTTCTTTTTCAAATTTTGCTTCTGCTATAAGTTTTTTTATAGTTGCTTCGTTAAAGTTTACGTTTGTAATAGTTGTAAAAAGGCCTGAAATCATAACTTTATCGGCTGATTTGCCCGGTTTTTTACCTTCAGCCGCGACGGCAAGCTCTACTAAAGCCTGAGTAAGTTCATCCTGAATATTTGCGACGGTTGCCGGTTTTCCGCATACGCCGGCCTGACCTTTACATCCTACGGATCCTGCAGTTTGTTCACATTGAAAACAAAACATCTGATTCATTTTAAAATCCTCCGTTTAATATTTTTTCGTCTGTTGAAATTGTAACAACCTGCCATGGAATAAATTTTCCGCTGTTTTGCAGAGCTGTTTTTGCCGCAAATTCTATTCCTCCGCAGCATGGCACTTCCATACGGACTATTGTAAGACTCTTAACGTTATTATTAGCCAAAATATCCGTAAGTTTTTCGGTATAATCGCCATCGTCCAGTTTCGGACATCCTATTACTACCGCTTTATTTTTTCTGAATTGTTCGTGAAATTGGGCGTAGGTAAAAGCGGCGCAGTCGGCCGCGACTACAAGATCCGTTCCGTTAAAAAACGGAGCTGAAACAGGCACAAGTTTAATTTGTACAGGCCACTGGTAAAAATCTTTTTCGTTTTCTTTTGATTTTTTAAAAACCGGAGCGCTTCCGGGACAGCCGCACGGCTGTTTTTCTTTTTTTTGTTTTTCCGATTTGTTTTTTATGACGGCTTCTTCGTTATAAGCTGCGGCTTCTCGTTCGACAAAAGATATTGCTCCCGTCGGGCATGCCGGCAGACAGTCTCCCAATCCGTCGCAGTAATCATCGCGCATTAACTGCGCTTTTCCGTCAACCATTCCTATTGCGCCTTCATGGCAGGCTTGGACGCATAATCCACAGCCGTTGCATTTGGACCGATCGATTTTAATGATTTTTCTTATCATTTTATACCTCCTATATTACAATATATCTAATCCGTTTTACATCCGCTTTCTTGCTTTTGCGTAATAATTATAATAAAATCACTTCTGCAAGTATGTTGTTTTTACAACATAATATAAAGGGATGAATTTATGAAAGAATACATTGAAATATTAAAAAAAGTGCCGCTTTTCAACAGAATCAAAGATAGTGAATTGTCTGCCATACTGTCATGCCTTTCGGCAAGAGAGTTTTCTTATAAAAAAGACGATTATATCTGGAATATCGACGATAAAATTACCGAGGTCGGAATAGTTTTATCGGGAAGCGTAAACATAATAAAAGAGGATTACTGGGGAAACCGTTCCATAATATCAAAAGCCGAAAGCGGAAAAGTATTTGGAGAGGCTTTTTCCTGCTCCGAGACTTCAAAGCTGCCTATAAGTGTTGTAGCATGTGAAAATACAAAGATCCTTTTTGTAAATTACAAAAAAATTATAACGGTCTGTTCAAGCAGCTGTAAGTTTCATTCTTATCTTATAGACAATATGGTAAAAATTCTTGCAAATAATAATTTGAAACTTTTGCGTAAAATGGAACATCTTGTAAAAAGAAACACGCGCGAAAAAATTCTTTCCTTTTTGTCGGAACAGGCCGAACAGGCAAAAAATGATTCTTTTGAAATTCCTTTTGACAGACAGGAGCTTGCAGATTATTTGTGCGTAGACAGAAGCGCAATGTCAAACGAGCTGTCAAAACTTAAAGACGAGAAAATACTGGAATTTCATAAAAATAAATTTACTTTATTGTCAGACAAAAAATAACAGAAACAAAAATCTCCGTTATAAAAAACTTTATACTATTTAATTATTTTGCTTTAATATCTGCCATGTTTCCAAAAATTATTAAAAAACTTATCAAAAGATACAAATGCCGCGCCGGATACGGAGAATTTCTTAATATAGCGATTCCTCTTATTATATCTACGGGGCTGACGTCCGTTCAGCAGTTTATAAACAGAATGTTTTTGTCGTGGCATTCTCAGGTTGAGCTTGCGGCGTCTCTTCCGGCAGGTCTTTTAAATTTTACGATAATGGGTTTATTTATAGGGACTATAAGCTACGTTGACGTTTTTGTCGCCCAATATTACGGGAAAGAAGATTATTCAAAAATAGGTCCGGCGGTATGGCAGGCAGTTTATATGTCTTTTATAGGAGCGTTTTTTCTTTTTATTCTTTCTTTTTTCTCAGGCGGTATATTTGCTCTTATAGGACATGATCCTGAAATAATGAAACATGAAATAATTTATTTTCAGCTTTTATGTTACGGAGCTTTTCCGGTAATAGCGTCAACGGCTTTTGCAGGTTTTTACGCAGGGCAGGGCAAAACGAAAGTGATAGTGCTCGTAAATATTGCGGCAATATTTTTTAACGTGATTTTTGATTATATATTTATATTCGGGAAATTCGGATTTCCGTCAATGGGGATAAAGGGAGCCGGCATCGCTACCATTATTTCATCTTTTATTATGCTGTTTATATATACATTTCTGATACTTAGAAAAAATAATGCAATGCTTTTTAATACAAAAATATTCAATCTTGATTTTGAATTTATGAACAGGCTTTTTAAATACGGATTTGCCAACGGAGTCCAGCTTTTCTTTGATATATTCGGATGGACTTTTTTTATATTTATGATAGGCAAAATAGGAATAACTGCTCTTACGGCCACTACCATTCTTATCAATATCAATATGCTTGTTTTTATGCCTCTTATAGGACTTGGCATAACGACCGCGATTATGGTCGGGCAGAATCTCGGCAGAAACAATGTTTTTCTTGCCGAGCGCAGCGTTTATTCAGGTTTTCATATAGCTTTGATTCACAGCTGTCTTGTTATTTTAATGTACGTTTTTTTCATGGATTATCTAGTATATTTTTTCGTTGAAGGCTATGCAGGAACTGTTATAGCGGAATTGAAACCCGTAATAAACAATCTTCTGATATTTCTTATAATATATGCTTTTTGCGATCCCGTCTGTTTTATTTTTTCGTTTGCGATAAAAGGGGCAGGCGATACGGCGTTTGTAATGAAAACGCTTATTTTATCGGCGCTCGGAATAGTTGTAATTCCGTTATATCTTTTAAATTCAGTATTTAATATACATAACGTTTATCTCTATTGGAGCATAATGCTTTCATACAGCGTTACGATAACCGTAATTTTTGTTTTAAGATATTACGGCGGAAAATGGAAAAACATGCGCGTTATAGAAATGAATCAGTAAAGATGTTTTTTATTGAAATGGTTTGCGGCAGCAAATAAACATAACGTATATAAAAAGTCAAAAGCGGCAGCCGATAAGATATAAAAAGTTATCTGCGATTTTATGCCGAAAATAATCAGCGATAAGATTAAAATAATTTCAAAACAAAACGAGACTGAGTTTAAGTTGAAGTTAATTTTCTTATTAAAAATAATCAGAAAAACAATCCATATTAAAACAGCCGATATAAAAATAATAAATTCAATTTCGGGCATTTTTGCCAAAAGCGCGGAATTTTCATAAAAAACAAAAAAAGCCGTTACGGCAAGCAGATATTGTTTTAAAAATTTAAAAGCTTTCGGATATTCAAAATATTTTGATTTTATATTTGAAATTATAAAAAAAACAAGATAAAACCATACGAGTCCTTTTATAAAAAAAAGATATGAGTCCGTATCTAAAGCCGTGTTTTTTAAAATAAAAGAGGCGGCCATGACCGGAATAAGCGGCAGTGAAAGGGAATTTTTTAAAAGAAAAAATAAATTATAAATTTTCTTTTATCCTTTTTATCAAATCTTCCAAAATTTCTTGGCTGACAGGAGTTTTCCCTTTGATTACGCCAAGGTCAGTTAAAACTATCGATTTCGGATTGACGCCTTTTGATTCAAGCGCTTTTTTCGCGCAGCATACTTTGCATCCGTCAAGCGCGATACTTTCCGAGATTTTTGCGTTATTTACCGTCGCGCCTATTTCGACCGATAATTTTGCAATCGATTCCATATCGGAAAAACCTGATTCTTTAAGTTTTTTTGAAATTTCATAAGTGAGCATTCCGGCATTTGACCCGCATGCGCACGGGAAAAAAAGTTTTTGTTTCATTTGTCCTCCCAAGTACTTACAGCAGCAAAATATTATACTAACTGACGGGCATTGTCAATACCGTATTTGAAGAAATCATTGGAATTTGATATATTTTCATGGTAAATTAAATTTGTGCTAAGAAGGTGTTTTTATGTGCGGAATAGTCGGATACATCGGTTCAAAAAATTCTGCTGAAGTCATATATAACGGTCTTGAAAAACTAGAATACCGCGGATATGATTCTGCAGGTATTGCGGTAATATCAAAAAATGAAATACTTACAAGAAGAAGCGTCGGTAAATTAAAAAATCTAAAAGCAAATCTTGAAACCAATCCTATTTCCGGAAATAACGGAATAGGCCATACGAGATGGGCTACGCACGGAAAACCCTGCGAAGAAAACGCCCATCCGCATACCGACTGCAGCGGGAAAATAGTTGTTGTTCATAACGGGATAATAGAAAACTACGTCTCAATAAAAAAACAGCTTATTTCCGAAGGACATATTTTTAAATCCGAAACAGATACGGAAGTAATAGCCCACTTAATAGAAAAATATTATAAAAAAGACGTTTTGGAAGCTGTTAAATCGGCTTTGAAAGAAGTCCGAGGAGCTTATGCCCTTGCCGTTATATGCGCCGATGAGCCGGAAAGACTTATTGTCGCGCGTTACGATGCGCCTCTTGTAGTTGCAAAAGGTAAAGACGAAAATTATATAGCGTCGGACGTATCGGCTCTTTTAAATTACGCCAGAGATTTCATTTTTCTTGAAAACGGAGATATCTGCGAAATAAAAAAAGATTCAATAAAAATATTTAACGGCGGCAAAGAAGTAAAAAGAGAAACGCAGAAAATATTATGGAACGCGGTACAGGCCGAAAAAGCCGGATATAAGCATTTTATGCTTAAAGAAATTTATGAGCAGCCTCAGACTATTTTGGATACTTTCAGAGGCAGACTTTCTTCGGAACAAAATACGGTTCTTCTTGACGGAATAAATATTACCAAAGATTACTTAAAAGGAATTTCAAAAATATATATCATAGCATGCGGAACTTCTTATCATGCCGGGCTTACGGCAAAATTTGTTTTGGAAAGCCTTGCGATGATACCGACAGAAGTGGATATTGCTTCCGAATTCAGATACAGAGATCATGTAATAAACGAAAAAACGCTTGTAATATTCATATCGCAATCGGGAGAAACGGCTGATACGCTTGCAGCATTAAGGCTTGCAAAGCAGAGAGGTTCAAAAACTCTTGCAATATGTAACGTAGTAGGTTCAAGCATAAGCAGAGAAGCCGATAACGTTTTATATACGCACTGCGGACCAGAAATAGGAGTTGCTTCAACAAAAGCTTTTACGGGCCAGCTGACGGTTTTATACTTAATTGCTCTTGATTTTGCGACTAAACTTGATACGATTTCAAAAGAGAAACTTGAAACTCTCGTAAAACATTTGTGGGACCTGCCTGTAAAAGTTACGGAATGTCTCAAACAGGCCGGCGCTATAGAAAAAATAGCAAAAGAATTTCACGCAAAAAAACAATTTATATATCTTGCAAGAAATTTGAATTATCCGATAGCCCTTGAGGGCGCTTTGAAATTAAAAGAGATTTCTTATATTTATGCCGAAGGTTATGCCGCAGGCGAAATGAAACACGGGCCTATCGCTTTGATAGACGAGACAATGCCGGTGATGGTTATAGCTACAAAGAGCAAAATTTACGAAAAAGTTTTAAGCAATATTGAAGAAGCAAAAGCAAGAGGCGCAAAAATAATAGCGATTGTAAACGCCGATGATAAAGAAATCGCAAAAAAAGCGGATTACAGAATAGAAGTTCCGGAGACTGATGAAATTTTTTCTCCGGTCGTGAATGTGATTCCTTTGCAGCTTTTTGCTTATTATGTTTCAACAATGCGCGGCTGCGACGTTGACCAGCCGAGAAATCTTGCAAAGTCGGTAACGGTAGAATGAATCCTAAAATAGCCATAATAGATTACGGTATGGGCAATTTAAGAAGCGTTTCCAAAGCGCTTGAGCTTTGCGGCGCCGATGTTGAAATAATAACTGAAGCAAAACAGCTTGAAAATTATAATGCGGTTGTTCTGCCTGGGGTAGGATCTTTTGCTCCGGCGATCGAAATATTAAAAGAAAAAAAATTCGATAAAGCAATTAAAAAACATATAGATGCAGGGAAAATGTTTCTTGGGATTTGTCTGGGTTTTCAGCTTTTATTTACCAAAAGCTATGAAGAAGGCGAACATAAAGGGCTTGATATAATAAAAGGAACGGTTAAAAAATTCAAATCTTCAAAAGCAAAAAAACTGATAATTCCGCATATGTGCTGGAACCGTGTTAAAATAACAAAAAATCCGTATTCAAAAGATATGTACGGCAAAATAAAAAACGAAACGTACTTTTATTTTGTGCATTCGTATTACTGTTGTCCCGATGATAAAAAAGTTATAGCGACTTATACTGATTACGGTTTGAATTTCTGTTCTTCTGTAGCGGTAAAAAATATATGGGCATGTCAGTTTCATCCGGAAAAGAGTTCAACGGACGGGCTTATGCTTCTTAAAAATTTTGTTAAAAAGGTTAAATCAAATGTCATCGGCAATTAGAGTAATACCGTGTCTTGACGTTAATGCGGGAAGAGTGGTTAAAGGAACCAACTTCATAGACTTGCGCGACGCCGGAGACCCGGTAGAAATAGCCAAAAGATACAATAAAGAAGGGGCTGACGAACTTGTTTTTTTGGATATAACGGCTTCTTCCGATAAACGTGATATTACGTTTGAAGTAGTCAGACAGACTGCAGAACAGGTTTTTATACCGCTTACGGTAGGCGGCGGAATAAGAACGGTTGACGATATGAGAAAACTTTTAAAAGCCGGCGCAGATAAAATATCGATAAATACTTCGGCTGTTGAAAATCCGCAGTTGATATCAAGCGGAAGCAAAAAATTCGGAAGCCAGTGCATAGTAGTAGCCATAGACGCAAAAAGAGACGGCAAAAGTTGGTCTGTTTATACGCACGGCGGAAGAACTAAAAAAAATCTTGACGTTATAGAATGGGCAAAAATAGTAGTAAAACTGGGAGCGGGAGAAATACTTCTTACAAGTATGGACAGAGACGGAACAAAAGACGGATATGATTTGGAACTGATGCAAAAAGTTACAAATGCCGTTAATGTGCCTGTTATAGCTTCCGGCGGCGCGGGTAAAAAAGAACATTTTGTCGACGTATGCAATAAAGGAGCATCGGCGGTGCTTGCCGCCTCTCTTTTCCATTTCAAAGAACTTTCAATCTCAGATTTAAAAAAATACATGAGAAAAAATAATATTGAAGTAAGATAGAATGTTAAAAAAAACAATATTGGTCTTGACAGGTTTGATTTTTGGACTGGTGTTTGCGGAATTAATTCTTCAGTCCGCATCCCTTTTTATTAAAACAGTTAAAAGTTATGAAATTTCAAAAAAACTTAATGATAAAAATTCAATTTCAATTTTATGTGTCGGAGAATCAACTACCGACGGACAATGGCCTAAATTTTTAAAACAATCTCTTATTGAAAAAAATATCGAAAAAGAAATAATTATTGCGGATAAAGGCGTAAAAGCCACAAACACTGCTTGTATTTCCGGCAATATAGAATCGCAGATAAAGGAATTGAATCCTGATATTGTAGTGGCTATGATGGGAATCAATGACGGCAATTCCGATGTTATCCGTTTGAATAAAAAACAATTTAAACTGCAAAAATTATTTTTTTTAATTAAACGTCATTTTTACAGCCGTAAGGACGTAAATAATGTTAAAAATATTGACGAATTTTTACTGAATTTTAATTTTGCAAGCCGCTTGTTTGACATGCAGAAATATGACGAAAGCATAAATATATTTGAATCGCTGTTAAATCAAAACAAAGATAAAGATATTAAAATAATAAAACTGCTTACCAGAGCGTATGTTATAAAAGCAAAAAATGCCGGATTTGAAACAAAAGAAGGCCAGAAATATTTAAACAGAGCCGAACAATTGGTTATAAAAGGCATAGAAATAAAACCTTATTATGATATTAACGCAATTTTATTTGTTTTTGCCAAAAACAAAAACAGATTTATGATAGAAAAACTGTTTCCGGTTGCGGATAAACAGTTTTTTAAGGGGTTATATGAACAGGATCCATGGGCGTTTATATCGCATACTCATTTATTTGTTGAACTTGGCATGAATGAGTTTGTAAAAACAATAGCAGAACTGCTTTATTCGGCTGATATAAAAGAAAATACCGCATATTCCGACAGAGTATTCGGGAGCAATGCGACGCTGCTCATAGAGAGCAAGAATTATTCAGCAGCGGAAATATATTTGAATAAAACAAGGAATTATCTTATGAAAAATATTCCGGAGATGACAATTGAAAATTACCGTAAACTTGCCGCTATATGCAGAGATAAAAATATCAAACTTATTGCAATGCAGTATCCTATGAGGCCGGTTGAACAGCTGAAGATTATTCTTGAAGATTATCCGGAAGTTTGTTTTGTTGACAATGAGAATATTTTTAAAGAAGCTTTAAAAACAATGGAAGTAAGCGAGATATTTAAAGATTTATTTGCCGGTGATTTCGGGCATTGCACGGATTTTGGAAACCGGATAATAGCAGATAATCTTGCAAATTCTATTAAAAAGTTATACGGAGATTTAAAATGAAAATATTGTCAAAAATATTATTAATTTTGGCGGGTTTAATTATAGCGGTATTTGTATTAGAAATTTTCCTTCAAATGACGGCTTTTTCTATGGATAAATATAAACAATACAAAATAAAAAAAGAAATAAAAGAAGAAAAAGGCTTAACAATAGTTTGTCTCGGCGAATCAACAACAGACGGAGAATGGCCAAGGTTTTTGGAAGAAACTTTGATAAAAAAAGGCGTAAATAAGAAAATAAAAATAATAGACTGCGGTATGGGAGGAGCTGATACTAATGATTTAATAAAATATACAGAAGAAAATATATATAAACTGAAACCTAATTATATAGTAGCTATGATGGGTATTAATGATAAAAATGATATCGTGTTGAAAACAAAAAAAATAAAATTAAAGACGGTTTTTCTTTTTCTTATGATTAAAGAACACTTGAAATCAAGATTTTTTTATAAAAATGATGAGTTTTCTTTGAAATTAAATCAAGCCGAGCAATTTTTTATTTATAAAAAATATGGAGAAGCAATAAAGATATATGAATATCTTAATAAGAAATATCCTGACAGAAAAAAAGAATTTGTTACAAAATGGATTATAAACAGTAAAATGATCGGAAATACGAAAGAAGTTGAAAAAATCATTTTGGAATTGGCAAAAGAAGATCCGTATTATAATATATATGAGGTAATAGAGAACCTTTGTATCACAAAAAATAAAGTTATGCTAAAAAAACTGTTTCCGACGGATAATCCCGAACAATTAAAGCGTATAATGTATGGCAATATAGGAGTGTTTTTAAAACTTAGAGAAGAATTGCTAACCGCCGGAATGGGAGATTTGGTATATTTTATGGATAGCATGATTGATGAATTGACCAGTCAAGAAGTAAATAGTTATTCAAAATATGATTATTTTAATAATATGCTGGGGCATCAGAGTTTATCGGCTTTTATAAAAAAAGATTATCAAAAGGCAGAAAGATTTTTTAATGTTCAAAAGAAAAATTTAACGGATAATATGCCTCAAAAAACTCAAAATAATTATAAAATTCTCGCAGAGTTATGTAAAAATAATGGAATCAATCTTATAGCAATGCAATATCCAAACAGAAGTATAGAACCGCTGAAAATTGTTTTAAATAATTTTAATGATATTGTTTTTGTGAGCAATGAAGAAAATTTTAAAGAAAAACTTAAAACAACAGATTATAAAGATATATTTAAAGATTTATTTGCCGGTGATTTCGGGCATTGCACGGATTTAGGAAACAAAATGATAGCCGATAATCTCGCAGAAACGATAAAAAAACTTATAAATTGAATCTATTTTTTGTATAATTAAAAAATATCAGATATTGAAGGGAGTTTTTGATGAAGATATCAAAGAAAGACGTTGATTATGTTGCGGCTCTTGCAAGGCTTGAGTTTGAACAAAAAGAAGAAGAAAAACTGACGGAACAGCTTGCTTCTATTCTCGGTTATGTCGATAAAATTAAGGAAGTCGATACTTCCAAAATTGAGCCGACAAGCCACGGGTTTTTAGGCGAAAATGTTTGGCGGGAAGATACCGTCGTTAAAAGCAGCGAACAAACTATAGAATCAATTTTTAAAAATGCTCCAGCTAAAGACGGCATGTTTTTTAAAGTTGAAAAAGTTATGGATATTGAAGACTAAAACATAAAATCAAAAAGGCTAAAAAATGAACGAAATAATTAAAATGACCGCAACTGAACTAGCGGAAAAAATAAAAACAAAGCAGTTAAAAAGCGCGGAAGTCGTGCAGGCTTTTATACAAAGAGCAAAAGAAACTGATTCTAAAATAAAAGCGTATATGGAAATAACGGAAGAATACGCTATGGCGCAGGCTAAGTCCAGCGACGAGAAAATAGCTTCAGGCAAAGAAACGGGCGCTTTGGAAGGCGTTCCTATAGCTATTAAAGATAATATACTTATAAAAAATTTAAGAATGACGGCTTCTTCCAAAATACTTGAAAATTATATTGCCCCTTACGATGCGACAGTCATAGAAAAATTAAAAAGTTCAGGAGCGGTATTTGTAGGCAAAACAAATCTTGATGAGTTTGCGATGGGGTCCTCAACTGAAAACTCGGCTTTCTTTACTACAAGAAATCCGTGGGATACCGACCGTATTCCCGGCGGTTCTTCAGGCGGAAGCGCATCGGCGGTAGGCGCGATGACCGCTCCTTTGGCGCTCGGGACAGATACGGGCGGCTCTATCAGACAGCCGGCAAGCTGCTGCGGAATTGTAGGGGTAAAACCGACGTACGGAAGAGTCAGCAGATTCGGAGCAGTCGCTTTTGCTTCTTCTCTTGACCAGATAGGACCTATGTCAAAAACAGTTGAAGATTCGGCGCTTCTTTTAAATGTTATAGCCGGTTATGATAAAAAAGATTCAACGTCGATAAACAAAGACGTTCCGGACTATGTTAAAAATATAAATAAAGATTTAAAGGGTTTAAAAATAGGACTTCCAAAAGAATATTTTATAGACGGACTTGATGCAGACGTTAAAAAATCCATAGACGAAGCCATAAAAGTTTATAAAAATCTGGGATGCGAGATCGTTGAAATATCGCTCCCTCACACTGATTATGCAATAGCCGTTTATTACATAATATGCTGCAGCGAAGCTTCGGCAAACCTTGCAAGATACGATGGAGTAAGATACGGATTCAGAGCGCAATGCGATAATTTATTAGACGAATATAAAAAATCAAGAGGGCAGGGATTTGGTCCTGAAGTAAAAAGAAGAATAATGCTTGGGACATATGCTTTATCCGCCGGTTATTACGACGCATATTACGGCAAAGCGCAGAAAGTAAGAACTTTGATAAAGCAGGATTTTGAAAAAGCGTACGAAAAAGTTGATATTATAATGACGCCTTCGGCTCCGACTCCGGCTTTTAAAATAGGCGAAAAAAGCGCAGATCCTTTGCAGATGTATTTGTCGGATATTTTTACGATATCGTGCAATTTAGCCGGCGTTGCAGGAATGTCTGTGCCGTGCGGTTTTTCAAAAGACGGTATTCCTGTAGGAATGCAGCTTTTGTCTAAACATTTTGACGAAGAAACAATGTTTAACGCCGCTTATAAATATCAGCAGGCGACTGATTTTCACAAACAATTTCCGAGGATATAATTATGAACGCTAAATATGAAGCAGTTATAGGACTTGAAGTTCATTCGCAGATAAAAACCGATACAAAAGTTTTCTGCAATTGCTCAACGGATTTTCATTCCCAGCCTAATACGAATATTTGTCCGGTATGCACGGGCCAGCCCGGAGTTCTTCCGGTTCTTAATAAAAAAGCCGTGGAACTTTTGGTCAGAACAGGTCTTGCTTTGGAATGCAGAATAAACAAAAAATCGGTTTTTGCCAGAAAACAGTATTTTTATCCCGATCTTCCGAAAAACTACCAGATATCGCAGTATGATCTTCCTTTTGCAGAGCACGGCAAATTGAATATATCTGTTGACGGCGGCGTAAAAACAATAGGCATAACAAGAATTCATCTTGAAGAAGACGCAGGCAAACTTGTTCACGATATAGGAATGAAAAAACTTGACTATTCATTGGCTGATTATAACAGAACAGGCATTCCTCTTATGGAAATAGTTTCAGAGCCCGATATGAGAACTCCGCAGGATGCGGCAGCTTATCTTACGGCTTTAAAAAGCCTTATAGAATATCTCGAAACGTCAGACTGCAATATGGAAGAAGGAAAATTCAGATGCGACGCGAACGTCAGTATAAGACCGGTCGGTCAGAAAGAATTCGGAACAAAAGCAGAATTAAAAAATATGAATACGATTTCAGGAGTTGAAGAAGCCTTAGTTTATGAAATCCAAAGACAAATAGAAGTTGTTGAAAACGGCGGTAAAATAGTGCAGGAAACAAGAACTTGGGATCCAGACGAAAAAGTTACAAAATCAATGCGTTCAAAAGAAAATGCGCATGATTACAGATATTTTCCGGATCCTGATCTGGTTCCTGTAATTTTAGACGATGAATTTATAAACGGGATAAAGAAAAATATACCCGAACTGCCTGAAATAAGAAAACAGAGATTTATTTCACAATACGGATTAAGCGAATATGATGCAAATGTTATTATCTCGGATAAAGCGCTTGCCGATTATTATGAAACTGCTCTTGAGACGGCTTCAAAACAGGCTGACAATTCAGGAAAACAGATAGCAAACTGGATCACAACTGAACTTCTCGGCAAACTTAACAGCGCAAAGCTGACGATAAAAGAATCTCCGGTAAAAGCCGATAATCTCGGGACGCTTGTCGCTTTGATAATAAAAGGAACTATTTCCGGCAAAATTGCGAAAATGGTTTTTGAAGATATGTTTAACGACGGAAAAGATCCCGATACGGTCATAAAAGAAAAAGGACTTGTCCAGATTTCGGATGAAGGCGCGATAGTTGCTATATGCAAAGAGGCTGTTGCGGAAAGCCCGAAAATTGTTGAAGAATATAAAGCCGGCAAAGAAAGAGCGATTGGAGCTATAGTCGGATTGGTTATGAAAAAATCTAAGGGAAAAGCGAATCCGCAGATGGTAAATAAGATTTTAACAGATTTGTTAAAACAATAAATATTTATAGCGACTTAAAAGTTTTGGCTGCAACTTTCAATTTTCAAATTTTATGTACCGTTTCACTTTCGTACACCTCAACTTGAAAATTGTTTGTTTCGCTCAAAACTTTTAAGCCTTTTACGGCAAAGATGCACAGTAAATAAAAAAATTAATAAATACATATTCGTTTATAAAGGAGAAAGTATGATACTGATTTTGGATTTCGGTTCGCAGTATACTCAGCTTATAGCAAGAAGAATAAGAGAAGCACAAGTTTATTGCGAAATATATCCAGGCACAAAAAATATAAATGAAATAGCGCATATAAAAGACGTTAAAGGCATAATTCTTTCAGGCGGACATGCCAGCGTCTATGAAAAAGGAGCTCCGTGGCCTTGTGACGATGTCTGGAAAACGGGAGTTCCGGTCCTTGGAATATGTTACGGTATGCAGCTGATAGCCGAAAATTTCGGCGGAAAAGTTCATCCTTCAAAAAATAGAGAATTCGGTTTTGCAGATATAACCGTAAAAGGGAAAAATCTTCTTTTTGACGGTCTTGACAAAAAAATGCCTGTATGGATGAGCCACGGCGACAAACTTTCAAAAATTCCCAAAGGCTTTGTAAATGTAGCGAGTTCCAAAAACTGTCCTCAGGCGGCAATAGCCGATTCAAAAAACAATATTTACGGAGTCCAGTTTCATCCTGAAGTTAAACATTCTCCTTTCGGCAAAAAAATACTTAATAATTTTTTATTTAAAATATGCAGACTGAAAAAAGACTGGACTATGAAATCTTATATAAAAGACGAAATAGTAAGAATAAAAAAACAGGTCGGAAACAGCAAAGTTTTATGCGCCCTGTCAGGCGGAGTTGATTCGTCAGTAGCCGCCATAATGCTTTACAGAGCCATAGGCAAAAAACTCGTTTGCGTTTATGTCGACCATGGTTTGCAGAAACTCGGGGAAACTGAAAGAGTTAAAAAAGTTTTCGGACCTAAATTCGGCAAAAATTTAATAATAGTTGATGCAAAAAAAATATTTTTAAATAAACTTAAAGGCGTTACCGATCCCGAGATGAAAAGAAAAATCATCGGCCATACTTTTATAGAAGTTTTTGACCGCGAAGCAAAAAAACTCAAAGGAATAGATTTTCTGCTTCAGGGAACAATTTATCCCGATATTATTGAAAGCGCAACACACGGAGCCGGCGTAACTATAAAGAGCCACCACAATGTAGGCGGTCTTCCGGAGAAGATGAAAATGAAACTGGTTGAGCCTTTGAAATCTTTATTTAAAGATGAAGTCAGGGTTTTGGGAAGAGAGCTTAAAATACCTGCCGAAATTATAGACAGGCAGCCTTTTCCGGGGCCCGGTCTTGCAGTAAGAACATTGGGAGAAATAACAGAAGAAAAATTAAGAATAGTTAAAGAAGCGGATGCCATAGTAGATGAAGAAATAAGAAAGGCCGGTTTATATGAAAAAATATGGCAGTCGTTTGCCGTGATACTTCCCGTAAAAACGGTAGGAGTAATGGGAGATAAAAGAACTTACGAACATGTTATAGTCGTAAGAGCCGTAAATTCGGAAGACGCGATGACAGCCGACTGGGTCAAACTTCCTTACGATATTCTCGGCAGAATTTCAAGCAGAATAATTAACGAAGTAAGAGGCGCCAACAGAGTAGTTTACGATATTTCGCAGAAGCCTCCTTCAACTATAGAATGGGAATAATTTGTACAAATTAATTGAAAAAGGGGTTAAGACATGCAAAAAGCGTTTTTGTTTTCAGCCGTATTTTTTGTATTGGTTTTTAATGCCGTAAAAGCGCAGGCGGAAGATATCGCGGCACAGCATGAACAGGTTATTCAAAATTCACAGCAGGAATCGGTTATTACGGAAAGTTCTCCGGCAAGCATTGATGAAACGGCAGTTGCTCATGAAGATAAGTCTTCATGCCAGGTAAAATCCGCAGAAACAAAACAATGCGATAAAAGTACGGATGACAAAATTCATCCTTTTATAAGAATGGATATGGGTTTTACTTATGCCAGTTTTTCTTACAAAAACGCTTCTTTAGGCGAATTTCAGGGAATGTATGATTTGGGAGCAGGCATACAATATAAAAGAGGAAGATTTGAACTTAATTATCAGGCGCGCCAGTCTATAAGCAATCCTATATCAGCCATTTTCGGGCTCGGTATTACTGAAGTGAGCATGAACAGCATTATGCTTAATGCTTATTATGATTTTGTAAAAAGCAAATCTTTTGCAATGTATATAGGAGCGGGAGCCGGCGGCAATTTTTGGAATTTGAAAACTCATGATTCAATCTTACACGAAGATAATGAATACAGCGGCACGTCTTTTGCCGGCGCCGGATATTTCGGAATGATTATAGGATTATTTGCGGGTTTGGGTATGGATTTGGGTCTTGATTATTATTTTGTAAATGATTTACAGATGAATACTATTATGCCTAAAATAGGTCTCAGATATACTTTTTAATTTATAAATAAAAAAAAGAGAACGGTTGTTTTTTTAAAAAAAATAAAAAGACGGAAGAGAAATTAGGCTCTTCCGTCTTTCTTTATTGTTTATTAAACTTAATTACTTTGTTTCTCCGCACAGAGCAAGTATTTTATTCCACTTAGCATCAACGTCAGCCTGTATGGAAGCTACCAATTCTGCATTTTCAGGTTTTAATAAATGTTTGAATCTGACTTGGTTTTTAAAGAATTCCATTACAGGTTTCTTTTCGCCGCCTCTGGGTTTCATTGTTAATTTATAAACTCCGTTTACTACTTCGTAAACAGGCCAAATACATGTATCAACCGCAAGTCTTACCGTTTCCATCGAATCTTCAGGTTTGCAACCCCAGCCGAGTCTGCAAGGCGTCATTACATTGATAAATGCAGGACCGTCTGTATCCAAAGCTTTTTGAACTTTGGTCATATAATCATTCCAGTTGCCTATAATAGATTGTGCGGCGTAAGGAATATTGTGCGCAACTATTATTGCCGTAAGATCTTTTTTATGTTGTTCTTTGCCTTGTTTAACTTTACCTACGGGAGATGTTGTTGCGCTTGCTCCCTGAGGTGTTGCGCTGCTTCTCTGTATACCTGTGTTCATATACGCTTCATTGTTATAACATACATAAAGCAATCTGTGTCCTCTTTCCATAGCTCCCGAAAGAGACTGAAGTCCGATGTCATAAGTTCCGCCGTCTCCGCCGAATGCAACAAAACGGATATCGTCTGTCAATTTACCCTGTTTTTTAAGGCTTACGTATGCAGCTTCTATTCCGCTTGCCGTTGCCGCCGAGTTTTCAAAAGCGCTGTGAAAGAAAGGAGTTTTCCAAGCTGAATACGGGAATACTGTCGTTGAAACTTCCAGGCAGCCGGTTGCGCTTACCACTACAACAGGTTTATTGCCGGCAGCAAGAAGAGTTTGTCTTGCCATAGTGCCGGCACCGCAGCCTGCACAAAGACGATGTCCGCCGGTCAGTCTTTCGGCATTTTTACTTAATTCTTTTAGATTTGCCATTTTATATCTCCTAAAACTTATTTTATTCTTACATTAATGTATTCGACTGTTTTTGACGGAGCAACTTCGCCTTTTGCGATTTTGCCGAGTTTTGAGTAAACTTCCGCAATATGTTCTGTTGAAATTTCTCTTCCGCCTAATCCGTAAACATAGTTTTCGGATTTTATATTAATTCCGTTTGCAAAAAGAGCTGAAACGACGTCTAAGTAAACCGGAGCGAAATTTCCAGAGCATGAATCCGCTCTGTCAAGAACCGCAAAAGCTTTTACTTTTGCCAAGTCTTTTGCAATTTCTTCTGCCGGGAAAGGTCTGTAAACTCTGATTTTTATAAGACCTGCTTTGATTCCCTTTTCTCTTAATTCGTCTATTACAAACTTTGTTGTTCCTGCCGCCGAACCGATTGTTACTATTGCAATTTCGGCATCATCCATTTTATATTTTTCATAAAAGCCGTATTCTCTGCCGAATTTATTTTTAAATTCTTTTGCTACATCAAGCACTATTTGCTTTGCGTTTCTCATCCCTTCGGCAAGCTGCCATCTGTGTTCAAAATAATAATCCTGAAGTTCTATTGCGCCTAAAGTAAAAGGCTTCTTATAATCAAGCAAAGCTCTTTCAGGTTTATATTCTCCGACGAATGCTTTTACGTCTTCATCAGGATAAACTTCAACTACTTCCATACAGTGTGAAATTATAAAACCGTCGGTAGTAACCATTGTAGGAAGTTTTGCTTTTTCGGCAATTTTGACTGCCTGTATCATATTGTCATATGATTCCTGTGAATTTTCCGAATAAATCTGGATCCAGCCCGCATCTCTTGCGCCCATTGTATCAGATTGGTCTCCGTGAATGTTGATAGGCGCTGATAATGCTCTGTTGACTTCTGCCATAACTATAGGAAGTCTCAAGCCCGCTGCTATATACAGCATTTCCCACATTAATGCCAAACCCTGTGATGATGTTCCCGTCATTGCTCTTGCGCCGGCCACGGATGCTCCTATCGTAGCTGACATTGCCGAATGTTCGCTTTCAACTGCCACATATTCCGTCGGCACTTTCCCGTCCGCCACAAACTGAGAAAAAATCTGTACAATTTCCGTTGCAGGCGTAATAGGATAAGCGGCAACAACGTCCGGTGAAATCTGTCTCATGGCTTCTGCCATGACTTCATTACCGGTCTTGGCTACTATTTTTCCCTTAGGATATATTGCTTTTACCATTTATTTTTACCTCATTTAAAATTTGTTATTTCTTTTCTTCTTCCATTGTTATTGCTTTAATTTTGTCAGGACATTCTCTTGCGCAGATTCCGCATCCTTTGCAGAAATCGTAATCTATGCCGGTAACGACTGTTGTTTTCTTTTCATCCGGAGCAATTTTAATAGCCGAATCCGGACAGTATATCCAGCATGTTAAACAGTGTATGCATTTGTCTTTGTTCCATACAGGTCTGAGAGATCTCCAAGAACCGGTTTTAAAATCTTGAGCTGTTCCCGCTTCTAAAAGACCGCCTGCCGGAAGTTCTGCTGCCGTTAATTTTTTTTCTTCTTTTTTCACGATATATACCTCAAATTAAGAATTTTTCACTTCGTCAAAAGCTCTTTTTATGCAAGCGATGTTTCCGTCTATAACCTGCGGTTTGTGACGGAATTTTACTTCAAGTTTCTTCTTTGTGTCTTCCAAAACGCCGTTAATGTCGAGAGTTCCGATAACTTTTACCAAAGCGCCGAGCATGGGGGTATTGGGAATATTCATCCCGATAGTCTCCGTTGCTATGTGGCTTGCGTTTACGACATAAACCTGGGATTTGTCTATTCCGAGTTTCTTTGCGATATCTTCGGATGAGAAAGACGTGTTTACTATAACTTTCCCGTTTTTCCCTACGCCTTCAACAACGTTTACCGTTTCCATAAGAGTAGGATCAAGAATAACCACAAAATTAGGATCGGTAATACCGGAGTGGATAGTGATAGGTTTATCGCTGATTCTGTTGAAAGACTGAACGGGTGCGCCCATTCTTTCAGGACCGTATTCAGGAAAAGCCTGAATATATTTTCCGGTTGCAAGTACAGCTTCTCCAAACAGCAGCGCCGCAGTTTTAGCACCCTGACCGCCGCGACCGTGCCAACGAACTTCAATCATGTTTTTGCTCCTTTATATATTTTAACAACTTTGTGTTTATCGAAAGGTTTCAAAAAATAAGGGAAAATAAATATATAACAGTGATAAAAGCTTCACTGTTATTTAGGTACTATTAACCTGAAAATTCTATCATTTTTAAATATTTTTAGCAACTTGTGCGATTTATCTGAATTTTGGAATAAACATAGGGGTTTTTTTTCTGTATTCGGCATAAGCCTGTCCGAATTTTGCTTCGGTATATTTTTCCTGTATGAATCTGTTATAGTAAGCGGACCATATAGTAAGTATGGGAATGATAATAAATACGAATATAGGCGAACCGGATAAAAAACCGACTCCCAGCACTCCGAAAAATTTTCCTATAACCGAAGGGTGTCTTACATAAGCATAAGGACCTACGGTAACAAGTTTTGTTGTGCCGCCTATTTGCGGACACGGGCTGCCTTCCCCATATATAATCAAATACGTATAAGAATACCATATAAACAAAAATCCGCCGGGTGAAAACAAAAGAAAAAATAACAGATTGTAAGGATAATGTATAAATTGTCCGATATTTATATAATTTTCAAACATTCTTATTCCAAACAAAAACAGCAAAACGCACGGTACGCAAATGAAAAAAAATACAACCATATCAATATAAAATTCTCTTCTTGCCAAAATTTTAAGCATATCTTTGAAAGTAACGGTATTATTCATAATATATTCTTCTTTTTTTTATTTAGAAACTCTATTTTTAAAAGAGATATTCCGCCGTCAATCATTTTTTTTAATTCAAAAAAACTGTGGGTTGAAAACATTGTTTTTAAAACATAAAAAGGCCTGAAATAAAATTTTCTGTGTGACAATTTTAAAAAATCAAACAATTCTTCTTTTTTAAAATGTTCTTCCCAGCAAGTATCGGGCATAATTTCCGATTCGGGATTTGTAAGAAATTCTTTCCATAAATCTTTTTTTATTATACCTTTTTCAATAGCATTTTTATAAGAAACGGTGTCCGGATAAGGCGAAAATACGGCAAATACCGCATAATCTGCTTTTATTTTAAGCGAAAAATTTATTGTATTTAAAATATCATCTCGGGTTTTATCGTGGGGGCACCCGATCATAAAAAAGGCGATTGTTCTTATTCCGTGTTTTTTTGCAAGTTTAAAGGTCTGTTTGATTTGGTCAAGAGTTATTTTTTTATTAAGTTCTTTTAACCCGTAATCAGAGCCTGTTTCAACGCCGAAATGTATTTTTACGCAGCCTGCCTTTTTGATAAGTTGCAGCATTTCATCATTGATTTTATCGCATCTGCCTTTAAAACCCCATTTGATTTTGAGATTTCTCTTTAATATCTCATTTGCAATATCGGCAACGCGTTCAACCGTTACGTTGAATGTGTCGTCTATAAAATATATTTCTTCAATGCCTATTTCCGCGCAGTGCTGCATTTCGTCCACTATGTTGGCGGCCGAACGTGATTCGTATTTTTGATATGTATTGCAAAAAGTGCATCTTTGAGGGCATCCTCTTCCGCTTATGATAGTAGTTATTTTTGCCGTCTGAGTTGCGGGAGTATAATACTTTTTAAAATCGTTTTTAATCCTGTCTGGAAAAGGCAGATCGTCAAGCGGCAGATTTTGTTTTTTTTCATTGATATAAATATTTTCGCCGTCTTTCAGTATTATGCCGTCTACCGTTTTTAAATCTTTGTTTTGTTCAATAGCATCGGCAAGGTCTTTAAAACTTTTCTCGCTGTATCCCGATAAAGCGCTGTCAACGCCTTTCAGCATTAAACTTTCTTTTGGATATGCGGTAATATGCGGACCGCCTATTGTTATGTGAAATTTTTGATTAATTGTTTTTAACGCTTTTATTGTTTTTGATACGGATTTTATATTATGAGTTAATACGGTTATGCCGACAATATCCGGCGTCAATTCTTCAACTTTTGTTTTTAATTCATCATACGAAATATTATCCGCCAAAGCATCTATGATTTTTGTTTCATGATGAGAAAATTTATCCAGATATGATTGTATGTACATAAGACCCAAAGGCGGAAAAAGAAAAATATCTTCACTGCAATTTTTGGGAATTCCGGCCCAGATTTTATCTTTAATTACGGGATTTATTAATATAATTTTCATTTCAATAGATTCTCGGTATGTACGATTCTGTCAATATAGTTTTCGTGTAAATTTTTATCCAAAACGTCATTTCTGTAAAAAATAGTATTGCCTTTCAAATAAAGATCCGTTTTCATTTTATCATTTTTCATATAAACGTCATAGTTCCGGCATTCCATAAAACATTCGCATTTTTCTCTAAGATAACGTTCTTTTTTATCGGTTTGCGCCAGATAACACAGTTTTGTAGTGGATATATAACAGAAAGGCGTATATAAAGAAGCAGGTATTTTTGATTGTCTGATAATTCCCTGCGCAACATTGTCAAGTTCAAATCTTTGTATGTTAAAATCTCTGATAAAATCCAAATTATGCGCGGAGTCAAGCGAAAAGCTCATGTAATAATTTTTTGCGCTTTCGGAAAGAGCGGAAATATATTTTATTCTCGGATCTCTTTTTTGTTTTGTCATTAACCGGCCTGCCGCTATTGCCGTATTTTGAATATTTTTTTGCCGGATAAGGCTTAAAACGCCGAAATCATTAACTACTATTTCAAATTTATTTAAAATGGATGCTTTTTCTGCCGCGGTATCTATTAATTTGTCAAGTAAATTGATTTTATCGTTGCTTATAGTGGGGGTAGCAAAAGTAAAAGGTAAATTATGCGCAATAACAAAATCCAAAATCTGTTTAAATTCATTTTCGGAAGGCAGCAAATATTCGCAGAATTCATGACCGTAATATAATCTGTCATAAACGAGAGATTTTTGCAGGTCGCTAATTCTGTTGATAAAAAACGCTTTTTCAATTTTCATAAGGGTAATAACATAACTTTTTGCAATTTAATCCGTAATAATATTTATATTGTTTTTTAACATATCGTTTAAAATCGTCGTCATTTAAATTATCGCCAAGTTTTTTGATAATATCTCCGATAAATAAAGCATCATTAACTTTTTTATTTTTTGAATAATTTCTGCCGACGATTTTTAAACTGTGTATTCCGATATCGTTAAATTCTTTTATTCTGCACGCTCCGCACGGATCAACCCCCGACATGAGACTGAAAAATGATTTTAAATTTTTTGCTAATATATCGGATTTAAGCTTATGATTTTTCGGTAATATATTAAAATCATATTTCATCAAGCACGGGCTGTCCACGCCGGAACATGAAAAATTTATTTTATTTGATATATTCTGCGGCAAACTATGCAGGATTCTTAAGACAAGTCTGTCAAAATTCGCTTTTTTTAAAAATTTCCAGATATATCCGTTTTTTTGTTCTTTTATACCGTGTAAAAAAGTGCAATATCCGTCTACGTTTTTGCACCCGCTGTTTAATATGAATACTTCATATTTGATGTTTTTTGTTCCGGATACGATAGCTTTCATTTCTTCGGGCTGCACATGTCTGGGAAAAGTGATTCGCTGCACATCTAAATTTTCATAGAATTTTGCGGTATGGGAATTGAAAGTCGTCCCTCCGGTGCTTATATGGATTTCCTGTTTTAGATTCATTGATTTTAATTTGTAGATTAGACCGATATCGGCGACAATAAAAGCATCAACTTTGCATTTCACGGCATTTTTGATTATGTCGTCCAATAAGTCTTTTTGTTCATTAATATACAAAGCGTTTAAAGTTAAAAATATCTGTCCGTTAAGTTTGTGCGTAAGTTCAACTATGTCGTTTAATTGTTCATATGCGGTAATATTTGCGCTTGCCCATTCTCTTCTGTTCGGCGAAACCGTACTGCCGTATTTGTCATTCCATGTTTTTGGAATAATGCCGCAAAAAAGTTCGGTTGCGCCGGCTTTTATAACAGGCTCAACATCCGAAATAGAATTAATCGGCGCTAATATTTTCATTGTTTTTCATATCCCTGCGAATATTATCAAAAGCTCCGTTGTCGCTTATGCCTCTTATAGCCGAAATAACGCCCTTGCCGCAGTTGGCGGATATTTTTTCGTCGTATGAATAAGGATCACATGCCGTAATAAATCCTATTAATAAAAATTTATTTGACAGTTTTGATAAATTAAATGCCGTAATAAAATTTAATAAATAAGAAAATGAGGCAAACGCCAGAGACGGCAAATATTTTGATATCCTAAAAGTAAACGGCATCATTGACAGTACAAAAAATTTTGCCGACAATTTATTCTTGCGATAAATTTTCAGGTATTGATTTAAAATTTTATCCAGAAATTTCATGTTTAAAATTTTATCTATAGGCATAACAGAATCTTTATGCCTGAAATAGAGATAATGATGTATATAAAAACATTTTCTTTTGGAAAACAGAGATAGCATTGTAAAATACAGTTTTTGGAATATTTTCATATTTTGTCTGGTAAGGCCTATATCGGCATTTTTTATCGTAAAATCCAAGACCTCATCTGGCATCAAGCATGTTGAAGTATCGTTTTGGTGTGTTTTGCCGAGGAGTCTGTGTCCGAGAAAAAATATTTCTTTAACAAATTTTTTCTGCGAAAAAAAGTTAAAAATGTCTTTTATTTCCGATTCGTTTATGCCTTTTAGTACGGTCATAACTATATCTGTTGAAAAATTTAATTTTTCAAGATTTGATAATGTTTGATTTTTTACGGCATTTAAATCAGTTCCTCGGATTTTTATATCGGTTTTTTCATTAAAAGTATCGTATTGCAAATGAATTTCATCAAGTCCCGCGTTTTTTAAATTTTCACAATATTTATAATCGGACAATTTGATTCCGTTTGTGTGCAGCGCGCATACATGGTTGAATTGTTTGATGATTTTAATAATATTAAAAATATCATCTCTCATTGTCGGTTCGGCGCCCATAATGTCAATTTTTTTCTTTTCTGTTGCTTTTGATAAAAATTGTTCTAATTTGTCCGCAGGATATTCATCGTTATATTCATTGGCGTTTGCCAGACAAATGGGACAATTTAAATTACACTTATTCGTTAAGTGCAGAATAAAATCATTTTGTTTATGTCCCGGTTGCATAATGTCAAAGAAAAAATCATATAGTTCAATATAATAATCCGGTTCAGATGATAATAATAGTCTAAATTTTCCGTGTTCTTTGCATTCTTTTAACAAATAAACGGCGCCGGATTCTTCGGCAATAAAAGCTTTAACCGGATTAAAACATTTAGGGCAAATGCTGGTGGTTGTTCTAATTTGTTTCATTTATTTTTTTTGATATATCCAAGCCGTTTTCTATGGAATCATCCATATTGTTGTACCAAAATAAACCGCTTCTGCCTGCAAGATGTAAATTATTTATATTTGCAATTTTGTTTTTTATTGTATTTAAATCATTTTGAAAATTTAAAGTATACATGGGATAAACATTTTCAATTTTTTCGGCAAAAATATTTACAACGTCATTTGCCGATGAAATAACGTTAAGTTTAATCAGTTCGGATGTTATTTTAGTTTTTAATATTTCCGGGATATCCCAGAAAGAATCATTTTGAGAACATGAAACTTCAACGCAGACAGAATCATATTTACGGTTAATATTGTTTTTTGAAAACAATACGGGTTTTGATGTTCTGTTTAATGTTATATTGCTGTCTCCGAAATAACACCATTGATAATTGTTAACGGCGTATTTTTTATCAATTTTATTAATAATATAATTAAAAATAATTAAATTTCTGTATTTAAGCTCTGTTGGAATATCCAGAAATTTGCACAAAGTAGTCAAAGGCGCAGTCCATACTGCAATATCGGATTCGTAAATGTTTTTTTTTGTTTTAACCGAAACTGCCGAATTATTTGTTATTTGAATTTCTTGAATATCGGCATTTAATTCAAATTCTCCGCCTAAAGCGGTTATTTTTTCTTTAAGATTTTGCGAAAAAATTTGAATTCCTCCGGTTTTAGGATATATAAATTTTTTTTCCCGAGTAAAATTACTCTTTAAAAAATATTTTATAAGTCCGATAATATTATTGGTTTTTTTTACTATAAGGACTCTGTTAATGCTTTCCTGCGCCCACATTTGATGTATTTTTTTTGCGTCTATATCAAAAAATTTTTCGGTATACCCTTTGAAAAAGATTTTATAAAGAGTTTTACCGTATTTATTCTCGACATATTCCTGGTAATTATTTGAGAGTTTCGTTTTTAAAAATAATAAATCGAATATTATTGAGATTATGTTTTTAAAGGACATTTTAAATATAGAAAGAAAGCTTATAGGCCATTTATAATATTTACCCTCAAAAAAAACTGCGCTTAAACGTGAAATTTTTAAAAAATCATAGTTTAAGATATCTTTTATGTAAGAGTTTATTCTTGTTTGGTCGGAAAAAAACCTGTGAGGCCCGATGTCAAAAATCATATCGTCATATTTAAAACTTCTGGCAAGGCCTCCTACATCTGCTTCTTTTTCCACAATGACAACTTTATGTCCCTGTTTCAATAATTCGTAAGCAGTTACAAGCCCCGTTATACCAGCGCCTATAATAATAATTTTTTTATTTTTCATTTATATACCTAAAAATGTTTTAAATTTTCTTAATGGGAAATGATAATTTTTAAGTTCCGATAAAAATCTTATAATATAGTTAATGTCAAAATAGAAATTTCTGTTTATTTTTTTTAATAAGACAGTCAAATCTTTTCTGCAAAAATATTCGCTCCAAACAGGCGGCATAAAATTTAAGTTTTTTCCGGAAATATATTCATCCCATTCGGGTTCTTTTATAAGGCCGCTATTCAACGCTTTATTATACAAATAAGTATTTGGAAATGGTACAAAAATATTAAATAATGCATAGCTGCATTTGAGTTTTTTCGCAAAGTTCAGCGTATTAAGTACGGATTCGGCGTCTTTTTCAAACGGCAATCCTATCATAAAATATCCCATAGTCCGTATTTTAGCTTTTTGTGCATATAAAAAAGCGTTTTTTATCTGTTCAATTGTAATGTTTTTATTAAGCAGTTTTAATCCTTCGTTTGTTGAAGTTTCAACTCCGAAATGAATAGTATGACAGCCGGCTTTTTTTGCCAGCTTCAAATCTTCAAACGTGAGTTTATCAACTCTTAATCTGCAGCTCCATGACAAATTTATTCCGCTGTCAAGAAGAGCATTGCTGAAGTCATATAACCGAGAATCCGTAATATTAAATGTATCATCTACAAAATGTATTTCTTTTATTCCGTGTGATTTATAGTATAAAATTTCATTTATAAGACTTTTAATTGAGCGTATTTCAATATCTTTGGGCGTATTGCAGAAATAACAATTGTTTCTGCATCCTTTGGCGGATATCATCGTTGTCATAGGGCTTTTGCAATCTAAAATATACGCATTTTTTTTGAAATCATACAAATCCAGGGCAGGAAAAGGCAAATCATCTAATTTGACTGAATTTCCGGTTCTGTCTCCGGTATAATAACCGTTCAAATAGATACCTTTAACATCATAAAAATTTCCTTTATTTAGAACAGTTTTAATTATTTCCGAAAATATTTGCTCGCCGTTCTGTCCGATAACAATATCGCATATATTTAATTCGGCAAGTTGTTTGGAAAAATTGTTTGCATGCGGTCCGCCTATACATATAAGAGACTGAGGCAGTTTTTCTTTGATCGTTTTTGCCGTTAAGATTACGTCTTTCAGACTATGCGTAAAAGCGCTGATTCCTATAATATCAGGTTTATAGGATTGCAAAAAAGACGTCAATTCCGGATAATCTTTGTTATTGCAGTTTAATATTTTTATTTCAATATCGTTTTTGTATTGTGCTCTGATATAAGATGCTATATATAACAGCCCGAGAGGAGGTAAAATTCCCGTATTTTTTGAAACATTTTCGGATACTTCTATATTTATGGAATTTTTTACGGGAGTTGTTAAAAGTAATATTTTTTTCACTTGTATATTTTAAATATATTTTATTTTTTAATCAATATTTGAAAATTGAATATAAAGATCATATTTTTGTATTTTAATTTGCCGTTTTATATAATAGCGGAATGAAATTTCCAGAAAATTTATTTAAAAATCACAGCACAATAATTATATCTTGTATTGTTTTTTTAATAATAGCCTTTATGTATTCTTACGTAAAAATAGGCTTTTTGGGAGATTACGAAAAAAACTTTTGCCTTGCTTTAACGGGAGATTCATTATGGCAGACGCAAGATAAGGACGGAGTTTTTCTTCCGCATTTATCCAGATATTTTCCGGGTATGTTTCCGCGGTTATCTGTAGTTTTAAGTATATTTTTAGGCGTAACGAATGTAAAATTTTTATTAACGCTTTATGCATTTATAGTTTATGGTTTTCATGTCGTTTTTCTTACTATTATTTATTTTAATCTGCCAAAAGATAAGAAAAACATATTCGATATTATTTTAATGTCTGTTTTGTTTACTTTTTTTTATCTGCAATATTTTATCTTATCAGAAATTTTTTTAACGCAATTTTTTATATGGGTTGTTTTTGTAATATATTTTTATATTGATTTTGATAAACTATCTGTATTCAATTCATTGAGCCTGATACTTTTTTCTGTATTTTTAATAAGCAGTTATCCGGCTGTAGTATCATTTATCCCTATTTTTCTTTTTTTTGGAATACATAAATATTTTAAAACGCACAATATTAATAAAAAACGAAGAATAACTTTAATCGCCAGTTTTTTAATTTTATTGGTTGCCTTTATTTTTAATATTTTTTATATATTTTTTCCCATTTTGCCTGTAAAAAGTTCTGGATTAAGTTTAAATATGCTTAAAGACCAAAATTTTATAATGTTTTCTTTTTATATATTATTATCTTTGTTTTTTTCATTTTTTAAGAAAAACAGATATAAGCAAATATTTATAACGGTAATAATAATATTTTCTTTTTTGATTTTAAATATTTTATTACAAATTAAACCGGAACTTGGATGCTTGTACAGGCTTGTGGGATGTATATCTCCATTATGTTTTATGGGTTTTTTAATTTGTCTGTCTTTATGTAAAATCAAAATCAATTTTATTTACATAAAAACAGTGAATTTGATTTTGATGGCAATATTGCTTATAGGAACACTGATATATATTAAATCTGTAAATAATTATAATTATCAGCTTATTGGATATATGCTATCTCATAAATCAATACCAATGGAGAAATTTAAAGTTGATAAAAATATGTATAAATATTCAATATATTATGCATTTTTAATCAAATTTGTCTGGTTGCCGGATTATAATGAATGCTGTCTTGAAATATTAGAAGAAGATTTTAATAATAAAAAATTAACATACTATATAAATCAAAATAAAGATATGCTTAAATTTAAACCAAAACGAGATATAAGTCCTTATAAATTTATTAAAATTTCACGCTGATGTTTGTTACGGCTTAACAAACATATCAAATATAAATTAGAAAAAAATAAATTTCCGATAATGTTCTAATACGTTTTAAAAAGCATTACAATTTATTATTTATTTTCTGATTCTATAAATATTACAGCCGTTCTTCAATATATTTTTTTGCATGCGGCTGAAGAAATTTTCTTATTTCAATGGCATCTTCCGTTTTCAATCCAAAAATTTTTTCAAACCCCAATTTGCGCAGCGGCGATGTGAATAAAAAAGATACAGGTGCCCAAAGACAGAACGGCTGATTGAGCATTTGAGAAGAAATATTTAATTTTTCAAAACATTTATGCCCTTCGTTGAACCCGTATTCGCCAAGAATTTTAAGATTTGTTTCTCTTGTCGTAGAACTGAAAAATACAGGATGAAGCGATTCAATGCCGAATTGCCCGTAAAAAGCGTCCGATATGTCAAGATATTCCTTTTGTTGCATAAAAATTTGATTTTGAGCAATATTGTTTCCGTCTGCTACTGAGGCAATATTGTTTTTTTTGCAGTAAATTATAGTATTCATTTCCATTGCAAAGCGGCATATAAGATCCAAAATAAGAGGAGATCTGTACTTCTTGAAAAATTTTGTTGATTTGCTTTTTAAGAATTTCATTGCTTCTTGGGAATTAATTAAATTGTGGATAACTTTGTCTTTTCCAAAAAAATTCTTTAATTCTTTGACTCTTTCTGATGGTTTGTACAAACGGATGCAGAGTCCGTTGTTAAATGACAAGAGATGAAGTTTGTGACCTTTTTTCAACAATGCACATGCGGCAGCCGTAGAGTCCTGGCCTCCTGTGAACATTATTGCTGTTTCTTTTTCTTGATACATACATTTATTCTCCTTTTTTGAGAAAATAAATATATTATCAAGTTGAAAGCTTTAATATATTTTTTATCTGTAAATAAAGTTTACTTATTTATTGCAATAAAGGCAATATGGTTATTATTATACGTGCATTTTAGTTTGCCATAAGTTTTTTTATTCGTTCAAAGAAAGACTTTTTATTTGTAAAAAAAATTGAAATTTCTTTCCAGCACGGTCTCATACAATCGTAACATTTTTTATCCGCATTTGGAATAACATTAAATTTATTCCTGATATGCGTATGATATTTGTGACACGGAGCAATATTACCGTCAGGATTTATTGAAATATATAATTTCCCGGCATGACAATGTTGTTGACTTTGGATACCTTTTTGATATTGTTTTGACATCTCTAAAAATTGAGAAGAATTAAAAATATAGTTATATTTTTTATTTTCTGTAATTAAAAAATCATATAATGCGTCTATCTTTTTAAAGTCGGATTCTTTAAATTTTAAAGCTATGTTGTTGTTTGTTTCTATAGGCAAAAAAGAAATTTTTAAATTATTAGTTTTAGCGAATGCGGCAATATCGTATATTTCGTCAATATTTAACGGGGATATAACGGTATTTAGAAGAATTTTATTTTTTTTCAAGAAATTTGATAGGTTATTGATATTTTTAAGTATTTTTTTAAACAGATTTTTATCGTTATAAAACTCCAATGAAGTCTTTTCTGAAAATGCATGCAACGATATAGACAGACCGTTAAAATATTTAATTTTCAGCATTTGATTTATTTGATTATCTGAAATATTTAGAGTATTGGTCAATATTTGCGTTTTTATTTTATTTTTTGCAAATATTTTTACGATATCTATAATATCTGATCTCATAAAAGGTTCTCCGCCGCCAAAACTTACCAGACCTATTCCTCTTTTTTTGAGAAATCGCGCCAATGAGTTTATTTCTTCAAGATTTAGTTCATTGTCCGGATTGCAGATACAGCCGTTATTGCATATAGCGCATTTTAAATTGCATCTGTGTGTAACGGCGTAATGGGCAAAAACAGGTTTGTTTTTTAGCAATAATGCCGAAATTAAATTCAATAAATATTTTAAATTCATAACTGTTTGTAATACATATTCATTTTTTTACCGTAAAAATTTATTATTCTGTAAAAAATATATTTTTTATTCTTTATGAGAATCTGTGATATGATGTTGTCGTCATTTATTGAAACTTGTACTTTATATATGTTATTTTGCTTTATAATTGTTTCTGCAAAATCAACCAATTTGGAGCCGATACCGTTTTTTTTATAATCATCATTCACTGCAATAAACAAAAGTTCAGATTTGCAATATTGTTTTTTTATTATATAGCCTATGCTGCTGAAAAAGTAAAATATGCATTTTAAAAATGAAATAAAATTTAAAGAAAACAAAATTTTAAAGAATTTCGTAAATAAGATTTCCATAAAGATTAATTTCTTATTTAATGCAAATGAAATATATCCTGTGATTTTTCCGTTTATTGTATATTTATAAGTTGAAGCATATTTTGATAATATTAATTCGGAATATATTATTATCAGAAATTTTTTACCTAAAAAAGTAAAAAATGAATCGCCTATGTATTTTATATGCATATCAACGATAGTTTCTAAGTCGGAAATTTTGGTTTTTATGATAGCATGGTTTGTTTGCTGATAAGCTTTATTATTCATTTATTTGCTCTTGAATGTATTTTTTTGCAATATTATGAAGCATTTTTCTTGTTTCAATTGCTTTTTGTGTCGTCAGTCCGAATAATTTTTCAAATCCAAGTTTTCGCAGAGGAGATGTAAATAAAAAAGATATCGGAGCCCAAAAACAAAAAGGCTGGTTAAGCAACTGTGATGATATATTAAGTTTTTCAAATAATTTATTGCCGTTGTCTAATCCGTTTTTATATAAAAAATTCAGATTTGTAGCTCTTGTTTGTGCGCTGTAAACAGGGTGAAGAGAAGTAATGTCATATTGGTTGTAAAAATGATCCACAACATCCAAATATTGTTTTTGTTGCATAAATATTTGTCCTTGCGCCGCATTATTTCCGTCGGCCACTGTTTTAATATTATTTTTTTTGCAGTATATTATTGTGTTAATTTCCATTGAAAATCTGCATATAAGATCAAAAATAAGCGGCGATTTATGTTTGCTAATAAAATTTTTTGAATTGTTATTTAGAAATTTCATTGTTTGGCGCGAATCAATGCTTACATGTTTGATGTTTTCTCTGCCGAATATTTTTGACAATTCATTGGCCCTGTCGGCGGCCTTTGACAGACGTATACAAATGCCGTTATTAAAAGTTAAAAGGTGAAGTTTTTGATTTTGATTCAATAATTCGCATGCAACAGCAGTAGAATCAAGTCCGCCTGTGAACATTATTGCCGTTTCAGATGCTTGATTCATTATTTTATTCTCCTGTTTATGAAAAATAAATATATTATTAAATTTAACGCTTTAATATATTTTATAATATCGTTAAAATTTCGGATAGTTTTTAAATGTTTGAAAAAAACAACAGGCCTTAAATAAAATTCTCTATAAAATCTTTTAAACCAATATTCAAGTTCTTCTGTGGATAAATCAGTCGGAGTAAATATCGGTTTAAATAATGAGCAATCTGTCACATTTGCCGTTAATTTCCCGTACTTTTCAATCATTTGAAATTGTTCGGTGTTAGGTAAAGGAGTATTAATCTGAATAGTTATGTCTTTAAGAGGCAGATTTTTGGCAAGGCTGATACTGTCTTTTATAGTATTTATATTTTCGGTAAAATGTCCTATCATAAAAAAACCTTTGGGCTGAAGCCCTATTTCATCAGCCCATGACACCACTTTTTTTAAATGTTTCAAATCTAATTCTTTTTTTATTAGTTTTAAAATATTTTCATTTCCGCTTTCAATGCCGATTCTGATTCTCCAACAGCCGCTTTCTTTCATAAGTTTTAGTATGCTTTTGTCTTTTATAATATTTGCCCTTATTGTACATGTCCATGAGATTTTTAGTTTGTTTTTTGATATTTCTCGGCATATTTTTTCTACTCGTTCGGTTGAAACTGTAAATAATGAATCTATAAATGCGATATCTTTTGCACCGAATTGTTTTATTACGCTTTTCATTTCGGAAACGATATATTCAGGAGAAAATGATCTGTACGAAGTGCCAAAAACGCTTTTTCCGCAAAAAATACAATTATACGGGCATCCTCTGCTGGAAATCAAGCTTATTTTCGGGGTGTCTCTTTTATCATTAGGCTGAGGTTTATATTTATGTATCGGGATTAAGTGCCTTGCCGGAAACGGCAAAATATCTAAATTTTCTATAAGCGGCCGTGGCGGAGTTTTTATAATTTTATTGTTAGAATCTCTATATACAATGCCTTTAATATTTTTTATAAAATCAAAACCTTTGTTAATATTTTGTATAAGTTCTAAAAATGTAAATTCACCTTCTCCGATTACTCCGAAATCAAAACAGTCATTAGATAAAACATTTTCCTGAACAGCGCTTACATGAGATCCTCCTATAACGATTTTTATGTCATGTTTTCTGAGTTTTATTTGTTTGGCTGTTTCTATCGCACTTGAAAATGAAAAAGTTGTTGAAGTAATTCCTATTACATCCGCTTTATACGATAAAATTTCTTCAATTATATTATTTGTAGACATTCCCTCAAGAGCCGCATCAATAACGCGGACATCTATTTTGTTTTGTTCCAAAACAGCCGCAATATATAAAAGGCCCAGAGGAGGAGAATTGAAAAATAAGCTGGATATGACGGGGTTTAATGAAAGAATAGGCGGATTAATCAATAATATTTTCATAATTTATTTAAAACAGAAGTTATGTATTCGATATCGTGTTTTTTTATTGTATCTGATGTGATAAAATAAAGCAATTCTTTTTCCGCTCTGGATGCATTAGGATAATTGTCTTTTGCATATATTTTAAACTCATTTATTTCTGCACAGTTTTGAACAAATCCTGTAGATGTATCAATGCCTTTAGATAATAATTTTTTTCTAAATGTAAATTTATCCTTTACAAATAAAGGCAAACCCGAAAAAATATTTTTGCAGTTATCTAAGATTTCAGGCGGTTCAATATTTGGAAAATTGTTTAATAACTTATAAAACAATTTCCCGTTCAGTTCTTTAGTGTCACAACAGGAATCAAAATGCTTTAATTGGTTTTCGGCAAGTTTTTTTTGGCAGTAATTGAATTTACCGTATTTGGGCAGAGCAGTATCCAATAATATTTGTTTTTCTTTAAATATAATTTTTGCAATATCAAATCCGGCTAAAGAAAACAGATAAAAAAACATACATGTAAACGGAACAATCATTTTTGATGTTGAGAATTTGATTATTATAACTTTTATAATATCTTTTAATATCTGCAATTTTGTAAAAAGCAGTGTTTTTTCGGTTTCCAGCTGAATTTTTTTTGCCAGTAATTCATCGTCTGTTGATAAAATACCGCCTCGTAACATTGTAAAATTTTTTGTTATACTAAATGAATAATAAGAAGCTTTAGCAAATGTTCCTACAAACTCTTCTCCGTATTTGGCTCCAAAAGCCTGGGCGCAATCTTCTATTATAATCAAGTTATGTTTTTTTGCAATTTCTTTAATTTTATTCAAATCGCACGGCAGGCCGCACAAATGCGTAGCAATGATAACTTTTGTTTTATCAGTTATTGCAGATTCTATTTTTAAAGGATCAATGTTTATATTATTTTTTTTAATATCAACAAAAACAGGTACGCAGCCTGCTTTTATTACTGCTGCGGGTACTGCAAAATAAGTATATGCCGGGATTAAGACTTCATCCTCGTTTTTTAAATCTAAAGCTTTTAATAATAAGAACAATCCCCATCTTGACGAATGAACGTAAATAATATACTTATGTTTGATATATTTTTTTAAAAAATTAAAATTTGTATTGTTATTGCTGGGTAAAAATAAATTTTTAATCAGCAATAACAAATCACCCCAAGTAATATTTAACTTAAAAGATGTGTAGTTATTTGTAAATTTTAACATTATCAATTGTTATCCTTGAATTTATATACGACACTGTGAATATTTATATTAATGTCATTAGTTTTATGATACATTGACCAGAAAGAATTATATTTGTTCAAAAATTCGTTCTTTGAGGGTATATAAAAGTTATTGATATATTTGTGTTCTTTAATATCATTTGTCATATTATCGTATTCATAGTTAAAGTCAGTGTAAGATCTTAAATCTATAATAAAATCATATTTTACCGGATCGCCGTATAAATATAAATTCATTACAGTTGTGACTATTGTCATAATTTTAAACCCGTTAATAATAAAAAAAGGTCTAAGAGCGTAAATATTATATTTTGCATTGGGATATCCGTCTGCAAGTATAAGAATTTTTTTATTTTTCATCAACTTAACGGATTTTAGCAATTGAATATATCTGTCTCTTTTTTTTATATTGTAAAATATTGTATCTTCATTGTATTTGTCAAAGTATTTAAATGATAAAGTATCGTTGATTTTAATTTGCCAATCGCAAATCCATGTTTTATATCCGTAGGATAATTCAATATATTGTAAAAGAGACACGGCGATAAATATAGTAAGCAGTATTTTTCTGATATTAACGTTTAAATAGGAAACAGATGCCGCAATTAATAATATAATTGCGGGGATTAAAGGCACCATATAGACCTGCTGTTTGTGATGCGGAATAACGAGGGCTATAATAATGGGAATAAATAATCCGCACAACAGCATAAGTATTAAATTGTCTTTATATTTTTTTTTGAAAAATATAAAAATTATTGAAAAAATCAGAAGCAAAAACAAAGGCAAAGCCAATATGTTTTCGCTTAAACCGCCGATAATTATATGAAATTTCATAAACAGCGTTTCAAAAATTTTCTGTTCCATAAACGGTGTATATAAGAATGAAAATTTTAATGTTTGGGTAAATTGAAAAGAATATAGAATTGATGAAATTATAAACATGATGATAACATTGTAAAGTTGGTATTTGTTTATTCCTTGAAAAACAGTCCAAATTATATAGAACAAAAAAAACGGGATTGCAAAACCCAGAAAAGTTTCTCTAAGCAATAATCCAAGGCCTAAGCTTATGGCGTAAAATATTGTCCACTTTTGATTTTTAAACATATCTGATTGAATTAAAAAATAAATACCCATCAGCAATATCGGAATTATATGAAAATCCTGCCTTCCGTAAAATCTTGATAATCCGTAAATTGCAGGAACAGCGGCGAATAAAATCATTGATATGCGTCCGCAGTGTATGCCGTTTATTCTTTCTCCGATTTTATATAGGAATAATAAAGATATTGCAAAAAAAACAATATTTAGAAACATATAAATAACCACGTAGTTATTTTGATTAAAAATATAAAAAAATAAATTCATGATTAAAGGGAACAAGGGCGGGGTTATAACAAAAAAATTTTTTATATCCAGAGCATCAAGAAAATATGTGGCGTTTGCATATTGTAAAATAAATATTGGCTTATTGATTTGATACCATATTGTATTCCCAATTATATAAATAACAGTTAATATTAAAAATATCGTTAATGTTTTTTTCATTTCAGCATTTTTTCAAATCACAGTATCCACATTAAAAGAAACTTTACTAATGAGTAAATATTTTAATAAAAATATTATCCGAAATAAATATTTTGTAATTTGAATTGTAACAGTTTTAGTGCAATTTTTTTAAAACATCAAAATTTTCATATAACTTGTTAGATATCGACAACTTTCAATTCATATATTATAGCATCATCAATTTTAATATCATCGGTTTTATGATACATTGACCAAAAATAATTATATTTATTCAAAAATTCATTCTTTGTGGGTATATGAAATTTATTAATATATATATGTTCATTTATATTTTGTGAAATATCAGAATATTCAGCGTAAAAATCTTTATGAGTTCTTAAATCAATAATTAATTCATAACGAATCAAATCTCTGCTGTAAGTCGGAAGATATAAATTTAATACGGAACTGTTAACGATTATATTGTTGAATCCGTTAGAAATAACCAAAGCTCTTAAAGATTGCATAATGTATTCAGATTTTTCATATTTTTCAGCTAATATTAATGTTTTTTTATTTTTTGTGAATTCAAGAGATTTCAGCAATTTAATATATTTGTCGCGTTTATTTAAATCATAGAACATTATATTGTCATCATATTTATTGAAATATTTAAATGATAAAGTATCGTTGATTTTAATTTGCCAATCGCAAATCCATGTTTTATATCCGTAGGATAATTCAATATATTGTAAAAGAGACACGGCGATAAATATAGTAAGCAGTATTTTTCTGA